>LSQX01059512.1_pt1 | contig 38644 bp, 33 predicted proteins | sample 654561 | NCBI WGS metagenome assembly LSQX01 (sample SAMN04489861, study PRJNA283612) | anaerobic digester metagenome | isolation source: 4 biogas reactors fed with cattle manure at either 37C or 55C with and... | place: Denmark: Kongens Lyngby | collected 2014 | reverse complement strand
GCCGCCTGAAGACCGGCACGCCGCCCCGCCTGAAGGCCTCGACGATCGACTTTTCCAGAATGACACGACAGGACAGTGATCCCGATCCGGAGCCCTTTTCATTTTTGACGGAACATGTAGGGGCCGAGCGCCGCCCTTCCTATTTCAGTTCGACCACGCCTCTGACCCATGAACTGATACAGACCAACATAATGCTTTCCCCTCTATATTCGGGACGGATTCAGGGTATCAGTGCACGCTACTGTCCTTCTCTGGAGGACAAGGTGATGCGTTTTGCCGGCAAGGAGGGGCATCCCGTCGTGCTCGAGCATGAGGGACTCGACACGGAAGAGATGTACGCCAAGGGGCTGGGAAACAGCCTGCCTTTGGCGTTGCAGAAACAAATCGTCCACACCGTACCGGGGCTCGAAGAGGCCGAGATCATGCGGCCCGCCTACGCGATCGAATATGATTTCGTTCAGCCTACCCAGCTGAGACAGACGCTGGAAACAAAATCGGTCCGGGGCCTTTATTTGGCCGGGCAGATCAACGGGACATCCGGTTACGAGGAAGCGGCGGCCCAGGGGATCTGGGCGGGTATAAACGCGGCTCTGGCGGTTCAGGGCCGTCCGCCGTTTATCCTGGACCGGGGGGACGCATACATGGGGGTGATGGTGGACGATCTCATTGTCCGGGGAATTGATGAACCTTACCGGATGTTCACCTCACGGGCCGAGTACCGGCTGATTTTACGGGAGGATAACGCGACGATCCGCCTCATGGGCCGGGGTTTCGAGCTGGGCCTGATTTCCCGGGAGCATTTCGAAAAGACGGAGGAGCGTGTTGCCCGGATCCGGGAGGGTATCCAACGTCTTTCGGAACGAAAAATCTTCCCGACTGCCTCAACGGCGAAGAATCTGGAAAGGCTGGGTGTCGCCCCGATCAGGAATCCCCTCAGCCAGTTTCAGCTGCTGCGTAGAAAGGAGATTCACTATGACGACCTCCGGGTTTTTCCGGACTGGGAGGCGATTCCCGATCCTCAGGTGAAGCGCCAGATCGAGATCGAAGCCAAGTATGAGGGATACATCAAGCGCCAGGAGGACATGGTGCAGAGGATGAAGGAAATGGAGGCGTTCAAAATCCCGTCGGGGATGGTCTATACCTCAGTCGCCGGCTTGTCCAATGAGCTGAAGGGCAAACTGTCCAAAATTGAACCCGCCACGATTGGTCAGGCGGAACGTATCCCGGGAATGACCCAGGCGGCGATCATGGCGCTTCTGGTGACGCTGAAGAAGAGAGGAGCGGAAGGGAAGAAGCGGGAGTCGGAAGCAAGGAATCGGGAAGACATAATCAAAGGGCCGAATGCCGGGGCCTCCTAAGAAAACCTTGGAAAGCCTTCGAGAAGGCCATGTGGAGGGCTTGCTGCTGCGGATGAAAGATTAATTCCGGAAACGGTGGGGGATCGGATGATCGGGAGAAGGGTGATCAGGCGTCATGCTTTGTGAAAACCGGATTCATGGCAGGTCGTTTCCTTGCCGCGGCAAATTGGCTTGACGAAACGACGATGTATTTGGTAGCAGTAACGACCATTTGATGCTTTTGGCAAAAGTCACCCCACATTTCCCATACCCATGTCATCCGAGCTTTTGACCCAAGCTCAACGATAGACGCAACGCAGGGAATTGCATGCCAGGAAACATGCTTCGCCGCCGACGTTGACTTCAACAAGCCGCCGCGCTGCGGAATATGCGGCGATACCGGACAAGGCAACGGGGGGACAAAGTGGAATCCGCTTTAACGTATTAGAAAAATTACGGATTAATCTATTTAATCTATGGGAGCCCTTTCAGGGATATCGGAAGGAAAGGGACGGGAAATGATCGACGATATCCCACCTATGTTTGTGTAAATAGGACCGGTTCTCTTGGACCGTGATGCAACCCCCTGACATCAGCTTTCCATGCGATGCCCCGCAACGGAACTGCGGTTCGGAGTGTATTATGAGACAATTGTTAAAGGAAATATTTATCGAAGTAATCCAATCCATTGCGCCACTGATTGTTGTGGTCTGTATTCTTCAATTTACCTTGGTGAAGGCACCCACTCCATTGTTTCTCCAATTTCTCATCGGTTCCCTCATGGCTATAGGGGGCCTTATACTTTTCTTTCTGGGCATCGATATCGGGATTCTGCCCATGGGAAAATTCATCGGAGCCGAATTGCCCAAAAGGAACTCGCTGATGTTGATAGCCGGCTTGGCCTTTGCATTGGGGTTTGCGGCCACCGTCGCGGAACCGGACGTATTGGTCCTTTCGAAACAGGTCGATGCAATCTCGCAAGGCTCGGTTTCCGGGAACATCATCCTTTACTCCATGGCTCTTGGTGTGGGGATTTTGGTCATGATCGGTATGCTGCGGATCGTGTTTGGCTTTTCCATGGTATATCTGCTGGCAGGTCTTTTTACGGTCATCCTGGTTCTTTCCTTCTTCACCCCTGCGGAATTCGTTCCCTTGGCCTATGATGCGGGAAGCGTAACCACCGGAGCGCTAACGGCGCCTGTGGTGATCTCGCTGGCCCTCGGTCTCAGCTCCGTTCTCTCCGGAAGATCCTCCGTATCGGAGGGTTTCGGCCTGCTGGGATTGGCATCGATCGGACCCATCATCATCATCATGCTTTTGGCGATATTCATCTATTGAGGAGAATTCATCTATTGAATGAAATAAGTATTTTAGACGGTCTTCAAGGTACCATAATGAGCGTGGCCATGGCGGTCCTTCCCCTGGTGCTGCTCTTTGTGACCTTCCAGGTTCTGATGCTCAGACTGCCCCGCAGTTCTTTCGTTACGATACTCAAAGGCACGGCATTGACGTCTGCCGGGCTCTTGGTTTTTTTGCAGGGGGTGCATATCGCTTTTTTCCCCTTCGGCCGGGCTATAGGAGGGGCTTTGGGAACCTTATCCGGTAGCTGGCAGTTAGTGTTCCTCGGTTTTCTTCTCGGATTTTTGACGACCTGGGGGGAGCCATCGGTACGGATACTGGCTGACCAGGTGGAAAAGGCGTCAAGTGGGTCGATCCGTAAGTCCACGGTACTTTACACGATCTGCGTGGGTGTGGCGTTGTTTGTCGGCCTCGGAATGCTGCGGATTGTCTATGATATCCCGCTGCTTCATATTGTTATACCGGGCTACGTACTGGTTATTATCATGCTGTGGTTCAGCGACAAGGAGTTTATCTCGGTCGCGGTGGATGCGGGAGGCGTGGCGACGGGGCCCATGGCAAACACATTTATCCTCGCGCTCGCCCTCGGAGTATCCTTTTCCATAGGTGACCAGCCCCCCCTTGTTGCAGGCCTGGGGATGGTTGCCCTTATCGCATTGGCCCCCATCATCTCCGTTATGGCCTTGGGTTGCGTGATTAATTTAAATAAGCATCGAAAGGAGCAGAAACGTGTCTGATATTTCTCTTATCGTCACTATCGTACCAAAGGGATGGGGTAACGTGGTACTTGAAGCCTCGTTAAGGGCGGGGGCTCATGGGGGCACAACGCTGATGGGACGCGGATCCGGTATTCACGAACATCAGACCCTTCTGGGCATTCCCATCGAACCGGAAAAGGAAATCGTATTGACTGTGGCCTATTCGAACACAACCGAAAGCATTCTGAATGAAATCGTTCGTGTCGTTGACCTGAACAAGCCGGGAGCGGGAATCGCCTTTGTCGTTCCCGTAGACAAAGTGGTCGGTGCAACACATCTCTTCGGTAACGCCCCCAAACCAGACGCATAGGCCACTGCACCGATTAGCTCGGGACAAGGAATCGATCCGACGGACGGGGAGCAGCTCCATAACCGCGTGGAAGCTCATGCGATCAGCCCTTCCGTAAGGGGTGCCGGTGAGACAGGGCCGGTGACCCCGCCACCTTCGAAAAAGACTGTTATCGGGATCGTATCATTCGGGACACGAATTCAGAAACGAGGGGGTGAATCTCAACTCACGGGTGGTACACTTTTCATGGCCAGTGACAGCAATGCCCGCTCCCAAAAACGGCAGCTCAACAGCGATGGTGTGTCAAAGAACCTATGGAGTATCAGATGACACAAATCTATGAAGATGGGTCGTACCTTGCAAACAATCCTGGTTGGCATGAAGAAGATTCGCCATGGAAAGCAAAGCAGATAAGTAAAATCATCAAGAAAAATTCTCTGAATCCAAGAACGATTTGTGAGGTCGGGTGTGGAGCAGGGGGGGTACTGAACCAATTATCAGGCCAATATGCTGATGATAGGGAGTTATTTGGATATGAAATATCACCCCAGGCATTTGAATTATGCTGCACATTTTGATATTGTAATGGCAATAGACGTTTTTGAGCATGTAGAGGATTGTTTTGGTTTCCTAAGAAAATTGAAAGAAAAAGCTGAATACAAGATATTTCATATTCCGCTCGATTTGTCAGTTCAAACTGTTCTTCGTTCTTCTCCAATTATTCACGGGCGGAAATCAGTTGGTCATATTCACTATTTCACAAAGGAAACTGCACTTGAAACCCTAAAAGATACTGGATATTTAATTATCGATTATTTTTATACGGGAGGTTCCTTGGAGTTGCCGAATAGAGGTTGGAAAGCCAACATTTTGAAGATCCCAAGAAAGCTTGCGTTTTTGTTAAACAAAGATTTGGCAGTTCGATTGTTAGGCGGTTATTCTCTTATGGTGTTAGCCAAATGAATGCTAACAAGGCACTCCACCGGACGGCAATTCCGCTGCGCTCCGTAAAAACCAGTGAGTTCAAGCGTTATGCATAGACAGGAGGAGAGCATGGCGCAATTGTTTAGGAAAATAGCGTACAGTCGCGTACTGGCCGCATTGATATTGGTCATTTCGAGTGTCTTTATATCTCCATGTCTGGCGGCTAATAATGCAAGCTAAAAAATCAAGAAAAATATCAAACGGAAAACCAAATAACACAGCAAAAATCAAACAATAAAGGAAGGAAGGAGAATAGTATGTCAGATTCAGAATGTCATAAGCATTATTCTCAGGACAACTATGAGAAGTTCAAGAGTTGCCGTCTTTCTATAATACATGCGATCTCCATATTATTGATCATACAATTTTTCATAGGTTGCACAACCAGTGTAAAACTCAATAACTTTAGACCGACACCAACTACCAATCTCGATATCTATCGAGGGAAGCGAATATATTTGATGAATTTTGACAACCAAGCCAATGATACCAGTATATGGTACTATTACAGCGCAAATGGAAACTTCAGATATTCTTATGATGATGATGTAATCCACAATTACTTTTGGTATTCAATGGAAGACTATTTGTCAAATATCGGCACATTGGTCTCTAATGCATATAACCCGGATAGTTTAGCTCCTGCTTTATCGATGACACTTTTATCAATCACCGACCTACAATTCAGAACAAAAATAACTATTCAAAAACGAGGCATTACAACATTACAAAAAATATTCACTGTCAGCGAATCGCCAATGCTCAAAAAAGATCGAAATATTCAAGCAGCGGAACAAAGATCGTACAGAATGGCAAATAGATTGTTTGAAAACATATTGCTTGATGGTGAAGTACAATGGGAATTGGCTTATTAACCCAACTCTCGGGAATGGATTGAAAGACGAAAAAGATTGCCTATGGTGCTGATTTCACAAGTAAATAACTTGAAGAGACCTATCCTTTGGTTTACAATGGATTTGCAAAGATTCACAATAAAAACAAAGAGAAAGGGTTCATCTGGAGCATACCAGCATCGTCTCCCAATCGTAAGCCCCTGTTCATGAACCAACGGCCCCACCAAGAGAAACGATGCCAGGGAAGCCCCAAGGAAACTCCATTATACAGAGGTTTAGATCATGCGACAACTATCCTGCCACAGGGGGGGCATTGCTGGTCTGGATGCCGACAGGGAATGGGCGGGCATCGACATGATTCCTTTCAGTCTGCCCGTGATGCCGGACGCAATGCCGGTCCGGACCGTCCGGGGCGCGCGGTAAGCGCCTTGTCGCCGGACGGCTCAATCCTCAGACGTTGAAAAGCAGGTCGCCGTAAGTCGGCAGGGGCCAGTAAACCTCACCCACCATTGTTTCCAGTTTATCGCCGGTTTCCCTGAGTTTTCCCATTTTCACAAAAACCTGATCCCGGTAAAAACAGGCCCGACCGAAGGTGTCGCCGCATATGTCCGCGGCCTGCGCCAGCGTCTTTTCGAGGGCGACGGTGTCGTTTCGGAATGTGGCTGTCAGGGTGGAGACCTCCGTCAACAATTCTTCCTGCACCGATATATCGGCCTTGATACCTGTCGTTTTAATGGTGTTGATGGAATCCGCCAGCATGGTGGTGTATTCAATCACGGCAGGAAGGATTTGCCGCTTTGCCATTTCGAGCATTGTCAGGGCCTCGATGTTGATGGCCTTCATGTAGTTTTCAAAGTTGATTTCGCAGCGGGATTCTATCTCGTGCCGGGTCAGTATATGGTGTTCTTCAAAAAGCGCGATGTTTTTATCCGAAATCATGGTCCGGATGGCCGCCACAGTGGACGTGATGTTGGGGAGTCCTCTTTTTTTCGTTTCTTGAACCCAGGCGTCGGAGTCGCTGTTGCCGTTGAAAATGATCTTTTTGTGGTTTTTTACGATTTCCTGCAGCAGTTTCTGGACCTCGTCCTGAAAATCCTTGGCCTGTTCCAGGCGGTCCGCAATCTGTTTAAGCATATCCGCCACAATGGTGTTCAGGACGAAGCTGGCCGTCGCTGTGGACGCCGAGGATCCCACCATTCTGAATTCAAATTTGTTCCCTGTAAAAGCAAAAGGGGAGGTTCGGTTTCTGTCCGTGGAATCCTTCGGTAAATCCGGCAGGGTCGTGACTCCGATTTTCAACAGGCCATCCTGGCTGGAGTTGGTCGTTCCGCCACCCGCGATCTGTTCCAGAATATCGGTCAATTGTTTTCCCAGATAGACCGAGACAATGGCAGGTGGTGCTTCATGGGTTCCGAGGCGGTGATCATTGCCCGCCGTCGCGGCCGAGGCCCGGAGCAAGTCGGCATATTCATCAACGCCCTTGATCACGGCGCACAAATACACAAGGAATTGGGCATTCTCATGCGGTGTATATCCGGGCTCGAGCAGATTCTGGCCGTCATCCGTCGCCATGGACCAGTTGACGTGTTTCCCCGAGCCGTTCACGCCGGCAAACGGTTTCTCGTGCAACAGACAGACCAGGCCGTGCCTTAACGCGATTTTCTTCATCATTTCCATGGTAAGCTGATTGTGGTCCGTCGCGATATTGGCGGTGGTAAAAATTGGCGCCAGCTCATGTTGTGCCGGTGCAACCTCGTTGTGTTTTGTTTTGGCGGCGACACCGAGTTTCCAGAGTTCCTGATCCAGCTCCTTCATGAAAGCGGAGATGCGTTCCTTCAGGCTGCCGAAGTAATGATCTCCCATTTCCTGACCCTTTGGCGGCTTGGCGCCGAAAAGCGTTCTTCCCGTGAAAATCAGATCCTTTCTCAGGTCGTACATTCGTTTGTCGATCAGAAAATATTCCTGTTCCGGTCCGACCGTGGTGATGACTTTGGAGGCGCTTTTGTTGTCGAAGAGTTTCAAGACGCGAAGAGCCTGTTTGGAAAGGGCTTCCATGGAACGCAGCAAGGGGGTTTTTTTGTCCAAAGCTTCTCCGGTGTAGGAACAAAAAGCAGTCGGAATACAGAGACTTCCATCTTTGACGAAAGCGGGGGATGTACAATCCCAGGCGGTGTAGCCCCGGGCTTCAAAAGTGGCCCGCATCCCGCCGGAGGGGAAGGAAGAGGCGTCCGGTTCACCCTTGATCAGTTCCTTCCCGGAGAACTCCAGGATTACCTTGCCTTCGGGGGTTGGCGAGATAAAGGCGTCGTGTTTCTCTGCCGTGATGCCGGTCATGGGCTGAAACCAGTGGGTAAAATGGGTCGCTCCCTTTTCGATGGCCCAACCCATCATGGCGATGGCCACAACATCCGCCACGGCAGGATCGAGATCAAGTCCTTCATCGATCGTTTTTTTCAGGGCCTGGTAGGTTGGTTTCGGCAAGTGCTCCTTCATGATGGCGTCACTGAACACACTGGAACCAAAGATCTCGTGCAGGGAGCCTTCGCCGTTATTGCTTTTAGTCATAATTTTATCCTCTTCAATCCTCCTGATCTTCCGTGGGATGCGTCCGATGCCGACCGGAGAGGCACCTATCAAATTCAAGGTATTTTTTCGACAGATATTCCGCCTGTTTTGTTTTCGTTTCCAGTCAATTCATAACATATCTTTTAACCCATACGGCACCTCTATCATGGATGCCCATGTGGGATCAATTGCCAAAAATTCTTGTGATCTCCCCTTGCCTTGTTTTTCGGTGCCCCGGCGTGTGCTGACCGTTGTCGGGTCTGAAACGACGGGTAGGCGTCGCCAAAATTCGGCAGGTATCCCTTCATTCGTTGCAGGTCGTCATGATCGGGGGCTGACGGCCTGTTTTGTAAGGGCAGATCGGCAGGCACATCATGCCAAAACCATTGAATCCGGGGAGGGGAAATGGTATAAGCTCAACAAAATTTCTGTTGAAAGATAAGCATGCCACAATTGTCCGTTCGTTTGACCCTGGCTATCCTCCTCATGTGCGTCATCATTGCATACAACCCGCGGCTTATCTCTCTTCCCGGCCCGCTTCCCGAGGATTCGGCCATGGAAGACCTGGGACGCATTGTTTATCCGAGTTTGAAGAATATCCCCTGGCGTCCCCATTTCATCCTCCCCGACGAAAGCCTGGAGCGGCTCTTTGGTAACCGATGGGTTTGGGTGGCCCGTTTCAACCGCCTTGACCGCCGTCACGCCTATCCGGGCATGACCATCAAGGTGCCTCTCAATCTCGAAGACATTGAACATTACACACCGCTGCCGGAAATGTACGGAAAAGCGAAGCCCTTTCGAAAATACATCCTTATTGATGTGACGGAACAGTGGATCGGGGCATACGAATACGGGAAACAGAAGTTTTCCATGCCCGCCGTTACAGGAAAGGCGAAACATGAAACGCCTCCCGGTATTTTCCGTGTGGACGCACTCGACAGGCACCATCGATCGTCTCTTTATGATACGGCTGACGGCAAATCAAAATATCCCATGGACTATGCCATCCGTTTTTATGTCTCTCCCGATGATACGGGATACTGGATTCACGCTCGGGATATGCCGGGGCGGCCTGCATCTCACGGTTGCGTCGGGCTGTTTGATGAAGAAATGCAGAACCGTGTCTACAAGGTTCCTGCCGAACCGGTTCTGAATGACGCGAAAAAACTGTATGAATGGGTTATGGACGGTGAGGAAACCAGGGTGGAGGCCGGCGGTGTACAGTTCATGATGAACGGACCTGTTCTTGAAGTGTCCGGGAGTCTGCCCGTACGTCTGGATTTTTCACAAAGGATGTAAGCCACTGAAGGTAAAGAGTAATTTGTTAATTGGTGCCGCCATTTAGAGGATATTTTGTTGACTGTTGTGGGTAAAACTGATACACGGGATCACCAAAATGCATGGAGATCCGATTCCAACCAGCTTAGGAGGAAACCGATGATGGATGAGCAACTGATTTTGTGGTTCGATGAGATAGAATTGAAGGATATTCCACAGGTAGGGGGCAAAAATGCATCCCTCGGCGAGATGAGAAGAGAGTTGACTTCCAAGGGGGTGAGCGTACCCGATGGATTTGCCGTAACCGCCGCGGCCTATCGATATCTGCTGGAATCCGCGGGAATCGGCAAGGAAATCAAAAATGTTCTGAAGGATCTGGACACACACGACCTGGATAATTTGCGAAGTAAAGGCGAGCAGATCCGGTCCCTGATTTATAGCGCGAAATTTCCCGATGATCTCCGTAATGAAGTTTTGAAGGGATATAAGCGCCTGTGTGAAGAGTACGGACCGGATACGGATGTCGCCGTCCGCAGTTCCGCCACGGCGGAGGATCTGCCCGACGCGAGTTTTGCCGGCCAGCAGGAGACATTCCTGAACGTCCGGGGCGAGGACGCCCTGATTGATGCGTGCAAGAGGTGTTTCGCTTCCCTGTTTACGGATCGGGCGATTTCCTACCGGGTGGATAAGGGTTTCGATCATCTGACTATCGCTTTATCCATTGGGGTACAAAAGATGGTTCGCTCGGATCAGGGGGCCTCGGGGGTTATCTTTTCTATCGACACCGAATCGGGTTTCAAGGAGGCAATTCTGGTTACCGCTTCCTATGGTTTGGGGGAGACCGTCGTTCAGGGGATCGTCAATCCTGATGAATTTTATGTCTTTAAACCGACCCTGAAGGAAGGTTTCCGTTCCATTATCCAGAAGAAACTGGGGACCAAGGAGATCAAGATGATCTACTCCGATTCCAAAAAGGAGAGCGCAACGGAGATTGTCCCGGTGCCCGAAGAGGATCGCCACAATTTTTGCCTGAGCGATGACGAGGTCCTGAAACTGGGCCAATGGACCGCCATCATTGAAGGACATTATTCAGAAAAGGCGGGTTATTTCAAACCCATGGATATCGAGTGGGGCAAGGACGGTATCACCCAGGAACTTTTCATCCTGCAGGCGAGGCCTGAAACCGTGCAATCCCAAAAGGACGGGAGTGTCCTCGAAAATTATGTTCTCTGTGAAGAAAAAACGCCCATTCTGCTCGGAACCAGTGTCGGCTCCAGGATTGGCGCAGGGCCGGTGCACATCATCGAATCGGTAAAGGAGATCAAGACTTTCAAAGCGGGCGAGGTCCTGGTGACTGAAATGACCGATCCTGACTGGGAGCCCATCATGAAGATCGCCGCAGCCATTGTGACCGATCGGGGAGGCAGAACCTGCCATGCGGCGATTGTAAGCCGTGAACTTGGGGTCCCCTGTATTGTGGGTACGGAAAACGGTACGGAGGTCTTGAAAAATGTCAAGGAGGTGACCGTTTCCTGTGCCGAGGGTGAAGTGGGAAGGGTTTACGAAGGCATTCTGAAATATGATGTGAACCGGGTTAACGTCACCACGCTCAAGCGCCCATCCACGAAGATCATGATGAATGTCGGCAATCCGGAAAATGCTTTTTCCCTTGCCTCCATACCAAATGACGGCATAGGTCTGGCTCGCCTGGAGTTCATCATCAGCCATTTCATCAGTGTTCATCCCATGGCCCTCGTCAATTTCAACCAGGTGACGGACGAAGCTGTTCGTGCGGAAATTGACAGAATTACGAGAGGATATGCGGACCGGAGAGAGTTTTTTATCGACCGTCTGGCGCAAGGGGTGGCCAAGATCGGTGCCGCCTTCTACCCGAATGACGTGATCGTGCGTATGAGTGATTTCAAGAGCAACGAATATTATAACCTCGTCGGTGGTTCTTTCTTTGAACCCGTCGAGGAAAACCCGATGATCGGTTTCCGGGGTGCTTCCCGCTACTACGATGACCGCTATAGAGATGGTTTCTTTATGGAATGTGATGCCATGAAGCGTGTGCGGGACGTCATGGGGCTCACCAATGTCAAGTTGATGATCCCTTTTTGCCGGACGTTGACGGAAGCCGGGAAGGTTGTCCGAACCATGGCTGACCGGGGCCTGGTCCAGGGCGAGAATGGTCTTGAAATTTATATGATGGTGGAGATTCCCAGCAACGTGATCATGCTTGAAGAATTCGGGGAAATATTCGACGGCTTCTCCATTGGCTCCAATGACCTGACCCAGCTGACGTTGGGGTTGGACCGTGATTCCGCAGAAGTGGCCCACATTTTCGACGAACGGGACGCCGCCGTGCAGGAACTGATCAGGATGGCCATAAGCAAGGCAAGAAAAATCGGTAAAAAAATCGGTATCTGTGGTCAGGCACCCAGTGATTACCCCGAAGTGGCGAGACTTCTGGTCGAATACGGCATCAACAGCATATCCCTCAACTCCGATACGGTACTCAAGACCACCGCGGAAATATTGGATGCGGAACGAAAATTAGGGAAAGCCTAGGAATTATCGGCTGCAAGGCATATGATGTGAGGGAGGCCGGGATCGAACGATCCCGGCCTTTTTCATAGGCAATAAAGGATCCGGCTTGGAAAATCCTCTCTTGAACAATCCTCCGGCGCATTGAATTCGGCGGTGTGCCATCCCCCATCAAATGTATTTGAAAAATTTATTTGTTTGTACGAATATGATGCCGAAACGCCGTGATGGTCGCGTCAAAATAAAATCGAACGGGAGAGAACCATGCATTATGTTGTCTGTGTGAAAATGGTACCGGACACAACACAGGTGATCATCGACCCTGTAACGAACACCCTGGTCCGCGAAGGGGTGCCGTTTATTACGAATCCTTTTGACAATCATGCGGTGGAAGAGGCCTTGCGTTTGAAAGAAAAATATGGCGGCTGCGTGACAGCCATTTCGATGGGTCCCCCCGCGGCGGACGCGGTTCTGAAAAAGGCCATGGCCCTTGGTGTAGACGATGCCGTATTGCTCAGTGATCGTGCCTTCGGGGGCGCCGATACATTGGCGACAAGTCTGGTTTTGTCGGAAGCGATCCGCAGGCTCGACGGGCAAAAGCCGGTGGATATCGTTTTATGCGGTAAACAGACGATCGACGGTGACACGGCCCAGGTGGGACCGGGAATTGCGTGTCGGCTGAAATATTCACAACTGACGTTGGTGGACCGTATTCTGGAGATTCACAAGGAAAAACGGATCATTGTTGTTCGGCGCGTTCTCGAGGAAATGCACGAGATCGTCGAGTCGAGGCTGCCTGTATTGATTACGGTGGTTCGCGAAGTGAATGTGCCCCGTTACCCAACGGTCCCGGGGCGTCTGGAGGCGCTGGAAGCAAAAGTGCCGATCTGGACGAATGACGTTCTGAAACTGGATCCGGATATGATCGGCTTGAGAGGATCCCCGACACAGGTGCGCAAGATTTTTGCCCCGCAGCGGGACAAGGGTGAGATCGTCGATGGGGAGGGAGAAAAGATGGACAGGGCGGTGGACATGGTTTTCAAAAAGCTTCTGGACTGGGATTTCATATCGTTGGGGCACTGACGGAGCGAAGAGAACTGTTGAACATGGATTTGCCGGTTTGCAAATCCTGCCTATGTCCCCTCATGGGCCGATTTTTTAGGAGTGACGATGGAAAAAAAAGTCAAGAGACCCCGCGGCAAGGCTGAATTGATCCCCGGAAAGTGTATTGCATGCGGAGCCCGCTGCCAAGCGGCCTGCAAGGTGGATGCCATAGAAATGAACGAAAAGGATGAGCCCATCATTCTGACGGACAAGTGTATCGGCTGCGCGAAATGTGTCAAGGTTTGCCCGGCGGAGGCGCTTCGGATGGCTTTTACTCCGGAGGAGCAGAGGTTGCTGGAAGAACTCGACAAGGGGAGTGCTGAGCACAGTGAGCCGGTTGAAGACGAGGATGCCTCGGCATCGATGACGGAGAAAACGGAATCGTCTCTCGATGCCTGGAGAGGTGTCTGGGTGTTTGTGGAACAGGCCGAAGGCAAGGCCCATTCGGTGTCCTGGGAACTTCTCGGCGCGGGTCGGACCCTTGCCAGGGACTTGCAGGTCCAATTGTCTGCGTTCGTTCTCGGTTCGAACATCAAACATCTGGCGGATGAGGCTTTTGCGTACGGGGCCGACGTTGTTTTTATGACAGAGGATCCGCTTCTGGAACACTATCGTACGGAGCCCTATCTGCACGGGGCCTTGACCCTGATTCGGAAATACAAACCGGAAGTGATATTGATTGGGGCAACGGGGTTGGGGCGTGATCTGGCGGGAGCCATTGCCACGGAGTTGCAGACGGGACTGACCGCGGACTGTACGGGTCTGGCGATCGACAAGAGCCGCCGGCTTCTGGAGCAGACGCGCCCAGCATTCGGGGGCAACATCATGGCGACGATTCTAACGGAAACGGCACGCCCCCAGATGGCTTCCGTCCGTCCCCACGTGATGCCGAAGCCGGATGTACACCCCGGTCGAACGGGGCCTGTCATGACGGAACCCTTCGGGTTGCAGACCGATCTTCTGAACAGCGCCGTGCTGGAGATCATTCCCCTGAAAACTGAGGGCGCCATCGATATTTCGGTGGCCAATGTGATTGTCAGCGGTGGCCGGGGTTTTCAGAACGCGGAGAATTTCAAGATACTGTACGATCTGGCAGATCTTCTGGGGGGTGTGGTGGCCTCTTCGCGCAGCGCTGTGGATGCCGGCTGGATGCCCCATGAACGTCAAGTCGGCCAGACGGGGAAAACCGTTCGTCCCAAACTCTACATTGCCTGCGCGATTTCCGGGGCGATTCAACACCTGGTTGGGATGCAGGATTCGGAGCATATCATTGCGATAAACACAGACCGCAATGCGCCGATCTTTCAGGTTGCCCATTTGGGCATCGTCGGGGATGTTTTCGAAATCCTCCCCGCTCTGATCGATAAATTGCACACGAGCTGGGCACACCCGGTCTCATCGGACATCTCGAATCTGTTCTGGCTGGATCTGGAAAAACAGCCCGGACAGGTTACAGGTCCGTAGAAGACAAAAGGTGTCGTGAAAATCGTCATGAGGCTTTACCGGTAAATAGAAAGGAGTTCCCTTGAGTTCCGTCGAATCCTTGTTGTTCCTGTTCATTCTTGTCGGTGCGGTGGGTTTCTTTTTGCGCAACCTGTACCGCCTCTTTGCCATGATCTGCCTCGGGCGGAGTGAGAATCGTTTTGATCGTCTCTGGTCGCGATTCCGGGGTATGCTGGTGTATGGCTTCGCCCAGGTTCGTGTTGTAAGTGAAGGATTCGGCGTGAACCACCTGCTTCTGTTCTGGGGTTTCATGTTTCTCCTTCTGATGAATGTGGAGTTTCTGGTCTCAGGTGTCTTCCCCCGCTTCTCCTTCTGGTTTTTGGGAGATATCCCCTATGGGGCCATGCTCTTCATGGCCGATATCATGTCGGTTGTGGTGCTGGTATGCGTTTTCAACGCCGTTATTCGGCGGATGTTCTTCCGTCCCGCCTATATCGACCAGACAGTGGATGCCTTTGTGATTTTGGGTCTGGTTGCCGTTCTAATAGTTGCCTACTTCGGTTATCATGCCAGCGAAATCCGGTTGAACGGAAAAGCGATTTCCCGCTGGACCATGCCGGTTTCTTCTCTCCTGGCGCCTCTCTTCCGGGGACTGACCCAGGAAGGGGGCCATGCCCTGGGACGGATATTCTGGTGGACTCATGCCCTGGTACTCTTGTTTTTCCTCAATTATCTGCCCTACAGCAAACATTTGCATATCCTGACGGCGATACCGAATATCTTTTTCAGGAATGCCTCATTTGTAAATACCGTTCCCCGGATGATCTTTCGTCGCGGGGAACGCTTTGGCGTTTCAAAGATAGTCCAATATTCATGGAAGGACCTGCTGGATTTCCTGTCCTGCACGGAGTGCGGCCGGTGCCAGGCGGCCTGCCCCGCCCATAACACGCACAAACCCCTGAATCCCAAGGAGGTTGTTCATGAGGGAAAACTCAATCTCTTGGCCAATGGCCGGATTCTGCTTGCTTCCAGACCCCCGGACACGCTTGTTTCCGCTCCCGATTCGGCCGAGATGGCTGTTCCGCTTATCAATACGCGTGACGAAAGCATTTCGGTTGATGCCATCTGGTCCTGTACGACATGCGGGGCCTGCATGCAGCAGTGTCCTGTTTTTATCGAACATGTACCGAAACTGATTGGGCTCCGGCGTCATCTGGTTGTGGAAAAGGCTGCCTTCCCGGAAGAATTGATCGCTTTTTTCGAAAATTCGGAACAGCGATTCAATCCCTGGGGAATCGCACCGAATGAACGGGAAAAGTGGGTCCATGACCGGGACATCAAGATCCTTTCACATGGCGCCCAAGTCGAGTATCTCTTCTATGTGGGCTGTTCGGGATCCTTTGATCCAAGGGGCAGGATGGTGACGACGGCTGTGGCGAAGATCCTCAACGCCGCCCGTCTTTCCTGGGGTGTGCTGGGTAATGAGGAGAAATGCTGTGGCGATTCTCTGCGGAGACTGGGGAACGAATATGTTTTCGATATCCTGGTGAGGGACAATATAGAAATCTTCAAAAAGTACGGGATCAAAAAAATCATCACCTACTGTCCTCATTGTTTCAGTACATTGAAAAACGATTACGGGCAGTACGGCGTCGATTTCGAGGTGATCCACCATTCCCAACTCATTCACAAGCTCCTGCAGAGCGGCGTACTCAAACTGAAAGGGGAAACGGGGATGCGCGTCACGTACCATGATCCATGCTATCTCGGACGTTATAACAATATCTACAAGGAGCCGAGAGCGATCATCGCCAGGGTCTGCGGCGGAAAGGCGCCTGTAGAAATGAGCCGCCACGGTTCGGAGAGTTTCTGTTGTGGCGCAGGCGGCGGCCGCATGTGGCTCGAGGAAAATCAGGGAAGCCGAATTTATGTCGAACGGACAAAAGATGCCCTGGCAACGGATGCGGAAGTGATCAGTGTGGCGTGTCCGTACTGTATGACCATGTTTGAGGACGGACTGAAGGACGAAAATGCTTCCGGACAGATTGTCGTAAAGGATATTGCGGAGATTGTGGCGGAGCGTCTGGTATAGCATAGCCCCTGATAAAACAGCCGAAAATACAGGACCTTAGGTGTGGAAGAGACGTCCATTTTGCCTCTCCCGTTCCGTTTTTTCTCCTTGACCTTCACCCGCCTTTTTAGTATATGTCGCCGCGATTGAAAGGTATTCTCATCATTGAAAACACAGGTAACTGTCCGCCATGATCGCTGAATGCCCTTTTATACATAGAATGTCGGGTGGTACCCAATTCAAGTTTCTCCCCCCGGCCTATGGTGGTTAGGCGACTTTCCACCGTAATCGTTTGATAAGCGTCTTCGAGAAAACGCCTTCGTTCAGGTAAAGGCGGATACCCGTTCCGTACGGGTCTCTGCTTCTCCGTGTCGGGTTTCACGGTGGCGTTGAGTCTTCTTCCAAGGAGTTGAAAATGGAACAACTGGATTTTAGTTATGTCGATGAGGTACTGGAGCGTTACAGGGGCCATAAGGGAACGCTCATCACCGTGCTTCAGCAGGTTCAGGCGCACAAGGGCTACCTGGAAAAGGAAGCTCTGGAACGTGTTGCCAGAAGTATGGGAGTTTCAACCGCCAGCATTTATGGAATTGTCACTTTTTACGCCCAATTCCGCCTGACGCCCGTCGGAAAAAACCTGGTTCGTGTCTGTCATGGGACGGCCTGTCATGTTCAGAATGCCGACGGCCTTACCGAAGCCATTGAGGGTGCGCTGAATGTCAAGTCGGGAGAGACGACGCCGGATATGCTGTTTACCGTCGAGTCGGTGGCTTGTCTGGGATGCTGTAGCCTGGCCCCCGTCATCATGGTTGGGGAAAAAGTCTATGGGAAACTCTCCACGGACAAGGTTCGCAAAGTTATGAAAGAGTACAAGAAGAAGGAGGCTGAATGATGAAAATCCTCCGTATTGGATACAATTCCTGCGGGATTGCCGCAGGAGCGGAAGAAACCCTGAACAAGCTACATGAATTGCTTGACGGGAACAGTGATTTTGAGATCAGGAAAACAGGCTGTAACGGTATGTGCTATCTGGAACCGATTATCGATGTGATCGAGGAAGAGAAAGTATACACCTATGGTAATCTGACGGCTGACAAGGTTCAAAAATTCATTGATGCTCTGGCTAAAGGGACACACCTTGAAGACTGGATCATCCTTCACCCCGATCACCCGACGACGCAATCATCCTATCAGGACAAGCAGGTCAAGTTGGCCACCAAGAATATCGGTGTCATCGATCCGGAAAACGTCGATGACTACGTTGCGGCCGGTGGTTACCGGGCCCTGGAGAAAGTTTTGAAGACCATGGACCGTCAGGATGTTATCGATCAGGTTCGTGCTTCCGGACTCCGGGGGCGTGGAGGAGCAGGTTTTTCCTGCGGAATGAAATGGCAGTTCGCAAAGGATGCCCCGGGCGAGGAAAAATATATGATCTGCAACGGCGATGAAGGGGACCCCGGTGCCTTTATGGACCGCTCCACCCTGGAAGGCGATCCCCACGGCGTGATCGAGGGGATGACCATCGGTGCCTATGCGGTGGGCGCCCAGGTTGGGTTCTTCTACGTCAGAGCCGAATATCCGCTGGCTGTGAAGAGGCTTCGCCTGGCCATCAATCAGGCGGAGGCGAGAGGCTATTCGGGGAAAAATATTTTGGGCACCGACTTCAGCTTTACCCTCCATGTCATCGAGGGAGCCGGCGCGTTTGTCTGCGGGGAGGAAACGGCCCTGATCGCGTCCATCGAAGGGAAACGGGGCATGCCCCGCACCCGCCCACCTTTCCCGGCGACGCAGGGTATCTGGGGGAAACCCACGAACAACAACAACGTCGAAACTTACGCCAACATCCCCTACATCATCAGGGAGGGGGGAGCCGCCTTTTCCAAGTACGGCACAGACATGTCGAAGGGAACCAAGGTGTTCGCTCTCGCCGGCAAGATCAATCGCGGGGGAATGATTGAGGTGCCGATGGGGATAACCATCAACGAAATCGTCAACGATATCGGCGGCGGCATCATCAACAACGGCAAGTGCAAGGCCGTCCAGATGGGCGGGCCTTCGGGCGGATGTATTCCCTCTCATCTTCATGATACGCCGATCGATTACGAAAATATTACCGCGACCGGGGCCATTGTCGGTTCTGGCGGTATGGTCTTTATGGATCAGGGCACCTGCATGGTCGACATTGCCCGTTATTTCCTCTCCTTTACGGTCGAGGAGTCCTGCGGCAAATGCACCTTCTGTCGCGTCGGTACAAAACGGATGCTTGAAATCCTCGAGAGGATTACAGCGGGAGAGGGCACTGAGGAGGATATCCCCCTGCTTCAGAAGCTCTGTGACGCCATCATCAAGGGATCGCTCTGCGGTCTGGGTCAGACCGCTCCGAACCCGGTTCTGACCACACTGCGTTATTTCCGGGACGAATACGAAGCCCATATCCGCGAGAAGAAATGCCCGGCCAAAAAATGCAAGGCCCTGATCACTTACCGGGTGGTGGCCGATAAATGTACTGGCTGCACACTCTGTGCGAAGACGTGTCCCGTCGGTGCCGCAACCGGTGAACGCAAGCAGGTTCACCAAATCGACGATGAATTATGCACCCGTTGTGGCTTCTGCAAGGACGCATGTAAATTCGACGCGATCATTGTCGAATAGGAGGAATTATGGCGATCAAAGTTAGAATAAACGGTAGAGAATATGAAGCGAGACAAGGTGAAACCATTCGCGAAGTGGCCAAACGAAACGGAATCGGCATTCCCGTTCTCTGTGAGCGCGCTCAGATCGACCCTTTCGGAAGCTGCCGGGTCTGTCTTGTCGAACAGAAAAACGCGAGATATCCCGTGGTGGCCTGTGCGGCGCCGGTTTTTGACGGTATCACAATCAATACGGAGACCGAACTGATCCAGAGTCTTCGAAAACTCGACATAGAACTGCTCTTTTCCAATCATTTTGCGGATTGTGTGGCCCCGTGCAACATGACCTGTCCAGCGGGCATTGATATCCAGGGTTATGTGGGACTGGCCGCCAACGGCGAATACCACGACGCGGAAAAGCTCATCAAGGAGAAGGTCCCCTTTCCCGGTATCCTGGGCCGGGTCTGTCCCGCTCCATGTCAGAAGGAATGCCGCCGCAATCTGGTGGATGAAACGGTTTCGATCAAGTCCATCAAGCGATTCATCTCGGACAGGAATTTCGAAAGGGGTACCCGCTACAACCCACCGGTCGCTCCGTCAAGCGGTAAGACCGTGGCCATCGTCGGCGCCGGGCCGGCCGGGATGTCCTGTGCCTATTACCTGGCCCAGCAGGGACATCAGTGCATGATCATCGAAAAACTGCCGAAAGCGGGCGGCATGACCCGGTACGGCATCCCCGATTACCGCCTGCCCCAAAATGAGCTGGATGCGGAAATCGCGGAAATCGAGTCTCTGGGCGTGGAATTCATCTACAACACGGAATTGGGCAAGGATGTGACAATCGATGGTCTGCGGCGATCCTTTGATGCGGTCTTCCTGGCCGTCGGCGCCCATGTAAGCAAGTCCATGGGAATTCCCGGCGAGGAACTCGAAGGGGTCTATCAGGGGATCGACTTTCTGCGGGATGTGAAACTCGGCAAGCAATTTGACCTAGGCGAAACGGTGGTGGTCGTGGGCGGTGGAAATACGGCTATCGATGCCGTTCGGACGTCTCTGCGTCTGGGTGCGAAAAACTGCTATATCGTTTATCGGAGAAGCCGTGCGGAAATGCCGGCCGATCCCATTGAAGTGCACGATGCGGAAGAGGAAGGCGTGCGCTTTCACTTTCTCACCAATCCGGTTAGGATTCACGGGAAGAAGAGAATGGAATCCATTGAATCCGTTCGCATGGAACTGGGTGAACCCGATGCATCGGGCCGGCGCAGCCCGGTCGTCATCGAGGGGTCGGAATTCATGATCCAGGCGGATACGATCATCATGGCGATCGGCCAGGAACCGGATGTCGCCTGTATCGGCGCCGATTGCGAGGTCCGGACGACCAGATGGTCGACCTTTGTGGTCAATGAGGACACTTTCCAGACGGATATTCCGGAGGTGTTCGCCGGCGGTGATGCCATGAGGGGCCCCTGCACGGTGGTCGAGAGTATCGCCGACGGGCGCAATGCGGCCACCCAGATCAACCGTTTTTTGAAAGGACGGGATTTGACGCCCATTCCCGGCGTCTACTCGGTTCAGCGCGGAAAATCCTTGGGAGATCTCAGACCGCTCGAAGAGGAGTGGAAGAACCGTTATCCTGCTGAACCGCGTGCCGAGATGCCCATGGTTGATCCCAAAGAGCGTATCAAGGATTTCAAGGAATGCGAGCTGGGTTTTGCTGAAGGGGAATTGCGCCGGGAAGCCGGTCGATGCCTGGAATGCGGGTGTTTCTCCCAGTATGACTGCGAACTGCGGCAGATCGGCAAGGTCGTCGACGCGGAACCGACAGCGCTGAAAACGAAAGGAGAAATTCGATTCGAACCGGACTTGAGGCATCCTTTCATTATGAAAGATCAGAACAAATGCATCCTGTGCGGTGCCTGTGTACGGGCTTGCGATGAACTGAGGCATGTTGGAGCCTGGGGTTTCGTCGACCGCGGTTACGTGACGACGGTTCAGCCTTCGTTCGGGGTCGCCTTGCAGGAGACGGACTGCGAGTCTTGCGGTACCTGTGTACAGAACTGCCCCACGGGATCGCTCGATGAAAGGTTCCCCGGTACCAAGACGGTCCCGGAGGATGCGATCGAGATGCCGGGTGTCTGCACCTTCGGGGGATTCGGTTGTCATCTCAATCTGGCCACGGTGAACGGCCGCCTTGTCTCTGTGAAGGCACCGGAACGCGATCCGAATAACGGTCTCCTGTGCAGGTACGGGCGTTACGGTACCCGCTATATAAACAACCTGCCCCGGATTACGGAACCGATGAAACGGGACGGGGATATCCTGAAACCCATCTCCTGGACGGAAGCACACAAAATTCTTGTGGGTAGTGTGGGCCGCATACCGGGTAAAGACTGGGGGATATATGCGGGAGGTCGGCTGACCTTGGAGGAGTTGGCTCAGCTCGATGTCTTCGTTGATAAAAACATGCCGGAAGGGTTGAAATCCTCTTTCTCCTCCGACTCCCTCAAGGTTGGTGAGGCGATCAACGAAACGTTTGGCACGGTCGGCTCACCCTGGAGTTATAATGTGGTGGATGCGGCCGACATGGTTCTTGCGGTTGGTTTCGACGATGAAGACATGATGACGGTTCTCGGTGTCAAAATCCGCGGCGCGAAAAAGAACGGCGCTACCCTGTATGGTCTGGGGATGGAAGCCCCGAGGACGCTGCATCATGCTTTCGACATCTTCGACGTCAGCCATTCGCCCGCGGCGACACTGGCCGGTGTCTGTAAAACGGTTGCGAAATCCGTCAAGACTGCGGAGACGAAGGGGCTGTTCAAAGGACTCAAGGTGGCCGCCTGCGAAGAGGATGACGATCTGCTGTCGGCCCTGAACGGGGCACAAAATCCTGTTATCGTCATTTCCGGCAGGGCTGGGGGCAACACGGCACGGTGGGCGGCGAATCTTGCGGTGTTAAAGGGTTGTCCGGTTCTCGGCCTGCCTTTGACGCCAAACGCCCAGGGTCTTCTGGAAATGGGCTTTGCCGAGGATATAGCGGCCCGAAGAGGCTTGTTCATCCTGGGAGAGGATCCCGTCGGCTGTGCGGTGAGCGGGAAAGTTGCAGATGAAGTTGTCGGTAAAGCGGATTTCATCGTGGTGGCTGACGCGTTCCTGACGCCGACCGTGGAAAAAGCGGACCTGATACTCCCCCTAAAGGTTTCCGGGGAAAGGGCCGGGACATTTTTGTCCGGTGAACGTCGCCTGAACCGCTTTGCCCAGGTTCTGAAGGCGGATTATCCAACCATATTCGACAGGATTCCCGAAGTCGGTAAGACGGAAAAACTGAGAATGGCGCTTCGTGCCCGTTTCATCAGTCTGAGGACGGCCAAACAGGGTGTGGTTCGTCCCGCCCCCCTTGCGGATGGGGAGATCCGTTATACGAACGGGGCCGATTATCTGAGTGCCCAGGTGAACTGGGAATTCGAGCAACTTGAATTGTAAGAAGGGTTTAATATCTGAATTAGAAAGCCCCCCGGTCGTAATAAACTACCGGGGGGCTTTCTTGTTTCACTCCGTCAACATCATCGAACGCCTCCATCGGGAGATTCGGCGACGGTCCCGGGTTGCGGGCATCTTCCCCGGCATGGATAGTTATCTTCGCCTTGTCAGCGCCTACCTGATTGAATATGGCGAGGACTGGTCGACAGAAAGATGTTATGTGAAACCGTCGCTCATAGAAGAGCAACGGGCAGCACTACGAAAGGCAGCGTAATCGGAAGATGTAGATGGACTCGTTACCCGAAATTGCAAGCATTACTTGACGTGACCGATCCGCATAACACGCCTTCAAATATTGCGGCTAAACCATTGTATAAAGCCATATATTCAATAACTTATACCATGGTGTTCATTTGTTGTGGTGTATTATGGGGATCCGTATAATATGTCGGCTTCAAGCATATCCATGGAACGATACGTATCCGCTTAATTTCATTGCGGTAAGTAGAAATGCCCCCTATGCAGGCGGGATATAGAGTAAGAGGCTACGAGAAGGGTGCCAACAAGAAATTATGAATCAGATTGATGGATTGGGTTAAGAATATCAAGGAGAAGTCATCTCCTCCCGACCGGGATAAACGGATTCAGAGAGAAGCAAGGTTTCTCCCTGCGGTCGAAATGACCCCGTATACAGGCGTATAAATTCTATTGGATATCCGGGTATAAATTCTGTTCTTTTCCATCCGTACAAAAAAGAGACCGGTCGTGATGACCGGTCTCCGGTAAGTCGATAAAGGGTCAGGAATGGGCTTCTTCCATTGCCCCTGCAATGTACATCATGGACAGGAGCATGAAAACCAAGGTTTGGATGAAGCAGATCAGGAGCTTCAGAACCAAGATCGGCAGGGGGATCAGCAGGGGCACCAGGATGATCAGAACGGCCAGAACGATGTGTCCCCCCTCGATGTTTCCGAACAGACGGAAGGTCAGGGAAACGGGACGGGCCAGATGCCCGACGAGTTCGATGGGGAGAATCAGAGGCGCAAGCCAGGGACTGGGGCCGACAAACTGTTTCAGATATTTCCAGCCATGGATCTTGACGCCTACGATATGCGTCAGGAAAAAGACGACCAGGGCCATGCAGAGGTTGGTGTTCAGATTGCCCGTGGGTGATTCGAAGCCCGGAATAAGACCCAGGAGATTCGAGGTCAAAATAAAAAGACCGATCGTCGCGATCAAGGGGAAGAACTTCTTGCCGTGCTCGCCCATGGTGTCGAGCAGCAGTTTGTACATGGCGTCGATAATCACTTCCATGACGTTCTGAACGCCGCCCGGATTGATGTTCAGGCGCCGGGTTGCAAGGAAGGACAGAATCACCAGTCCGATCATGATCAACCATGTGTAGGTCACATGGGTGGGCATACCGGGGAATGCAAGTTCCAGAAAAGACAGGGGATGCATTGTTTATTTAACCTCCTCCAGACAGTTTTTTTTTGACAGGGTCATGATCGCCGTCAGCACCAGGTTGATGACCACCACGGAAAGGCCGACCAGAAGCCCTAAAATGTCCACTTTATTGCTTGTCACAATGAAAAAAAGAACCACGGCCGTCAGGGCCAGCCGAATAAAGTATTTGAACATCATCGCCGACTTGGCCGAACCGCTGAGCCGTGCGAAAACATCCTTCATGTTTTTGTAAAGCCAGTAGAAATTGATGATACTGATCAGACCACCCAGAAAGACGCCCAGAGCGAAACGAGGAGACAGGAAAAGAAGACTGATAAGGAGAAACATCCCCAACAGGATCCAGTTGAAGATCTCAATTTTTCGCTGGAGGGGGTCTTTTTCTATGGGGTTCACTTTTTATACCCTTTATGAAGGGTGTATCATCCTTAATTTTTTTAATTAAAAGATAGACATTGCGAAATCCGACAAACACACCCAGGATAAGCAAAAGAATGGTGAAATAAGGGGCGGTTCCAAACTTGCGATCCAGGTAGCTGCCTAAATAAACGCCGCCAAAGATCACGATAGCCATGAAGATGCCCACGGTACTTGCGTAGGTCATCTGCATGAGAGATTTCTTTGTCTCCTTATCCATCAGCGTGGGGCTAATAACATGAAAACAAGGTCAAGTCAAACAAAATTCCTCACCGGACACATGGGGTTACCTTTGGTATGACCATGACCGCACCGGACTCAAGGAGCCCCCAAATTCGCCACATACCAGTCGATCGTTTCTTGAAGTCCCTCCCGCAGAGGTGTCTCGGCTGAAAAAGAGAATTCGCGGAAGGCCCGTCCCGGGTCGACGGCCCGGCGGGGCTGTCCGTCCGGTTTGTTCTGATCCCAGAGAACGCGTCCCTGGAAACCTGTCAACTCCACAATCAACGCGACGAGATCGGCGATGGAAATCTCGCAGTTGGTTCCGATGTTGACGGGCTCGCTTTTGTCATAATGCACGGTGGCGGTTGCGATGGCCCGGGCGGCATCTTTGACGAAGAGGAATTCCCGGGTGGCCCGCCCGGTTCCCCAAACCGTGATCTCATCCTGACCCTCCCGAACAGCCCGGACGCATTTATCTATCAGGGCGGGAATCACATGAGATGAACGGGGATCGAAATTATCTCCCGGGCCATAAAGATTTGCCGGAAGCAAAAAAATCGAATTAAAGCCGTACTGCGCCCGGTAGGCCTGGGACTGTACCAGCATCATTTTTTTGGCCAAGCCGTAGGGAGCGTTTGTCTCTTCCGGATAACCAACCCAGAGGTCCTTTTCTCGGAAAGGGACGGGCGTGAACTTGGGGTAAGCGCAGATCGTCCCGATGGCGACGAATTTATCGATTCCCCTCACCCATCCCTCGTGGAGAAGCTGGGTGCCCATCATCAGGTTTTCATAGAAAAGGGTTGCCGGATTTTTCTGGTTGAAGCCGATCCCACCGACTTTGGCCGCCAGATGGATGACGATGTCCGGTCTTGTGTCATCGTACATTCTGGCAATGTCGTGACGATCGACCAGATTATACTCCGGTAAATCCGCAATGGCCAGTTGTTCGCAGTTTTGCTGCCGGAGCTGGGTCAGCAGGTGGCGGCCGAGAAAACCCTTGCCGCCTGTAATCGTGATGCGCTTGTTCCGGATTGGTGGAGTCATAGATTCCTCAACACGTCATTGATGATTTCAAGGGTTTTTTCAATATCCGCCCTTGTGTGAGCAAAAGAGAGAAAGGAAGCTTCAAAGGGTGAAGGGGCGAGATAAATACCCCGTTTCATCATTTCTTCAAAAAAAGTAACAAAAAAGGCTCCGTCGGCGTGTTGGGCTGACGCCAGATCCGTCACGGGGTCATCGGTAAAAAAGAGGGTAAACATGGATCCGGTCTGGTTAATCGTGATGGGAAGGCCTTTTGTTTTGAAAAGGTGCCGGATCTCAGCGCATAGATGGCCTGTTCGGTTGTTCAACGCATCATATTCCTCCCTCATTTCTTTGAGGATGGTCAGGGTGGCGCATCCCGCCGCCATGGCCAGGGGGTTGCCCGAGAGGGTGCCGGCCTGGTAAACCGGGCCGACAGGGGCCAGGCAATCCATGATTTCCTTTTTGCCCCCGAAGACGCCGACCGGAAGCCCCCCGCCTATGATTTTACCCAGGCAGGTCAGGTCCGGTTGAAGCCCCTTTAGAGTCTGAAAACCGCCGTAAGTCAGGCGGAAGCCCGTAATGACTTCATCGAAGATGAGGACAATCCCGTGTTGCTTTGTCAGATTTCTCACGTATTCCAGAAAACCCGGTTCGGGAAGGACAACGCCCATGTTGCCCGGAACGGGCTCTACGATGACGCAGGCGATATCCTGACCGTATCTTTCAATCGCTCCCGTGAAGGTTTCCCGATTGTTGAAGGGAAGAGACAGGGTCAAGGCGGCCAGAGACGACGGTACGCCGGGACTTCCCGGGATGCCGAGGGTGAGTAACCCCGAGCCGGCCTGGACAAGAAGAGAATCGGCATGACCGTGGTAGCATCCGTCAAATTTAACGATCTTGTCCCTTCCCGTGAATCCCCTTGCCAGACGAATGGCACTCATGGTGGCTTCCGTTCCGGAACTGACCATTCTGATCCGCTCGACGGTGGGAAAGGCTTTTTTGATCAGGACGCCCATGGTCGTTTCCGCTTCCGTCGGGGCGCCGTAACTGGTGCCTTGCCCGGCGGCCGCCCGAATGGCCTCGACCACCCGGGGATGGGCGTGCCCGAGGATCATGGGTCCCCAGGACAGGACATAGTCGATATATTCATTGCCATCGACATCATGGATCCTCGATCCCACCGCATGATGGATAAAACGCGGCCGGGTTCGAACGGCTTTGAAGGCCCGAACGGGGCTGTTGACCCCCCCGGCAATCACTTCTCCGGCTTCCTGAGCCAGGCGTTCGGACAAATTCGTCATGTCAAAAATACTCCATGCTGGTTTTTTTTAACTCCGCCAGACTTTCCAGAACAACATAGTCCGAAATGGACACCGCCGTCGACATGTCGTTCAGCAGCGTGTCCATGGAACCTTCTTTCAGGTGAATCATGGTGAAGAGATTGTATTTACCCTGGAATGCGGGCTCTCGCTGGTAGCAATGTGTGACTTCCCGATACGCGGCCAAGCGGGTTCCTGTCTCGTTACAGTGCTCCGCCGGAACGGCCCAGGCAACCATCGCATTACGGGTAAAGCCGGCTTCCCGGTGGCGGATCAGGGCGGCCAGTTTGCGAATCACCCCTTCCCTTAGCCAGTGCGTAAGCGTTGACAAGACCTCGTCTTCCGGGATGCCTTCGGTTTTCTCCAATGCCGCGAAAGGGCGTGGCACCAGGGGCAGGTCCTTCTGGAGGAAACGGATAATTTTTTTTTCTCTATCGGTCAAATTCACGTCAAGGCCCTGCCGTTTCAGATTGTAAACATTGCTTATTATGGAGGCATGACAAAATCAAGTCGTTTCATGATGCCGCCTCTCATGAATGTCACGACCGTTTGGTCGCTTTGACATATCCCCTCCGGTTCCCCCTTTCCCCATCGGGAATATCCCTTGACATTCTCCATGCTCTTCGCTAAAAAGTGCTAAATAGGTGGGTAGCTTTCGATGTTGGTTGATAGTGGCTATCCAGAATATCGAAAGGAAAGGGGGTGAAGAAAGTTTTTGTTCGGGTTTTATTCGGTAAATAAAAAAAGTCAGACAGGAGGAAAAAATGAAAAAAGTATTTAGGTACAGTATCTGGACGGCAGTGGCTTTTCTGGCATCGGCAACCATGGCTTTGGCGGCAGAGGCGGCTCCGGGTGCGGTGGTCGACTATACGAAGGCGATCGTACTGGGGTGTAGCCTCATCGCGGCGGGTTTGGCGATGGGTTTGGGTGCAATCGGTGCCGGACAGGGCATGGGACAGGCCACCAGTGGCGGCAGTGTTGCAGTGGGCAGAAACCCAGAAGCTCAGGGCAAGATCATGCTGACCATGATGGTAGGTTTGGCCATGACTGAGTCCATCGCAATTTACGCGCTGGTTATCTCTCTGGTTATTCTTTACGCGAATCCGATCATCAAGTTGCTCGGGTAATAGCGATCCGTTATCATTGAAGGGGGAAGGAAGCGATAAACAGAGTCTTTCTTCCCCCTTTTTTATTCCAAATCATCCACCTGTGGTCTGCCCCTTAACATCTTCTTTTCCGAAGTCTGTCGTTTTTCCTCCAGCATCTTCTCTTTGGCCCGCTTTGAGCGTTTCCGTTTTTGCCGGCGAATCTTTTCGATCTTTGCCTTTTCCGACCTGAGAAATCCTTCTTTGAGCCGTTCGATGCGGTCCAGAAGGAGCCGTCGGGCAAGAAAACGGTTCAGGGCCTGGGAACGCTCCTGCTGACATTTGACGGCCAGCCCGGTCGGGATGTGGACCAACTGGACGCAGGTTGCGGTCTTGTTGACCTTCTGCCCGCCGGGGCCGGAAGAGCGGACGAACGTCTCCTGGAGATCCTCTTCCTGGATCCCGAGTTTTTCCATACGCTCCGAAAGAGCCTGTCTTTTTTCCACTGATACGACCAAGTATCGGTCTCCCTCTTTTGACTATCGATTCCTTTTCCTGTATGGCCGGAAGAAAGTCAAGATCAAGTTAGGTCATCTTTTTCATACGGGGGAGATGGCGGTGGCTCCATGACTGTGGCGCAAAATAAAAATGTCTGGTATTTTCATCAACTGGGGGGGACTGTTTTATGTTCGATGTCCGACTGATCAATGATCCCTTTGAGGATCCCGGGGTTTTTGTGGAACTCAGATACCGGAGGGAAGCCCTGCTGTTCGATTTGGGCGACCTGCGCGGCCTGGCGCCCCGTAACCTGCTCAAGATCAGCCATATCTTTATTTCCCATACCCATATGGACCATTTCATCGGCTTTGATCATCTGCTTCGGGTGTGTCTGGGACGAGACCGGACCCTCCGGCTCTTCGGGCCGGAGGGGTTCATCCGGAATGTTGAAAACCGTTTGGGTAGTTACACCTGGAATCTGGTTGAAAATTACGAAAATGATTTAGATCTGGAGGTGACGGAAGTCCAAAAGGAGAAAAAAAAGACCTGCTTCTTCCGGTGCCGAAATGCTTTCCGGCGTGAAGAAGGCTCAGAGGGTGCAATCGGAGACGGGATGCTCGTCGATTATCCCTTGTATCGGGTTCGGACGACAATTCTGGACCACCGCATTCCCTCCCTGGCTTTTGCCCTCGAAGAGAAATTCCGGATCAATATCCGCAAGGATGTTCTGCGGGAGATGGCTATTCCGCCCGGCCCCTGGCTGATGGAATTGAAAGATCGGATTGCTGCGGAGGAGGACCCCTCTTCGACGATTCGAGCTTCCTGGAAGGGGGGATATGACGGACGTGGGTGTGAGCGGATCTTTACGTTGGGCGAACTGAAGGAACGCCTGGTCCTGATCACAAAGGGCAAGAAAATCGCCTATATCGGCGACGCGATTTTCAGCCCGGAAAATGAAGTCAAAATGCTCTCTATAGTCCAGAATGCGGATCTGCTTTTCATCGAGGCATCCTTCCTGCACGAGGATGAAAAGCGTGCCCGGGAAAAATATCATCTGACGGCGCGTCAGGCGGGAACCATCGCCCGCAAGGGCGGAGTGAAAAGGCTGGTCCCTTACCATTTTTCGCCAAAATATCAGGGAAAGGGGGCGAAGCTGCAGGAGGAAGCCGTCCGGGCTTTCAGGGAGGAACATTGAGTGTGCTCCCGGTACAGAGGTGCCCGCCTATTTCAACGGGTCCCGTTGTTTTCTGAAGGTCATTTTGCCGGCTGTTTCAAGACTCCGTCAATGGAAGAAGGTCGGACGTGTGACCGCCGGGAATGTGTGGTCGGAATGTAAACAGGAAGGTTTGAGCGGGTTTTGCCTTATTGTCGTTTGCCATGGCATGTGCGTCGCCGATGTTTTTACTCACAGTTCTCGCGTTCCGATGCCCCCAGACTCCTGAACAGCCCTTTCATTTCATCTGAATATTCCTTTCCCGTTCTGTAAATAAAGAGGGGGGAAAGAATACGGAGTTCTTCCCCCCCCTCCTTGATTCCTTCCACAAGGATGAATTGCGCTTCCGAATCGGGATAGGAATGGACGACGCGGATTCGTTTGGGCTCGATTTTTTCACGACGCATGCGCGAAATGGCTTCGGCACAGCGTGGGGCCGGATAGATAAAAGTGATCCTGCCCGAGGGTTTAAGCAATCGGCGGGCCCCATGGAGAAAATCGGCAAAGCCTCCTTCCACTTCATGACGGGCAATGGCTTTCTGGCGGTCGGGATTGATCTTGCCTGATCGTAGGCGGCGGTAAGGGGGATTAAAAAGGGCCGCGTCAAAGGAACCCGGAGAGAAATGATTCCCCATCCGCCGGATGTCACCCTCCTGTATCGTGATCCGGTCTGCCATGCCGTTCAGGGCGGCGTTCCGGCGGGCCATGTCCGCCAGTTCTTTCTGGATCTCGATACCGCAAATACGAACGGTCGGGTTGCGGCGAGCCAGGAGCAGACTGATGACGCCGCTGCCGGTGCCGATTTCCAGAATGTGTTCGTCCGGTAGTTCACGAAAAAACGAAACGAGAAGGAGGGCGTCAATGGAAAACCGGTAACCCCTGGACGGCTGGATGATTTTCAATCCGGCGTCAAAGAGTTTTTCCAGTGTCTCCCCCTCTTTTTTCAAAACCGATCCGTCATCAGCGGCCATGATAATGTCCTTTCGGACCCCACCGTTACATACGGTGATGTGGTTAAAACAGCCTTGCCTTTACCAATTTTGTCATGTCGGGTGCAGAGAAGCATCTTCCAGCGGGTGACGGCAAAGGATCGAGCTTGCTGAAGACCTCGTTTTGTACCAGGTTGCCGCCCTCTTTAGTCCAGCAGGTGGACAAAAATACCGCTTCTGAGCTTGGGTTCGAACCAGGTTGATTTTGGCGGCATGATCAGTCCTGCGTCAGCGACCCGGATAAGTTCGTCCAGCGTTGTCGGATACATGGAAAACGCCACCCTGAATTCCCCGCCGTCCACCAAGCGTTCCAGTTCCGTCATGCCCCGGATGCCGCCCACGAAGTCGATCCGTTTGTCCGTCCTGGGGTCTCTGATTGCCAGGATCGGTTCCAGAAGACTGTTTTGAAGAATGGATACATCCAGACTGCCGATGGGGTCTTCCTCCGGATATATTGCCTGTCTGGCTTTCAGTCTGTACCACCGGCCGTCCAGGTACATACCGAATTCGTGCCGGGCTTTTGGGCTCTTGTTCTTAAAATCGGCGGATACGATGAAAGCCTCCGCTATACGTGCCAGAAACGTTTCGTTATCAAGACCGTTTAAGTCTTCAACCACCCGGTTATAGTCCAGAATCCGGAGCTGGTTGTGCGGGAAGGCTACGGCAAGAAAGAAATTGTACTCCTCGTTGCCCTGGTGGTGCGGGTTATGGGTTCGGCGTAATTTTCCGACCGATGAGGCTGCCGCAGCCCGGTGATGCCCGTCGGCAATGTAGAGGGTGTCAATTCGGGCGAATTCATTCCGGATGGCCTCGATGAGGCGTTTATCCTTAACCACCCAGGCTGCATGGCCGATGCCGTCGTGGGCTGTGAAATCGTATTCCGGTGTTTCGGAAATAATCCCGGCGACGATTTTGTCCAGGGATTCCCGGGCTTTGAAGGTCAAAAAAACGGGACCGGTGTGAGCGCCTACCGTGTCGATGTGTCGGGTTCTGTCCATTTCCTTGTCCGTCCGGGTCAGTTCGTGCTTTTTAATCAACCCCTTCTCGTATTCCTCGACGCTGTAACCGGCGACGATGCCGTACTGTTCGTGTCCGTCCGTGCTCTGGCGGTAGATGTAGTAGCAGGGCTGGTCGTCCTGGAAGAGGATTTTCCGATCGATCATCCTCTGCATGTATGATTTTGCAAGCTCGTGCACGTCATCCCCCGCCGGATCCGTTCCCACGGGCAAATCGATTTCGGGTTTTTCCACATGGAGAAAACTGGCGGGATTGCCCGCGGTGAGTTTTTTCCCTTCCTCCACATTCAGGACGTCATAGGGATAGGAGGCGACATCCTTGACAATGTCTTTCCGCGGCCTCAGGGCTCGAAATGGAACGACGTTGGACATGCTTGTATTCTCCTGTTGCGAAATTGGCGTCATACTGCCATACTGCATAGCCGAAATCAACCGAAAAGGGGTCCTGTTCCAAGCGGGACGAAGGCCTCAAGGGGGAGAAAAGCAACGATGAACCGTGTATTTATCCATGGATTGGAAAGCAGCGGCCTGGGGACAAAGGGCCAGTTTTTTCGTAAACACTACCCGGATATGCTGATCGAGGATTATGAAGGACCTTTCGAGGCGCGCATGGAAAAACTAGACCGGCTGCTTGCTGGGAAAGAGGATCTGATCCTGGTCGGATCCAGCTACGGCGGTCTCATGGCGGCGGTTTACACCTGCGGGAACGAGGAACGGGTGAAAAAACTGATCCTTCTGGCCCCGGCTCTGACACTGCCGCAATTTGATTCCTGCAAGCGGGCGCGTCTGACCCTGCCTGTCGTGGTTTACCACGGCAAACAGGATGCAATCGTTCCACCCGAGGCAACCCGGAAAATTGCCGAAGAGGTATTTACCAACCTCTTTTACCATGCCGTAACGGATGACCATTCCCTTCATGAGCATTTTGAAAAGATGCCCTGGGACTGCCTCCTGCTATTCCGGGGACACAACACTTAATTATTCCCTATCTTCTTTTTTGGTCCCGACTTTTGCTTCTGCAACGGCCGCCCGATCAGCTTTTCAATATTTTTAACAAAATCATGGCTTCCCGCCGGTCTGCCCGTGCGTGTAGATCGCATCACGCAAGATAAAGCATCTTTGCTTTTATCTGTGTCCAGCAAATACTCCCGCCAGTCTCTTACCAGACCATACAGATCCCTGCTTTTTAACAGGACATCCTCATCTATATGACCAACGTGATACGCCGCGCTTGACCACTGATATTCCCATGCATATCCGGCCATACCGGCTTCGACCGGATTGTTTTCCACATACCGTACCGCAGCCAGCAAATGCCGTTCATCCAGAACGCAGGAACTAAATCTTCCCTGAAACAAGTATCCCCGACATTATCTTTGAAATTTTTCATTCTTGTATATCGCTTATGTGCTTCCCCAAAACCTCGGGCAAGAGATGTCTCGTTGTTTGGTACGACAATAAAATGAACATGATTTGTCATCAGGCACCAGGCAAGAATATCCATCTCGTTACGCTTGGTTTCTTCTTTAACAAATTGCAAATACTGATGCCGCTCTTCGTCATCGCAAAAAATATCCATGGATCGGACACCCCGCTGAGTGACATGATGAGGAAAACCCACGGCTACAATTCTCGATATTCTTGACATGAAAACCTTATAAATCTTGTAAGAACTTTAATCAATCAAATTAAGTGTTATGTCCCCCGAACCCCGGGGATAAATGTTGATTCATGTGAGCTATGTAACCGTTTGTTTCATAATTAATATGAATTGGACTTATGCATGGCATGCCGTGTAATCAGCACACAGGCAATAAAACACAAGGATATTATTCATCATATAGAAAGATTGATCAAAACAGGTGAACTTTGGGGGCGATGACGGGCCATCGTGAAAGTTTGCGGGAAGAGAGCGCTTTTTCGTCGTCAAATCAGGTTTAATCAACGAAGAAAGGATGAGGTGATGCAGGAAGAGCACGTTGGGGTTAACAGAAGACGGTTTTTGAAAACGGCGGCAGTCTCAGCCCTGGCATTGAACCTGGTTCCCGGCCGATTAGGGGCAACGTCCTTTCAGGCTGACACACTTCAAGTCTGGTCGTGTGGTGGGTTGGCCGAAGCTTTTAACAAGGCCAACCTCGTATACAAGGAGCAAGTCGGTGTTCGAATCGATTATACAGGGGCGTTTGCAGCCGCTCTCGGAAAATCCTTGCTGGGCGGCGCCGTAACGGAGGTGTTCGCAGGGCGGGTTCTGAAGCTCGCGAAGAAGTTGCGCGAGGAAGAGAAAATGATCTATTTTCGCCCCTTTTGCTTTACGGAATACGTGATGATCACACCCAGGGGGAATCCGGCGAACATTCAATCTTATGAGGACCTGGCCCGGCCGGGGGTCCGCGTTATTCTCCCTTTAGGTGCCTCTCCTCCCGGAGGTGAAGCGGTCATGGGCATTCTGAAGAAGAGCGGCATGGCCGAGGATATTCTCAAGAACACGGTCGAGAAGGAAAGCTGTGTTATCAAGATGATGCCCAAAATCATCAGTGGCAAAGGACAGGCTTCCATTGTGGAAAGACGTCTCATCCGTATGGCCGAATTCGAAGGTCAGGTCGAGGTCATTCCACTGCCGGAGAACATTTTCCCTCCCGGTCCCTTGACCTTCACCATCGGTGTCATGAAATACGCCAGGGACAGGCGGTTGGCCGATCATTATGTGGATTTCGTCTGTTCCCGTGAAGTACAGGATATCTTTGAGCGACAGGGATTCATTTCCGCGTATTCCGACCGGGGGAAAGCGCTGGTCGAGAAATTGGGGGTGAAAGATGTCTAGCCGCAATCAAACCAAGATTATATCCACACCCTTGATCTGGGTGCGCCGGATGGTCCAGGTGGGGATGCTCTTTGTACTGGGGCAATGGTCATTCTACGGGATTTTCCGTTGTCCCTATCCTGTTCCCTTTGTGGATTGTCAAGTATGTCCCGTCATCACCTGTTGGGGAAGGATTACCAGCCTTTTCTGGGGACTCTGGCTCTTCGTCCCCCTGTCCGTTATTTTATTCGGACGGGCGTTCTGCGGCTGGCTCTGTCCTGGTGGTTTTGTCAATCAATTGATCGGTAAGGCCGCGATTTTTAAATTGCGTACCCGGAACCGCTTCTCAAAGTGGGCTCCCCTGGGACTCTGCCTTGGGTTGGCCGTTACGCTTTTCTTGTGGCTGGTTCTGGGAAATCCCCGCTGGATAATCCCGATCCGCATCGGTGAATTTTGGCCTTCCATCGGCCTCTCTTTCGAGCACGCTTCTACGGCTTGGTTGATCCGGACCTTTACGGTTCTGGGGCTGGTGGCAGCCGGATTGGTGATCGCAAATTTATGGTGCCGTTTCGTCTGCCCGACAGGCTGTTTACTGGAGTGGTTCAAGAGGGTTGCCATTTTCCGGGTTTTCAAAACCGATGCCTGCAATAACTGCGACGCATGTCTCAAAATCTGCGAAATGGGAACCCGTCCTGATGAGGTTAACTGTACGAATTGTGGTGATTGTCTCAAGAGCTGTCCGGAAAATGCCATCAAGATCGGCAGAAAGCGGATGTAAGATGCCCAATACGGCAATCAATCATCATCGGCGGCGCATGGCCGACCATCCTTGCTTCTACGGTTCGGCTCAAGGCAGATGGGGGCGGATTCATCTGCCGGTGGCTCCGGAATGCAATGTTCACTGTTGTTTTTGCAATCGTCGTTACGATTGTGCGAATGAAGGACGTCCCGGTCTTACCCGCCGTATTCTCAACCCGGACGAAGTGCTGTCCTATCTTGATGAAATTATGAAAGATCGGACCGATATTTCCGTGGTCGGCATCGCCGGCCCGGGAGATCCGCTCTGTGATCCGGAACGGACTTTGAAAACCGTGAAAGCGGTTCATGCCGCTTACCCCGATCTTCTGCTCTGTTTGTCAACCAACGGCCTGAATCTCACGGATCATATCGCGGATTTGGCCGAGGCGGGCGTCACCCATGTTACCGTTACGATCAATGCCGTCTTGCCACAGATCGGCAGCCATGTTTATGACTGGATCAGGATCGGGGGTAAAGTGTATCAGGGCAGGGAGGCGGCCGAGAGGATGATTTTTCGCCAGCGGGAGGCGATTTACAAGTTAAAGGCGAAGGGATTGGTCGTGAAAATCAATACGGTCATGCTTCCCGGAGTCAATGTGGACCATATTCCGCGCATTGCCGCCGAAGTGGCCGGTTGGGGGGCCGATGTCATGAACTGTATTCCCTTGATACCTCTCCCGAATACCCCTTTTGCCGGCCTGGGGAAGATGGCGAAGGGCCGGATTGACCATACGCGCAGCCTTGCCGCTTTATCCATTCCTCAGATGTACCACTGTCGCCGGTGTCGGGCCGATGCCGTCGGGCTTTTGCATCAGGGTGAATAACAGGATCTGAGGTCGATGGTAATGTCTTCAAGCTCTCATGGTCATCCCTGAAAAATAATTCAACTCTTCGGCCACCTCAAACAGGGCCATCGTCTCCGGTGCTATTACCTCAAGGGAACCGAAGGCGACCCTCTGTTGCCCGGTTTGCGGTTTCAACCTGATGAATCCTCCCAGAGCTTTTTTATTCCTTTTCGAAGAGTGCTTTGGCGGTCACTGTTAGGCCATCAAGAACCTCTTGCTAACCCCCTTAAACGCCTGCTCCGTCGCAAACGGAGTTTTTCAGGGATGACTAATTATTCCAGCCACCAATGAAATCTTGCAGGAACTTTAAGCAATCAAATTAAGTGTTATGTCCCCCGAACCCAGGGATCTGCGGCAGTGACTGGAAGAAGTGTCAACAGCAAGTATTATTCAATTGCAAAGATGAGTCCGGTTTGACATATTGTTTCCGCTTTAACGCTGCTGTCTGGTACGTCGGAAAGGAGATAGGGATACGGAAAAGATGCATCGGCATGTGAAATGTATTCTCATCATTTTATTTTTGGCTGGTTCCGGTCTGCTGTGGGGATGCCCAAACGAGAAAAACAAAAATACTCTTTCCGATCCGTTTCAGATGAATGCACCCGGCTATTCCATTGGCGTGCCCCAGGGTGCCGCATCCATGATAATTGTTGAGCAAAAATTTCCGCAAAGCAAAATAGAATATTACCAAACGGTTCCCGATGGTTATCTGGCGGTTAAGCAGGGGAAGATTGATGCCTTTGCCTTTGGCCGACACACGCTTCAGTATATAGCCGCCCGCGATTGCAATCTGGCCGTAATGGACCAAAAGATCGGAGATCAGCGGATTGTTGTCGGAACGGCTCGGGGGCAGGACGAACTCATGGAAAAGGTCAATGCGTTTATCAAGCAGTATCGGGGGGACGGAACCTACGAGGATATGTACAACCGGTGGATTCTGGGGAAAAATGCGCGAATACCGGATCTGCCGGAAACAAAAGCCCCTGTTCTAACCCTGAAAATCGGCACGGACGGTTTAAATGAACCGATGAACTTTTATGCCAATGGCGAACTGACAGGATTTGATATTGAGTTCGCAAAACGACTTGCGCTTTTTTTGAACGCAAAAATTACGTTTCAGACCATGGACTTTTCCGCCCTGGTCATCGCCGCACAGACCGGGAAGGTCGATTTGTTGGTTGCTGACTTGAACGCCACTCCNNGCGGGGGCGGAATATGCTCTTCTCGGATACCTACGTGGATTCGGAAACCGCCCTGCTTGTCCGGAGGGACCGGCTGATCGCCCGGGACGATAAACGGATAGACAATATTTCACAACTGTCAGGGAAAAGGGTCGGTGTTATCACCGGTGCGATGTATGAGAATGTCCTGAAAGAAACAATACCCACGGCGACTCCCGTCTATTTTTCAACTTTTACGGATCAGATTGAGGCGGTCCGAACAGGAAAAATAGATGCCTTCCTGGTGGATGATGTGGTGGCAAAGGATATGATCCGCCAGACCACCGGCGTCACTTACCTCCAAGAATGGCTGAGTACCAATGAATATGCGTTTGCGTTTGCCAGGGAACGGGTGGCGTTGCAGGTACAGGTCAATGCCGCGCTGCGGAAAATGGGGGACGAGGGGACGCTCCGGGAGCTGGCGCAAAAATGGTTTGGTGAAGATGAGCGGGTCAAGGTACTGCCCGACATCGGCCTGCCTGATGGAAAAGATGTCATCCGGTTTGCCACGAACAGTAATTGTGCACCGTTTGCCTATATGAAAGACGGCAGGATGGTCGGCTACGATATCGAGACGGCGATGATCATTGCCCGGAAACTCGGGCGGGGTCTGAAAATTACGGATATGGAGTTTTCTGCGATTATCCCGGCTCTGAAGACAGGAAAAAGCGACATGGCCGGAGGGTTTATCACCATTACGCCGGAGCGTTCGAGATCGGTTCTGTTCAGCAGCCCGAACTATACGGGGGGGACAATCGCTGTCGTCGCGTCGCAAACCAAGGGCGTAAAGCCTCTGCAAGCGGACGGTTTTTGGGTGCGCATGGACCAGAGTTTTAAGCGGACGTTTGTCATCGAGGATCGTTACAAACTGATTCTGCGAGGTTTGGGGGTTACCCTTGTCATTTCCCTGTTGTCGGCGGTATTCGGGACGGTTCTGGGATTTGCCATCTGCATGATGCGCCGGGCAAGGACGAAGTGGATGCATCTTCCGGCAATGGTGTTCATCCGGGTGATTCAGGGCTGTCTCTTATACACATCT
>LSQX01049043.1_pt1 | contig 38652 bp, 32 predicted proteins | sample 654561 | NCBI WGS metagenome assembly LSQX01 (sample SAMN04489861, study PRJNA283612) | anaerobic digester metagenome | isolation source: 4 biogas reactors fed with cattle manure at either 37C or 55C with and... | place: Denmark: Kongens Lyngby | collected 2014 | reverse complement strand
GATTCTCCTTAGTCGCGTGGGCTCGGAGATGTGTATAAGAGACAGGCGCCATACATAGGCACGTAGTTGACGTCGTGAATGTGCAGCGTCTGGGTTCGCACATTACCGTGTCTGTCGTTGAATGTGACGGTGCAGTTTTTGCCAAGGTAGGTTTTTGCCTCGGGTATAAGCATCTTGCTGCCTCCATAGGTAGGTAATGCCAAGAAGCCGAGCCACCTAAGGCGAATCGCCTGTGATCAAAGACCGCCGCGCTTTGGCTGATACTCACGCCAATTGCACTTTGTCGACAGTCGCTGATCACGGGCAACTCCTACTCCGGCGGCCCGGCCAACATACCGAGGCAGCGTTTCTAACGGGTATTTTATGGACCACCCTTCGCTGTTCGGCTTAGTCCCGATGGCTTTGCGTCCCAAGGTTTCCCAAGGTTTGCCTTTATCAGTAGTTGCTTCCATGTAAGTTATGCCACGCTGGCAACAACGTCGAACTGAGGATAATACGGGTTTTGCGTTATTGGAAATTGGCCGGCTGTTGTAATAGCTGCCAAAACTATCCGTTGACCAAATCTTTCTCGGCATGATAGACTTCTGGAGGTAAATCCCACAATAGACAATCAAATATTTATGAGTGAGGTCGGCAATGGTGGCTACACAAGTCGGGGACAGTCGTAATATGGAGGAAAAAGTTCGCAATACCATCACCTGGTATCGTGTGCCATTGATGGCAATCGCTACGCTGGCCCTTGTCGCGTTTATGCACGATCTTCGGATGTTCTGGTATGGGGTTCCCGTCGCGATTTTGGGGGAGCTGATCCAGATGTGGGCAGGCTCGCAGCTTCATAAGGATCAACACCTCACAATATCCGGCCCATATTCGCACGTGCGAAATCCTATGTATCTCGGCCGATTTTTCCTCGGTTTGGGGCTGTTTGTTATGAGCGGCAACCCCTATCTTATCGCAGGCTATGTGATAATATTTGCGGCTTATGCTCACACGCGAGTAGGCCGGGAAGAGGCCCGACTGCAAGAAATATTCCATCCTGCCTACCAGCATTATTGCTCCGAAATCCGCCGCTGGCTACCCACAATCAAGCCATATTCGCGCTCGGAGTCCAAAAACGCCAGTTGGGCCCAGATGTGCGCTAATCATGAAAATATCAATATGATGGGCCTGCTGATCGTATTGGCGGCGATTTACCTGCGAATCACATATATTCCCTGGCATCTCTGATCTCGGGTTTAGACCTCCGCGCAGTCACGGTATAGCTTTAATCATAGATCACGCAAGCCCAGGAGGTCGAGCGCCATGTTGCAGGACGAGGTTTTTACGACCTGGACGAGAGAACTGGAGGACGCGCCGGTAGTTGTTGTCTATCTTTGCGGCGAACTCGATGCCTCCAGCGTGCCCGCGCTGCTCAGCGATTTGTCCGAGGCCATCAACAGCAATCGCAGCATCATGATCGACACCCATTTGCTGGCCTACATCGACAGCACCGGCCTGGGGGCTTTGTTTTCCATAAAACAGGCTCTGCGTGATTCCGACAGGGGCTTGTGCATAGTCGGCGCACACGGGCTGTTGGCCAAAATATTGAAAGTAGCTCGCGCCGAGAAGGAGTTTAGATGCTACGAAACCTCGGATGAAGCTATGGCAGAGGCCGTCACCCCTGGATGGTAAGAATCGTTTCACTGCCGATCAAACAAAAAGGCCGAGCATCTTTTGCCCGGCCTTTGAGGTGATAAGCTGCCGTAGACGCTAGTACTGTCTTTTTACCATATAAGCCTGGAGCACAGGAGGCCCGCTGCTCAGATCCACAACTCCGCGAGCAGAGACATATTCCCCATTAGTCAAGCCGTGGTTCGGCCATTTGACCCTCATCTGGGTTCCTGAGCCATCATTCACGAAGAAGCTGTCAGAATCGTTCATTACTGTCACTCGGCCCCAAATAGTGAACACGAATTTGCTGGCGGCGGCAAGTATTATGCTATCCGACATAGCCTTGATGCTTAGCCCGACCGCCGGTGCGGTGTCGTATGTCCAGGCATACGATCCGTTGTTGCCGGCCGCATCATAGGCCAGAACATAAACCGTGTGCTCGCCGATGCCGACCGCCGTGCTTACCTTGCCCGCCCAGTAACCGTCCTGCCTTTTCGTCAAATACACGCCGTCCGCTATAACTGAGACAACTTCAAAATTGTCCGTCGCGGCGACGACAACGTCCATCAGGTCGCCTCCGCTCACCAGTTTCGGGGTGTGGTCGACCGATTCTACCACTGGGTTCGTCTTATCGTAAGTGAACTGTGCACTGGCTTCTGGGCTTGCATTACCCGCCGGGTCGATCGCTCTGACGTAGATCGTGTGTACGCCATCGTCGAGCTTCACCACCGCCACAGAGCGAGGGCTGGCTGCAGCTTCGTACGGTTTGTCATTGACCTTTAGTTCGTATGTGACCCCATTGTCGTCGGTCGATCCGTCGAATGTCGCGATGATGTCCGGCCCGTTTGTGATGTCCTTATCAAGTGACAGAGTCAACGAACTGGGCGCGGTATTATCCACCACGAACGTATTGCTCGGTCCTGCCGCTGCTGCTGAGTTTTGCAGATCATCAGCAGCGGTTCCGGCTGCAATCGATATCCCGATCGTTCCGTCGCCACTGATATCGGACACGGTGACGGTTCGAGTGGTCAAGCCTGCCCCGGATACGCCGATCGTCCCGGTCGCTGTGCCGGTCTTGTTTAGGGTGATGTCCGCACCAGATAGTGTCACCGAGGTTGCGTCGGAGTAGCTGATCTCAAACGTAACCGGTCCCGCTTTAGTATAATTCACGGAAGGCGAGCCGATCATCAGGCTCGGCGCGTCGTTGTCGACCTCGAAGGTCTCACTTGGCCCAGCAGCCGGGGCGCTGTTGCCGAGAGCATCGGCGGCGGTGTCTGCTGCTATGGATATGCCGATCGTTCCATCGCCGGTGATATTGGAAATCGTCACGGTGCGCTCGGTCAGCCCTGTTCCGCTCACCGATACGGTTCCGTTGGCGGTTCCGGTCTTATTGAGGGTCACATCGCCGGCGCTCAGGCTTATCGAGTCCGCGTCGGTATAGCTGACCACATAGCTGACAGGGCCGCTGGATGCCGCAGTTTCGGACGGCGAGCTGATCTCGATGACCGGCGGGGTGTTGTCCACATTAAATGTCGCACTTGGGCCGATGGCGGGAGCGCCGTTGCCGAACGTGTCGGTAGCTGTCCCAGCGCCGATGGATATACCCAACGCGCCGTTACCTGTGATATTGGAAATCGTCACGGTGCGCTCGACAAGCCCAGCGCCGCTCACTGATATAGTTCCATCGGCAGTGCCGGTCTTGTTGAGAGTGATGTTGCTGCCCGCCAAGGTTATTGCATTGACATTGGCATAGCTGATTGTGAAGCTCACAGGCCCGCTGCGAGTGATAGCGCTCGAGGGCGAGCCGATATTTACCGTTGGCGCGGTATTGCCGACGGCGAATGTGCTGCTAGGGCCTGCGCCTGCGGCATAATCCCCGGCGAGGTTGCTTGCAGTGCCGGCGCCTATTGATATCCCGATCGTTCCATCGCCGGTTATGCTGGATATGGTCACGGTGCGGGTGGTGTTTCCTGTCCCGCTTACTGCCACCGAGCCTGTAGCGGTTCCGGTTGTGTTGAGGGATATGTCCTGTGCTGCAAGAGTGATCGAACTCGCTCCTTGATAGGTAACGGTGAAGCTCACCGGCCCTGAGTTGGTAGCGGCAACGGAGGGTTCACTTATCGACAGCGTCGGCGCAGTGGTGTCGGGTTTTATCATGGCCTCAGTCGCCCAGGCAGAGCCGGTATATGCTCCGTCGATTGCCTGCACGCTCCAATAATAAGCGCGGGCAGGCAGGTTATGTATTTGCCACGAGAGCTTGTGTCCGGCGTTGCCGAGTGCGAGCACTCTTCTTTGACCATTCGAGGTCGCCATGCCGGAGAACGTGTCCGACAATCCTGGGGCTGTGCCCACCCTTATATTATAGTTAAGCCCGGCCGCAGGGGTTTGTGCGTCGGAGGCCGCAGACCACGACATGGTGAGGGTATTGTCTGCAAATGTGGCCGCAAGCGCACTGGGTGCGCTCGGAGCGGTATTTGGCGCAGTCGTAGTGTTTTTATAGACAACTATCGTCGGGTTGCCGGTTTGAGACTCACCCGATGCAATAAGATCCACCTTTCCGTTTTTGTCATAGTCAATGCACTTCAGCTTCCAGACAGTAACCCCACCTTCGCTGACGGTAATGGGATATGTGGTAAATGTGTCATCTCCATTATTGTTGCAGATCACGGGGAAATCCAGACCAGTTCCTGATATGGCCAGGTCCAGCTTGCCGTTGTTGTTATAATCCAACCAGACTATCGACCCCACAGCTCCCGGCAGCCCCAGGTCCAGTTCGGTAAATCCCGCGCCGGTATTTTGGCAGATTCGTGTTATTTTTACCGAATCGGATCGTTCGCCGGAGACAGCCAGATCGAGGTAGCCGTCGTTATTGTAGTCCCCCCAGCATATTGATGCCGGGCTGACTCCTGTCAGCGGCGCTTGTATATCAGAAAATCCGCCATCTGCGTCGTTGTGAAATATCTTCGTAATATATCCTGAATCGGACACCCCCGCGATGGCGAAATCCATCCTGCCGTCGTTATCGTAATCCGCCCAGGCTATCGAGCAGTGCGAAACTCCCGGCAGATTCAGCCCGGTGACCTCCGAAAAAGTGTCGTCTCCGTTGTTGTGAAACAGTTTCGTGATCCGCCCGGAGGCTGATTCTCCGGCGATCAGCACATCCGGCCTGCCATCGTTGTCGAAGTCCGCCCAGGCTAATGCGCCGTGTTTCACGCCAGGAAAGACCGCAGAGGTAACTGACGCCCAGGCAGAGCCTTCGTTGCGATAGAGCTTGGTCACCAGAGCCGATCCCGTATCTCCGGCGATCAACAAATCGATATTACCATCGTTGTCATAATCGCAGCACGCCGCCGCGGAATCCTGGACTCCGGTCAGCCCCACAGTCGCGTCAGAATAGTCCCCTGTCCCGCTGCTGTTCCAGATTCTCGACTTGGGTTTGAGCGTGCCGGTTCGCAAATCCAATTCGTGACCGACGACGGCAACATCCATAAATCCATCATTGTTATAGTCCGCGCAAGCCAAATCTCCGAGGTTGCTATCATAGATGGATGTGCTCAGGTAGACAAAAAATTGCGGAGTGGCGATATAATCCTGACCTGATATATTGGCGGAGATGTTGGTGTAGTGATAGTTTATGGGCTGAAATAGATGTGATCCTTCCGGCGCCACTAATCCGCTCCATCCCTCAGGAAGCGACAGAGAATAGAAGCCGTTCGCGGCCGTGTTGACCGATTGACCCGTGTTTGCCCTGACAGTCACGCTCCCCACTCCCGCGCCGAAGACATCGCGGACGGTTCCGCTGATCGTGACATTGGCGGCACTCACTATACATCCCGATACGAGTAGGAACGCAGCCGCCAGCGCTGCGCATATCCATATCCGGCTATGTTGCATCCTGTTTGTGTCCTTCCTTTTCATACACTCAAGTGCGACAAAACGTTACACGCACTGCTGTATGATTCCATAGGTAGTGTAACATGATGAACTATAAAACGGTGGAAAAGCAGGGTTATTCAGGTAATTTTGCCGGGTTCTTGACTCAGATGTGTTAGGATTTGTCGGCGGAATTGCGCCCCAAATCGAATAACTTCGCCGATAGTATGCCGATCACCGATCCAAGCACCGCCCCATATATAACGTCATACGGGAAATGAACCCCCAGATACACCCGCGACAAGCCTACCAATCCGGCGATGGCCAGCAAAACACATCGCAAACGAGGCATATACGCCGCCAACACCAGCGCTGACGCGAACGCCGTTGTCGTGTGGCCGGATGGGAAGCTGCGCATAAAACGAGGGCAATCCGGCAGCCTGATATCGTAGATTAACATTACAGGACGAGGGCGGTCGCAATAGGTTTTGGCTATGTGCGAAAACACGAAAGCGCCGATACAGGCTATCAGTATCGCATAACCCAAGCTGCGAAGCTCCGATTTTTTTGCTGCAATACCCGCGGCAATTGTGACCAGCCCGATCCCGGCCTGGGTGGCCCCGATCCCGATTATGGTGATAGCGATCATCACCGGGTCCAGCCAGGACGCGCCCATGCCGATGTTGATTGCACTGAAAACAGCCGCGTCACAGGCAGCGAGCGCGTCTCGGATTGATTGTATGTCAATAGTCGCCAGGGTAAAATGCATTTGTATGATTATAGCGTACAAGAGCTTGATAAATTCTCTTTGTCGCGCGTAAAAAGCAGGAAGTATATGCGATAACAGCTAATCTGCACCTATGAACCTCGGCATAGACGAGCTGTTGTATAACAATAATCTGCGCAGGGCGCTCGGTGGCAGCCGCGTCGCGCTGCTGGGGCATCCCGCTTCCGTGACTCGCGATTGTCGGCACACCCTGGATGTGCTGATGGCGTGTCCTGGGATCACGATTACCTCCGCCTTTGGCCCACAGCACGGCATGTTGGGCGATAAGCAGGATAATATGGTCGAGTCCGGGGATTATATCGACCCTCGCTACAACATTCCTGTTTTCAGCCTTTATGGCGATGTCCGCAGGCCGACGACCGAGATGATGGATACATTCGATGTTCTGCTGGTGGACTTGCAGGACGTCGGAACCCGCATCTATACATTCGTCACCACCCTGACCTATATGATTGAAGCGTGTGCGAGCTTGGCCAAGAGCATCTGGGTGCTGGATCGACCGAACCCAGCAGGAAGGCCGGCTGAGGGCACTATTTTGGAAACCGGTTGGGAAAGCTTTGTTGGGGCTGGGCCGATGTTGATGCGGCATGGGCTGACCGTCGGCGAGATCGCGAAGTGGTGGGTGGCTCTGAAGAAGCTCGACGTGGATTTGCAGGTTGTGCCAATGACGGGCTATGATCCCGATGCGGCTCCGGGATATGGCTGGCCGGTGATGGAACTTAGCTGGATCAACCCCAGCCCGAACGCCTCCAGCTTGAATATGGCCCGATGTTTTCCTGGGACGGTGCTGCTGGAGGGGACCACGATTTCCGAGGGCCGTGGGACAACCACCGCTCTTGAGATTATGGGTGCGCCTGATATCGATTACGATGTAATAATCAAAAATATGGCCAAGATGGCGCCGGAGTGGATGCGCGGGTGTATCATCAGGAAATCCTACTTCGAGCCGACCTTCCAAAAGCACGCTGGGAAGTTATGTTCGGGGATGCAGATTCACACCGACAACGCTTTTTATCGTCACGATGAGTTTCGGCCATACAGGATAGTGGCTCTTATGTTGAAGGCGATCAGGCAAAATTACCCTGATTACCCGATTTGGCGGAAGTTTCCGTATGAATATGAGACTGAGAGGCTGGCCATCGATTTGCTCAGCGGCGGCGCTTTCCTGAGAGAATGGGTAGACGATCCGGGTGCGCAGCCTGCCGATTTTCAAGCGCGGCTGATCGCGGATGAACGGGCCTGGGTGGAGATCCGCTCGCCATATTTGCTGTATTGATGGCTCAGGGGTGCAAAAAATGATAAGACGGCTATTATGTTTGGTAATAATCCTGTTGGTCTGTGGAAACCTGGAGGCATCGGGAATGAAAAAGATCAAAGATATCGTTATCTATCAGGACAAGATGTTCTATTCGTGCTTCCCGTCGATTGTGCAGCGCAAAGATGGAGAGCTGATCTGCGCGTTTCGTCGCGCTCCGGATCGCCGAGAGCTGTGGGGCGGCGGCATATCGCACACCGATGCCAACAGCTATCTGGTGCTGGTTCGTTCAAAGGACAACGCAGAGACGTGGACTGCTGACCCTGAGCTTATATTCGCGCATCCGCTGGGCGGCTCGCAAGACCCTTGTATGGTTCAGCTCAAAGACGGCTCCATAGTCTGCACAAGCTACGGTTGGGCGCTGGTCCCGAAAGAAGATCAGCAAAACCTGCCCGGCACTCTGCACCACGGGCCGTATTTTTTCCTCGGCGGTTATGTCCTGCGCTCTGATGATGGGGCAAAGACCTGGAAAGGGCCGTTTGTGCCGATGCCCGTGCCGGGCAACGAAAGCACCGACGCGCTGGGTAAACCGGAGGCTGCATTTAATCGCGGCGCGATGTGTCAAGGGAAAGATGGCAAGCTATACTGGGCGGTAGCAGCTAAAAACTGGGGATCGACAAAGGTCACGACGGTGCATCTGTATACCTCAACAGATAGAGCCGAGACCTGGACCCACGTCTGCCCGATCGCCAAAGATGAAAAGATCACATTTAATGAAACCTCTCTTATCCAGACCGCAAAGGGTGATTTCGTCGCGTTTATGCGCACGGACGGCTTGGAGGGCAATCTGGCATACACACGGTCGACCGATGGCGGCAGGAGTTTTGGGCAGTGGCGGGATGGGGGATTTTTTGGCCATCCATTCCACGCTATTCATCTAAAAGACGGCCGAATATTGCTTGTATATGGCTATCGACAACCTCCGTTCGGGATTCGAGCGAAGATATTGAACGCTGAGTGTACGGATATAGAATCAGCCCAAGAGTATGTGCTTCGTGAAGACGGCGGAAATACCGACATAGGCTACCCTTGGGCGGTGCAACTGCCCGACGGCAGGATTCTAGTCACGTATTATTTCAATATACAGGACGGCGTCAGGCACATCGCCGCCACGCTGCTTGAACTGCAATAACGCGATTCGGCGGGTTCCGATCTACTCGTAGTAGAGCATCGCAGGGCCGATGTAGATTGTCCCGCCGGTCTTTGCTCCTGATCTATTGTCGAGCAAAAACAGCGTGTCCCACCTCAGCGGATATTTGATCCGTCCTGTGTTTTTGCCTCCCCAGTGGCCTGCAATGGTTCCGCTGAGATCGCCGTAGATACATCGCCAGTCGGTGAAATTGACCGGGCCAAGGTCGGGTTGGAAGGTTTCGTCCCCAGCATCTGTGATCCTCGCCCGCACCATCTCAGTGCTCCCATTGCCCTTGACCCAGATTCCAAAGCGAGTGGGCCGATCTTCAATAGGTGGGTTTGCGTCGGCGAACACTCGTAAAAACTTCCAGCCTTTCTCAAATGAATAGTCCAGCTTCCCACAAATCTTCACCGGCGCGATCGCACCTGCGGCAGCATACGTAAGTTTTGCGCTGCCCTTGACCTCGGGGTCTCCATCCAACGCAACGCCGACTTTGAGCACACTCTCCCCAGGTTTGCCATCGGCAAATGTCTCGATGATTTTATATCGCCCCGCCGGCATCCGAACGATAACGTGTCCTTTCGAGTCCAGCAAATTGCAGGCTGTGGTGAACTGCGTCGGCTGCTCTTTTGTGCGTGCCCGGATAGTGACGCGATCTTTATCTGCCGGGATAGTGAACGGGACGGATGTGTCCAACAGGGTGACTCCCTCGGTGTTGGCCAGCACGAGCTTGCCGGAAAATACAGGCTTGGCTCCTACTGAAGGCCGATGGATATCGAAAAGGATTTCCTTATCGGTCGATGGCATCACATTGACCCGGGGGCAGACCGATGAGCTGACCACAACCCGGCGCACAAGCGGTTCTTTGACCCCATCGAGTTGCAGCGTGACGATCACAACGGGGTTATCCTGCCCGGAATGAATATAATTAGTCTCTATTTTTCCAGAAGCAGGATCTAAACTCGCCGGAGTCACTCCTGCCCCGCTGATATCAATACGCGCTTTGCCGATGTCAATACCATCAAACATCGAGTTTACATCCAGCACAAGGCCACCATCGGTTAGCCTCGCATCGGCATCGACGTTCCATGCAGCATCAATCCCCCATCTTCGGCTGTCGCCCATCGGCACGATATACTGCGGCGAGGATGTCAGTTTCAAATCTAATAAACCGTCTTTGATCTCAGCCTCACTTGATTGGCCGGATCGCGACACGACCTGGACCTTCTCAACATCGAAGGGCAGCTTAATGCTGTGCGGTTCGGCCGTGGTCCAAGCCGCCAATCGGGTGCTTTGTCCCTTTCTGAACAGCAGCAGATAATCATCAGGTGAATCGACGGCCATCCGATTCGCGTATGCGTATCCGTTAAGGTGGCTGGTCAGAGTTTTGACCGCGATATATGCCGGTTTATCTGCCATATCCTGCGCCACTGTGCCGAAACGGTGCTCGTTTTCATTCGGATCCGGGCCATCATCCCGCCAGTCATACCATATACTAAGTGGGATGTTATTCATCATATTTGACAGAAATTGACGTGCGACATAATCCGCCTGAGTCTCGATGGAGACCCCTTTGTTGAATGACGAATAGCCCCACTCTCCGCTGACGATGGGATAGGTTTTGCCCTTGCCATATTTCGCGACAAGCTCACGGGTTTTGGCGTAGAGTACAGAGGCGTCTTCGGGCTTGCTCGAGCCGTAGGGGTGCAGCGAGATGGCATCCGCAGCATCAAGCAGCCCCAAACCAAAAGCGCTTTCAAGAAACGCCACATCCCAACCGGACAGCGCCGGAGCGAGCACGGTGCAATTCGGATCGACTTTTTTCAAAGCGGGATAGACGGCTTTGGCCAGCTTGACGTAGTCCTCAACATTAGGCTGTGGCCGCCAGAAAAATATATTAGGCTCGTTCCAAATCTCCCACAAAACCCCTTTGCCCTTATAACGTTGCGCCCCTGCGGCTGCAAATTTGACAAACGCAGCGCGACCCTCGTCGGTGTGCGGGGACATATCGTTATCATAAAGTGGGTTTCCGTAATCGAGGATAAACAGTGCGCGAATACCGCGAGAGGCGAGTGATTCCACAAGCAGATCGTAGGGCTTGAAGTCGTAGACTCCCTTTTGCTTTTCTATATGAACCCACGAATAATCCATTCGTATAAATTTGAAGCCGCCGTCGGCGATCTTCGCTACCTGTTCGGCCTCGGTTCCAGTGAAGTGAATGTTGACTCCCAAGCAATCCGGCACAACCAAAGCCGGCAGTTCTGACGGCACGGCGTTTGCGTTTACACCGGCAAGCGCCATAAGCAAAATTGTCCCCAGGTATCTGTTCACAGTCCACCTCCGCATATGTGCGTCAAGACAATATTATACTTTGACCGGCCTGCGCGCAAGCCGACCAACTCGCTGCAAGTAAAAAGCGAAGCAAAAAAGGGCGCGATGTTGATAATCGCGCCCAGGTGCTGAATAGTCCGGATAGTCCGGATCAAGTTTATTTGTAGAAGAACATTTTGCCTGTGCGTGGCGGCAAAACTATGGATGTGCCCAGCCGCAGCGCGGCTCCGTCTTCATCGATAATTTTCTTGGCGCATCTATAGTTGCGCGACTGTGTCGGGTGCCCGTTTACAACCACGAGGCCGTTGGAATACGCCCTTGTCTGCAGACTGCCGTCGCGCTCGACAAAGACCCTGTTACCAGCGGCTTTGCCCAGCCGAGCCGTGCCGGTTAAATCAACCTCGGTTTTGTCGCCGACGATCCCTACGCGGCTGAAGCCGACCTGTGTATATTCGTTTTGCGCCAGCAAAAATGAACACAGAGCAAAATGTATCCATCCGTCAGGCCCAAAGGCGGGGTCATCGAACCGATCGACGCCGTGACACTGCGCATACATTTTCTTTTTATTGGCCGCGCTCATACTCTTGTTCCAGAGAGCTATCGCATCCATATTGTCCAAGGTCGCGTTCCAATAGCCCAGGTCGTATTGGTTCATATCGACACCATTCACCGGCCAGTGTCTCCAAAACGCCCATTCCTGGAAGAAAGCGTCAGGGGTGGTCTCGGCGGTATTGCTGCGATATCCCTCAACTTGAGCCGCCTGTGCGTTAGCCTTCCAACGCGGGTCGAAATAGGTGTTGTACGGAGCCACCAGAAGGTCGCCCACAGCGCAGTTTACCATGTTCTCGATCTTCACCTTGCGCAGGCCCGGAGACACCGCGTGTATGAACGACTGCACCTCCGCGGAGGTTCGCTCCATTGGGCGCGCAACATCCGGCTTAAGACGCTCTACCGCATCCGCAAAGACCATATCCAGCCTGAAGCGCTTGATCTTGTCGATGATAATCGACTCCCACACCTTTTGATATTGTGGGTTTGCAATATCGACATAGTAGTGCTGATTATACCCCGGCTCGAAAAGATACGGGACGTCCCTGAGCCTGGCCGGCCTGCTGTCCGACGGAGGCACGAAGCCCGCCGGCCGTGGATACAGCCATTCCGGATGGGTCGTTGCCACCTGCAACAGCGACAGAGGCGAATTGGTATAGAACGGGTCCACCATGTCAACTGTTCTGTAGTCCGACACAGCCCCGGTGAGGGCATAAAGAGCGACTCTCATCTTGGGATTATAATACTTGAGCCTCAGCGCCCACCAATAATCCGCCTCGCACTGAAGAATCACGGAGTCGTAATCCTGCGCTATGGCGTAGGTGTCGTTCTTTTTAGCGTTAGCAAACAGGAAGTGCGTATTTATCGACCGATTGTTCTTGAGCACCGGGACTTGTTCCATCTGGAAAGTGACGCCGTTGGGATTCTTTCGATATAGCCTCGCACCATCGATGTAGATCCCGGGCACGGCAGCGCCGGGGTTGCCTTTAACAGTAAGCTCAACGTTGAGTGTAATTACCTCTGCGTCTTGCGGAACGTCGAGATTGAGTTCCATAGAATACGGCTTAGTCTTGATCGGCAGATCTACCGACACACGGGTCTGGACAGGAGTGGTGGTGTGATGATAGTTGACCCCCATCTTATACTGCACGGTAGTCCCCGCCGGCAGCTTGCAGGCCGGCATATATATTCTGTCGATCTTATATACCAGCTTATCCCCCGCATGCAGTTCTGAGGGCTTATCATTAGCGACGTAAACAGCTTTTCGCAGCCAGATTGACCCCTGCGTCCCCTTCAACGCCATATACTGAGATGCTGATGAAGAGATGCCGGTCTTTGGCGCGATGCTGAAAATCGTGTGTTGCTCGGGGATGACTCCGAGCGAAGTCAGTCTATACCAACTCGCCGCGACTGAGTCTTGCGGCGTGGCAGCCTTGACGCCATACGGCCAACCGTCGGCAGCAATCATCTGCCACTGGGTATCTGCGCTAAATTCGAACTCGCCTAGTCCGCCCAGCAAGTCTACCTTCACCAATGCTGCGTTTGCTTGCGCAGCGCAGATCAAGATAGAGATCGCCACGACTGCGAGTGTCCTGAGAAATACGGACCTGCACATTGTGATGCTCCTCTCGTTCCACTACTTTCTGGCCCTCCGGCTGATAGAGGTCGCCATAATTCTTGTTCCTGAACAGGGCAAAGGATAACACTGAGCAAGATACCGGGAAAACGAGAGTTTTGATGTTTGTGGCGATATACGAGGCCCAAGCCTGCGTGATATCGCCACGATTTTACTAAAGCCTGCCGGATACCTCGTCGTATGTAACCGGAGATATTTGGTTGAGGCGGCGGCCGGAGTGGCGTTCCTTCACCTGCCACATGAAGCTGACGATTTTGGCTTCTCGGCTGGAGTCTATGAAACCATCGTAGTCCAGGTTCAAGAACGGAATATTATCGTGACGCCGCCGCAGGGACTGGCTCAGCGCGGTCACGGTGTTGCCGGGCATGCAGTTAAATGGAATCACGCTGACTATTCCGGCCAGCCCGCGTTTTGCGAAATCCTCGCTTTTGCCCATGCTGCAAATCGCTTCTCCGCCGAAGTTGTGATCGAGGTAGATTGACCCTTCCTCGATAACCTCCGCTGACCCGATGTCTTCGTATTGCTTCAAAAAAGGCAGTGTCGCCGAATAGAGCGCATGCTCTTCTTTTGTGATCAGCTTCGCGTTAATCGCTCGCCCGGCATATTCTCCAAGCTCCTGCTTGCTGATCCCCTCGTCGCGCAGCCTGTCGGCAGACAACACCTTGCCGATATAATTTGAGTAGCTGAAAAACTCGGTCATCGGCGCCAGCCAGGTCTCGGCCCCCTCATCTTCGAGCTTGCGCAAAATGTTCTGATTGGCTCCGTCGTGCAGCCGCACATAAAACTCCCCAACTACCCCCACCAGCGGCCGATCCTCTTTGTGAGCGGATATTGAGGCGAAGTCCTCCGCCGCACGCCTGAGCAGTTCCTGGTATTCCGCCAAATGCTTCGTATTGAGAATCGCAGCCGGCTTGTTGGACTCCACCTTTCGCTTGTGCTCCGGCAGCAGGTCTATAACTTTACGCAGATAGCTCTCGAACAGCGCCTCGCTTGTGCCTTTTTTGATCTCATAAGGCCGCATACGCAGCATCATCTTGAAGAGCAAATCGTGGCAGTAGATGGCGTCCCATGCAACCAAAGCGAACATCATCCCCAAGCCGCCGTGCTCGCTTTTGGAGCCAAGAGTGACTATGTCGACATCCTCATGCCCGAGCTTGTCGAGGATCCGCCTCTGCAGCATGCTATACATTCCGAACCTGCACGGCCCCTCGGCGTTACCTTGAAAAAAAGCTTCAGCTTTAGGGTCGAAGTCCGGTTGATTCAGCCGCCACAGCAAATCCTCTGTTGTCATTAGAGCCGGCAGGCACACGTCCTCCGATATCGCCTGTCGTGCAAGATTAAGCCCTGCGTCAGGGGATCGAGGCAGCGCCTGCGCGTCTATTCCGTATGTGCGCATAGTTCCGGCCAGCATCCTTGCCGCCTCACTCGCATACGGTATCCACAACCTCCGGCCGCCAAGCCTGGTGATCGACGCGTCGGCGGTGCGAATAACCTCGAAATCTTTCAGCTTACTTTTGGATGCCGTGTCGGCAAACGCCTCGATTCGGGTTATGACCCCGGCATCTGCGGTATGCTCATCGATCTGCATCACATAGCAAGGCTCGCCGATCTCGTCCTTGAAAAACGGGTTGCCGAACGAATCCGGCCCGCACGCGAAGTATGTGACCACAACCGCACGCAGGCGGGAGTCCTGACGAATCAATCGCGCCGCCATCAGCTTCTTTTGAATCTGCCTGGAGTAGGCGTTGGGCCACGCATCGGTCACATCGACGCTTTCCAACGGCAAGAAATCCTGGGGTATCGCCAGAATGCCAAGGTCCTGGATTTTTTTGCCTATGTCCATATTGACCGCGGGGTCCCACAGAGTATACGGCCTGCCGATCACCACAAAAGCCATCTGGTCGGGTGACATACCACGCAGCACCTCGGCCCCCCTCCGATCGATCTTTGCTCGGAAATCGCTCAGGACTTTCATCGCCACACTCAGCGCCGCTCTCGATTGTCGCGGTTTCTTGCCGAGCTGCCGACCCACCTCAACGAATAAATTGTCCAGATGTCTGCGCCCTCGCTTAAGGTGAAGAACCGGGGAAAGGTGACGAATTCCGCGCTCAGTCACACCGACACAAGAAGAGATCACATCCGGCGCGGCCTGCAAATATGGGCAGGTTTGGGCCTGTTTCATATTTGAATTCGGCTGCTCGGTGGATATCACCCTCGGAGCAAAAATCACGTCCACGCGCTTATCGATGAGGTCCATATAGTGACCATGAGCGACCTTAAACGGGAAACACGGCTCCCCGATTGCCACATCCAACCCCATCTCTATGATGCGCTTGTTAGTTGGATCGCTCGCAATGACCTCGAATCCCAGTTCGCTGAGAAACGCGTAGTAGAGCGGGTATAGCTCCGAGAACATCAGCCCACGAGGAATCCCTATTTTTATATCCGACCTGGGCAGCGGATTACTCGGCTGATATGCGTTCATCATCAGCTCTTCGCGCTCGGCGAATAGATCCGGCAGGTGCGCCCCCAGGTTTTTCTTGTGAGCCGCGCTGAACTTTTCGCAGCGATCATTATAGAAATACTTCGGCCCGTTTTCCATCTTAAACGTGTTTACATCGCATCGGTTCGCGCAGCTTTTGCACTCAAACGAGCTGATCTCATATTTGGAGTCCGCGATCGCATCGAATCCTCTAAAGGTGCTGGTCTGCGGGTCAGCCAGATAAGCCAGCCGCGCCGCGCCGACAGCCCCGGTGATGTGAGGATACGGAGCAACCACTATCTTGCGGCCAAGCACCGTCTCATAAGCCGCGACCATACCTTTATTGAAAGCAACAGCTCCCTGAAACGCGATTTTTTTGCCGATTTCGCGACTGCCGACATTTTTATTCAGATAGTTCTTGACGCTGGCCAGACAAATGCCCGCCGCGAGATCCTCGATCGGCACATTGTTCTGTTGATAGTAGACCATAGCCGATTCGCTGAAGACGGTGCATGTCCAGTCGAGGTCCGGTGGGCGCGTGTTACGCAGCGCCGTATCGCCAAAGTCTTCCAGCGCGATCCCCAATCGATCCGCTTGCTTCTCCAAAAACGCCCCGGTCCCTGCCGCGCAGGCTTTGTTCATCTCGAAATCGATGATAACATCGCCGTCGAGTCGGATGTATTTGCTGTCCTGGCCACCGATCTCGAAGATAGTATCGACATCCTTGGAATACGCCTGTGCGCCGCTCGCCTGAGCCGAGATTTCATTGCGAACGAGTTCGGCGCCTATGTAGTCCGCCGTCAGATATCGTCCGCTGCCCGTGGTGGCCGCGGTGATTTTGCCGATAGTGCAGCCGCGTTGGTCTATTTGAGATTTTATCTGCGCCAGCGTGTCTCGAACTGCAGACAGTGGGTCTCCATCCGTGCGTCGATAATAATCAGCCAGCACCACAAATTCGCCGTCGATTTCCGTCACCAGCGCCGCCTTGGTGCTCACAGAACCGATGTCGACCCCAAGCGCTGCTCGCGGTATTGTAACCGGGATTTTTGTTTGCGCGGGTGTGTCAAGCGATTGTTCTTTTTGGTTTGCTATGATACTTGAATGTATCGCTATCGGCTCGCAGCCGGGATATTCGAGCGGCCTTTTGAGCTGCTGTTCGAGAATGTCGATAGCTTCCTTGATATCGATCTCAGATTCGGCACGCATCGCAGCCCCGATCGCGCCGAGTGTGCGGTTATGTTCAGGCACCCAGAGCCTCCCGCCGAGTTCCAGTTCCTCAGACAGAAACCGCAACACCGCAGGATTCTCAGAAACACCGCCTATGAATATAATTTTGTCTTGAAATTCTTTGCCACGGGCTATGGCGGATCGGTAGTTTCGGCTGATAGCCTGATGAACCCCTGCGGCGATCCTGTCCCGCGGGGTGCCTTTTTGGTACAGATGGGTTATATCGGATTCAGTGAAGACGGCGCAGCGCCCGGACAGGCTGGCCGGGTTTTCAACGTTGAGGGCCACCTGCGCGAACTCATTTATATCGGTATAGTTGAGCCGCACTGCCATATGGTCCAAAAAAGAACCGCTGCCGGAAGCGCATTTGTTTCCGAGGTTGGAATCTTCAACCAGCAGCCGCCCGCTCACCGGATCACGCTCGAAAAGCAAATATTTCTGCGACTCGCGGCCCATCTCGACAACCGTACGCACCTCCGGGTATAGATTGTCTATAGAGGCCACAAGCGCGTTAGGTTCGTGAATTGAATCGATACCGATCAATTCTTTGAAAGTGGATGCCCCGGCGCCGGTCATCCCGACAACGACTCGAGGCTTGTTATAACGAGTGAGGATGCTTTCCAGCATCTCTTTGATGCGCAGTATCGGCTGTCCCTTAATCTGCTTGATGCCCAGCGGTTCTATTGAACCATCATCGAATATAGCGACTGCCTTGACCGCATCGGATCCTACGTCAAAACCGATTCTCATGATGCAGACACAATCCCCCTATCTGGCAAGGCTGAAATAAAGACATATACGGGGAAGTATACCCAAGCTCAAACATTCTTAGCTCAGTATATTATGCCCGTATGCCAGAGTCAAGGTCGGCAGGCAATGCAATCTAATTCCGACTATGCGAAGTCTAAATCCCAGGTTGAGCGCTCTTCCACTGGGTATGCGTCATGGAAGAGCGCCCTGATGTAATCGGCTACTTCGTTTTGGCGCGCGGGCGTTTGCCTTCAGCTTCCGATCGAAGTTTCTGTCGCTGCTCCACAGTGAGCGTCTTGTTGAATTTATCCCGTGCGTCGGCTCGGATCGCCTTGATTCGCGCATCCTTCTGAGCCGCACTCAGTTTTTTGTCCGCTCGAACAGCTTTGATATCAGCTTTTTCCTTCTCCCGTATGGCTTTGACCTTCGCTTCTTGCTCAGGTGACAAACCAAGATTCGTGCTCACGTGTTCAGAACGCTCCTCCACTCGCTTTTTGACCATCTCATTCCATTTGGTCCGCTGCTCAGGTGTCAGCACGTTCATCACTTTTTCGTGAGTGCTTTTCGCATTCTCCAGGATCCTTTGTCGCTTGACTTCCTGAGACAGCGACTTGTCGGCCAAAACGGCCTGCCTGTGTGTGCGAGCCTCATTGCGGATTGCATCAATCTTTGCCACCTGTTCGGATGACAATTTCAACTCGCCTTTGGCTTTGTCAAGCCTATCAGCCAAGTCCACGCCGCTATTGCGCACTTCGGCTGCGCTAACCGCCTGAAGCACCAGCATTGACGCGCCTATAACCAGCAGCGCCAACAAGAGCAATCTTGTTTTGTGCATCTTGATCCTCTTTTTCTCGAATGCTCAGCATTCTGGTTTTCGCGTTTGTGTCACGTGATAGTAATTCCCAAATTATCCGCGCCGCTAACAATGCTGCTGAAATACAAAAACCTCTGATAATTTCTCAGAGGTCAATGTGCTTTTACGCAGATGGCGGAAGGGTGGCGGCAAGCTGCCCCAAGCGCGCCACCCCCGGATGGATCACCCTCGATTATTTAACCTTTTCGCTCGGGCGTCGTCGAACTTTCGCTGCTGTTCAATGGTCAGCAATTCGCGAACGCCGGCGGCTGTAGCCTTGCGGATAGCTTTGATACGAGCCGCCTTTGCTTCTTTTGAAAGAGATGTGTCTAGTCGCACAGTTTGCAGTTCGGTTTTTTGACTCTTCAAAATCGAGGCGATCCGTGTTTTCTGGTCGGCGGTCAGATCGAGGAATCGCGCCAGCCGGGCCAAGGCCCTTGTTCGGTGATGTTTTGCCCAGACCTCGCGCTGCTTGGGAGTCAGTATCCTCCAGATTTTAGCGTGCTTAACCCTGTGAATCGCTGTGATTTTGGCTGTTTTATCATCTGCGCTGAGCGAGGCGTCGTTCTTAATAGCCTCGATCTGTTTTCTGGAGTCAACCACAACATCTTTGATGCGAGCCTTCTGGTCAGCAGTCAAGTTCAAAGCTGCTTTGGACGCTTTTGCCTTGACTGATTGGCCGTCAGTTCGCCCCGGTTGTGCGCAAAAAGCAGGCTGCGCAGATAAAACGCAAACTGCAAGCGCACAAATCAGCAAAGCTATGATTGGGTGTTTTCGCATAGCGTGTCCTCCTTTGTCGCGTTGTTGTGAACCCTACACACATTTTGACGCATGCTGTGATGGCTGGTTACACAGATCATCCACGAAGGCAAAACGAGGCTAAGTGGAGAATACATGGGTATAGGACACAATACGAAAAGATAGGACGATAACTGTGGCAAAGAAACTCTGGGGCGGACGATTTACAAAAGCGACGGACAAAACTGTCGAAGAATTTACTGAGTCGATTTCTTATGATTGCCGCTTAATAGAACACGATATCAGGGGCAGCATAGCACACGCGACGATGCTTGGGGCTTGCGAAATCATCGACTTGGAAGAATCACACCAGATAGTCAAAGGGTTGACTTCGATTCTCGAAGATTACCAAGCCGGTCAAATCGAGTTCGACACCAGCGCGGAAGATATTCATATGAACGTCGAGCAGTTGCTCTTCGAGCGCATCGGTGAACCGGCAAAGAAACTACATACCGCTCGAAGCCGCAATGACCAGGTCGCTACGGACGTGAAGTTGTATCTTAGAGAAGCGATCGACGACATTCACGATTTGCTTGTAGAATTGCAGCATGTGGCCCTCGATCAGGCCGACGCCAACGCAAAAGCGATCCTGCCCGGATATACCCATCTGCAGCACGCACAACCAGTCCTTCTCGGCCATCATCTTATGGCGTGGTTTTGGATGCTGGATCGAGACCGCGACCGGTTTTTGGATTGCCGAAAGAGACTTAACATCCTTCCTTTAGGTGCGGGCGCGCTGGCGGGGACGACTTTTCCGATTGATAGAAAATTTGTTGCGAAAGAATTGGGATTTGATTCCGTCTCGGAAAACAGTCTGGACTCGGTCGCCGACAGGGATTGGGCCTCGGAGTTTATCTCGGCGTGTGCGATTCTGATGATCCATCTCTCGCGCTTCAGCGAAGAGTTTATTATCTGGAACAGCACGGAGTTCGGGTTTGTGCAGCTCGATGATTCGGTGACGACTGGTTCTTCGATAATGCCGCAAAAAAAGAATCCGGATGTCGCGGAGTTGGTGAGGGGTAAAAGTTCGCGGGTAATCGGCGATCTGATGTCGATTCTTTCGCTGCAAAAAAGCCTGCCGCTGGCATATAATCGCGACTTGCAGGAAGACAAAGAGCGGCTTTTTGATGCTGTCGATACCGTGCAGATGTCATTGAAGGTTTTTGGGCTGATGCTGTCGAGCGCCGTGTTTAACACGCGGCGTATGTATGAAGCAGCGGGCCAAGCGTTTTCGACCGCCACCGATCTGGCTGATGCTCTCGTACGACGTGGGGTGCCGTTCAGAACCGCCCACGAACAAGTGGGAGCGCTTGTGGGGTATTGTGTGGAGATGAGCAAGGAGCTTGGCGATTTGACGCTTGACGAGATCAGAAACTTCGCTCCGGATGCGCCGGAGGATGTCGATAAGATGCTCACGGTAGAGGCCAGTGTGGCCGCGCGTAAAGCCACCGGGGGAACTGCGCTCAGTGAAGTGAAACGGCAGATACGCAAGGCGAGTCGCATTCTGGGCAAACTCTGAAATAGCATTTGCATAGAACCCAAACCTGCCGATATGTGTAATATGTTAGCGATTGGAGGCTCGTTATGAGACGTTTATCAATACCTGTACTGATAGGCTTGCTCGGATTATTCGCCGCGCCGGCGCATTGCGTTGAAGCGCCCGCGCAGCCGACATATATACCAATGGCGGAAAGGCCCGCGGTTGCGGTGGTTTCGCTTGATGATGGGGCGATCATACGAGAAGCGTGGTGGGGAACCAACTGGAAGGTCGGCAGCGGTCTTTCGGACATTCTGACCACATCCATGCTCGAAAAGAACAGGTTTCGAGTTATGGAACGCAGCCTGCTCGATAAAGCAATCGCCGAGCAGGATCTTGGCGCATCCTCGCGCGTAGATCAGCGAACGGCGGTCAAAGTCGGTAGGATAATCGGCGCGGACTACCTGATAATGGGCAAAGTGACACAGTTCGCCTGGACAACCCGTAACACGGGAGGGCTTGGAGGATGGATCGGCGGATTGGCGGGTGTTAGGACCTCAAACACTAAAGCGAATGTTGCAGTAGATATTCGTATTGTCGATGCGGAAACCGCTGAGATTCTCGCAAGCTTCACAGGCAAAGGGGAGGATACCCGCGGCAATGTCCAGCTTACAGCCGGCGGGCGCAGCGTATTTGGTAACATCGAGTTTGGCAGCGTCGATTTTATGAACACCATCCTTGGCGTCGCCTCAAAAAAATCCATCGACAATTGGATATGCAATTTCTGCGAGGCGATAGATGCAAAAAAATCTTGCTCACTCCAAAAAACCGCATCCCAGTCCGGCCGGATGGGGTTGTGCTCAATAATGACGGCTCGGTAATCATAGCAAATATCGGTACGGAAAAAGGATACCTGCCGAATGATAAAGTCGAGATCCACAAAAAAGGCAAGGTGCTGAGAGACCCGGACACCGGAGAGATACTACGGGTGATGACCGAACTTATCGCCACAGGAACGATTACAAAAATAGAGGAAAAGACCGCCGAAATCTCTTTTGTTGTCGTCGAGGGAGGGAGCGTTCCGAAAGATGGTGATGCGGTGAAATTTGTTGAGGCCGCTAAAGCGCCTTAGTTGCCTAAAGTCGTCTAGTCCGCAGATACTGCATAAACTCTTTGCCCTCACGAAAACGCCGTTGGCGTTCGTGAGAATCTCGCATCATCTTGCGACCAATGCGATACAATACTCGCGCTCGCATATAGAACTGGCGGTAAAACCGATCGATACTTGCGTTGATGTCGGCTGAAGAAAGCCCCGGATAGTTGAGTACACACTCTTGAATACCCTTCGCGTTGAGCAGATCGTTTTGAGACAACCAGTTGTTTGCCAGCGCCTGCTCGTAGAACCTCGTCCCCGGATATGGCGCGGCGATTGAGACCTGGATCATATCCGGGTCGATCTCGCAGGCGTATTGAATGGTTTGTTGTATCGTTTGCTGGGTCTCGCCGGGCAAGCCGAGGATAAAGCATCCATGCACATCTATGCCGAGGTCTTTGCAGTCGCGAGTGAACTTGCGAGCCATCTGGGTGGTGACGCCTTTGCGAATATTACGCAAAATTATGTCGGAACCGGATTCATATCCGACCACCAATATCCTAAGCCCGCATTCCTTTAGTATTTTCAGAGTCTCATAAGGGACATCGGCGGCGGCGTTAGCGGCCCAGGTGATGCCCAGAGGTTTGAGGCTGTGGGCGATTTCCTCCGCGCGAGGGAGATTGGCGGTGAATGTGTCGTCGTTGATAAAGAACTCTTTGACCTGTGGAAAGTAGTCTATAGCCTGGGCGAATTCCCGATAGACCGAATCTGAGCTGCGCGTTCGAAACCTGTGGCTGGATACTGTCTGAGGCCACAAACAAAAGGTGCAATAATGCGTGCATCCCCTGCCGGTATACAAAGACAGATACGGATGCAGCAGATAGCCGTTGTAGTAGTTGTCTATGGTCAAATCGCGTTTGTAGACGTCCAGCACACTGGGCAGCGCATCCAGATCTTGAATCAGATCCGGAAGCTGGTTGTGGCGGATAGTATCGCCGTCTCGCCAGCTTATTCCCTTCACCTCAGCGAACTTTTTGCCCATTGCGATGTCTCTTACGGCATAATCAAACTCTTTGCGCACAACGAAATCCAACACACGCGCATTTTGCAGAGACTCTTCCGGCAGCGCCGTGACGTGCGGACCGACGAATCCGATTTTCATCGATGGCTTGTGCTGCTTGATGAGTTCGGCGATTTGAACATCACCGGCAAAAGACGGTGTGCTGGTATAAAGAATCGTCAGCTCGAAATCCTCGCTGATGCGCGCCACATCTTCGAAACTCAGATTATCGGGTGGCGCATCGACAAGCCTGCTGTCTTCAACCAGCGCAGCAGCCTGCGCCAGCCAATCAGGATACCAGAACGATCGGATCTCTCGACGGGCCTGATAACGAGCGCCCGCGCCCCCATCAAACCCATGAAACGATGGTGGATTGAGAAACAGGGTCTTCATAGCGCACTTCTTCCCGTCCGCGCAGTGTTTCAAACGGGCTTCGACTGGCTCCGGAACCGGGGTATAATGAGAATTACCCGACATTAGACAGTGAGGATAAAATTGCCGACCATATGGACAATCGGGCACTCGACAAGAAGCTTTGAGGAGTTGGTCGAAGTGTTGAAACACTACGGCATCGAGGCAGTGGTGGACATTCGCACCGTGCCGCGTTCTCGTAAGAACCCGCAGTTTAACCGCGACCAACTGGAGACCAGATTGCCGGATTCGGGGATCGAATATATTTATGCAAAAGATTTGGGAGGTCTGCGTAAACCCGTTAAAGATTCGCCGAATTCAGCCTGGCACAACGATAGCTTTCGCGGGTTTGCCGATTATATGCAAACAGACAAGTTTCTGGCTGCGCTTGGCCGGTTGATCGAGCAAGCGTCAGCAAAGCGCACAGTGTTAATGTGCGCCGAGATATTGCCGTGGCGATGTCACCGTTCGCTTATAGCAGATGCTCTCCTACCCAGCGGCTTCGAGATCGTTGAGATATTCGACGCGGAGAAGTCGCAGCCTCACAAAATGACCAGCTTCGCGGTTGTTGACGATGGAAGGGTGACCTATCCCGTCACAGGCCTTGGCCGCAGCGATGCCGACTGAGAATATTGCTCCTCGAGATAGGCGATGATAGCGTCGTCATCGTCGGCGATCACTCGGCCATCCTCAGTAATCAACGTCGGCACACCCGCCTGTCCCGAAACCTCCAGCAGTTCTTTACGATCTGCTTTGGCTCGCGGCACGTTCGCGATGATATAGGTGATCCCCAGTTCGGTCATCTTGGATCGAACTCTGGCACAATATCCACACCATTCAGCTTGATATAGTTTAAGCATGCAGCCTCCTTCGAGGGTTGGATTTATTTCGTGTCATGTTTTTTGCCCTCAAAATCCGTATAAACCGAGGTATTCGTGTCCCAGAACTCCAGCGGCACAGGAATCTTTCCGCTGCCGTCCGGCGCGTCTATCACATAAGTCGGGAACGCAAGCCCGCTCAGGCTTCGTCGCAGTTCGCTCACTATCCTGCGCTCCTTATCGAGGTCAACTCGGAAATGAGCAGCGCCGGGAATGGGGTCGCAGCGGTATATATAGTACGGGCGCACGCCTATTTCAACCAGTCCGGTGAACAAATCATGCAGGGTCTGGAAATCGTCGTTTACCCCACTCAAAAAAACCGTCTGTGAATATAAGATCGCCTCAGCGCACCTCAAACCCTTTATCGCACCGATTGTCGGCTTTGTGATCTCCGAGGGGTGCTCGAAATGTATGCCGACATAAACAGGCTGCTCGACGCGCCTGATGGCTTGCAGTTTATTGCTGTTCACCAGAGCCGGATCGGTCACTGGGGCGCGAGTGCCTATGCGAATCACTTTCACCGAGCTTACCGCCGATATCTCGTCGAGAGCGTAGTCGAACAGGCGATCTTCGACAATAAACGGATCCCCTCCGGAAAGAATCACTTCCCGCACCTCGGGATGCTGTCGCAGATATCGAACCCACTCGTCTATGTGGCTGAAGTCTATTCGCCCGCTCTCCAGATCGGAGACCAACCTGCGGCGCGTACAAAACCGGCAATAAGAGGCGCATTCGGCGGTCATAAGGCACAGCACGCGGTTGCCGTATTTGTTTATCATCCCCGGCACGACCTCGTGCTGCTGTTCCTGAAGTGGGTCCAGGTTGCCGGTCTCCCCCTCAAGCAACTCTTGTTCCGATATTTCAAACTGCCGTTTGATCGCTCTTTCGCAGACCATCAAGCCTTGGGTATGTTCTGAAATCCTGTGTTGCATTATTCCAACTGAGCCTGACTACGCGCTCAATCCTCCTTAATACGGCACGGCATCATCACCGCGTCCGTCATCCCGTGGATCAATTTTTTATCCTTAGGACAAGCGGTCGCGAGCACTCCGCCAAGGTTCGCTCGGCCATTAACCACAAAATAATACGGGCACAACCGCACCCGCGCTTTCATCTCGCGAACCTCACCATCACTAAAATACTTTACCCCAATGAGCGACGTGTCACGGAAGCGCTGAAGCACCCACGGCGACGAATCGAAGCTACCAAGCGCATTATCTACAGCATCGCTCCAGTCGTCACCAGACATGTCATGTCCGATCTTTACGCCGCGGCTGCCCCAGGCTATCGGCGAGAACCCGCTGGGCTTAAGCACCAATCGCCGCTCTTTCTGGCTTCCTTCTTTTATGACGTTCCAGTCGCGAATTGGTTCACCTTTCCATCGAAAACCGGATATTTCTGCGTTTGGAGGCACAATTCGATTATCGAAAATATGCGTATCGGCAAGGGTCGCGTCGAGCACCCTGTAATGCTCCCCGAGTGAATCCCGCCAATAGCGCTCCAACGCCGGGTTTCTAAATAATCCCAGCAGCATTTTTTCTTCCAGAAAAGGTTTATACGGCGGAGTCACAACAACCAGCCGTTTACGCGCAGCATACGATACAAGTTCGAATTTTGGAATATTGAGCGCATCGAACAGCTCAAAGAATCTATACACCACATCAATTTTCAATCTGCCTGAGTCGGCCTCAATATACAGACATTCCTCGGTGAAGATCAACTCACCCGGCGCAACCGCAAAAGCCCTTAAGCCGAGCCTTTGCAGTTCATTGGCCAGATACGTCATCTCTGGCAGATAATCTTTGGACTCCTCCGATACGACGATTGCGACGACCGGATCTTCTTGTTTCGCCACATCGCGCAGCATAGCAGCGAAGCCGTCGCGAATTCCTCTTCCTGTACCGATAAGATCAAAACCGCAGTCGGCGTATGCCGCGGACAGGCAATCGAGATGGCCGAACCCTCCGGGTACGCTGTCCAATTCCGTTATCTGAAATCCGTCGTCGGTCATCAGCACATCCGGCCGAATGATGCCTGGCAGGGCGGCCTTTTGATATCTCATTCGCGCGTGGCGCAGGAGATCTTCGCCTTTGCCGATATCGAGATATTCGTTTACCCAGTCGGTTTTTTTTTGCAAATAAATATTGTTCAGCGACGAATAAAAAGCCAGCAGCGCATCCCCAAGCCTTTGCAACTCATCGAATTGCGAAGCTGTCAAAGGAAATGGCACCGGAGATATCAAATGCGCACGCCGGTTGTCTTGTTCGCGCCCTCCGGGGATATGCCAAAGCCCCGCCGCTTCTATATGGCCCGCCACCGCATCAGCTATTATATTTGTGTTCGCCGTTCGCCCTATCATCATCCCAATCCAAGCTCTGCCGATTTTATACCCGCCGCCTTGCGATGCGCAAACTTATCGCTGGCGAGCAATCTCAGTTTAAGCAAAGCTATGGGAAAGGTCAAGGCGAGCACTCTCAGGCGGCAATATTATCAAATATGATGAGTTACAGTGAATGTTTCGGGATTTCGACAGAAGACAGATATATACGGCAGCGATGGTGCAACATAAATCACAGGATGGGCAGATCCCCATTCGCACTCACGATGAGACGCTCCCGCTTACCCAGGCAAGCGAAGCCGCCGAGTACTCTTCGCAGCGGTGGGGCCGCGGTTGTGGCGCGTTGACCTGCGATTAGATTAGTTTCCTACAGCCACCCAGACGTCCGGAGTCTTGAGCGCCCGGCTTCCGGCCTCGATAAGCGCCGTGACCTCCAGGGTCTGCTCGATCGGGATCGGCGATTGGCCGGTTTCAAAGAACCCCAGCATTGCGTCGATAAATCGTGGGAAGAAATCCTGCATGTCATTCACAACTACGACACCGCCGTCGCCGTAACCGACATTGAACTGGAACGGATTATTCGGGATCAAATTCACCACCCCGCGCCTGGTGTCCTGATAGTCTACAACCATCAGTCGGCTGTCGTCGCTTCCGCATTGCATAACCCGCTTGGCGCCTGTCCCCAACAAGGTGACCATGGGTTCGATTTGATGAATTCCGTATATCTCGAATACCCCCGGCCCTCTTGCCGAGAAAAAGTCGACCCTGTTGTCGGCGATCTGAGCTTTCGCATTAGTGACTGTGGAGTCGAATCGCAGCGCCGAGGATGACATCAGCGGGGTGTTGTGCGCCTTCGCTCTCTTCACCATTCGCTTCGCCGCATCGAGCGAATTTGCGAATGGTTTATCCACGTAGACGGGTTTACCACTGGCCAGCGGCAGCTTCGACAGGTCCTCGTGCCGCTCAGGGTTGTCCGGGGATAGCACGACAATACAATCGCACTCATCGACCACTTGCTCGATGCTGTCGGCTTTCGGTATCCCCATCTCTTTACACCACACATCGATAGGTTTGCGCCCCTCGACACTTGTCTCTTCCCAGGCGACAGCGACCTCGAATTTATCCGCATATGCGCTTTCGGCGATCATTCGCGGGTAGTTGTCCGCGTGCCATTCGTTGATGTAATAGTCAATGAACCCTATCTTCTTCACAGCCCACCTCGCAGGTTGATTCAAAATTGCCTTCTACGCATTTTACTTAAATCCTTCAGGACAGCCTACAAAGCTTGCTCAAGAAGACTTTTGGGGCTAAAATGAAGTCGATGGCTGATTCAATTCGTCGACACTACGAAGAACTCGAAAAAAGACTCCTTGCACCTGAGGCGGTGGCTGCAGTGGACTCGTGCGGCAGGCTCAAAGACGAGCCTAAATGTCCCGTGCGAACTGATTTCCAGCGCGATCGTGACAGGATTATACACTCCAAGTCGTTCAGAAGGCTGAAGCACAAAACTCAGGTCTTTATCGACCCGGAAGAGGATCATTTCCGAACCAGGCTCACTCATACCCTCGAGGTCGCGCAAATAGCCCGGACTGTCGCCCGAGGATTGAGGCTCAATGAAGACCTCACCGAGGCTATCGCCCTCGGCCACGACCTTGGGCATACTCCGTTTGGACACGCGGGAGAAGCCGCGCTCGACGAGGTGTATCGCGAGTATGTGCCGGATGGCGGCTTTAAGCACAGCGAACAAAGTCTGCGTGTGGTTGATGTCTTGGAGAAGAAAGGCCTGGGGCTGAATCTGACCTGGGAAGTGCGAGATGGAATCGTGCATCATTCCAAGGGCAGTGCGGATTTGTCGCTCGATACCATCGGCCCGTCTACTTTCGAGGGCAAGGTGGTTAAAATAAGCGACCGCGTAGCTTATATAAACCACGATATAGATGACGCTATTCGCGCCGGGCTGATCACCGAAGCGGATCTGCCTTTTGAGGCTGTGTCGACACTCGGCGACAACCACTCCGGCCGCATCGGTTCGATGGTGATAGACATCATACAGTCGAGTGCGCGGCAGGGTGTCATCTGCATGAGCGAGCCGTATCGGATGGCCACCGACAAACTGAAAGATTTTTTGTTTGCTGAGGTCTATGGCCAGGACAAAAGGGGCATAGTAGAACTCGAGTGCGCCGGGGGGATACTGAAAGAGTTGTTCCGATACTACATGAGTCACCCCGAGGAGATAGAATCTAGCGGCTGTCTGCCGGATGAGGACGTTGTGGCGGAACGAGCGCGCCGGGTGTGTGATTTGATTTCAGGGATGACTGATCGTTATGCGCAAAAGGACTATGCGGCCCGTCTTGTGTCCTGCCCGAAACTTATTTGAAGCCGATAAGCGCAATATCGTTGGCAATTGCACAATCGCGTGATATAATGATAATAGAGTCGTCAAGGCAGACTCTACCCAGCAATTATTGACTTCCGTTCATACAGCCTGCCAAGCTCCTGGAGGTAGCTGATAAATATGAAATCCATCATCAAGTGCAACTGCGGACAGCGGGTGCTCGCCAAGGATGTTATGCAGACCGGCTATTACCTGCGGCTTTTTGGTCCGAGTTTTGTGTATGTTAAGTTCAGATGCTCGTTTTGCAAGAAACTCGGGGAGCAGTTCGTCAAACAAGAGGAATGGGAAGATGGAATTCTGACTGATGCGCCGGGAGAGATGAGCTCGGAGGAGCATCGAAAGTTCAAAAATATGGGCAAGATCGACATTCACGAGTGCATCGACGCCCACTTTGAACTGGAGAAAATCACTAACCTGAGCGAACTTCGTGAGGCGGTAGAAAAGTCTCCGTAGCTTGTCGTTAGGCAAAGGAGTAATAAAATTGGGGAAGAGCAGCCGAATTGCGGCGCTCTTCCTCTTGTTTTGTGTGGGGCTGTCTTGTAAAATCACTTAAGCCGAGATGGTTCGGCGCGAGGAGTCCGGCCGATGATCCCACTGCGGGATAATAACCCTTCCCATAAAAGACCATACGTCGTCTACAGCCTGCTGGCGATAAATATTTTTGTATTTTTGGTGCAGCAGACTGGGATTCTCAACAACTTGACGATGATCCCATATTCGGTGGTTCACAATATCCGGGTCGGCCTTCAAGCAAGCGCTTTCGGAAAGGTGCACCCGGTGGCGATGCCGGGTGTTGGGCCGGATCCGCAGTGGATTACGATATTTACCTCGATGTTTATGCACGGAGGGATTATGCACATCGGCGGCAATATGCTGTATTTGTGGATATTCGGCAACAACATCGAAGACGCGCTGGGGCATGTCAAGTTTCTTCTTTTCTATATTATGTCCGGAGTGTTGGCCTCGCTGGCGCATTTGTATATGAGTTTGGCCGGCGGTGGTTTGGGGCCGTATATCCCCACGCTGGGAGCCAGCGGCGCGATTGCGGGTGTGCTGGGGGCGTATATAGTGCTTTACCCCAAGGCGAGAATCGATACTCTTTTGCTTTTGGGTTGGTTTTGGGATGTTATTCGTATTCCGGCGTATTATGTGCTGGGGATATGGTTTATAATGCAGCTTACGGGCACATTCGGCACCGGCGGTCAGGTCGGCGGAGGGGTCGCCTATTGGGCGCATGTCGGGGGATTTGTGGCTGGGGTGGTTCTTATTCTCGTTCTTGGTGGGAGAGGGCTGACCAGAAGACAGAGAAGACAGCCGCCAAAACCGTGGCGAGAGGACAAGCCATACCCGTTCAGGCCGTGGAATTAACACTCCTCTCTTTTGGGGACAAGTTGTGGAATATGAAACCCCTCTCCCCTTGGGGACAGGTTGCGGAATATGAAACCCCCTCCCCTTGGGGGCAGGTTGCGGAATATGAACCCCCTCTCCTTTAGGGGCAGGTTGGGACTATAAACCCCCTCTCCCTTTGGGAGAGGGTTGGGGTGAGGGGTTCTTCAGGAGAAAATCGTTGGGCAAAAAAGCTCTTATTGCGCTTTTAATCGTCGGGCTGATCGCTTCCGGTTATGTCGCAGCACAGCGCTATCGTGTTGAATCAAAAAATAGAGCGGTGGAAATCGTTGTGGACTGGGACGAGGTGCAGACAATCGCCGCAGCAGCAGGTTCAAGTCCGGTCGACGTGCTCAAACGATTCAAAATCGCGGGTGTCACGAGCGTGGCAATCGCCCAGCAGACGTTTCGTGACGCCATCAACAGCGGGATAGTCTCCATCGAATCCTCAATGCAATATAACATAGACAAACAGTACGCTCCACGAATATCGAATTATCTGCACGGCCTGCTGCCTGGCTTCACCAACGCGCCCTTGCCGTATCTTCAGCAGCTTCCGATAGGTTTTCCCGAGGACGCCGTAGCTGCGGTTAAATCGGCCAATCTTGGACTGGTGGGCCGCATTATCAATTATCAAGGGCCAACCCCTCAAGCGATCGACTTTATGATGGCGGATGCAAAAAAACTCGGCGCCAAAGTCATCGTGTTCCAGGGAGACAGCATATTGGGGTTCAAGGGCGCGATCCAGGACACGGCGAATGCGCTGCGAGATCACGACTTATACTTCGGTCGGGTTGAGTTTTCCAAACAAAAAGGCGACCAGCGGCTTGCCGAAGAGACGGGCGACCGAATCATCATAGTCCACAGCATCACTCAAGCGGAAATGCCGACGCTGAGCCAAATCTCCATAATCGATCGGTTCCAGAAGAGCGTTCGCGAACGCGGTGTCAAGATGTGCTACATTCGCATGTACGAGACTGCGGGGGATGATCTGGCAGGCGACAACGCGGAATATATAAACTCTATCGCGAATTCGATTGAAAAAGCCGGCTATACCCTCAAGAGTGCACACCCGCTCGGAGAGGTGCGCGTTCCATATTTCGTTCGCGCACTTGTTATGTTGGGGGTTGTGGCCGGGTTTGTTTTGTTGATGTTGACGCTGGTCGAAACCAATTACGCAGCCATTCTCATATTGGCTGTTCTTCTGATTGCGGGATGGGCTATTGGCGGGAACACTGGGGCAAAGGCAATTGCGCTGCTGTCGGCTATAGTATTCCCGATACTGGCGGTTTTATGGGCGACGCGAAAGACTCCCCAAAATCCGATTCGTGCTTCCGGAGTAGTCTGGCGGGCGATCGGCAGGCTGCTCGGCGCTGTGGCGATAACTTCGTGCGGCGGTTTGTTAATTATGGGGCTGTTGAGCGGCCGTGATTTTATGCTGCGAACGGATCAGTTCGCTGGGGTCAAGCTCGCGCATCTGCTGCCGGTTATTGTTCTTGCTCTGTTATATGCTGGCGGAATTGCCTGGCAGGCGGAGGGTTGGACTGCGGTAAAGGAGCGTTTCGGTAAGACGATGAAGAATCTCGCTGCAAACCCGGTGCTGATGTGGCAGGCACTGGGGATGCTGGCTGTGGTTGCGCTGGTTGGTTTGATGGTGGCGCGTTCCGGCAACGATTCCGGGCTGGGCGTCAGCGGCACGGAGCTTCGATTCAGATCGATACTGGATAAGGTGCTCTACGTGAGGCCGCGCACCAAGGAGTTTTTGATCGGTTATCCGGCGTTGTTGGCTGGGATCGCTTTTGCCATAAGAGGCTGGAGGCAATGGGCTGCCCCGCTGGTGGTGGTGGGTTCTATTGGGCTGATTTCAACCCTCAACACATTCTGCCACATACATACCCCTTTGCAGCTAAGTGTGCTGCGTGTGTTCAACGGAACTGTGGTTGGTATTTTGATCGGCCTGGCTGTTTACTGGCTGATTAGAAACCTGCCCGGCAACGACAAATAGAGCGATGAAACGCATAGTGATTTCGGGCTATTACGGATTCGGCAACATCGGGGATGAGGCGGTGCTGGCGGGTATTTTCGAGACATTCCGGCATATCGGCCTCGATTCCCATATCACAGTAATATCCAATGATCCCGCACGCACGGCAGCCCAGCATCCAGGGGTCAGCGCGATCGCGAGAAACAACATCGCGGCTCAATTGAAAACGCTGATCCGTGCGGATATGTTTATAAGCGGCGGTGGGAGCCTTTTCCAGGACGCCACCAGCGCTCGCTCACCATATTATTATCTATTCGGATTGCATTTAGCTCGGCTGGCTCGATGCAGGACTATGGTTTATGCCCAGGGAATCGGACCGCTTATCAGGCCTGGGATTCGGCAAGCTATGCGCAAAGCCTTCGGCCGGGTCGATGTGGTCTCCGTTAGAGATGAATGCTCCGCCGAACTCTTGCGCCAGATTGGTTTTACGGGTATGATTCATACCTGCGTCGATCCTTCGTTTATGATTGAGCCTGATCTGGAAGCGGCAGGCAGGATCATCGAAGATGCGGGTTTGGGCGGAAAACGGCTGGTTGGAATATCTTTGCGACCCTGGTCGGCGTTTTCGGATTGGATTGCGCAAGCAGCCGATTTGATACCTCATATTTGTGAAGAGGTGGGGGCGCAAGCGGTCTTTATTCCAATGCAGGAATCACAAGACGACAAAATCGGCAGCGGCCCGGTTCTTGGTCACGGCGGAGACCCTGCCATCGCAAAAGGACTGTTTGCGCACTGCGAGCTTGTGGTCGGCATGCGATTACATTCGTTGATATTTGCAGTTGGCTCTGGTGTTCCTTGCGTGCCGATTGTATATGACCCAAAGGTCTCGTCATTTGCAAATGAAATTGGAGTCGATACTCCGATCGTTGTGGGTGCGGATATTGACTCATTGGCGAGTGCGCTTCGTGACTTATGGGATCACAGAGAATTGGCCGCGCGGAGACTCGCGGAAAAGTCCTGCGAACTAAAAGAACAAGCTTTATCGTGCGGCAGATTGGTGAAACAGGCGCTGGGCATACTGGAACATTGATGTATTTTATACAGTCTTAAATTCAGTCCCATTGTTGAGCCGGATGGGATGTTGTGACAATTATCAACTCCGCTCACCTAATGCTTGTCGTTTGGGCGCGCGTGGATTATAATTGTTGAGTTGTGTTCGCTTAAGGAGATTTACGTAATGAGGAAGTGGATAACTGCCTTGTCATTGCTTACCGCTTTAATGATCGCTCTGACCGGATGCGGCGGAGGAGGCGGGGGAGGCGGAGGTGGTGGGACCGACCCGACGCCTACCGGAAACACGATTGTCAAAGGCACTGTGGTGGACAACCAGACCACACCAAAACCAGTAGCCAATGTCATAGTCACTCTGGGCAGCTTGACCACCTGGACCGATAGCAAAGGAATGTTCAGCTTTAACCTGGGCAGCAACGTGCTGGTAAAGAGTCTGTTCGCGACTTCATATGACGCGAATTTCAAGATCAGCACGAGCCTGCTGGATCCAAACCTGTATCCGCAAGTCAGTGTGTTTTACCGCGGTGTGGGCTACATGCAGTTGGCTGATTACGGCCTGTCTCTTATNNTATACACGGCATCCGGCGTGACGAGCGATCTGGGCACGGTAACTGTCCAGTATAGCGACCCTGGTGGGCCGCCGCCGCCGCCTTTCTAGGATTCCCCAGCTCAACCTCCCCCACCGTATACTCGATGGGGGAGTTTTGCGTATATAGAGTATGCGAAAACAGTCGTATTTGGGTCTGATTATTATATCCGGGCTGCTTCTTCTCTCCAGCATGGTGGCATTCAGGCGCTATTTGCCGTATGCCGGCGGGATTATGACAACCCAGCAGCCAGCCCTTGTCCTGCAAATGCGAAATGCACATTTTGTGGGGATCAATCGCGGGGCTAAAATATGGAGTCTGGATGCTAAAACAGTCGAGATCGGCCAAAATCGACATATCACCACACTAGACGGCATTAAGAACGGCAAAATATTCGACGCCGGCAAGATGGCGCTTAAAGTGGAAGCGGGGCGGGCGATTTATAACAGCGCGGGGGGCAATCTGACCCTCGACAAGGGCATAAGGCTTAACGATGCCGACGATCAGCAAGTGACTGCGCAAGGCGCCCATTGGAACTCCATCACCTCCACGCTGCATAGCAAAGGACGGGTGCTTTATCATAGTTCGTGGGGTAAAGCATCTTCCGACAGGCTGCAGGTTGATATGAAAAACAAGGAGATGACTATGTGGAATGTGGTCATCTCAATCAAGCCGGATAAGCTGGAGGCCGCAGAAAATGCGCTTTAGGTGGATGTGTGGAGTGTTTGTGACAATTGCAGTGTTGTGGGCCTGTGTCGCCATATCCGCACAACAAAAGCAGACTCCCGCGGCGAAAAAAGAGCCTGAGACAGTGCAGGGCCGGGCGGATGTGCTCAAATCGAGCTGGGGAAGCAAGACCGAAGTGCTGATGAAAGGCAACGTCAAGTTCACTTCATCGGAAATCACACTGACATCAGACGAAGTCACATACGATAAGCAGGCGAAGTCGGCGGTGTCCCCCGGCAAGATCGCGATAACAGGCTCGGACGCCGACATAACTGCAGATAAGGGTACTGCTGACTTTAACAAGCGGCTGGCAGTGCTCACCGGCGGGGTTAATATGGTGCTGAAGCCTAAGTCGGAGAATCACTCCGATCCTGATTCGGTTCGAGCAAAGATGACAAAACCCACCACGATAACCTGTTCTAAGCTCGAATACCAGTATAAAGCCAAATTAGTCACCGCTGTCGGTGAAGTGCGTTTCAAGCAGGAAAAACGCAGCGCCGAAGCCCAAAAGGCCGTTTATGATTCCAACACGGAGCTGCTTGTGCTGACGGGTGATGTAAAAGGTGTCGATGAGCACGGTCAGACATTCTCCGCGCCGCTGGTCAGGATTTCCCTGAAAGAAGGCGATGAGTGGATGGAAGCGGAAAACGCCAGCGCTTCGTTTAAGATCGATTTGGATGAATAATTTCCGCCGATAGGCTTACCGACGAAGGTGGTATACTGTTGTAGCAGCGCGTGGAGGGATAGTTATGCGACAGTCGGCGGTATCCGGTCAGTTTTATCCGGCATCCAAACCAGAGCTGATAAACAGCATCGAGCAGAGCTTTATGAGCAGGTTCGGCCCGGGCAAGCTGCCTCAAAATCGGCCGCAAAGAGCGGGGCGCGTGATGGGGCTGGTATGTCCTCACGCCGGTTATATGTATTCCGGGGGCGCGGCTGCGCAGGCATATAGTGTGCTTGCGGAGGATGGCGTGCCCGACACGGTTGTGATTCTCGGCCCAAATCACTATGGGTTGGGCGCGAAAGTGTCGCTCGATACGCGAGAAGTCTGGTCTACTCCTTTGGGGAGCGTGCAATGTGACGAGGGGTTGGGTATGGCGATACTGGAGCGTTCCGATTATCTCAAACTCGACAGCCTGGCCCACGAAAGAGAACACTCTATCGAAGTCCAACTCCCGTTTCTCCAATACCTGGACGGAAATATACGCATAACCCCGATATCGATCGCACACCTCCAAAAAATGGATGCTATGGCGCTCGCCGATGACCTTGGCTCGGCGATAGCCCAAGCCTGTGCAGGTAAAAATGTTGTAATTATAGCCAGCAGTGACCTCAGCCACTACGAAAATAAAACAACCGCCGCCGCTTACGACTCCGCCGCTATCGAACACATAATCTCCCTCGACCCCATCGGACTGGTCGACGAGGTATACGACAGAGATATAACGATGTGCGGCGCGATCGGGACCGCGGTTATGTTGGAAGCCTGCAAAAGACTCGGCGCCAACACAGCAAGAAAACTCATCTACTATTCATCCGGCGACGTAACAGGTGACACCGATCAAGTAGTCGGCTACGCCGCAGTCGCTGTGGAGAGATGGTAGAAAAATTCCTCTCCCCTGGACTGGAGGAGAGGAAGAAAACTTTATCTCACCAGGAGAGAGGGCGGAGTTGATTACAGCGCTTCGGGTTTGCCGCTATTGACAGATCGCTCGGCCGCATCCAGCATCGCGGTGATCTCCAACGCATCGTCAAGTGAGGCTGCCGGCTCGGCTCCGTTGAAAAACTCCACAACTTTCTCAAGCTCATCGGGATAAAGCCTGCTATTATCACAGATATACGGAGCAGCCTTGCCTTTGTCTCGGACGCAACCTCCATACGCAGACGATCCTTCTGTAAGCTCCACCACGCCTCGTCGATTGTCCGGATATTCGACAATTGCCACCACTCCGGCCTTATCGCGTTTGGCTACGACCCCGATAGCCCCCTGACCCATCGCGCGCTCCAGCATCTCGAAAGCATGCACTCCATACCATACAATCGAGCTTCCGGCAGGCGCTTTGCCGAGCGGCCCGTAGGTGTATGTATACCTCGCGTTGGGGACCGCCTCACAAGACTCGATAAGCCCCGGCACAAATCGCAGAGAAGAGGCCGAAAAGACGCGCAGGTTGTTGTCTTTGGCAAGCTTATAGATAGCGCGAGCGTTGGTCCTGTTATCCGCCATCGGCTTGTCGAGGAAAATGGGCTTTCCCAACCCTGCGCACTTGCGGAAATACTCGAGATGATACGCCGGGTCGTTGATCTCCAACATTATCGCTTCACATTCTGCAACCGCTTCGTCAAAATCCTCGGTCACCAGAACCCCCCATTCCTCCAACTGCTTTTGGCGCTCATCCAGGCCTTTTTTGTCCTGAAAAGGAGTCTCGAACCTCATACAGCTTATGACGCGTGCGCCTTCGACCTTTTGATTCTCCGGCACATCCGGCGCTTGCAGGCACCGCGTAAACGCAACCGAGTGGCTGGTATCCAGTCCGACCATGCCGATTCTGATCTCTCGAGCCATTATTTTATCCTCCAACGCAGTTAAAAACCGTAAGTAGTACCGAAAGATTAAGCCTATGCCGCCTATTTGTCAAGCTTGCCCGGCAGACTATTGCAGCGCCTGCTTGATTCTCGCAAGCGCTTCTGTAACCTCGGGTTCGCCGGTGTGGCGACAGGTGACCATTCTAATCGCAGTTGGCGCTCTTGGGCTTACTATCACTCCTACTTCATTCAACTTCGAAATCACGGCTTGGGTCGAAAGCCCTGTGCCGGTGTGATCGACGTTGATAATATTTGTCTCGACCGCATCCATCGGCACGTTCAGCCCCGGGATTGTATTCAATCCTTCAGCGAGCAGCCTGGCGTTTGCGTGGTCATCTCTCAGCCGATCAATCATTGTTTCCAAAGCCACGATCCCTGCTGCTGCAATGACTCCGGCTTGCCTCATCCCACCCCCGATTCTCTTTCGGTGGAACCTGGCTTTCTCAATAAACTCCGCACTGCCTGCGATCATTGAGCCGACCGGGCAACTAAGCCCTTTGGATAGACAAAACTGGATCGAATCGACCTCGGCGGCATACTCCGACACGCCGACCCCCGCAGCGACAGCGGCGTTAAATATCCTGGCCCCGTCGAGATGTATCGCCAGGCCGTGCTGTCGCGCGGTCGAACACAGCTTCTTGTGCAGGTCAAGAGGAGTGACTCTGCCGCCACTTCGATTGTGCGAGTTTTCCAGGCAAAGCAAACGAGGGGTGGGGTAATGTATGTCCGGCTCATATACCGAGGCCGCGACCTCGTCAGGGTCCAGCTTGCCATGTCGACTCGATATCGGTATCGGAAAATAACCCGCAATGCTCGCAAGCCCGCCTCCCTCGTTACGAAAGATGTGTGACGACGGATCGACAAGCAGCGCCTCCCCCGGCCCACTCGCGTGAGTCATAAGTGAAACCAGGTTACCCATCGTCCCGCTGGCCACCAAAAGAGCCGCTTCCATACCCATTTTTTCGGCGGCAAGAGCTTCGAGCCTGGCCACAGTGGGATCCTCTCCATACACATCATCGCCAAGCTGAGCATATCGTATAGCGTCGAGCATCTCTTCTGTAGGCAAAGTCTGAGTATCGCTTCGAAAATTCAAAACTTCCATTTCTGCCTCGCTGCATAAACTTTCGTCATGGAAATTATAACACGGACCAAGCCATAACCTGATCCGCTTTTCTTACGACCGTGGAGCCACCTACCCCCTCTCCCTTGAGGGAGAGGGCTGGGGTGAGGGGGTCGGCTTGTCAAACCGGGCGGGGTGTGGAAGTTTGGTTTTCGCCCTC
>LSQX01214286.1_pt1 | contig 38672 bp, 30 predicted proteins | sample 654561 | NCBI WGS metagenome assembly LSQX01 (sample SAMN04489861, study PRJNA283612) | anaerobic digester metagenome | isolation source: 4 biogas reactors fed with cattle manure at either 37C or 55C with and... | place: Denmark: Kongens Lyngby | collected 2014 | reverse complement strand
GATAACGCAGGTTGAGCGACACATATTCGTTGAAAATCTGTTCGTCGATGCGTCCGTCGTCTTCCAGAATAAAAGTGTCGTAATTGCTGGCAATGAGCAACACATGATAGATACGTTTGCGCATCAGGATGTTAAAAGGGGTGTCGTTAAATACGTAGTTGCGGCCGAATATTTTGGTTGGATCTTTTTGCATGTGCGTTGCTTTTAAATTGAGTGTTGCAAAAATAATATAATGCAGCATCAGAAAGCGTTGTAAATGTTGAAACAGCCTCACGGCATCATGGAAGTTGCGTTTTAGTAAAAACACATTAGTACTTTTGCACCACACTATAAAAAATCTACCCGATGGAAAACGAAATCCACCACCTTCCCACACTCATCGACCAGGTGCAGCATGCCGCCGCCTATATCATCTATTTCTACAGCGACCGCTGTGCGCCCTGCGTGACCCTGCGGCCAAAAATCCAAAAGATGACTGATGAGGAATTTCCTAAAATCACGCTATCGTTTGTCAACAGCGAGTATCACCCCGACATTGCCGCGCACTATGGCGTGTTTGCCAATCCGGCCATCATCGTTTTCTTCGAAGGCCGCGAGTATCGCCGCTACAGCAAATACATTTCGGTGGGCCAGTTGTCGGGCGAAATCGAAAGGGTTTACAGGATGCTTTTCTGAAAAGCATTAAAATTTTTGCGTCAAGCGCAAATATCAAAAAAAAATGTGCCGTGCCGATCAGGGATTGCATGTCGGAAACACCCACTCGAAATCTTCATTTGCCTTCAGGCGATACATCTTTGTGGATTGCAGTAGGGTAAGTGAAGCAATGTTTTTTGAAGGCCAGTAAACGCCTCCGCCGGCTATCTCCACAATGGCCTCTGTTTTTGATAAAACATTGGCGGGCAACGTACCAATTTCGACATCACATAGCGTTAGCACAGGCAAAAGGTTCCATCCGGCTGCGATGGGTATTGTGGCTGGCTCGGTGGGCACGCCCGTCACATCCAACGCAGCACTTTCAGAACTCTTTAAAAAATAACCCGCCGAAGGATCAATTTGTGATAACGTATTGATGCCGCCGGCAGGGTAATAAATTTCCTGCCCATCCGAAAGAAAAATGAGTTGGTTGGCCAAATCACCAAACACATCACCAACATCTAATGAAGTGGGTTGCACAGCCAATGAAAAAGTGTTCCAGCCAGCCACAAACTGAAAGGTTTGAACCGTTATCGCCTGAACTTCCAGCAGCGCCTCGCGGCTGTAAACCGTGCACCCGGCGCCGGTGAGCCTGCAACGAAACAGATTTCCACTCATCGAAATATTTGCAGTAGCTATCTCCAAAGTTTGGGTATTGGCACCCGAAAAATTTGCTGTTTCCCCGACATCAAAAAAAGTAGTGCCCTGGTCGGTGCTACGCTGCCATTGATAAACAACAGCAGAGCTGCTCCCGACAGTAAAACCGGCAGGCTCACCTTCATACACCAATTGATCGGAAGGTTGGTTAAGAATAACGATGGAGGGCTGAATAGTGCCGCCGGAATAATCCACTTCCAGCACCACCAAACCTGTGGTGGAAATTTCACAGTCGGGAAGAAACGTAAAAGCACCCTGCCCGTTTTTATAATGATACTGGATATCAAAGAGCTTTCCGGCAGCGATGTTGACGCTGGCCACACTCGCCCAGCTCACAGCCACCATGGGCTGTGGCGCCAGCAAATGATTATAAAGCAATCCGCCCAGTTGTGGGTGTACGTTGTTGAGCGCCACATATTCCACTGCAGAAGTATCGTAAGCTATAAAAAGTGTAATGGCTCCGACATCGAAAAGATTGGCAGCCTCTACACGCACAGCTACATCAGCTCCGGGGCAGGCCGTAAGCGGGGAGATGAAAACAGAGGCATCTTGTGCCCGGACAGTTTGGCCGAGAACCACAAACAACAAAGCGATGATTAAGATAGGTTTTTTCATTGTCGTCAGGTTTAGCAGGATATTATTTTAAAAAAAAAGTACCGCAAATCTAATAAAACTTACGACGAACAAAAAACAATATCACTTACTTCATCTTCGCCAATGTGTCGGCCAGCTCGCGAAACTGCGCGGCAGAGGTCATGATGGTGCCGCTGCTGTCGGCCAGAATAAAATAAGGCAGGTGACGGCTTGCGCCAAATAGCTTTGCTGCTGCCCCCGACATTCCTTCCGGCTCGTTGACATGCGTCCAACCCGTGTTTTCGATCTTCACGGCGGCCTTCCAGATTTTGGTGTCGCTGTCGAAAGAGAGGGCAAGTATGGGAATTGTTGTGTTGAGCGCTTTGAGCTGCTGGATGGCGGCGCGGCTTTCGGGCGACCAGGAAGCCCACAAAAACAGGATCACCGGCTGCCCCCAGAATGAAGAAACCGCTATGGGATTTCCATTTTCATCAGGCAAAGTGACGGTGGGTAACTTTCGGCCAGGCAGCAGCCGGTCGGCCAGTTGCTGCTCCTGCTCACGCTGCTGCATGGCGCGCTCCACCCTGCTTTTGTGATGCGTCACATGCGCATTTCCGGGATAGCGCGCACCGGTGCTGTCGGCGATGAGTCGGTAGAGTTCAGGAAACGAATCAACAGGAAAAAGCTGGCTCCCCGCGAAATAAGTATTCACCAGCAGCAGCGACGCCAGCGAGGAAGGATGGCGCAGGATAAGCTGCCGAACAAACTTACGGTGGGCAACAAGGGAACTGTCTACAAACCGGTCGGCAGCAGTTTTTATCGACACGAAATCTTCCTGGCTACGGCTTGCCAAAACAATGCTTCCCAGCGAGTCGAGGGTAAGCCGCAACTGCCGCGAGGCATTGGCATATTGCATCAGTAGCCGGGAATCGTCATTGCCCGATATTTTATAAAATCCATTTCTGTTGGCTGCAAACGAAAGTGAGTCGCCCTTATCCAGCAGCAGCACCATCTTTTCGTTTTCATCATCATTATGCAAAATATAAAGGCCTGTCGCAGCTGGATGAGCAACAAGCCGAAAGGTTCCGTCGGCAGCGATGCTTGCCGAATCAACACCTGTAACTTTTTCAGGAGTCAACTCGCTGAGCCGGATTTCGCCCCGGATGCCCGCCGGCAATTTCCCTGACACCACGGCAACCTCCGTGCTGTTTTGCTGCCGGCAACCATTGAATATCACAACCATCATTAGCATCATAAAAAAATAATAGACCCGTGATTGGTTGTGCAGCAATGTTAAACTTTCTAAATCTTTATTTTTAATAATACCCTCCAATTCCTTTAAGCACAAAGCAATAGTGTAGTTTCTGGCGTAAGTTTTACATTTGAACTACAACGGCTTTTGATCAGATTTTGTATATTTGCCTGATCATCTAAAAAAAAACAAATATGACAGATTATCACGAACCCGCTGGCGAACTCAGCGAAAAGACCAGAGATTACACCCGCGCCCTGCGCAGCCTCATCGAGGAAGTAGAAGCCGTGATGTGGTACCAACAACGCGTGGACGTTACCAACGACGAACAGCTCAGGAAAATCCTGGAGCACAACCGCGACGAAGAGATAGAACATGCCTGTATGGCACTCGAATATTTGCGTCGCAATATGCCCGCCTGGGATGAAGAGCTTAAAACCTATCTTTTTACCACCGGCGACATCGTGGCAATAGAAGAAGGTGCTGTTGGCGATGAGAAAGAAACGAAAGAAGGCAACGAAGATTTAGGAATAGGAAATTTAAAATAAGCAAATTATGGATATTTTAAGAAGATCACTGGCACCCATTAATGATGCCGCATGGAAAGAGATTAACGAAACGGCTGCCGACGTGATGCGCAACCTGCTCTCGGCACGTAAATTTGTAGATGTGGAGGGGCCGCACGGCTGGAACTTTTCGGCAGTATCCACCGGGCGTCTTAACCTTAAGAAATCAAAACCTGTCGACCAGGTGCGCTATGGCACCTTTGACGTAATGCCACTCACCGAATCACGCATTTCTTTTAAACTCAATCAATGGGAACTCGACAACATAAGCCGCGGCGCCAGGGATGCCGACCTCGACGCACTGGAAGCAGCCGCCCGCAAAATGGCCGAGTTTGAAGAAAACGCCATTTATCATGGTTTGCCCGAAGCAGGCATCAAGGGCTTGCTCAAATCATCCGACCATCAACCCATCTCTTTTCCTGATAACCCCGAAGGCATCCTCAACGTGGTCGCCCGCGGTATCGCCAACTTCACCAAGGCCTCCATCGAAGGCCCTTACAACCTGGTGCTGGGCATCCCAAAATGGGAAGAGCTGATGACTTACGTCAAAGGCTACCCGCTGTTTTCGCATATCGAGCGCCTGTTGGGAGGCAAGATCATCATCAGCCCCTACATCACCGAAGGAGCCATGGTTTCTACGCGTGGCGATGATTTCACCCTCACCCTTGGCCAAGACCTGTCGATAGGCTACGAATCGCACACCCAAAACGATGTACAGCTTTACCTCACCGAATCGTTCGTTTTCCGCGTCATCGAGCCTAAAGCCGTGATTGTACTGGAATAATCATATTTATTCAGGTATCTGATTTTTTAAAAAGTAAAAAACAACCCGGCGCCTCAAACGCCGGGTTGTTTTTTTTTAAAAGCTATTTTTTATTTTAATAAACGACTATTCGCTTACTGCAAAAACTCCCTTCGTGGCCGAATGTTACAAAGTACATCCCTGCCGGATACGACGACAAATCCAACTCAGCATTATTTTCGTTAATGTGTTTGTTCAAAATCTTTTCGCCGAGGTTGTTAAAGATGGTGATATCAGTTGGGAAATGATTTACAGTAATGCGAAATAGTCCGGAGGCAGGATTTGGGTAAATAACGGGCGGCGATGCAACTAAAGAGGAAGTGAATGTTTGGTTTGATTTTACATCCGTTACCACCGAAATGCCCATCGGATCGAAAGTACCCTGGTGGTAATTCGGATCATATTCTAACACCATTTCCTCAGGCTGGTTCCGTGCAGGCTGGTACCATTTAAAAATCATTTTTTCGCCGGCAACGAAACCTTCTTTCCCGCTGGTTGTCGGATCATCGGCAAATGCGATAACTGTTGAGGAGCCATCCACCAGTGTCATTCCGGCACACCTTCCTTCGGTTGTAAAAACCGCCAGAAAATCACCAGCCACAACGCCCGCAGAAGCAAGAAGTATTTCCGGAATAACGATAAGATGAGAACTGCTGGTTTTAACTGGTGCGTCCCAAATCGTACATTCGACAGCTTGGTTTGTATTAATAATTGAAGCCTCGGCATGTTTGAGGTTTTCGGGAAAAGTAACGGTGCAGGCCGCATGCGTTTTCACCAGATACGCTTTTCCTGTTTGAAGCTGTGGCAGCGTATTTATGTTCATTGCCGGCCAATAAACTCCGGTTCCTGCAATTTCTTTGACCAGTTGCAAATTATCCAATTCGGATAAAAACAGCTCCTCGGTATTGGGATTAGTATTACAAATCACCGGCAGCATCGTCCATCCGTTTGCAAGCGAACAAACAGGATTGGTTTCGTTATAACCGGCAATAGCAAGTTCAACATCCTTCGCCACTTTTAATGTGTAAGCACTGTGGTGCTCCCAGCTTATCAATGTGTTAATATTTAGAGCCGGCCAGTAAATGCCTGCAAAATTCTGCAGGAGCACCAAATCTATCCCCAAAGGAGCGAAGAGGGTTTCGATATCATTATCAAATGGAAAAACATAGCTCGAAAGTCCACTCCACCCCGCCGGGATGCTGATGGTGTGTGTAACAACAGGAGCGGCTTCCAGCTCTACTTCCATCGTCTGAATTTCGCCGCCATAGAAATAGTAATCCGTGACGATAAAAGGCTCAAAACCCGCAGCAGTAATTTGGATGGTATAGCTGTCCGGTACTATCCATTGGATAATACAAATCCCCTCCTCGCCGGTGGTGCTGATAAGCCCGGTGCCGACAATTTCGACGATGGCATCAGCAAGCGGCTCGTAAGTGCCAGCCGATTTCACTATGGCATAGAGCGTTGCGGATAATTCCTCATCGGTAACTTCTATGGTATAATCTTCGGCTTCGCCAAACGCATAAGCAGCACAGGGTTCGGCAGCAGACAGCCCGCGGTTGGTTCTTACCCTAAGCCTGTGTTCGCCCAATGGAGCATCAGCGGGGATAACAAGAGTTGTGTGATACAATACATTAGCCGAAGCCAGATTAAAATCGGTAAGTAACCGCTCGGTTTCATCAAATGCAAAATCGTCATCAAAATCTATCCACAAAGAAATATTTTGATTATTAAAAACTGACAGCATACCAACCTGATAAGCATAGCCACGGGGTAGAGGTGTGGATAAGGCAGTGAAATCGCCATAACCATTTTCACTGCAACCTGATTCGTTGCTTATGTTTCTCAATTCAAAAAAAGAGAGACCATCACCTGAGGCACAACCAAACAAATAGAGATTCTCAAAACAGTATCCGGGCGGAAGAGGTTCCATAGCAAAGTCCTGAACCGTTGATTCGCCCGACACTATGGCAACATCATCTGCACTTGCAGATTCATAACCTTCGGCACCGGCCGAAACATCATAAATCCCTGGTGGCACCGACAAGATGCTGTAGTAGCCGGATGCGTCGGTTGTTGCGGTGTGCGCAGTACCGTTATTTGTTACCACCGCACCCTGAACCGGAGAACCCGATTGCAGATTTGTGACTATTCCCTTGAGCAGGCCAGGCTGGGGCGATGCTCCGTAAACCCGGATGTTGTCGATGAGCCAGCGGTCGATGTTCCATGAATCTTCGCCAAAAGCAGTGAAGCGCAGGAAAAAAATCTCGCCATCAGCAAAGGCGGAAACGTCAAAGAATTTTGTGGTAAATGCAAATGAACCGCCAGCGTTGTTATAGGTTTCCAGCGTGATAAAATCTCCGTTTTTGTGCACTAATTGCACTTTGAGCTGCTCCAGTGTAGCAGTGCTGTAGTTGTCGTATCCGATATCGAATTTTATGTAAATGTTTTTGTAAATGGTTCCGTCGATCAGATGGCTGCGCAAGGGGACAGAATAATTGTAAAGTCGGGGAGTATAATTGAAAATGCACCCCGGCGGAGGGGCGCCCAGCGGTACGGCAATTTGCCAGTTGGTTGCTTCGGGCACCCAGTGATGGTAGTCGAATGATGCTGAATCCCAACCCTCAACAAAAGGCAAATCCATCGGCGGGATGTATTCCCAATCGATACGCGAATAGGGGTCATCTTCAAAAGCAGCGCCGGCAAAAGGGCCGGCAGCTCCATCGAAAAACACCTGGCCACTGTTGGTAGCTTTGCGTACATTGTAACTGCAAGCCGTTGTATTTTCCGGGAAAACAGCATCCTGCACAATTACATCAGCGCCGTTATTCCAGGTTATCAGCGTTCCGCCGGCCATACCATCAGCAAAAGTACATCCGGTAAAAGCCCTGGCCGGGTCAACATAGGCTCCGCTGAAGAGATGAATTCCATCGGCGCCCATGTTGCTGAAAATAGTGTGGGTAGCAGCAATAGATCCACCTGGAGAAATCTTGAAGATATAATTGCTTTTGCCAGCGCTTGTGATGGCAACTTCATTGCCCGGCTCACCCCTGAAATCGACATTTCCGGCGTAGTTTGCCTCAAAGGTTCCATCCAGCAACAGCGAAGCTCCTGGTTCCAAAACGAAATCGCCACGGTCCACCAACAGGTAGCTGAGCACCGTGAGACTGGCGCCGTTGTCCACTATCACAGCACCATCGCCGGGTTTGTTGATGGTGAGTTTATAGAAGGTTTCATTCTCGTCAAAAAGCTGGTTTATTGCTCCATCCAGCACCACCTCACCTGATAGTTCTTTGAAGTGCGCCGGGGTTTCATCGTTCACAAACAAACCGGCGATATACATTTTTGGCGGTGCCTCGAAGCGTCCGCCGGTCAGGCGAAAATCACCGTTGAGGTTGAGTGTGCCGAAAGCGGAGAGGGTTTTAAGCTGTGCTTTCTTTTTGCTGATCTTGTCCACTTGAAGGTTGAAAAGGTTGCTTCCCGTTGCTACGGAAAGTGATGCATCTTCTGTGTAGCCATAAAACAGTATGGTTCCGCCTGCAGGGTTAAAATCAGTCCGGTCGATGGTAAGGTCGCCGAATATCCTTATGGTACCGCCCGTGATATTTTCCGTAAGGGAATAGGTTGCTGAATGGTGAATCTTCAGGCCGTGGGTCTTGAAGTCGAGCACCCCATCGCTCATGGTGAATGAAGCAGCATGAGAAAAGGGCCAGAAGCTGTCGCCATAGCCGCCAATTAAATTCATTTCTCCTCCCGAAATCTGGAGGTTACCATTGAGATCGAGAAAACTTCCCGGGTCTTGCCGCACGTCCAGCCGGCCGGAAGTAACGATGACGGTTCCATAAATTCCCGGGTCTGTTAAATCCCATAAATAGACTTCTCCTCCATTCACACGGATGGTTCCCTGCACCCAGTCGTATTGTTGAACATTGGTTTGGTTTGCCGGGAAACGCAACTCCCCGCCGGTTTTATTCAACTCCAGCCGCCAAAAATTCACACCGTTTACTGATTGCGTTGCTCCGCCCTCGAATACCACTTTTGCATTGCCATGATTGAAGCCTGCGTTTTGAGTGAAATCACCGCGAAGGTAAATGTCGTGGCCGTTGGTTTTTAAGGTTCCGCCCTCAACCGACAGATCACCTCTGATCTCAATGTCGGACGATAATCCCAGCCAGTCGTCTACATCTATTACTACATCGTTGAAATAACTTCCCGCTTCGCTGTTAATATTAATACCTCCTGAACCGGTTCTGTCGAAGATGGCAGCTCCCTGGGTAAAAGCAAAGCTGCTGCCGGCGGCGGGCAGGAAAGGGCCTTCGAAAATCGTATTATACATAGCCCACTGGATAAAGGAAGCCCCATTGTCGATAATAAATTGTCCTTTTATCTTCAGTGGCTTGATGCCCGGGCAGTTGTCGTAAGCCGCCCAGGCACCGCCCGTTTTGCTGATGCGTAAATTACGAAATGCCGCATTTTCCGATTTTACATAAATAATCGAATTGCCGGTTCCTGTAAATTCCACCGTCCCGTTTAAAGGCTGAACATTGCACCCTTCTGAAAAAGTCCAGTTGCCGTAAACCCGCATCTTTGCGCCAGCCGAAATTTCCAGATAGGCGTGTCGCGCCATTACCACATTTCCGGTACAAATAATCCGTGAGGCGGTATTAAGAACGTACAGGCTACCATCATTGAGCAGATTACCATCTATTTGCAGATCGTAATTGTAAACTGCAAGATTGGCCCCCTTAAGCAGATGCATGCCAGCGCAATACGCATGGTTAGACGAAATAACTGGTTGGTTTGCTTTGGGAGGAATAGCCACTTTGCTTGTGGCCAAAGGAACCATGCCACTGAGCCAGTTGTCAGGATTGTGCCAGTTGCGGTCTTCGGCGCCTGTCCAGATGTAAGCATCATCAATCATCAGGGATATTGTTCCGCTTCCCCTTTGCTTGGCAAACATCACAAAACCATAATCGTCTTCCTGGGTAATGGTAGCAATGAATGCGTCTTCAACGCTTCCGAAATTGTCTGAGAGATAATCAGCCTGGTGAATGGTTTTGATGTAGCTGCCATCGTTTGAATTAAAAAAAGCAATATCCACATCCACCTCTCCCACTGTTCGTTTTGCTTTGAAATAATAGTCGCCGGGTGTGAGGTGGATGTCGTACATTTTAAAAATCATATTGTCGTGCCAATCGATATTATGACTGGCTCCGGGCGTTAGCGAAAGATTATCATTGCCACCCTCATATTGAATGCTATTGTGCGCTTTTACTCCCAGCGGCACCAGCTTAAGCCCGCGGGTAGTAAGCGGCAGGTGGTTACCATCCATCACCATAAAATTATTTTCTGCGGCATTCATAGTCATTAGCAGCGGAGCCTGATTGAACTGATCATTGCTGAACAACTGGATTTGGTAGTTGCTTCCATATTCCTGGGTATGATTTCCGATCACAGCCCACGAAGGCTGCCCATGCTCCTGGTAAAAATACTTTGTCAAATTTTCAGCTTCATAGATATGGCCACTCACCATGGTGGGGATGGCTCCGTGGTTGTTGATGATGAAGTTGGCGCGCGAACCGTCGGCGCCGGCAATATAGGGTTCCATGTCAGGTGTATGAAGGTTAGCCAACACGCGACAAGAAGCAGAAGAAGTGCCGGCAGGGATAAGCCAGTCGTAGCAACCGTCATTTTCGGTTTCGGTAACAATCGGGCTAAAGTTGTAACCTCCGTCCGTCGAATAAAGCAACTCGACCCAACTGCCTGCAACAGCATCAGATGCCCATTTTATTTCAGCGTAATTTTCCTCACTGAATACTTCACCGTTGCCATCACGGTTGTAGCGTGGGTCACCTACCGGACTTATAATTTCAATAGCCGCACCTTTTTGCCCGCCAGGTGAAACCCTGGTTACCATATCTAACTCCCAACGACTTACATACACAACCATCTCTGGTGGAGGATCGTGCGTGTAGTGGGTGATGGCCATTTCGGTAGCCGAATTGTAACCAACACAAGTGGTCGAATGGTTAGGAATGCTTGCCAGCAAAGGTTTTCCATCATCGATGTGTTCCTTTAGCCTGGTCCAGAGAAAAGTATATCTGTTGTCGATATCAAAATCATAACCTATCAGGCTGTTGGCTACATGACGCATACCGTTGTCTATCATGTAGCCCTGAGTTTTTCCGGTAAGGGTATCTGTTGCCATGGCAAGAGCCAGAGATAGCTGGAGGTTTGCAACATTATAATCCGTCTCTGCTTCAGGCGCATCCCACCGCTGAAAGTGGCTTAGAACAAAATAGGGATACTTAAACGATACATGCAAAGACCTGTAATCGTACCAGGCAAAGAGCATGGCCGCGGCCGTAGGACTACAGCCATAGCTCCAATCATAATAGGGCATGCATTCGTGGAATGGAATAAATTTATCCGCTTCGGCCAGCGCCAGGTATCCGTTTAAGTATTTATCCCATTGATGCTTGTAATTGCCCGTTTCGCAAAAGTATTCCGCGCTTGCCTTTTTGTCAGCAAAAGCTGGTTTATCCAGGATTCCTCCCGTTGGCGACGTACATACGTACATTTGCTTGTCGCCCAAAAAGCGTTCATGCCAGGTGTCAAAGTGATTCAGATAATAAATTTTCCCTGATCCTGCTTCTTCATTACCAAATGCTTCTGCGGATAATTTTTTTAATCTTTCCGCTAACGCATATTCAGCCGAAAGGCAACGCGAATATTCCAAAAGCACGGGCATGTTGCTGCGCGCGCCAATCAGTATCCTACCAAACGCCTCTTGGCCCCATTGCCGGTATTTATCACCTTGTGAGGCGTAGGTGTCAATTGTTTCGGCCAATACTTCCCTTTCGGGAAATGGCTTCCCGATGGAATAATTAAACCGCCAGGCTATAAGCTCATCGTCGAACCCATAATAGGGAATGGGTTCGGCGGGGTAAACATCACCCCAGAGTGCCTGCGCATTGCGGTCGGCAATTTCACGAATTTTCTTAAACGGGATTTGTTCCCACTCCTGCGCTGCGCTGTATAGTGGCAGCAACATTAAGCATAATAAAATGCGTACTAAAGTTTTCATCGTAATTCTCCTTTCATTATATTTATGTGGATGTGTAAATTAAATAGGTTACAGTGATGGCTGTGCAAAACCAACTGATCAGGGTGAAGATAAAATCAATCGTTTTGGCTATTTCCCCCGTCCGGTTGCGAATGAACATAATGAGCAACAACGCGCCCACCCCGGCAATCCAGACAAAACCGGCCTGATGGTTAGCGGCGAGGATAAAAATCAGAAGCAAGCCTGCCACACATGAAATATTGGTGCGTTGATTTTGCATCCAACAAAACTATGGCTGCACGCATCCATTGGCATGGAAAATTACGATTTAAATTGGGAGATTAACGACAAAAATATGGCTGGACCATCTTTTACACCGAATTGTCATTTTTATCCAGATACTCCAGCGGCGAAAGCCCAAAGTGACGTTTGAAGAGTTTTGAGAAATAACCAGGGTCGGAAAAGCCAAATTCATAGGCAGTTTCAGAAACATTACCTTTCCTGGATTTTAGATAAGTAGCGGCAAGATGTAATTTGATAAGAGAGATAAAATTGGTGGGCGTAGTTTGAAGCTCCTCCTGCGTGATACGCTGCAGTTTGCGAATGGAAACACCAAGTTCGCTGGCGAGGTTTTCGGTGTGGATATTTTCACCGGAATTTTCAGTAATGTAATCCGTTGCCTTTTTCAGGATTATTTCATTTGCTGAGAGGTCAGGAGATATTGCCTGCAGTGGCTGCTTTTCGAGGATGACAATTTTGGGTGCAGGAATATCTTCATGGGCGGGCAATCGCATAACTTTCCGCATCCTTAGCGCCAGCGCTATGATGACCAGCAAAGTGATTCCCAAAGCTGAAACATACACCGAAAACCATCTGCGCATTTTCGCTCCGCTCATTTTGTCCCACCAACCCGGGGCGCCGGTGAGCTGCACCTCGCGCCAGGTTTCGGGATACCCAAAGTCGCTGATTCCAATCCAGTTGAACGACCAGTAACGGAGCGATTTTTCATCATAAGTCTCTGCGTCTGCTAACGAATAGTCGATGTCGTTGCAACAAATATCCATATTCATTTTTAATCCCTGAAAGGGCTTCAGGCCGATAGCCGAAAAAGGAATGGCTATTTCTGCCACAAAAAAATCATCGTCAACGGTATCATTCAGCGTTCCGGAGTAATTTACTGCAAATTCGTAATAGATATTTTGTCCGGTGGATTTGGGTACCAAAAGGGTGTCACGCTCCAACAATTCCTGGTCGCCTCTGAAGACAAGGCTGTTGCCGGTAACATCAAACAAAAACTGGTAATCGTTGATGTCCATCACCGAATCGCTGTCGGCACGGGCATCGATATATATTTCTACCCCATCGTTCATGTGGATGTGGGGCGTTTTGCCCAAAGGGTCAATCTCCGAAAACAAATGCCCGTCGAGCACCCGGAAGGCAAAATACAGGCAATCCATATTCCAGCAAATCCACACTTCCACTTCATTGCGCGATAGCGGCATCCAAGTCTTGGAGTAATCGTACGAATCGTCGAAAAACGCCATCATGTTTCTTCCGGGCGCAGACTGCAAATGACCTAAAGTATCCGCAAAAACCGTTTTGTAATAGTGCTTCCACTCGTCAAACTGCCCATCCACTAATATTTCTGAACTACAATATGGCACACCGGCAACCTGGCCTTTGGCAGCCACGGCTGTGCAGGCGATCAGTGCAATCAGGCTCAGTTTAATAAACAACATCAGGCAGTTACAATCTTTAAAAACCAATTTATATTTTTGTCAAATGTATAAAAATATCAAAGGAAGATCAACGGGTGGGAGCAGCAAATTAATCAGATGCTTACAATAAAAGTTTTGTGCTTGGTATTAATATCTATTTTTATCGACTAATATTGAATCTGATAGCATGCAAATCCGCTCGACAACTTTACTAATTCTGCTTTTTCTTATTCCGCTCGCCACGGAGGCACAGCAATACCTGGTGGTTGAGAAAACCGGCACGGTCAAAAACTTCAAATATTCGCCCGGCAACGACATCGACCTGCTGGTAAACGAAACGCGCCTCAAAGGTACCATCACCCAGCTTACCGACAGCACCCTTACGCTCGACTACTCCATCATCGTACAATTACAACAGATAAAAAAAGTGTATCGCTTTCGCGGATTTGTTTACAGGTTTTCGAAGAAGGCGTTGTTCATGGGCGGATTGGCCTATATGGCCATCACTGGTTTTAATGGCATTCTACACAACGAATACCCGCTGGTGGATCAGACCACAGCAATTATTGGCGTGTCGATGATGGCTGCCAGCTTTTTGCTAAAGCCACTTTATTACCGCAAAATTCCTATCGATGGCCGTTGGCAACTCAAGGTGATCGATTTTGATGCGCTGGATTAATGGCTGTCTTTTCAGATTAACAGCTGCACTTTATCAATAAAGCAACCGCCGCTAGTCGGTGTGAACAATCACAAATAAATTCAAAAATTAAAAATCCAATAACCAAAACCATTGCGTAGGGTTGGATATTGGTTTTTGAAATTTATTTGTCATTTAGAATTTGTTCTTTGGGTTTTTGCTAATAGACAAATCTTATTCATTTCTCTCATCTGACTCTTTACCGCTGAACAGATACCGCACCAGCGCATCGAATCCCTGTGGTGGCTTATAGTTATAGCCGGTGTGGTACGTACTCATCACTTTTAGATATTTTGGCTGGTCGGCTTCCAGCTCCAGCTCCAGCATGATACTGCCGTAGAGCTGATCGATCGGGAATTTCTCGTTTGAGATGTTGGGTTTCAAATAATGCCTTTCGTAAAAATATTGAACGCCTTCCGCTCCGGTTTTTGCTTCGGCAGAAGAGCTGTACAGGCTGTATTGCAGCGTCATCAACTGCTCACGCAATAAGTCGAGCAAAAAACGATAGTATTTTACATCTGTATTCTCCGCCATTTTTATGGTTAGCCCAATGGCTCCGGGAGCTGTGTAAAGCGCAATTTGTGTAGTCGACGCTTGCGCACTTCGTGCCAAATATGCCTCCATCAACTGCTCGCGCATGGCCTTAGCTCTTAGCGAGTGCTTCCAGATCTCAAAATCCTTTTTATAGGCCTCGTCGCGAATCAAAGGCTGATTTTGACTCGTTGGATCTGTGTCACTTTTGATAGTGTTTGATGGGAAAAGTTTCCTGAAAAGGTCTTCTTCTTGCTTTTTCATGGTCGGTTTGTTTAAAACTAAAATAACAATCCGGCGCCATAAAAGTTTGTTATTAAAAGCATTAAGGCCGCTGCCACTGGTTGTTGGCAGGATTGCTGTCGGGAATCCATTCGTTGCCCAATTCAAGTCTTTCGATCGCTTTTTGTGCCGGCACCGCAATCTCAAAATTTTGCAAGCCATCTTTCCAAACGCTTGCCTTTTGCTCTATCACCGTACTGGTACCATCCGTAAAATCTATTTGGAGATAAACAGGAACTGGCATAATTCCCAGGCGCCGGATTCGGACGGTGTTACCGTCGTCGGGAGGCTCTACTGCCAGGTCGGGGCGACCGTTCTCAAAAAACCAGGGGCGCCAAAACCACTCCAGCGATTGGCCGCTCACCCGATCGAAGATGGCGAAGAAGTCGTAAGGCATCGGATGTTTGCCCTGCCAGCGCTGAAAATATTCGCGTAAAGCGCTACCGAAAACCGCATCGCCAAGCTCCTGACGCAGCAGGTGATAAGCCACTGCCGGGCGGGTATAGGCAGCCATTCGCTGACTTGTGTAGTCGTTTAAGATGTAGGTGGGAATCATCGGGGGAAGCTCATTTTCGCTGCCGGCAAAACTGGCGTAGTTCCTAACTGAATTTTGCAGATAAACATATCCGGGCGACACCTGCGCCAGAAATCCTGTGGGGAGATAATGCGCCCACCCTTCGTCCATAAAGGCATATTTGCGCTCGTTGGTGCCCATGGCAAAAGGGAAATAGTTGTGAAAAATCTCATGATATGTGAGACCCTGCAAGTCGGCCAGGTCGTCGGGAGCGCCATCGTTGGCCATCATCGGGAACTCCATGCCGCCAGTTTTGCGGCCGTTGGCAAATACGGTAGCCTGTGGATAAGGAAAAGGTACGCCTGGCCATTGGAACGACATGTATTGCACCGCCTGGCGCGCAATGCCTGCCACCTTTTCGTAGTGCGTCAGCCCGGGCGGATACACCGCCGAGATAAGCACGCGCCGGCCGGAAACCGAATCCACCATTACGCTGGTGGCATCCCACAGCGCTATGCTGCTTACCGCAAAAGCAAAATCAGGCACCCGGTCGGCTTTGAATTTCCAGGTGATGCTGGCGCTGCCCGTGAATTTATAATGCTTCTGATAATCGTCTGCCTGAATAATATGTTCGATCTCATCACTGTTTGCTGCCTTTTCCAGCAATCCGGATTTTTCATCACCCAATACTTCTAAAGGATTTTGCAGCAGGCCGGTAGCCCAAACTGCAAATCCGCCGGGTACCGTAATATTTACACGGAAATCGTTATGATCATTATAAAACTCAACCATGCCTTGGTATTCGTGTCTGTCCCACCCATCGATGTCGTCGTAAACAGCCACCTGTGGGTACCAATATCCGGCAAACAAATGTTCAGGAAGGTATTGCCCCACACGTATAAAATGATCTTGCGGCATCCGGAAATTCCATTCTATCTTCACCTCCGCTGTTTGCTTTGCAAATAAAAGATTCTGGAGTTGCACAGTCATATTGGTAGCCGAGCGCGACACCTTTTTGCCTTGGGGGTCATAGGTGTGGCCATCGATAGCCAAAGAAGTGATCAGGACGCCGTCAGTTAAATCGGACGTTGGGAGAATAAACTGGCGGGCGTTGCCTTTTTTATAAATATCCTGATAAAGCCTGAAAACCAATTGCGTTAAAGTATCGGGGCTGTTGTTGGTGTAGCGGATGGTGGCTTTGCCGCTGATCAAACCTGTGGCGGGCGCTACCTCCACATCAATATCGTAGCTGGAATGATTAATCCAATAGTTGAGGCCGGGATTTCCGTCGGCGGAGCGGGTTCCGGCCTGGTAGGCTTTGCGGTAGTTTTCAGGCATCTGATCGGCCAGCGGCTGGCTCTGCACATTTGCGACAAGCAGGAAGGCAAACAGAATCAGCGAATTTTTTAATAATCCATTCTTCATCTTAAAAATAAAAAAACTAATGTTGAATTATGATTGACTAAAATCCGGCAACGATACCCACACTCCAGAAGGGGGCGCCGCTGCGGTAGGGTGAGTTTTCGTCGTTGAGAACATCGAAGAGCACCTGGATATAGGCATAAACGTTCCCGCCAACTTTCTGCGAAAGACCGCCACCCAGAAACAGAAAAGAGACCCACTCGCGTGTGTCATCTGTTTTTCCTGATGGCAGCCTGCTCTCGATCTCGTAATTGATGGCAGCATATTCGCTGTGCGCGTAAATCTGCGGAATGATGCGGTAGCGGGCGAACACTCTGCCCCCATAGTTGCTGGTTTCGTAGGAGCCACCGTAATAGCGGTCGTATTTTAAATATTCGTAACCGGGTTGCAAACCAACCGATAATTTAGGAGTCACTTTGTAGCCCACCAGCGGCCAGATGCCGATGCTGGTGTAGCTGCCCAGGCTCAGCACAAAGCTGCCACCAAAATACAGGCGACTGGCAAAGTCAGATTTTTCTTTTTGCAAACGCGAATAGGGATTCACACGCACCGAGTCGTTTTGCTGGCCAACCGCCGGCAAAGTGAAGGACAGCGCAAGAAAGAGGAATACGACAAGTTTTTTCATAATCACTGTATGAGAATCGTTATTACCATTTTAATAAGCCAAAACGGCCAATGAATGCTCCTTAACAAACCAGCAGCAGAAATGATTTATTGTTTCCCAATCATTTCAAAACAGAAAACCAATAACAAAATAACCCCATTTGTGGGCAAGGGCGTTTTCAAATTTAGCTGAAACCCATTGTGCACCAATTTCCGCCGTGACCTTATGATAACGAAAAGATGCACCGGCTTTCACCTGCGCCAAAAGGGGATTGATTGTTTCGATGGTATGCGGGCTGCTGCCATTGAAAGCGCCGCCTTGCAGTGTGGCATCGTACACCACATAACGCGTGGTGGCTTCCGCAAAAAAGTTGTACTGCATCCCTTCGACAGCCAACAGATGCTGCGGCGAAAAGAAGGCTTCGCCCTGGCCATAACGCAGCCGTAAACCACCCGAAAAGTCGGTGAGGGGAAGCCCTAGACTGGTGGCGGCCAAAGCATCCATTTGGAATTTTCCGGCGTCGAACAATAGCTTTTGATAATCCACCAGGTAACTCAACAACATTTCCTGTTGTATCTGGAAATCCCATCCCGGAATTGGCTCGGAGGCTGGCAACAGTACATGAATTCCGTTTTGCACCAACTGTCCGCCGGCATAGCGCCCCAACAGGCCAGCCTGGATAGTAGACCTCAACACGTACTGATGAGCCTCATCGTAAAAAGCTCCTTTAAGGCCAAGCAGCAACACGCCGGCATAGGGTCGGTCGTTGTATGACGGATCGCCCAGCACATTGCGCGGTGTATAAATCTCGTGCGTTAGCACCAGGCTGTAAATGGGTTTGGAATCCACCAACGGATCAAAAAGCAACCTGGACAATACCGAGTTGCCCAACTGCTGACTGTGATATTCTATTTCTACTCCATTGGTGTAGTAGCGGTCGGTTTGAAAAAAGATATCATTGGCCCACGTCACCTGAAGACGATGTGGATACTCAATAACTTCTTCGGGAACCAGATAGCGCTGAAATCCTTGTGCTGAAACAGAAGTGGTGCAAAACACAAGTGCAACAGGAAGGGCGAAGTGAAGATAAAGTTTTGATAACCAATGAAACATATTTGCAAAAATACCATAAAACCAGCACAGCGAGGCCGGCACAAATTCTTACGGATTTGCTGATTTGTTGATTTGTTGATTTGGAATTGTTTACACCGGCTACCGACGGTTGGAATTTATTTGTGATTTGAAATTTGGAACTTGAACCTTGGAATTTCAAAGCTCTCCTCACTACAAATACGACCTCAGCAAAAAGCATTTAGAATTTTGCTTTAGCGTGTGGATGGCGCGTTCTTTTATCTGGCGCACACCTTCGCGGCTCATGTTGTAGCGTTCGCCGATTTCGTCGAGGGTGAGCGGGTAGCTGCCACTCAAACCAAAGAACAGGCGTAAAATTTCTGCTTCACGGTGGGTGAGCGTTGAGATGAATCGGTTGATTTCGATACGCAACGATTCTCTAATCAAAGCTGCTTCGGGAGTTTGCTCGTTGCTTGATTGGAGTGTGTCCAGCATCGTGGTGTCCTCATCTTCGGCCAGGGGCGCATCAATAGAAGCGTGTCTTCCGACATTGCGCAGCAGGTCCACCACGTCTTTCTCAGTAAGTTCTGTCGCTCCGGCGATTTCGTGAAGTTGAGGCAGTCGTTCAAGCTTCTGCTCGAGTTCAGAAATAAGACGCAGCAGCTTGTTGATCGTGCTGATGCGGTTGAGCGGCAGGCGTACAATGCGTGCCTGCTCGGCAAGAGCCTGCAAAATGCTTTGGCGGATCCACCATACAGCATAGGAGATAAATTTAAAGCCGCGCGTTTCATCGAAACGTTGCGCGGCTTTTATAAGACCCAGGTTGCCCTCGTTGATCAGGTCAGGAAGGCTTAATCCCTGGTTTTGATATTGTTTACTAACAGAAATAACAAAGCGCAGATTGGCGAGGGTAAGCTGGCGCAGGGCTTCGTGATCACCCTGGCGGATGCGTTGTGCCAGCACCACTTCCTCTTCAGGAGTAATCATAGGCTGCTGCCCTATCTCATGCAGGTATTTGTCGAGAGAAACCGTTTCACGGTTGGTCACCGACCTGGTGATTTTCAGTTGCCTCATAATCGTGAATAATATCTATAGATATTCGATTCAAATTCGGCTGCCTTTGCCGGATGACAAAAGTAGCCGAAAATCAGAGAAACAAAACAAAAATCTTTACCGTCTGCTATCCACCAAGCTGATGGCGCTGTTGCGCTTAGTATCTGTCGGGACGCCGGTGCGGGTTGTCACCGCTGCCGCCACGACGATCGCCGCCACCGCGCCGGTCGGAACCGCCACGATCGCCTCTGTCGCCACGATCACCTCTGTCGCCACGATCGTTTCTGTCGCCACCACGGCTTCCGCCACGAGGAGCCTCCTGGTATCCTTCGGGTTTCTCGAGCAAAGCTCTGCGCGACAGCTTCATCTTATTGGTTTTCCTGTCTACATCGATGAGCTTAACGGTTACTTCGTCGCCGGCTTTTAACACATCTTCTACCTCTCTGGTATTTTTCCATTCAAGTTCCGAGATGTGCAACAGTCCTTCTTTGCCGGGCATTATCTCAACGAAAGCTCCAAAGGCAGTAACGCTTTTCACCTTACCGGTATAAACGGCTCCGACTTCGGGCACTGCAATGATGCTGCGGATACGTGCTTTAGCAGCTTCGATAGCTTTTTTATCAACAGCCATGATATCTACCACTCCTTCGTCGCCAATTTCTTCGATTACAATGGTAGAGTTGGTCTCGGCCTGGATGTCCTGAATAATTTTCCCGCCAGGTCCGATGATGGCGCCGATGAATTCTTTGGGCACGCGCACCTGCTCAATGCGTGGCACATATTCTTTGTAGTCGCTACGCGGCTCGGCGATGGTCTTCTGCATCTCGTCGAGGATATGCAGACGACCACGCTTGGCTTGTTCCAGGGCTTCGGATAGCAGTTCGTGCGAAAGTCCGTCAACTTTGATGTCCATCTGGCAGGCAGTAATGCCATCGCGCGTACCGGTAACTTTAAAATCCATATCTCCAAGGTGGTCTTCGTCGCCCAGGATGTCGCTGAGGATGGCGTAGTTGCTGCCATCTTTCTCGCTGATCAGTCCCATGGCAATACCTGAGACCGGTTTTTTAATTTTTATACCGGCATCCATCAAAGCCAGCGTTCCGCCACATACCGAAGCCATCGACGAAGAGCCGTTAGATTCCAGAATATCGCTTACGATACGTACGGTGTAAGGATTGTCTTCGCCTGTGGGCATCACAAACTTGAGCGCACGCAAGGCCAGATTACCATGACCTATTTCGCGGCGGCTGGTACCACGGTTGGGACGCACCTCGCCGGTAGAGAATGACGGGAAATTATAATGCAGGATAAAATTGTTTTTGCCTTCAAATACAGCACCGTCGATCACCTGCTCGTTGAGTTTGGAGCCAAGTGTTACTGACACCAGCGATTGGGTTTCGCCGCGCGTAAAGATTGCTGAACCATGCGCTGCCGGCAGATAATCAACCTCCGACCATATAGGGCGAATCTCGTCGAGCTGACGATTGTCGATACGGCGACGCTCCTTTAGAACGTAGTCGCGCACGGCTTTTTTCTCAATATCGTGATAATAGCGCCCCACCATGCCGGCTTTTTCTTCGGCTTCTTCTTCGGGCAGACTTTCGATAAAATCATTTTTTACAGCTTCAAACAAATCCTGGCGCTCATGCTTGGCAGTGCCCTGGCTGGCTACGTCGTACACTTTGCTATAAAGCTCGTCGTGCATGCGCTGGCGCAGCTCTTCATCGTTCACTTCGTGATTGTATTCACGCTTGGGCTGTGATTTTTCTACTTTGGCAGCCAGGCTGTTTTGCATTCTGCATTGCTGCTTTATCACATCATGCGCCACTTTGAGGGCATCAATCAAATCCATTTCTGACACCTCTTTCATCTCACCTTCCACCATCATAATGTTGTCTTCGGTGGCGGCTACCATTATGTCGAGATCGGCATTTTCGAGTGCGTCGATAGGAGGATTCACTACATATTGGCCATCGATACGGGCTACACGCACCTCGGAGATGGGGCCGTGAAACGGAATATCGGAGACGGCCAGTGCAGCCGAAGCTGCCAAAGCGGCCAACGCATCGGGAGCTGCGTTTTTGTCGCCCGAAAAAAGTGTTATCTGCACCTGTGTCTCGGCATGGTAATCCTCAGGAAACAGAGGACGCAGCGCCCTGTCGACCAGACGGGCAATAAGAATTTCGTATTCGGAAGGACGTGCTTCGCGTTTAAAAAAACCGCCGGGAAAACGACCGGTGGCAGCATATTTTTCCTGATAATCTACCGTCAACGGCATAAAATCAACATTCTCTTTTGCCTCCTTATTGGAGACCACCGTGGCCAACAACATAGTGTTGCCTTGCTTTACTACTACTGCCCCGTCGGCCTGGCGTGCCAGCTTGCCTGTTTCGATGGTAATCATCGTACCATCAGGCATTTCAAATTGTTCTATGATCGGGTTTGGGTTCATCTGTTTACTTCTTTTTTATTAACTTTTAGAAAATACAAAAAAAGGCAATTCGTAAAGTATTGCCTTTTTTTGTTTTGAATTATCATTTTTACGCTTGCTACTTCCTCAGTCCAAGTTCTTTAATAATAGCTCTGTAGCGTTCAATTTCGTTGTGCTTGAGGTAATCGAGCAATCGACGTCTTTTCCCTACCAATCGCACCAGCGAACGACGTGTAAAGAAGTCTTTTTTATTTTCTTTAAGATGCCCCGTCAGGTGTATAATCCTGTGGGTGAACAGCGCTATCTGTCCTTCAGGCGAGCCAGTATCAGTTTCTGATTTACCGTGCTTTTTGAAAATATCCTGTTTAATTTCTGCGGTTAAATACATGCTATTGTAATTTTTACTTTTCTAAAATGGTGTGCAAAGATATTTCTATTTTTTTATTGGACAAATATTTTTTTGTTAATACTTAAAAAATAACCTGTTACCGTCGCTCAATTATCAATCCTTTGCGATAAGCAGCCAAGAGCATTTCCAGGTCGGTGACTTGCTGGCGCAGATTCGTACCATTATCGGTATCCTCTACAGTCATACGATTGGAGTTTTTTTCGAGATGAGAGACATTAAACAAAATATCACGTTCCTCTTCGATGGCTTTTGCCGCCGATTCAAATTCTTCGTGCGCCACCAGCACCATACCATAAGAATTGTAAATTAATGTATACCCCGCAATGCCGGTTTCGCCCTGATAGGCTCTCGACATGCCTCCATCTATCAAGAGCAATTTTCCGTTGGCTTTGATCGGGCTTTCCCCTTTTTTCACCTTTACAGGCACATGTCCGTTGATGAGGTGTGATTTGGTCTCATCCAGGCCAAACTCACGCAGGATCTTGTCGAGGGTAGCTTCCTGCTCAGTCAGCACGAAGTAGCTGTCTTTTTCTTCTTTGTGTGTTTCTTTATCATCAATAAAATAGCGCTCAAAAGTGGCCATTTTTTCTTTTCCAAACAGCGGCGACTGCGGTCCACACCACAGGTACCAAATATGGTCGAGCGCCTGGAAGTCGGGGGTCTTGTCTTTACGCGTAAAGTAGGCCTTTCGGGCAAGGACGTCGAAACGATCTACCAGTTTACGTCCACTCAGCTGTTCCTTCGCGATGGGAAATGTCGTAAAGCTGCCGTCGGCATTCATGGGCAGGCAGCCGTGCAACAGCAGGTTGTTGTTGTAGCACAGGTACATGCCACCTTTTGCATACATAAATTTCACATGTTTTTTCAGCCGTTCACTTTGCATAAAGGAGGTACGCAATTTTTCCATCAGATCGTGTTCCTCGGTAGTAAGTGTGTAGGGATCGTCGGGGTTGATGGTAGGGAAATGGGTATCGTTAAGCGGATATTCCTTGCCATTGAGGGTGATGGTGCCTTTTTCGTAATTGATGAGGTGCAGCAGGTTGCGATCGTCCATTTCAAACTGTGGGTTGCGTTTGATGATTTCGGCTTCGAGCTTGAATTGTATGATGGCCATTGCTTTTTGCATGCGTGCGATCATCTTCAGATATTTGATATCGGTGGCCGAGTTGGCCATTACTTTGGGCTGAAAGCGCTTACATGGATCATGTTCGTACACATCGTTGGCGAAAGTTGCCAGGGGCAGCAGGCTTATGCCATAGCCGTCTTCGATGGTATCGAGATTCATGTAGCGTGCCGAAATGCGCACCAGATTGGCGATGAGTGGGCGAACGCCTGCTGCGCTGCCCATCCAGATAATGTCGTGGTTGCCCCATTGTATGTCAACGGCGTGGTAGTCGAGCAGTTTGTCCATCACCTTTTCGGGATGAGGGCCGCGGTCGTAGACGTCGCCAACAATGTGCAGCCGGTCGATGGCCAGGGTTTGGATGAGACGACAGATGGCAATAATAAATTCGCGTGCACGCTCAATGCGGATAATGGTGTGGATGATGCCGTCGAAATAGCTGGCCTTGTTGACCGAATCAGGGCTTTCGTGCAGAAGTTCTTCGATGATGTAAGCAAAGTCGGGCGGCAGCGCCTTGCGCACCTTCGAGCGTGTATATTTGGATGCAGTAGCACGTGTGACGCCAATGAGCCGTTGCAGGGTCACGGCATACCATTCGTCGATGTCTTTCTCGCGCTTCTCGATCAGCGTTAGTTTTTCTTCGGGGTAATAAATTAAAGTTGCCAGCTCATCTTTAATAAACCCACGTAGTGTGTTTTTGAAAACATCCTCTATTTTCTGGCGTATCACTCCCGAACCGTTGCGCAGCAAATGGCTGAAAAGTTCGTATTCGCCGTGGATGTCCGACAGGAAGTGCTCGGTGCCTTTGGGCAGTTTCAGGATGGCTTCCAGGTTGATGACCTCGGTGCTTGCTGACTGCACGGTGGGAAATTGCGTAGCCAGCAGGTTGAGGTATTTAATCTGTTCGTTGATTTGCTCGTCTGAAAATTTTTGATCGATAGCTACGGCAGTCATGGCGTTTTTATTTGTTTAAGATAAATCCCAATTGGGCACAAAGGTAGGGATTAACTGGCAACGCCACTCATTTTTGTGACCATAAGTTTTGTTAAGCAGGCAGAAGGCAGAAATCATCAACAAAAAGCCAGATTATTTATTTATTAATTTTCGCAAAATTATCTTGGTTTTTTTAGCAACAGTTTTCTCCCTCCTCCCTCACTGCCGTATCAGCCGCGTCATTTCCATCTGCCAACCGGGTGCATCTCTGCGTTTCAGAATGCAAAAACTGTTTCGTCAAAAATACGATCTTTGCCGACTGTGGGAATTATCGACATAAACACCCATTTAGCGAAAGCTTTACATACTCTTTACATCTGAATTCATTCAATAGACAACAAATAAAAACCAACAAAATGGCACAAGAAGAATTAAATTTTAAAAAAATCATACCTATTGCAGTGATCATTGTCGTAGTGATCGTTTTAATCGCTTTTGGCAGCCGGATGACCACCACCATCGAAGCGGGGCATGCAGGTGTGCTTTTCCGGACCTTCGGCGGCGGAATCGACACCGAGCGTACGTTTGGCGAAGGCTTTCATTTGCTGGCACCATGGAACAGCATGTACATCTACGAAACACGACAACAAGAAGTGGCCGAAACCATGAACGTGCTCTCGAGCAATGGTCTGGAGATTAGCGCTGATGTATCCGTTTGGTATCTGCCCACCTACGATGAGATTGGACTGCTGCACAGCAAGATCGGCCTCAACTACACGCAACGTGTAGTGATTCCTGCACTGCGGGCATCAACGCGAAGCGTGATCGGCCGCTACACACCCGAAGAAATTTACTCGACCAACCGCGACGTGATACAGGACGAAATTTTCACTGAGACCATTTCCATTCTTGAAGGAAAGCATGTGCAGATCAACAAGGTTTTGATCCGCTCTATCGTGCTGCCTCCCACCATCAAGCAAGCCATCGAAAGCAAGCTAAAACAGGAACAGGAATCGCTCGAATATGAATTTAAACTCGAAAAAGCACAAAAAGAAGCCCAGCGCCAGCGCATCGACGCCGAAGGAAAAGCCGTGGCCAACCGCATCCTGAGCGAAAGCCTGACGGATAAAATCCTGCGTGAAAAAGGTATCGAAGCCACGCTGCGATTAGCCGAATCGCCCAATGCCAAAGTGGTGGTAATCGGCAACAGCGAAGGCGGGCTGCCGATCATTCTCGGCGACAGTAAATAATTGCGTTAGACTTCCTGCTAAGAAAAGATGAAACTCTCGGTAGTAATTCCCGTTTACAACGAAGCCCGAACAATTGTAAAACTACTTGGGCGCGTGGCTGCTGTGAAACTTATCCACGACCTGGAAATGGAAATGGTGGTGGTGGACGACTGCTCCACCGACAACTCGGTGGAACTCGTCGAAGGATTTATGGCTGCAAACCCTCAGGTGCAGCACCAGATCTACCGCCAGCCGGTAAACCAAGGCAAAGGTGCTGCCCTGCATCGCGGCATTGCCGAAGCTACCGGCGACTTTATCATCATCCAGGATGCCGACCTGGAATACGATCCCGACGAATACAATGCCCTGCTGCGCCCGATGCTCGAGCATGGCGCCGACGTGGTGTATGGCTCACGATTCATTGGAGGCCAGCCGCACCGCATCCTTTTCTTCTGGCACAGCATCGGCAACAAGCTGCTCACCGGCCTGTCGAATATGTTTACCAATCTCAACCTCACCGACATGGAGACCTGCTACAAGCTCTTCCGTGCTGATGTTGTTAAAAATCTCGACCTTAAAGAGAAGCGGTTTGGTTTCGAGCCGGAAGTCACAGCCAAGATTGCGCGCATCCCAAATCTGGCCATTTACGAAATCGGCATCTCGTATTATGGACGCACCTACAGCGAAGGCAAAAAGATCAACTGGCGCGACGGGTTCAGAGCGCTGTGGTGTATCTTTAAATACAATCTCTTCGACAAAAGCGAAGCCTCTCGCGAACCTCAGCCACCTCCTCCGCCAGAACGAAAACGTGGAGGCTTCACCCGGTGGCGCTACGAAATATTACTGCTGATATTGATAGCTGCTTTTGTAATTTTCAAAATTCCGCATCTCTCGTTACCCTACTATGGCGACGAAGGTTTTGCCTTTGGCCCTGCCGTTCACAAGATGTATGAGACCGGCCCCGGCCTGCTGCCCTCGGCACTGCCGCCGGATTTGTCGTACGGACATCCGCTGTTTTTTCACTTTACAGCATCCGTTTGGCTTCGGGTTTTTAGCTACTCCATCTTCAACGCCAAGAGCTTTGCACTTTTTACGGCAGTAGTTCTTCTGCTGAGCCTTTATTACATATTATCCCGCCGCTTCAACAAAAATGCGGCGCTGCTGGCGGTTGTGCTGCTCATGCTGCAGCCGCTCTTTATGGCGCAGGCAAGTTATCTGCTACTCGAAATCATGGTTTCGCTGCTGGCTTTATGGTCGATCTATTTCTGGTTTAAACGGCGATGGTGGTTGTATGCCCTATTCTCGGCCATGCTGGTGATGACCAAAGAATCGGGGCTTTTTGTACTATTTGCCCTGGGCGTTTGGCAGCTTATCGAATTCTTTTTACTGCGCACCGAAAAGGTGACATTGCGAAAGTTTGTGCAGCGCTATCTTATCATGGCCGTCCCTGCTTTTGTTTTCGGGCTTTTTCTTATCGTACAAAAACTAACCTACGGCTGGTTTTTCGATCCCTTACGCATCCAAACCATGAACACTACCCTGGCCGGATTAAAAATTGCCATCGGTATTACCACCCACATCATCTTCGGGTGGCACGGACGTTTTTGGCTCAAGTGGTTTATTCTGGCAGCACTGCTGTTTTATTTTGTATTGCCAGGCAAGAAAATTTCTGCAAAGCAGTGGCAGATGATATGGTTTTTTGCGCTCTTCATTTTTGTTTATCAATTCATCAGCATTTTCAACTTTCTGTCCAACCGCTACTTTCTTGTTGCCATCATGGCGTTGATCATTATAACCTCTGTGATGGTGATACAAGGCTTTGGCCGGTACCGGTGGCTGACCTATTTGATGGCAACGGCGGTGATTGCCTCCCAGGCTTTTTATTTTACCACGCGCACTGATAGTGGCGATAATTCGCTGGGCGGCTTCGACAATATCAAAGTGCATCAACAGGTGGTGAATTATCTCGAAGAAAACGAGCTTTACAACAAGCGTATTCTCAGCCATTTTCTTATGACATCCAACCTTTACCGACCAGAGATAGGCTACCTGCGCGGCGATAGGATTTTTACGCGCCTGGCCAACCAATTCGACGATCAGGTGGAATATGTGGTATATAGTAAAGTGGAGCAACATCAGCTGAAAGATGTGTTGAAACATCCAGGCCTGCGCCTGCTCAAACGATTTGAGCTGCACAATGCGTGGTCGGAGATTTACATCAACGACAGCAGCGCGGCATTAAAACAGCAACCGGCTTCGACGCCATAATTGGTTTTCAGTTTGAAAAAACGAGGCATTCATTTTTAAAATTCAAATACACAAAAACCAAATTTCAAAAGTGCTGCAGTTGTGTTTGTTTTTTTTTTGGGATTAAATATCAGCTTTTCAGATTTTAGTAAAAAACAGAGGATTATTTTATGAATAAAAAAATTAACATCGGAATCATGGGCTGTGCGGCCATAGCACAACGCTCGATGGTGCCGGCCATGCTGTCGATGCCCGAATACAACGTGGTGGCAGTGGCCAGCCGAACTGCCGAAAAAGCCGAAAAATTCGCGCAGCAATTTGGCCTCGAAGCCATCACCGGTTATGAAAATCTGCTTTCGCGCCCCGACATCGACGCCATCTACATGCCGCTGCCCACTGGCCTGCACCACACCTGGATCATCCAAAGCCTGGCTGCCGGCAAACACGTACTGGCCGAAAAATCTATCGCCGCCGATTATGCTTCCGCAGAAGAAATGGTGGCTTTGGCCAAAAAAAATAAGCTGGTGCTGATGGAGGATTTTATGTTTCAATACCACAGCCAGCATACGTTTGTTTTTGATTTAATAAAAAAAGGTGAGATTGGCGAGGTGCGCGTTTTTACAGCCAACTTTGGTTTTCCGCCGCTGCCAACGGGCAATTTCCGCTACGACGATGCTGTGGGCGGTGGCGCCCTGCTGGATGCTGCCGGCTACACTGTGCGCGCCGTGCATTTTGTGCTGGGCAACGATTTTACGGTGAAAGCCGCCAACCTGAAAATTGATCCCAAAACGGGAACCAACATTTACGGAAGTGCTTTTCTCGATAACGGCAACGGCATCAGCGCGCATGCCTCTTTTGGCTTCGACCATTATTATCAGGGCAACTACCAGATATGGGGAACGCGTGGCAAATTAACTGCCGACCGGGCGTTTACGCCCAAGCCCGACTTTAGTCCGTTGGTGGTGCTTGAGCAACAAAACCAACGGCACGAATACCAGCTCGCGCCCGACAATCATTTTGTAGGCGCTTTGCGCGAATTTCATCGTACCATTATCGCGGGCATCCCCGAAAAACATTACACCGATGTGCTGCTGCAAAGCAAAACCCTGGACGACATCCGAAGACTTTCTTCCCTGTAAATATTAATTTTGCACCCATGCAAACCAAGCCACTTCTTTCGATAATCAGCCCGGTGTATGGCGCCGCAGCGTCGCTCCCGGAGCTGGTGCAACGCATCAAAACATCCGTCGAAACCATCACCGACCATTATGAAATAATCCTGGTGGAAGACCATGGTCCCGACACGTCGTGGGAGATCATCGAAAAGCTTTGCGCCGGCGATCCCAAAATCATTGGCCTGCGCCACAGCCGCAACTTCGGCCAGCAATATGCGCTCAACTGCGGCCTCGACCATGCACGCGGCGAATGGATAGTAACGCTCGACTGCGATCTGCAGGACCGCCCCGAAGAAATTGTGAGCCTTTATAACGAAGCACAAAAAGGCTACGACATCGTGCTGGCCAGCCGCCAAAACCGCCAGGACGACTTCCTGAAAAAGTTTTTCTCGCGCATTTTCTACCACCTGCTGAGCTACCTCACCGACACACACATGGACGCTTCCGTTGCCAACTTTGCCATTTATCATCATAAAGTTGCAGATGCCCTGCACAGCATGAACGACTATTACCGTTATTATCCCACCATGATCCATTGGGTAGGATTCCGGCTCACCAAGCTGCCCATCGCCCACGCCGAACGGCCTGACGGAAAAAGCTCATCGTATAATTTCCGCAAACGCCTCACGCTTGCCTTCGATACCATCATCTCATTTTCTGATAAACCACTGCGCCTTACCGTCAAGCTGGGATTGTTTATCTCACTGATCACCGCCCTGCTGGCCATCGTGCTGGTGGTGCGTTATTTTGTAAAAGCCGAAGCCGTATCGGGCTGGACGAGCACCTTCCTCTCCATCTGGTTTATCTCCGGGCTGGTCATCACCATTTTGGGCATGATTGGCATTTATGTAGGTAAAATTTTTGAAAATGTAAAAGGACGCCCCACTTACATCGTCGGGCAGCGCCTGAATTATCACGAAAAGTAAACATGCAAAAAGCTATCGTCATCGGCAGCAACGGCTATCTGGGCAGGCATCTGGCTGATTATCTGCAACAGCAAAATTTTGCTACCGCGCTTTACGACCTGCAGAAAAAATCACTTTTGCCTGATCAGCCCTACGCACGCCTCGACATAACACAAGCAGCCGACTTCGATCAACTGGATGCCACGGCTGATTATCTTTTCTTTATGGCCGGACGCACCGGCACCAACGTTGGCTTCGACCAGCACCAGGATTTTGTCCGCGCCAACGAAACCGGCTTACTCAACCTGTTGCAGTGGATGCGCAAAAGTGGCTGCCGGGCACGCATTATCTATCCGTCGACCCGGCTTATTTACAAAGGTGTTAAAGATTATGCGCTCAAAGAATCCGACGCCAAAGAGACCAAAACCATCTATGCCGTCAACAAGCTGGCTGCCGAAAACCTGCTGTGGATGTACCACAATGCTTTCGAGATCAACTATACTATTTTTCGGATTTGTGTGCCTTACGGCAATGTGTTTGGCGGCGGCTTTTCGTACGGCACCATCGGGTTTTTTATCACCCAGGCACAGCAGCAGGGCGCCATCACACTCTTTGGCGACGGCAGCATACGGCGCACGTTTTCGCATGTTTCGGATATTGCAGCGGCCATGGTTGCAACCATCAGCCAGCCAAAAACGAAAAATAAAATTTATAATATCGGTGGCGAAAACCTCTCGCTGCTCCAGGCAGCACAACTGGTTGCTGATAAATTTGGTGTAAAAGTAAAATTTGTTGACTGGCCTGAGCTGGCACTGCGCCTCGAATCGGGCGACACAGTTTTCGACGACAGCAAGCTGCGTAAAGCCACCGGATATACCTATCGGCATACTTTGGCGGGGTGGCTTAGCTCGTGGGAGTGAGTGAATCTTTGGAGACTTCCAACTCTTTTCTGTTTTTTTTCAATGCTTTTTCGTGGTACTTTTAGGATAATCGCGACTGTGTCCTCCAGCGTGGCAAGAGTCCTATAAGTGAGGCTCACTTTTTCTTTTTCCTTTCTTCTATTCTGGCTCTCGTCATTCTTTCTCTCAAGCCACCCTCTTTTATAAAAGCTACCTCCAGTGATTTTATCTGCTGATTCAGCAGATAGGTGGTTATCTTTATTAAAGTAATCATCGTGTTAGCACAAATCTCCGGACTTTCGTGCTCAATGGCTTTTACGAAGGTTTCGTAGGTGGGTTTTGGAGTACTTCGGTTGATCTCGCGCAAGCGTGCAACAAGCCGATCCTCTTTTCCCCATATGGGGAATTTACGTGTTCTAAGAAAATCTTCGTAATCAATCAGAAGCTCCTCTATACTGGCACGGGCTACGTTGGTGAGTTTTATCTCAGTTTCCTTGGATGTTGCCGATGCCATACTTGCTTCTGCAATATTTTGCTTGCCACTTCGGGCAGCTTGCACCATCTGTCCCACGGTGCGGTCATATTGATGAAAAAACCGGTTGGTGAAATAAAACGTACCATCATAAATGATCTCTGCTTTTTGATAAGTTATCAAATTGCGGTAACCACCATGAGTGGGGATAAAGCCTGCTGAATTTGTTGTGTCGCTGCTCATAACCATTGATATTTCTACTCCTGAAAATAGACCCGCTTTACGCGTTTTGATATTCCCGTAAGGATTTCGTAGGGGATGGTGCCCATCTCGCGGGCAAGTTCGGACAGGCTGCGTTCGTCTCCGAAAATCACCACCTCGTCGCCTTCTTTTACTTCCAGGCCGGTAACGTCGGCCATGGTCATATCCATGCAAATATTGCCGATAACCGGCACAAGTTTGTTTTTAATAAAAATATGTCCGCGTCCGTTGCTCAGGATGCGATGCAGCCCGTCGGCGTAGCCAATAGGGATTGTGGCCAGCAGCATGTCGTGATCGGCTTTCCCTGCGCGGCCATAGCCGATGGTTTCGCCGGCAGGGATATGTTTTATCTGTGAGATTGTCGATTTGAGCGCGCTCACATTTTGCAGCTCTTGCTGCTCCGACGCCATTGGCGCAATGCCATACAAGCCAATCCCCAACCTAACCATGTCGAACTGCGCATCAGGATAGCGATTGATGGCCGCTGTGTTGAGCACATGACGCAGCACCGGATGCCCCACCTTATTAATAATCTTATCGGCCACAACGGTAAACAGCGCGATCTGGCTGCTCGTAAAATCATCGTCGGCAGGGATATCGCTCGACGCCAGATGCGTGAAGACACTCTGCACATAAATGCGGCGGTTGGCCAATATCAGCTCCAGCGCCAACTCAATATCCGCGGCTTCAAAACCCAGCCGGTGCATGCCGGTATCAATTTTCAGATGGATTTTTACGGGCTTGTTGCGTGGCAGCAAGTTGCGCCGAATGGCATCTTCGAGCATAGCAAGCACCCGCAGGTTGTAGATCTCCGGCTCCAGGTTGTGGCTGATGATGGCATCGAAGCTGTCGTGGTCGGGATTCATCACCATGATGGGCAGCGTGATGCCGGCTTTGCGCAGCTCCACCCCTTCGTCGGCATAAGCCACCGCCAGATAATCCACTTTGTGCAGTTGCAGCGCGTTGGCCACCTCGAAACTGCCCATACCGTATGAGCCGGCTTTTACCATCGCCATCATGCGCGTTCCGGCTTGCAGCTTGCTGCGGTAATAGTTAAGATTATGAATCAGCGCATCCAGATTGATCTCAAGCACCGTTTCGTGGGCTTTTTGTTGCAGCGCATGGCTTATTTGTTCAAACTCAAACACACGCGCACCTTTGAGCAGGATGCCCTGGTTATGAAATTTTGTAAATGAAAATGTCTTTAGGAAATCCTCGGTAGTCGCAAAAAATACCGCTTCCCCGCTAAACTGCTCCGATTGTTTGCTGATGGCCTGCCCGATGCCAATGAGCCTGTGTATACTTTTTTGCGCAAGCATCCCGGCAATTTTTTTATAAAGATAAACATCGCTTTTACCACTTTGCAGGATATCCGAAAGGATCACGGTTTTTTCGGTTTGCTGTGTATGTTGGTTCAAAAAATCAAGTGCTATCTCCAGCGAGTTGATGTCGGAGTTGTAGCTATCGTTGATGATCGTGCAATTGTTGATGCCTTCTATCAGTTCCAGCCGCATGGCGATGGGCGTAAGCGTCAGCATGCGCTGGCTGATGGTCTCCTGGTCATATCCAAGCAAAAGCATCAGCGACCAACAATGGATGGCGTTTTCGATGGAAGCTTCGTCGGAAAATGGAATGGCGACAGAGATATTGCTGTCATTATAAATTCCGCTGATGCGGGATTGTTGCTTCTGCGGATGCGACACATCCGTGATGCGCAGCGTTGCCTCCTGCTGCCGGCTCCAGGTAAAAGCGCTGATGCCGTCCAAAATTTCCGAGCGGATAATCACCTCCTGGATAGGCTGGTGGTCGGGGCAATAGATGAGCGTTTCCACCTTGGTGAAAAGCTTGAGCTTCTCGCCAACTTTTTGCTGATAATTGATAAATTTCTCACTATGTGCCTCGCCGATATTGGTAAAGATGCCGATGGTGGGGCGGATAATTCGTTGCAGGCTCAGCATTTCCTGTGGTTCGGAAATCCCGGCTTCGAAAATTGCCAGCTCGTAATCAGCGTCCAGTTGCCACACCGACAGCGGCACGCCCACCTGCGAGTTGTAGCTCTTGGGGCTGCGCACCACGCGCCGGTCGGGAGAGATTAGTTGGTAAAGCCATTCCTTGACGATGGTTTTGCCATTGCTGCCGGTAATGCCCACCACTGGAATGGTGAAGCGTGAGCGGTAAGCTGCTGCAAGTGTTTGTAAAGCTTCGAGTGTATTGTCGGTGAGGATGAAGTTGGCTTCGGGGTAATTTGAGACATCAAAATTGCCGTTGGAGATCACGAAGTTGCGCAGCCCGTTTTGGTAAAGCTCGCCAATGTATTTGTGGCCATCGTTGCGTTTGCTTTTTAATGCAAAAAAAATAGTGTTTTCTGCTTTAAAAAGCCGCCGGCTGTCGATGATAATGTCGTTGATGGCAACGTCGGCAACCAGCCGGGGAACGAGTTTCCCTTTGAGGATTTTTACAATCTCCGTAACGGTAAACTTCGGGTTAAGCATGGATTGTTAGTTTTTAATGATATTAAATCTTTGGCAATTGTACAGCTAAATTCCAAAAGATAACAAAACAACCACCGGTAGTCGGTGTAAACAATCACAACAAAATTCAACTACCAAAAACCAATAAAACAACCGACAGTAGCCGGTGTAAACAGCTCCAAAAAAAATTCAATCTTGAAATCTCAATATCCAAACCGTTTGGCAGTTTGGGATTTGGGATTTATTTGGAATTTGTGATTTGTTCTTTGGAATTTATTTTGGGATTTGGGTCAACATTTTTGGACGCACGACCCCCCTGGAGCGGGGCAGGCTGTGCGTCTCTACCGGTTGTTATTTCCGTTACCATTGTCATCCACATCCAACGGGTTTGCGTTGGCCTGATCAAATTCGGTGCGGTTGCGGAAAATGTCGCAGGCCAGATACACGGCGGCACGCATGCTGGCCTCGCTGGCTTTGTCTTTGCCGGCGATGTCGTAGGCGGTGCCGTGCGCCGGCGAAGTGCGGATGATGGGCAGGCCGGCGGTATAGTTTACGCCACTGTCGAAAGCTAAGGCCTTGAAAGGCACCAACCCCTGGTCGTGGTACATGGCCAGTATGCCATCGAACTGTGTGTATTGGCTGGTGGCAAAGAATCCGTCGGCAGGATAAGGACCGAACACCAGCATGCCATCGTCGAAGGCTTTGGCTATGGCCGGACTAATGACCTCCTGCTCTTCTTTGCCAAGCAATCCGTTATCACCGGCGTGGGGGTTGAGTCCCAGCAAGGCAATGCGTGGTTTGGCAATAGCAAAATCGCGTCGCAGGGCATCGTGCATGATTTGCAACTTGTTGAGGATTAGATTTTCGTTGAGTGCGCTCGAAACATCGCGCAAAGGAATGTGGCCGGTGATGACGCCAATGCGGAAATTGCCGCTCACCATCAGCATCAGGAAATTATCGACATGATAACGATTTGCAAAAAACTCCGTATGCCCGGGAAAATCAAAATCTTTTGACTGGATAATTTTCTTGTTGATAGGCGCGGTAACGATGGCATCGATCTCCCCGCGATCCATCGACTCTATGGCTGCTTTGAGGGAGAGATACGCCATCTCACCGCCTGTTTCGGTAGCTGTGCCCAGTTGTATTTTCACCTCCCGGTCGTCGATGTTTACAATGTTAGCGCGCGAAGGATTGGCAGCGTCCGCTTTTTTTACAAGATTAAAATTGAAATCTTTTAGATTAAGTGTCTTACGATGATAGGAGGCTACTTTGGAATTACCAAAAACTACCGGGTTGATCATCTCCATGATGCGTTTGTCCATCAGTGTTTTAATGATCACTTCGTAGCCTATGCCGTTGATGTCGCCGTGGGTAAACCCAATACGCACCTGATAGTCCGGTTCGATGGGTGCTAAATGTTCGCTCATAGTTTATAAATTTTTGGCGCAAAGATATATGAAATGCCGAAGGTCGGGGTGCGATGTTGGGTAGGGATTCGATTAATAAATTTGACAAAAAATTCAATAAAGAAAATTTCAGTTTCTTCGTCGCCGGTTGTCGGATCAGAAAGACAAGGTTTTCGTAGAGAAGAATCTAAAACTAACATTATCAATTTAATCGGTCAGTAGTGAACAAATAATGAAAACAAACAAGATAATAATGCTCTCAACGATGCTTTTTCTGGCTGTGGCAGCCAATGCACAGGATATGATCATCAGCTACAGCTCCGACACGCTCCGTTGTAAGGTAAAAGAAGTGGGCAGCGAGGAGGTGAAATACAATCGATCTGACTACCCGGCAGATGTGCTTTTTACGATGAACACCGACAAAATCCAAAAGCTAATATTTGAAAACGGTCAGGAGCTTACTTTCATCGCCGAAATAGATAATCCTTCCAATTATCTGCACCAAAACAAAAATGCCCTGAAGGTCGATTTCCTGGCTCCGCTTACCGGCAACACCACACTGGCTTACGAATACAGCCTTAAGCCCGGCAAAAGCATGGAAGGCACGCTTGGTTTTATCGGTCTGGGTGTGGATACGCGCAGCCGCGACCCACGTGGACTTTTTATAAAATATGGGATAAAGTACATCAAGTCGCCCGATTTTTATGTACGCAATATGCGCTATGCCCACATACTCAAGGGCGCCTACATCAAACCTGAAATCGGCTTTGCCTACTTCACCAGCAACAACGAAGAGTTCTCATCCCGCTATCCTTATGAAAGAACCGGAGCCAAACGCATCGAAAATTATTCGTTGATGCTTCAACTGGTGCTTGGCAAACAGTGGGTGATCAATGATATCTTTTTGGTCGATTTTTATGCCGGCGCCGGCTATGGCCTCGACAATCAGGAGGGCGAATACCACTACGGCTACGCCATCATCTCCAACGAGGTTCCGTTAAGCCTTTCGGCAGGTTTAAAAATCGGCATCCTCTTTTAGCGCTTCTTTTTTGTAACTTTTTTGCTATTATTGATTACCTTATTGTCTTGAATTGGATAAGGTAATAAGGTTGTTGGGAGAGGTTGTTTTTTTCCACTAAGGTCAAAAAGACAGGAATAAGGTTTCTTTCTCCGCCCGAAACCATTCACAGCAGCGGCTTGTGCGCGGACACTCCTCTTCCCCTGAAGGAGAGTGGCTGGGGGATGAGGTCTTTATACACGTGGCAGGCTATAATAACTGCCGGATAAAATGGATTGACTCATGCGACAAGTTGAGGTTTCGGGTTGTTGTGTATCTTTGGCGGCAAAATAAAGTCCAAGATGGATGTTGTAGAAACAGAAATAAAAGACCTGCTGATCATTAAGCCCGATGTGTTTGAAGACGATCGCGGCTATTTTTTTGAAAGTTATAACCGCGAAAAATTTATCACGCACGGGATTCCAGCCGATTTTGTGCAGGACAACGAATCGTGTTCGGGCATGCATGTGTTGCGTGGGTTGCATTTTCAGCAGCCGCCTCACACACAAGGAAAGCTGGTGCGCGTGATGCAGGGCGCCGTGCTGGATGTGGCCGTCGACTTGCGGCGCCACTCCCCCACTTATGGCCGGTGGGCTTCTATCGTGCTTTCGGAAGAAAACAAGTGGATGTACTGGATTCCCGAAGGTTTTGCCCACGGCTTTTTAACCCTGGCCGAGCGAACGGTATTTTTTTACAAATGCACCAACGTTTTTAATAAAGCCTCCGAAGGAGCACTCCGCTGGAACGACCCGACCCTCAACATCCGATGGGGCATCGAAAATCCGGTGCTTAGCGCAAAAGATCAGTCGGCTCCTCTTTTCGAGAATTTTAAAACTCCTTTTTAAATCATTTTAATAAAAATATGATCAGAGCCGAAAACATCCACAAATCCTATGGCGCGCTGCACGTGCTCAAAGGCATCGACCTGGAGATACAAAAGGGAGAAATAGTGTCGATTGTCGGAGCCTCAGGGGCGGGCAAGAGTACGCTGCTGCACATCCTGGGCACGCTCGACCGCCCCGACAAGGGGAGTATTTTTTATGATAACCTTCAGGTCGATCTGCTGCCCGAACGTAAGTTTTCGGAGTTTCGCAACCGTGAGATAGGATTTGTGTTTCAATTTCACCACCTGTTGCCTGAGTTTACAGCGCTCGAAAATGTATGCATCCCTGCTTTTATACAAGGTATCAGCCGCAGCAAAGCCGAGGAAAAAGCGCATAAACTGCTCAAGTTTTTAAATCTGGAAGATCGCGCCACCCATAAACCGGCGCAACTCTCCGGCGGCGAACAGCAGCGGCTGGCCGTAGCCCGCGCCCTCATCAACGACCCGGCAGTAATCCTGGCCGACGAGCCTTCCGGCAACCTCGACTCGAAATCGTCTGTGGAGCTTCACCAACTGTTTTTCGATTTGCGCAAGCAGTTCAACCAAACTTTTATCATCGTCACCCACAACACCGCCCTGGCCGATATGGCCGACCGCAAACTCACCATCGCCGACGGCAGAATTCTTTAACCCAAAACCCTCTTTCGACAATGGCTGCAAAACAATATTTTCGGCTCTTGACGGTTAATAGATTGATTTGTAATTTCCTGATAAATAATATCGAATAGCTTATTGATAACCAAAGAAGCATGTGCATGTTTGCGGCAAAACCTACCTATAAATATCGCCTGATTTTATTGTTGTTTTTCTCCTTCTCGTTTCATCTTATTTCGGCACAAACCGGTGCTGAAAAAGCTGATTACAATAATGTGCTCAACCAGGCCGAGAAGCTATATTTTGAAAAAGATTATGCCGGCGCCAAAGCCATTTTTAAGCAGGCTTTGGAGCTGCGTCCCGCCGAGAAACATCCTCAGGAGCGAATCACCGAAATCAACAAGATGCTCGGCATCGACGAACCCGCCAGCAATCGCTACGGCAGCCTGGTGAGCGAGGCCGACAACCTGTACCAGCAAGAAAAATGGCAGCAGGCTTTGGATAAATATATTGCCGCCAACGACCTGAACCCCGGCCAGGATCATGCTACCAGTCGTATCCTGGAGCTTAACAAAATGATCAAACAAAATGAAAGCCTCGAAAAAGATTACAGCAATTTTATGAAATTTGGCCTGGCCTATTTTGAAAATAGACAATTCGACCAGGCAAAGAC
>LSQX01233726.1_pt1 | contig 38684 bp, 32 predicted proteins | sample 654561 | NCBI WGS metagenome assembly LSQX01 (sample SAMN04489861, study PRJNA283612) | anaerobic digester metagenome | isolation source: 4 biogas reactors fed with cattle manure at either 37C or 55C with and... | place: Denmark: Kongens Lyngby | collected 2014 | reverse complement strand
GTTCTGCGTTTTAATCCATCGAAAGAAAAAGTAGTCAAATCCTCTGTCTCGATTAAAGTCAGCAAGTTGGCATCACGTTCGTTAAGCGAATAATCTATAGGTTGGCTTTGCCAATTATCATTAAGAACAGGCAACATTAATTAACCAATTTTCAAAGGTTCCTTTTGAAGGTTATCCATATTACTCACTAAAATGTATGTTTAATTACCATTGTTCGTTGAATAAATGATTTAAGAGAACAGGCTTAATAGTTATGATAAGCCTAGACCTATCTGCCCTGACTGAATTGAACAATGCCTTAGGGTATTTTTTACCAAAAAATGATTACCATAGAAAAATACTTACTAACACTTAATAAATGGATTAATTATTAGCGCCTATAATCCAACCAAGAGGGCTACTTTGATAATGGCAAAAAAGACATTACTTGGCGTAAGAAGGCTTAGGAAGAAATAAGGCGGGGCGGAATACGAGAGATTATCCAATAGCATAACTGATTCATCCTACGGCGTTGATTCACACTTAAAGATTGATTATTAGAATAAATCCAGCGAAAAAACGAATGGTACGTCAGTCATTTCTGTTATATAGCAAATCGCCAAAAATTTTATAGTCTATATAGGGATAGCTAATAATAGCTAATATTATTGACAGCGGCTAAAAAGAGTCACTTAGTGACAAGCGTGACAAAAGGAACCAAAAAATAAACGAAGAACAACGCAAACTACAGATACAGGCGGCGCCACATTTATTTTATCACTACCCAAGAGTGAGCGATGAAAAACGAACTTAAACGCGGTAGCACCATGCTGGTCCATGAAGAAGAAAACGGTTCATTCAGCGGTATGCCCTCGTCATTTCCTAAACAAGAAGAAAGGATTGAAGTCTACATTTGAGTTGGCCAAACCGAAAATGTTGATGCCATAATGCGTACCATCATTTCAGTATATTAACCGGCTACAATATACTCCACGTTAAAGCACAAGGTCAAAAATTACTTTCATCCAAATCGTAATTATCTCAAAAATTTTTGCTCGAAACTACCTAGTCGGCACTGAAATAGTCGTCGATACCCCCGCAGGGTTAACCTTGCAGGTACTGCTAAATTACCCAGAACTAACCGTCCAGAACGTACTGAGCCGCATATCAATCATTACTTCATCTAGCACAAGAAAGCTATAGTGGCACTCAAAAAACTGGATTATGGCAATGCTAAGGTCGTTATAGGAACTGACCTAGAAGCTAACCGTTTTTCCCTCTACGTTGTAAGGTTGCTAAAGAGAGCTGTTTCTAATCAGAGGATAGTCAAATAGATTGGCATTGATTCACAGAGGGAATGTTTGGGTTTTAGGTTGATTGTTAAATCAGGTGAGCGTACTGCTGACTAGCTGACTACGCTACCAAAGTTGCTGAGAACACGCTTCAGTTGAAGAACCCTGTTGATGAGCACATTACTCAAAAACTCGATGAGTTAAAGTAGTGTAGTGAATTCTATGTTTGAGAATTCCATGGAGGCTCTTTAAACGTGACTACAACTTGGACGAAACTGTGATTGAGCGGCTAAATCAGGTGATTAACTTGAGAAGGAGACGATGCTTAGCTTGTCTAATGCTAAAAACGATGAAATCGTCGAACTACGATTAAGCATTGAGAGCATTCGTAGAACGGCAGAGTATGCCTGTGACATTTCTGAAGTTGTACTTAACATGACTGTTGAGTCTGTTCTTAGGTAACCATCCAATTGTGGTTTTTTCTCTTAGATAATGGGTTGCTTGCTATACCCGTCATCTACTAACCGGATTGGTTTGTCATCTTTTTTGTTTTTACGTTTGGGTGAGGCGGTTCGGGTGTAGCAGTGACTGTTAGAGTATTGGTTGGAGGGGTATTTGTGTTGAATTTGCTTTAGCTATGGGTGATTGTAATACACATGATGGTCTATAGAAAGAGTAATTCTGATGCTGCACTTCTTGATGGAAACCATTTTTCTGCTAACTAATTTAGAATGATTCAAAAAAACAAAGTACTTCATGACTTGGGTAACTTGCGGCGTCTATTAGGTGGGCTGTTCCGTCTGGGCAGTAGACTTTCGCTTTTTTGGGCTTTCTGAGCGTTTGTTGCATGCTTTTAGGCTTAGCAACCGTTCACAATCTCGGGATAACATTTTGCTTTTCATCTCCCTTTCAAGTAAGCTATAACACCATTGTTGCCTATAGAGTTAGCTCAAAACTATCCAGCAGTTGACTAAACTGCCCATAAAGTTAGCCGAAGCTTGAGGAACCTTTAAGAAACAAAGTGACCCTCAACAAACAGACAAAAATGCAAAGCTTAAAATTTAATGCAAAAGGAATATTCTTAGACCTTGACGGCACACTCGTTGATTCCACCGCAGCATACCTTGAAGCCGCAAAAATTGCATTTCGCGCAGTTGACAAACCCATACCAACAGATGAAGTTATGCTTGATTTACCTAAACGTATAGAACAAGGTAGAACAATAGAATATATCACAAAAGGTACAACGAACGAGTTTTTACCTGTTTACTTTGATGCTTACCATTCTATAGCTGAAAGAGAAACCAGACTATTCCCCAATACAGCATCAACATTAGCTCTTTTATCCAAAAAGGCAAAACTTGCGCTCTTTACAATGCGATATGTACCCAATGAAAAACTAAAGAAAGAATTAGAACTACATGGTATAGCCGAATACTTTACCCACATCGTTACTGCATTGGACACAACCAAACCCAAGCCGTCTCCAGAAGGTCTAATACTATGTTTGAACGCCTTGAAGCTCGATGTGTGTCATTGCTTAATTGCAGGTGACTCCATCAACGATTTACAAGCTGGAAAAGCAGCAGGATTAAAAACAGTGGGGCTGCTCTCAGGACTTTATAGCAAAGAAGAACTTATGCAGGAAAGCCCAGATTTAGTACTACCTAACCTAAACGCTTTACCAAAATACATAGAATAATCGATGCTTGTATATCCAAACTGGAAATATTTTACGTTTCAACATAGGTAGTTACATCATTTCCCAAAATAAAGTTTAATTAAAACCTTAACTTACATTGGATATGGAGAGGGCTTCAGCGGGAATCGTGATGAGTTTCATTGAGATAATGATAGGGGATAAATTGAAAGATGCCGACCCTGCTTTAAATATCATGGGTTCAGACAGAAAAGTTTTGCAGGTGGCTTGCCAAGACTTTATTAACTACTTGAAATTCCATTGGTCCCTAGTGGGAAAAGAAGGAAACCAATGTGAAATCGTGGATAAGCTTGGACAACTTTTTCGAGAAGATACCGATGAATTAGACGCTTACTTGACTGTTTGGTGTAATATTTGGTTTAAAAAATGGCAAGAACGTGTAAAACTGCTAATCGGAAATCAGAGTGCCAATAAATGGAACAAAGTTACCAAGGCAATCACGGACGCAGAACCAATATGGCACAAACTTGAGCAAAAGCAAGAGCTTACTGAATTAGTGACATCTACTTTGGTTAAGAATGGCGAAATTTGTGGAACAGAAATCTTGGCAGTAAATCTCTTAAAAATGGAACTTGGTGAAAAATGCATCCAAAACTTGTCCGATGAGAGAGAAAAAATTTTTATTGCTCTCAATAATACTCTAAGGAAGGCTAGAGATATGGCGCAAAGTCGGGGTCCACTTATCTTTGTGAAAGTGGACAAGGGATACTATAATACCGCAGCTGAATAAGCACCCATTCTTTTCAACCTATTTTTAGAGCCATAAACGTCTATAAGCTATGAAAGACCCGACTTTACTTATAGGCTCCTTTTAATTGGGATAGTCACTCGTCTTGCACCTATGACTGGGCTGACCACACAACCCATGTTGCTCCAAGTGAATTTGTAATTCAAAAAATTCCACCGTTACAGTGCAATCAGTTACACCACAGTAGAATACCTCCAAAGTCACCCCTAATAATACGCAAAGTTTTCCGGTTACTTCATAGTGATTCAAGCAGCATAACACTTAAAACCCGAATGTTACAAAAAAATAACCGATGAACAATGTCAAGAGCCCGCATAGTTGTTTTTGTATTAATTGCAGTTATGATTGTTTCATTAAGCGTTAACGCTTACCAATGAACAATAGACCAGACGTTAACCCAACAGAAAGATGCTTATGCTATACAGCAAGAAATGAATAACCAGTTAACTCACACTAAACTAAATGTTGATAATGAATTACATAAGCTTGATAATACCCTAACAGCCTCAGTTCAAATGCTGGCTATATACGGGCTCGATGGACCAGAGGTACGAACTGTTCTTCGAGAACTCGTTTCTAACAACTCATTAATAATCAACGCTGCAACATCAAACGCTCAAGATATCCTTGTCGCCATTGAGCCAACAAGCTACAAAGGTATCGAGGGTATGGACATAAGCCAACAAGAACAGAACCTTTGGATGCATCAATCTATGCTTCCTGAAATGAGCAATATTATCCCACTGGTTGAAAGTTTTCCTGGTGTTGTTATGGTTGCACCCATATTCGATAGTATTCAACACAAATTCATCGGGTCTTTGAGCATTGTTTTTCAACCATATGAATCGATAAACAAATCGGTAGCTCCAGCCCAGACGGTATAGATCAATATTCCATGTGGGTCATGCAATCCAATGGTACACTCATTTATGACCCAGACCCTGACCAGCAGAGCAAAAACCTACTTACTGACACTATATACAAAGATTATCCTGAAGTACAAGAATTTGCTAGGCAAATCGCAGAGCAACCGTCAGGATATGGCAACTATCAATATTACGACAAAGACGTCGCTGATTACGATAAACAGTTAGTGACCAAAGAAGCATATTGGATGACCGTTGGTATTTACGGGACCGAGTGGCGTTTGGTTATTTGGCACGCTCTTAACCCATAATTTTTTCCAAATACTTGAAATAAAATACCGGAGAATCAGCGTTAGGTTACTTTAATTGAAAACCTTGCAAGCTCCATAGGTCTTTTGGTACTACAAGACTCTATAGTTCTCATCGCACTTATGACCGCAGGTTTAGTGTCTCAAAACTTAAACAAAAAGGTTCTATAGCAAAATCATCTTTGGAGTTGTGCCGTGTTCTTGGTTTTGTTCGTTTAATCAAGCGCCCTAACGTAGACTTTATTGTGTTCTTGATGGCAAGTGTAAATGCAATAGGTTTTATCCTTTGATTATTTTTTCAATAATTTAATTGCTCAATCTCATCCACAAAAAATAGTAGGGTGTGACCAAGTTTGCATATTCCTTAGTCAACAAATACTTTTTTTACCATATAGATTTCCTGGAGAAAAATACAATGACTCAACTGGTAAACTCGCTAGAAGTACTAAAATCACTCTCTGATGCCACCAGTGACCTAATAAAGAAAACAGCCCAATCGGTCGTCGCAGTAAACGCACAAATGTCACGAGGAACCGGTGTTGTCCTAACTCGAGACGGTTACATAGTTACCTGTAACCATGTTCTTGCAGGTTGTAACGCTGTAAAAATAGGTCAAGGCGAAAAAACAGCAAACGCACGAATCATAGGTACTGATTCATACAACGACATAGCGCTGCTCAAGGTAGAGAGAGGAGAATACGTTCCAATAGAGATAGGTGACTCAGAGGAACTGAGTGTAGGTCAATATGTTTTCGCATTGGCCAATCCATTCAACAAGAGCCAATCAACCGCTACTAGCGGCATGATAACCAATGTACATAGCTGCATAAAAAGTTGGAGAAGTTCAACATCGATGGAAAACGTCATCGCAACTGATGCCCAACTTAACCCTGGTTTTAGCGGCGGACCGCTCGTCGACGTTAAAGGCAGACTTATCGGTATAAACACAGCCTATGTTTGGCATCGTGGAATAGCCATACCCGTGAATAAAGTCAAAACAATTGCTAATCGATTAATGAGTGGTAGAACCGTACAAAGAGGCTATCTTGGTATCACCGCAAACACAGTTGCTATCCCTGAAGAAATAGTAACGCATGCAGGACTAGAACAGGAAACTGGCGTCATGATCTTTAGCGTAGAAGCAGGTTCTCCCGCACGCGAAGCAGGATTAGCTATGGGAGATGTACTTGTTAAATTCAACGGCAAACCCGTCATAGAATTCCATGATTTGCCAAGATTACTATCAGAAGATGTTGTGGGCAAGCAAATCAAAGTTGTCATAATTCGTAGAGAAACACTTCTTGAAGCAACAGTTATCCCAACAATACTTGGAGGCGAATAAGACTGGTAAACAAAATCCCTGTAGAAATAGAGCCACCGTCACCGATGCCTGTGCCGCCTTTACGTCGAAGACCATTCATTTCACCGCAATTCAGTGGCATAATCGGTACTGAACTGGCGACTTTACCCACAGTTTTCAATTGAGACTCTTTCTTTTCAAGAAAATTCTTGAGTAGCCGGCTCACTTTTTAACAAAATCATTGAAAACTTATGTTCTGTGCTTATAATGAAAATAAGGAATAAATAAGAAAACCTTTTCTGATGGCGACCGTTTCAACCAAACCAACGTCATAACTAGTTACTGCCCAACTGAAGACTGAACTGTACGTATAGGTACCAGCATAGCAATTATCAGCCCATCGCTCTTAGTGTGCTTCTAATAAGAAAAGAAAGCAATAAACAGAAAAACAACAGAGCCCCTTTTTTCTCATAAAAAATTAAAGTCTGAATGGGTATCTAAGCAGTTACTGTGTTTTTACCACTTCAACCACACGTTTGAGCAAGGACACAGCGGCATCTTGGCTAGGCCAGCTTCCTAAACCACAATCTGGACCAGTAAAAGTCATCTGTTCACCATATTTTTCCTTGGCAAATCGATATCTCTTTTTAATTACATCTATTGACTCGATGATTTGCTCTGCAGTCGGTTGAGTTATCCCTCTTTCGTATAGTTCAGCCCAGATAGCATCTACATCCGTTCGGGCAATACCCACGCGAATTTGTTTATTAGCATCTTTAAGCACGTTTTTAGAGACAGCATCGATGTTTTTAGGTGAAGCAGCATATTCAAATGAAAGTACATCGAGACCTTTGACCGTTAATAAGTCATGGATTCCTGAGGCGAAATGTAAATGTATTTGCCTGATGGGTCCTTGGAAGTCGTAGGCTTTTTCAAGAGTTTCACGAATTAATTCAGGTGAACCCGTAAATGGGCTATGACCAAGGCTTGGTTCATCGATGGAAATTACCCTAGTCTCAATATATTTGCTATTTAGGATGCTGTTTTTTGCAAACCGATTAATAGTTTCTGCGAAGCCTTCCAGAACGTCTGGGTAAGCAGTTGTACCGATCTCGTTTAAGTACTGTTCGATTGGTCCAAATAGGCAAATGCGAAGAAGTATTTTTTTTCCAAACTCTTCGCTTAATAATTTTGCTTCCTTGTTTAAAACGTAAATTTCAGGTAAAACTGCTGTTTTTTCATCGACAACGAAGGATCCGTTTGCCATTGCTTGGTGTATTACGTCGCCAACTTGCCGTAATCCACTGAAGTGCTGTGGAAAATTTATGACGTCTAAGCCTGAAGAGAGCTTTCTACGGAAAGAATCGACAACTGTGGAACAGAACGTTTTAGCTATAAAATCGTCTGCGTATGGATCATCGCCTTTAAGTAATGCTTCACGTGCTGCTTCGTAGGCTCTGACGTAATCATCTCTTTTAAGTCCCATTGGCAAGGGGAAACTACCAATGTCATCAACGTAAGTGTCCATAAAGTATTATTGAGACCTCGAATTCTATTAAACTATTACCCTAATATTAAACCGCTGAAAGGTATGAGACTCCATGTCTGAAGAATGCATTTTTTGTCATATAATACAGAAAGAAGTTCCTGCAAGTTTTGTTTATGAGGATGATCAGGTAGCTGTTTTTTTGAGTAATCGTCCTGTTAACGAGGGCCATACGCTTGTTGTGCCAAAGAAGCATTATGAAAACATCTATGAAATACCTGAAGACGAAGTCGCCTATTTATCAAAGATTGTCAAGCGTGTGGCAGTTGCGGTTAGGGCTGCTATGGCAGTGGAGGGTATCAGGGTTGTGCAGAATAATGGTTCAGCAGCCGGTCAGGTGATTTTTCATTTGCATGTGCATGTTATTCCTATGAAACCGCATGAGGGCTTTACTCATGGTAAGGCTTACCGAGATCAAACTAAAGGCAGAATGCCTGAGGCTTTAGAGGCTGACGCCCAAAAAATAAAACAAAATTTGAGATAAACTTGTACAATTTTTCCATGAAAAACTAATTTTTCATCACCTTGTTTGCATTAAAGAAATCTAATAAAAAGATTCAATTAACAAAAATGGGCAGAAGCTATTATATGCAAAAAAAGTATGAGGTCAAAAACATTCAAGAGGCGAAATCCGATTTAAACAACATATAAAAAGAAGAATATCCGATGGTATAATTAAAAAAACATTATCTAACGGTTTTCCATAGGTACAAACGGTATATTAAAACCGCCAACATACTTTGACTCCGGGCGCAAAAGAACAGCATCCTCATACTGCTCTATTACATGAGCAACCCAACCTGATATTCTGCTCGAAGCAAAAAAAGGCGTAAAATACTCCTTGGGCACACCCAACGCGTCCATAGTGACTGCAGCATAAAAATCAACGTTAGGGTAAATTTTCTTTCTAGAATAAACAATATTTTCGATTTGAAAACATTTTTTAAATAAACGCATGGTTCGCTCACGATGACAAAGGTCCTCAACCATGCCTCGTAAATGTTTAGTCCGGGGATCCTGTGCCCTATAAATGCGGTGACCAAAACCCATAATCTTCTTCTGATCATCTAATAACCCCATAATATATTCTTCAATTTCCTGTTCAAGGTTAATGTCGTCGAGCATATCCATAACCTTCTCACTTGCGCCGCCATGTAACGGACCCTTAAGAGTGCCAATTGCCGAAGTAATTGCCGAGTACATATCCGAATTCGTACTCGCAGTGACACGAGCAGCAAAAGTAGAAGCATTAAACCCATGATCTGCATGAAGTGTCATATAACGATGTAAAACATTACTCTCAGCCGCCTCAGGCATCCGACCAGTGAACATATAAAGAAAATTTTGCGCTAAATTAAACTCGTCCTTTGGCTCCAAAACAGGCTGATTCTGACGAGTTCTAAAAATAGTAGCAACAATAACGGGCACTTGAGCAATCAAACGAGTTGCCCTTCTAATGTTTGTTTCTTTAGAAAAGACCTCCCCGTCAGGATCATACAAACCTAAATGAGATACTTCAGTTCGCAAAATATCCATTGGATGACTATCTATAGGACTACGTGCAATACTATCGACAATCTGATCAGGCAACCTCATCGAAGAAACAAGCTCACTTTTAAACCTCTCGAGTTCTTGTCGATTCGGAAGCCTCTTATGAACAAGCAAGTAAGCGACTTCAGCATAGGTAACACGACCCACCAAATCATCTATGTTATAGCCTAAATAATAAAGAAAACCATTAAAATCAACATAACTTATTCGTGTTTCAGCCGCAGCCACACCTTTTAGTCCGCGAACCACTTTGGAAGTAGAGTTTTCAGTCATGAAATAAATCATCCGTTCTTATTTACATGGTAGTTAGCTGCATCTTGCATGATGCTTGAGCTAATACTTGTCTTGAATAGTTTACAAAATAATCAAACAACATAGTAAAAAAAGATACCGCTTTAGTGAATATAAACAAGCAGTAAAATCAGAAACAACCTGTCCAGCAATAAAGACAAAGGTCTTCCTTTTTAAGCGTTTTATTGCCAGGTGCCTCGATAACCGCTTTAATCATCTCCTCAGGTGTCAAGAACCGCAACGTCGTAAAACCGATACGGCGCCTAATCCGTTCACACATAACATCGTGGTTATCACCACCTGAGTTGTCAACAGCACCATCAACCAGATTAGAATCCTCCTCACGCTTATACGTAGCTAAATCACAAGGTCTAGTAGTCAAATCATAAATGCAAGGTAAATACTGCGGGGGGGAAGCAATTCGACCATGAATCTCTTTTGGCTCAAACGGCAAGATTTTCTCATGAATCAAATTTCTTAGCTGAGTACCACGACGAATAGAATCATCAACCATAATTATACTCTTACCCTGAATAATTTGAGGATTAGGCACTTGTTTATACTGTGCTACTAATTCACGCTTTTTCTGAACCGGAGGAATATAACTTCGGCCCCAACCCGGCGTATACTTTACCATCGGACGACGTAAAGGAGCAAGCAAAGCCAATGCTTCATCAACCTTACTTTGACAATCCGATAAACTAATTTTACCAGACGACAACTCAGAGAGGCTATTTGAAACAACTTCTTTAGTCAACTCAATTTTCCGTTTAACATAACCAACCGAATGAGGCAAGCCAGAATCAGCAACCCCCAAAACCAAATCAGCTTTAGCATCATCATGCTCAGCTAAAAAACCGCCACAACGCTCACGTACAATCTCAGAATTAATCCCATAATAATCAGAAGCTGGAAAACCCGAATAGATATGTAAAAATGGACAGAATTTTCTTTTTCCATGAGTTGGTATTCTAGATACCAATCCATTCTGACCTATAGCTACAATTTCACGGTAATCCAAAAACTTTTCAATACGATAACCAAGGTTTGGAAAAGCAGTCGTCTCAGACGCTACAGCCCAACTCTGCTCTTTTGCACCAGCAACAAGAGGAAATTTATCACCCGAAGCATAGATAACACGCTCCCTCTCCGAAAGCAATAATAATGAAATTGTACCATCGATGATCTCATACATTTTCTGTATCCCATCCACAACGTCGTTGCCACGGCAGATGAGTTCACCTACAAGCTCAGTTTGGCTAGGAACATTTGCTCCAGCATGCCAAGTAGATTTCTTAAAAGTAACACCCTTCTCAATTAAAGAGTAATACACTTGCTGTAAATTCTTGATAAGACCTACCGTACATAGAGCAAAAGTACCGACTTTAGACTCAAACTTTAGCGGTTGCTCCTCAGGAGTATCACTTATAACACCTATTCCCAATTCACCATGAAAACTATCTAATTGGTCACCAAAGCGGGTTTTAAACTGACTATTGCTGATATCATGCGAAACAATTTCCAATTCCTCATTCAAAAAGGCTAACCCGCCCATTTCAGTTCCTAAATGTGTATTATAATCTGTTCCAAAGAAAACTTCTTTTACACAACTCCCTCTGGAAACAACACCAAACAAACCACCTAGCATTTACCAATCCTCGGCAGTATGCTTTCCAGTAATTACCCCTAAAAACCTTATGCATTAAAAAAATAAAACTGATTTATGACACTAAAGCCTTAGAGGAGAATACTTTTTCAACAACCTACAACTAAGACAACACATCCAATAAACCAAACATGAAGCTTAGCACAGTCATGTACAGCTTCACTATTGTTAGACAATAAACAATAAACAACACCCACTAAACCACTCTGAACACAAATTTCCCGACACAATTCATCTCTGGAAATACAATACAGTTAGCCTCTAGCAAATAAGTAGTCTACAGTAATAAACAACCCGACTTACCCCAATAATTCAAAAGAAAAAGAGAGACTGCGACTCACTCTTAGGAGGAGGAAAAATGCAAATGCGTTAGGCACCACACATAGAAGATAGTTTTAGAGCTGTTCTTGAAGCCTCTCTTACAACATAAACATAGTATACTTTAATGGGATAATGTTGCGTGCATGTAAACTGCGACGCAGCATTCAACTAAGCACATATCAACTAAAATAATACTCGAGCAACAATCCTGTTCAATAAGGGTAGAAATGGCTGGGCTCCATTAGGAAAAAAGGAAAATGCAAATTCTCTAGTCATGACAATCTACTTGGAAAGAACTAAATTTGGAGCAAACACTGCAGTCTTTCTCTACAATAACAAACACTGTTTTCCAGCAGGATTAAAATGCGCACATATTAACCGAGACACATTACATTTTCCGCTTTTACCCCATAATTAATTACTGCCAAACAAAAGACATTTCACATAAAAAAACTATAAACCCGTATAGTATACATCTTTTTTGTTTGTTTTTGTCTGTTTAAAAAAACAAGACAGACCAAGTTCAATTGATAGAAAAAACACCCCAACCAGCGCAAAAAGCCCCAACTTAAACGACTTGTAATATTACATATGTATGGACTTATGAAAAAAATAAAAAAACGCTTAACATAGAAAAGATCGCAAATTAAAATAAGGTAATAACAGGTTCTCCATCGTGTAGAAACCATTTTTTTTATCCAAAAGATGCTTAGCGGCAAACAACGCACCGTTACCAAAAGCCTCTCTTTGTATAGACTCATGAATCAAACGGATAGTTTGGTAGGGAAAACCAAAAATAATTTCATGCCTACCAACGATACCACCAGCCCTAACCGATTTTATGTCTGCACAGGGTAGCGCTAAAGTTTCAGAAATCTTGATCGCAGTCCCAGAAACCTCTTTTTTATCTTTAAAATGTTCTTCAATAATTTCAACATCAGTATAAGGTGCGATTGCTTTTAGAATCTTTGCTGCAAGCATCAAAAAATTAATACCAATTGTAATGTTAGGAGAACAAAGAACACTTGTTTGCTCAGATAATTTTTTTAAATAATCTCTCGTTTCAGGCGGATAAACAGATATTGCAGTTACAATAGCAATACCACGTTTAGCGGCTTCCTCACCATAAGACAAAACCGTTTCAGCAGACGAAAAATCAACAATAACATCCACAGGATGTTCATCAAACAATTTTGCCGACGGCCACTCTTCAATAGGAAAAATTAACCCCTGCCCACCCGCATCCTCTGGGATACCTAGAAACTCTGAAACAGATCGGTGCTGTAAAAGTTTAGACTTCCTAATAACCCAGCAAAGGTACGCCTCGTCGCTTTGTAACAATACTGTGGCAACGGCTCTACCGGCTCTACCAAATCCAAATAATCCTATTCTCATCTGTTATCCCTTGCTATGTTCTTTTTTCAACTTATATTTCTAACCTTTTTCTAGCCCAAACTAACCCGTACAGTCATACAAACACAACAAAAAACCTCAACACTCCACCTACCTCAAAAAAACACCAACGCTTATCCCCAACCAACCAACTTAAACCAAAAACAACATCACCACACAAAGCATAATTTTAACAACAACACAACCTCAAAAATGAAAAGTAAAAAAACTACACATCAACCAAGGAAACAACAAAAAGATAACCACACACAAATCAAACATACCAAGACTACACTCAATTGAAACAATATGTACCTCAACTAAATATCGCTCAGACATTCCATTGACTCGACATCTCAGGCGATTGGTGGCCGCAGGCTGAACTAGTCGACCGAAGTCTTCTAGTTTACACCCCGGCTCCATCAAACCCATCTTTTATGGGAGCCTTCGTCCAGTGAAACTGGAATGGCTGCCTCTTTTCGGGAGAGGCTTCGAGCTTAGATGCTTTCAGCTCTTATCCACAACGGCGTGGCTGCCCGGCGACTGCCTTATCAGACAACCGGTTAACTAGAGGCCACAGCGTCCCGTTCCTCTCGTACTAGGGACCCTTTCCCCTCAAGCAGCCAACACTCCCAGCAGATAAAGTCCGACCTGTCTCACGACGGTCTAAACCCAGCTCACGTTCCCTTTTAATAGGCGAGCAGCCTCACCCTTGGCCCCTTATGCAGGGCCAGGATAGGAAGAGCCGACATCGAGGTACCAAGCCGCGGGGTCGATGGGGACTCTCGCCCGCGACAAGCCTGTTATCCCTAGGGTAATTTTTCTGACACATCCAGCCCCCACCAATGGGGAGCATGGATGATCGCTAAGCCCGGATTTCTCCTCTGCGTCCCTTACTGTTTGGGACACAGTCAGGCTGGCTTTTGCCCTTGCACTCTACGGAGGATTTCTGTCCCTCCTGAGCCAACCTTAGGGCGCCCTTGATATCTTTTCAAGGGCGTGCCGCCCCAGCCAAACTGCCCACCTACCGTTGTTCCAGCTCGCAAGGAGCCGGTGAGAAACACGGTTGCAGAAAGTCGGTGTTCCATTGTCGCCTCCCCGGGGTCCCAGAGAACCCCAGATCGACAGCTCCCGACTACACTCTGTATCCACAACCGTATTCCAGCGGCAGGCTGCAGTAAAACTCCACAGGGACTTCTTTTCCCGCTGGGAGATCGTGGACTGTTCGTCCACGTTATGTGGTTTCACCGGGTACTACGCGGGGACAGTGGGGCCCTCGTTGATCCATTCATGCACGTCGGAACTTACCCGACAAGGAATTTGGCTACCTTGAGAGAGTCAGAGTTACTCCCGGCGTTTGCAGGCCCTTAGCCCAGTTGGACCCAGGTTTCAGGTACCTGTACTGGCCAGGATTCAGAAGCCGTTCACAAGCTTTCGCTCTTGCGGCTTCCTATGTTTTTATTAAACAGTCGAGACCCCTTTGTCACTGCGACCTGCTCTCCCAGCCGAAGCTGAAAGAACAGGCACCCCTTATACCAAAGGTACGGGGCTAATTTGCCGAATTCCCTCGCATTAGTGTATACCCGACACGCCTTAAGTTACTAGCCTAGGGACACCTGTGTCGGTTCTAGGTACGATCATAAAGAATCCTTCATAGTGTGCTTTTCAGTGGCTCCAGAAATCAGCTGAACCTCCCTAAAACGGGTGGCTATTCCCAATTTCATCCAGTTCTCGTCATTACGGCACTCCCTGGATTTATAAGGTTAAACAAGGCGATGACCTTGCTCAGCTTATCCCAAAACGTCAACACTAAGCTTGCGTTACCGCACGTATCTCTATGGTTCCGGAATCTTAACCGGATTCCCTTTTTCGGCATAATCGGTTAAGTTATGCCTTAGGATCGACTTACCCCCGGCTGACGATCGTTGCCGGGGAACCCTGGCCCCTTCGGCGGAGAAGATTCTCACTTCTCTTTGCTGTTACTACCACCGGGATCTGCAATCCTAATCGGTCCACTGGACCTCACAGCCCAGCTTCTGCCCAACTAGGACGCCTTCCTACCAGCGCAGCTTAAGCTGCGTTCTGAGGTATCAGTGGCTGGCTTAGCCCCGTCAATTTTCGGGGCCGTCAGCCTCGGCGGGTGAGCTGTTACGCTATCTTTGAAGAATGGCTGCTTCTAAGCCTATCTCCCCGCTGTCTGAGGCTGACGACGCCCTTTGGTTTGACATTTAGCCAGCACTTGGGGACTTTAACCTCAGTCTGGGTTGTCCCCCTCTCGGTCGTGGAGCTTACCCCCACTAACCCGCTTCCCGAGGTCTACGGTGCGAGTGGATTCGTAGTTTGAAAGGAAAGTGGACCCTTTCGGATCCTTGTTTTCCAATCAGTGCTCTACCCCACTAGCCGCCTCGCTCAGGACTGGGCTCAGGCCCACTTCGGAAGGAACTAGCTATCACCAGACTAGATTGGTCTTTAGCCCCTAGCCCCAGGTCTGGGGAACAAATTGCACGTTAGAACCCTTTCGAACCTCCACTAGGCTTTCGCCTAGCTTCATTCTGCCCAGGGCTAGATCGTCTGGTTTCTAGTATGTATAGTTATGACTTCGGGCCCTTTCAGACCCTGCACCTGGCTCCTTGCGGAGTTGCGTGCGTGTTGGTTTCCCTTTGCTTACAAGTTTGCCACTTTTAGGCTTGCCATAGCTATAAACTCCCCGGCCCGTGTTTCGAGACGGAACGCATAACCCTGATCCACTTTCTTCGTACGACTGCATCACTACAGTTTCCTTCAGAAAGCTTCGTTTCTTTTGGGCCATGCACGTCTGTAACTGTCTGGTTTCAGGCACTTTTCACCCCCATTCCGGGGTACTTTTCAGTTTTCCGTCACCGTACTAGTGCGCTATCGGTCTTGAGGTATATTTAGTCTTGGAAGTTGGTGACTTCCAACTTTCCATACCGAAGCCACGGTATGGTAGTCTGGGACTCTCGCTCAACTCTTTCTGGTTTACGTTTACGGGGCTATCACCCTCTATGGCGGACCTTTTCAGGTCACTTCAACTTCGTCAGCGAAGAGGAAGCAAGGCCCTTAACCCTACATCTCCAATGCATTTCTACAAAGGATTCGGTTTGGACTATTCCCATTTCGCTCGCTGCTACTAAGGGAATCCCTGTTGGTTTCTTTTCCTCCCCCTACTAAGATNNTATCGCGGCTTGCCGCGCCCTTCGTCGGTTCTCAAGCCGAGCCATCCTCCAGACAGCGTGGCATGTTACGGGCCAATGGTAATGTCTGTTTGGCGTTTAGTGAAACACATATATTTCAAATTAAGTGTTTGGCGTCGTTGTATATGTTTGACCTGTGCATGGTGTCATTTTGAGCGCCAGTAGCGCCCATTCACCGCTTCACCCCTCATCGTGTTCTGGTGGGGGGTTGCATCATTATTGTTGTGTAACCCATGTTACTGGGATTGCATAAGAAGCTTACTCGGCGAATATAAGTGTTATGTTGCACTTTTTCTCGTCTCGTTCTGTCGATGCTTATTAAGCGCCAACATGCTTCTCCTCTCACGCGATCCCAATTTCTCGGGATACCTCCTGTTTTATCAGGGAAAATATCAAGTCTACAAACCCGCATATTAACCTGTCGCAACAAACAGAACACAGTTCTATCTAGACGGGATGTAAAAAACTTTTTTTGAATGGCCTCCGATAAGCCATAATATTGATGTATTGGAAAGGTGAGTGACGTAGTCGTGGGGTTGGATGTTCACCTGAGGAGCACCCAGATGACAGTTATGAAGAATGATTTAGTTGGAAAAATAATAAAAATTTTATAAAGCGAACTTTCATAGAAGTACTATGAAAGCCCTTTTTGCCCAAAGCCTAAATCTAATAAATTTGAAACAATAAAAAAACACCACCTCTTTTTTTAGAACCCATTTTAAACCTCAACATAAAAACCCTTTTTAACCAAAAAACAAATGAAATAAACCAAAAAACCCAGATAAAAAATACTCCACGAAACCTAAAAAAACAAACCCTCAACACCCCTAAACAAGAATAGAAGCAAAAAACAACTAAAAAGCCAATATAAACATCCAAAAAAAGAAACCCGACTAACAACCACAACCTAAACAACCAAACCCAACAAAAACAAACCCGAACCAACACCAGAAGACGGGATGAAAAAAGCCTAAACAGCTATCCTTTCAAAAAGAAAAAACAAAATCATTCAAAGCAGGATATCCTTGATATAGTAATGGCGGGCGGGAAGGGATTTGAACCCTTGACCCTCAGCTTAGAAGGCTGATGCTCTATCCGTGCTGAGCTACTCGCCCAAATAACGCACTTCTAATGGGGTTCATCCAAATAAGATTTTGCCTACAACCGTCATGTTAAGGTTACTAAAGTTAACACTAAAAAAACTTCATTATCCAGACTCAACGCGATTTCAAGTCTTCCAACCAGGACCAGCCTTCTTACCAAACACTACTTGCATATGACCAACTATGATCAAAATCCACCATACCGAAGAATAAAAGAAATAATACAGAAACAATTCATGCACCTTCATTTCATTAAAGCCTAGCTTACGCCCAAAACCATAGAATACAGTCGCTGTTACCCCAAAACCAAACAACGACATAAGAACAATCTTAAGCACATCAGCGGTAGCTAAAGAAACCAAAAACAAAGGCAGAGCAATATTAAATTTCACTGATAAGAACAAAGAGAAAACAAGCAACTCATTGTACATCCAAATACTTGGGATCAAAGCACTCAAAGCAAATACCGTTACTGAAGGATAAAGGAAAAATAAACTGGGCAAGAAAACCTGTGGTTTCCTAGCAAAACGCCTAATCAAATCTTTATACCAATCCTTTAACCACAGTGCTTGCCCAATAGACCAACGACGCCGCTGAGTATACCATTTATGCCATGAGCTGTAAACGACGTTTTTTACTTCAATATCTTTTGAGTAAGCAAACCTACCGTCTTCTAAGAAAGCACGGGTAGCTAAGTCAATATCTTCTGCCACAACAGTACGAAAGCCGTCAACTTTTTCAAACATTTCCCGCCTAATTGCAAATGCAGCGCCATTAACTGCAGGACACTTACGCATGAACTTGGATGATAACCAAGCACTCATATTAAACGTCAAGTATTCATAATAAGCCATTCTTGACAGAAAGGACTTATTCTTCGTGACACGCTTCTTTATATCCAATATGTCAGTGTGTTCCATTGCCATAACAATTTTTCGCAGGTAATCAGGATCGACGTTTAAACTGATATCAGAATCCAAAAAAAGCAACACATTACCCGAAGAATACTTAACCGTATTGTTTAAAGCGTTGGCTTTTCCCGTGCGCGCCTCATTCACAATAAAAGAAACGTTTGCTCTTTCCATTTGCTTAATCTTTGCAAGGAAATCTTCAGTAGGTTCATCGACAGTTACAAAAACTTCTTTGCTTACATTTTGAGAACATAGAATATCAAGCATTCCGTCTATCTGATTTGATTCTTTGAATACAGGAATAAAGATGCTTATATCCACTGGTAATCCTCGAATGCCGGTGAAGCCAACAAGTTTATTCTCAGTAGGGTTTTTAAATTATTCTAATAGCAACCTATTAAACGCCTGCATAACAAGCACTAATCACGAGTTAACCATACTTTCTAATTAGATTCTGGAGTGAACCCGAAGAAATTGGACCAATACAAAGTAAAAATTCTGCTTCATGACCATTATGTCCAAAGTCTTCTTCACTAAAAAGCAAACTCTTAGAACAACCTACACCGAGCAACTTAGCTAGTTTTACAAAATTATGCTCAGAAACCAAATTCGAGGGATTAACTGTACATTCCAAATACTTAGCTGTAGTTTTATACAACTGGTTTAGCAACAACCTCTGCTGCAACCCATTACCACGATAAACAGCATCAACAACAATTTCCCAACTGAAAAAGGTATCTGGTCTAGTAGGTGACACATATCCTGAAGAAAAAGCAGCAATACGACTACCATCTATAGCAACTAGACATGTATTGGAGAAGTCTCGCGCTAAAAGAAAATAAGTATAGCGAGAGTTTAAACCCACGTATGGTCGGTTGGCTACGAGAAGTCTGTAAACTTCGCCTATGTCCTCGATTCTAACAGAACGTATAGTTATAGTGGAACAGTCAACGGTATTGGACATTCAGGACGCCTTTCCATTATGACCTTTTCTACGGTCTAACCTAGCGTTACCTTTTGGTACAAGCGATATAGTCTTGTCTCCATCAGCTAAGAGTTTCTCTATACCAATCGATCCTTTTTCATCTTTTTTGAGATTTAACTGTAATTTACATTTAACACAGTTTCTGTCACATGTAACGGACTTATAGTCATCGGGTTCTTGATATGTGGTTATTACACCTTCATAATTTCGTAAAACAGTCTTGTTGTTTGACCAAGAAATAATATAATTGGGCATAATTGGAATTTTTCCGCCTCCACCAGGAGCATCAATTACAAACGTTGGCACGGCAAAACCGCTTGTATGACCAATAAGACTTTCCATAATTTCTATTCCTTTGCCGATTGAGGTACGAAAATGATTTAATCCCTCTGAGAGGTCACACTGAAATAAGTAGTATGGACGCACACGATTCTGAACTAATTTTTGATTTAGTTTTTTCATGATTTGTGGACAATCATTAACACCTGAAAGTAGAACAGATTGGTTGCCAAGAGGTATGCCTGCATTTGCTAGTTTCCTTAACGCTGCTCTTGCAGATGGAGAAAGTTCTCTTGGATGGTTGAAATGAGTATTGAGCCAAAGAGGATGATGACGTTTGAGCATTTCTACAAGTTCGTCAGTAATGCGATATGGTAGTACCACAGGCGTTCTTGTTCCAATTCGAATTACTTCAATATGAGGAATATTATTTAACTCAGTTAGGATCCAATCGAGAAAATTATCAGGTAACATGAGAGCATCACCGCCAGAGAGAAGTACATCACGGATTTCTTTATGCTGACGGATGTAATCTAAGCCAGTCATGATTTGCTCTCTAGAGGGAACGTGATCTGGATCACCGACTTTTCTTTTTCGAGTACAATGACGACAATACATAGCACAACAATTACTGATTAGAAACAATACACGATCGGGGTATCGATGAGTTATACCTTTAACGGGGCTATCCTTATCCTCATGTAAAGGGTCTCTCATGTCATAATTGGATACTTTAAGTTCAGCAGGATTTGGAAAAGCCTGCTTGAAAATTGGGTCATCATCATAGTTTTCCGGATCAATTAAGGAAGCATAATAAGGGGTAATACTTAATGGAAACTTTTCAATTGTTTTATTGAGTGCCTTGCGCTCTTTTGGGGCAAACTGTATCCCCATAAAACTTTCAAAATCTTCAATATTCCTAATAGAATTCTTTAGTTGCCACTCATAACTTTTCCATTCTAAAATAGATACATGAGGTTTGAATTTTTTAGAAATATATGAACGATTACTGGTCATAGCTTCAGATTTTTTAACAATCAAAGGTTCTCTCCTCGTAGCGCTGTTCCGTTTTTTAGTCTAATATTTTATCTTTTTTATATCTTACTGCCAAGCGCCCTTTGCAAAAAAGCAAAGTACCGTTAACAAGGTATACGAATATTTGGAATTCTATAAAAGGATTTTTGGTGTTAGATAGCTAGATTATTATGTGCGTTGATTAATTATGCCTCTGTTATGACCAAGGTTAAGGCCATTAGTCTCTTTTCAGGTGGCTTAGATAGTATTCTTGCTACAGAACTTGTACGTAGACAGGGTATAGAAGTAATCGCATTTTATGTAGAGACCCCTTTTGAAATTTCCAAGAAAAAAGACACAACCGATGTCCAACAAACAGCAGAACAACTCAATATTCCACTAATAATACAAAACGCAAAAAAGGCATACATAAAGATGTTAAGGAACCCAAAGCACGGCTACGGAAAGAACATCAACCCCTGTATAGACTGCAAAATTTTCATCCTAAAACAAGCCAAAAAATACGCTAAAGAAATTAACGCAGACTTTCTTTTTACCGGCGAAGTTCTTGGCGAAAGACCAATGTCTCAACATGGACCTGCATTAAAAACAATCGAGAAAGAAGCCGCTCTAGAAGGCAAGTTATTGCGTCCATTATCAGCCAAGTTGATGCCTGAAACCGAAGCTGAAAAGAAAGGACTCATCGACCGCAACAAACTACTGGGTATACAGGGCAGATCACGTAAACCCCAATTGGCACTTGCCAAAGAATATGGAATAAAGGTATACCCTTCACCCGCAGGTGGATGCTTACTAACTTGCGAAGAATACGCAAGGAAACTACAAGATTTATTCAGTCACAAAAAACGCGTCACAATAGAAGACATAAAATTACTTCGAATAGGTCGCCATTTCCGTTCAGGATCAAATAAAATAATTGTAGGTAGAAATTTTGAAGAAAACACATCTCTAACAAAAAATAAGTCAAACAGCGACTATTTTTTTGAGTTACCAGACGTCGTTGGTCCAGTAACCATACTACAAGGACCAAAAAATAAATCTGCCATCGAAACAGCTGCAAAGTTAACAGCATTCTATTCCGACACAAAAAAACCAATAGCCGCTGTTAATTATGGGAAACAAATCCTCACCAACTCAATCTCTGTCACTTTACCATTTAAAACAACAGTTGATAAATTACGTATTTGCTCTCAAATAGAAAAACTGAAATGTCTCACATAATCAACAATAATAGAAATATTATGATAGAATCATTTTATCTACATCTTCAATTTAAAACAAAAAAAGAAACAGGATCAATTAATCTGCCGTTTTTATGTGATAAGTGTGGCGTCTGCTGTACCTTAGATGACTTTTTAACTGCAGGCCAAATTAAAGTAACTCCAACAGAAAACCCAGAGCTTTACGCTATGCTTAGAAAAATTTATGAAGAGATGGGTAAACAATGGGAAGAAGACCCAATCAAATACGACCGATACATTACTCACACACCATGCCCATTTCTAAAAGATAAACAATGTTCAATCTATGAAGTAAGACCGGAAGGCTGCCGCAAATTTCCCAATACGCACTTCGGTAAGCTAACCAAAGATTGTAGGGCATTAAACAGGTTCACAAAACAAGCTAACGCCTTAAGCAAAGACAGGGTTGTCAAGAAAACATATCACACCACAACAGAACCAATTATAAAGACCGAGCTTTCAAAAAAGCAATATCAAGACTGTATAATTAAATTAAAGACAAGTGGAATCACAGAAGATGAAATAAACTTTTTTACAAGTTTAAATCAAAAATGTTAGGTTTATCAAACTTTTTTACTAATTTATTTACTTTAGCTGACCGCATCACTACCTGCTTATATGTTCGTAACCGAACAAAGGAACAGTGCTTTGCAACCCAAATTACCGCATCTTCACTAAAACCTGTATCTGAAACAAGTACCCCCAAATCAGCCTGGGCTTTATCACGCGCAAAAGCAATTTTACAACAGAACCTTTGAACTTCATGCAATCGCACGGGTTCACCAAGATGCTTGCATTCCACAATTACCTTTTGCTTACCCTTAGGATGGTCTAGATGGGCATGGATATCAACAGGTCGGGTATGGAGAACTGTATTGGTTTGTGTACGATAACCCATATGCTTATAGAATGCTTCGACATTCTCCTCAAAGTGGCGTTCGCTCTGAAGATTGTTGGTCATCTGGTTCCCCTATTTTTGGAAACTTTGGTGTTTATATGGATTACGCATTACACCTCATGTTTTTAGCCCTAATAATACCTTAAAAGACCAAATACAGAATTACATAAACAACAAATTTTGAATACACCAAAAAACAATTCAAGATTATTAAAAAAGGATAGTTCATAACTAATTCTTTCGCATCGCTTCATCTTTAAGTTCTTTGGGCATCAACTCAATCGCATACCTCAGTGCTGTTCGTGGCATAACCTTGCGACGCGCAATAACGTAATCGAAAACTGCTTTTTGATGAACACGACTCTCCTCTTTTAGCAACCAACCATAACCCTTCTGAACCAAATCATCAAGGTCAGTTAGTAACATATCAGAAATCTCAAATGCATCCGCTAAAAACTTACCCTTTTTCGCTGGCACAATAAAAGAGACTGCAGAAGCCCTCTTTAGCCACCTATTCTCACTCCTTGCCCAGTTTTTCATTTCAACCACAATCTCAGGATATTTAACGATTAAATCACCAACTGTGTGGTTGCAAAAACTATCACATTTAGCCCAGTTGTCGACATAAAAGAGTATCCAGCGCCTAAAAGTGGTTATATCTGAGGGTAATAAATTATTAATATAATCTGGCAGCCAATACGACACAATGAATGATTCCTCCATATAACCAGATTCAAAGAGAGACTCACACAAACAAAAAACTTCTTTTTTATTCCATTTTTTTACTTTCCACCAATAATTTTTAGCTATCTTACCCACAATGGCTGTCTTAACCCCGTAAACTTTTATCTTTTCTTTAAAAAAATTCTTAGAATTCAATTTAACACTTTCGTTTATATTAGCCCTTAATTCTTCCCTTATCTGATGAATAATTATATCCATAACAGAAAAGAATAAACTAAAAATACTTTAGCTTTATCCAAAAGTTTATACTCTAAAATTGAGGGAAGGAAGAACTATAAATCTTCCATCTGATATAGACCCAAATCAATGTTTAAACATTTTTCAGGTCCATTGCTGTCATCAAGATCATAGAGATAACTGGTTGCTACGTCTAGGCGACTCTTTTTGATTGTCATTTTTTCTTTAACCGTCCTTACCTTAACTTTCTTCGGCTTTGCCACAATACAAGGTGGAGCAATCACCAAAGTATCAACTATTAACGTAGGAGAAATTTGTGTAACTTCAACTTTAGTCCCCTCAACAGACGAGCTGCATTTCAATTCATCATGCAACTGTTTAGTCAACGCCTTTTCTCCTCCAAACTTCGGCACTGATTAAATCTCTAATAGCAACTCGAATGGCTTCAGCGCGGTTGGGATAAAACCGCTCGTCCACCAACTGATCTAAAGCTTTTATATACGTTTCAGGTAGATACAGAGTAATTAGTTTCAAGTAAGTTAAGACTCCCCTGCTGCTTTTACAAACATACATCATTGACGGTAACTTATACTTCTACATATTATGTTACATATATGCACATAATATGTTGGTTCCACACTATATAAATAAAAAACAAGAGAATAAACACATAAGTGTTAATTACGATATGTGAAGAGACACGTTTTTATGGCAAGACAAAGCAACTAACTTGATTACAACATGCACAACAGAAAGATACTAATCAAAAATTACGGCTGTAGCGCCAACACCGCAGACGGAGAAACACTCGCAGGTTGCCTAAAACAAGCTAACTATCAACTCACCAACGAAGAATCTGAGGCAGACCTCATCATCTATAACAGTTGCGCAGTCAAGGGTCCAACTGAGAACCGCATAATAGACGACATCAAACGTACACCAAAAGGGAAAAAAATTGTAATTTCTGGATGTTTACCCAGAATTAGTTTGGATCGTTTGAAACGGGAAGTACACTTCAATGGTATAGTCGGTCCAGCAGTTGGCAAGCAAATAGTCGATTTGGTAAACCGAGTTTTTGCTGAGGAAACAGTAATTGAATTACCAGATCGCACAAAAATACCAGCACTTACCCTACCTAGAGTGACAAAAAATCCTGTAGTCAGCATTGTACCCATTAACTTTGGCTGCCTAGGAAGCTGTGCCTACTGCTGTGTTGTGCATGCACGTGGCAAGCTTCAAAGCCACAGCATACCAGAAATCACTCAGCGAATACAAGCTGATTACGAAGTTGGCGCCCGTGAGTTTTGGTTAACTTCACAGGATACTGCAAGTTATGGTAGAGACATTAAAACAAACCTCGCACAACTACTTTGCGCAGTCAACGAGTTAACTGGTAAATTCCGAACACGTGTTGGTATGATGACTCCTAACTTGGTCGCTGATACACAGGAGGAGTTGATTGGTGCCTTTGAGAGCGAAAAGATATTCAAATTCTTACATTTACCGGTACAGAGCGGCGATGACAAAGTTCTAGATGGCATGCGAAGATTCTACACAGCGGAAGAATTCAAATCAGTCGTAGAGTCATTCCGAGAAACATTCCCAGACATTACCCTTGCAACCGACATTATAGTAGGGTTCCCTGGAGAAACAGAAGAAGCATTCAATAATACACTCAAGTTAATGAAAGAAATCAAACCCGACATAACTAATGTCTCTAAATTCTTTCCCAGACCCAAAACAGACGCTTGGAAAATGCATGATGGTTTAGTTGTAAAAGAAGAAATTAAACGTAGAAGCGCTGTCACGGCAGATCTGGCTAAGGCGTTATCAGCAAAACGTAATAGTAGTTGGGTTGGCTGGTATGGCGAAGTGTTCGTTGATGAGAAAGGTAAAAAGGCAGATTCGTGGATCAGTCGGAATTTTGCTTACAAACCAATCGTTATCAGTAGTAACCAAGATTTGCTTGGTAAAACTTTTCAGGTTAAAGTAGTTGAGTCTTCACCAACATATCTGAAAGGCATTATCATCGAAGCCGAGAGTAATGAAGTAGGTTACTTGGTGCTTTAAGTTTGTGCATGATTGAGAGCCAAACGCCATTCTTCACCGTATGCACTTATAGTAGTCCAGTAACATTCTTTCTGTGCGACCTCTGAGGACCCAACCAAATTGAAGGAATAAGTACCGTATCCTGATGGGGTTTCTACGATTTTGTGTCCAAGATCTAGTAGCGAAGTGTAGGTGGAGTATGATGGATCAGTAAACATGTTTCGCCATTGCTGAATTGGGTCTGAGTCGTAAACCATCAAGCCATCTAGTTGCATAGCGACTAATTCGTAGGATTTATCGCCTATAGCCTGCTCTACTGAGAACTGGATAAGAGTTGACGGATCGAAAATTACGCTGATATAACCAATCAGTTCTTTATCTAGATTGAAAAGTGGAGCAGTTAAAATGTTACCCATCATATCGGATTGAACGGGGACAACCGGAGTCATAACAGGGGTTATTTCCCCCACCGGGTTGGGGTTTAAGTGAGTTTGCTCGCCTACATTTCTACCTATGATGTAGCGCCAGGTTGTTGGTTGTACTGCCACAATAGTGTTGTTGAGGTCTTCTGTTGCAGCGTTAATTATAAAGGAACTATTAGCTGCTAATGCACTTAGAATTTTATCTGCTTGGTTGCCTACAATGCCAACGGTAGCGAATTGTTCTGAAGCATAAACCAGGCTTTCGCCAATACGTTCTAGTTCTTTTGATATGTTTGCTTGTGCATCCGTTAAAGTTGCAATCATATCCACTTTTACTTCAGCGTCACTTTTTGCGATGTTTAGGTAGGCATATTGTGTCAAAAAATAAGCATTAATTGTTATCGAAGCAACCAAAGTTACTGTGATTAGGATCATAAGAATTTTCTTTGCTTTCGTCCTTTTTCCCTTCCGGTTTAAGAGTGACTGTAGTCGTAATCGACTATATGAATATTTAAATAATTATGAAATAAACCTTTTACTTGAGCTGAGAAAGTGACCAATAAGCAAGCAAGTATTTGCCTTTTCAATACACTAACCCGTAAAAAGGAAACATTCACCTCAATTGTTCCAGATAAAGCTAAAATCTACACCTGTGGACCAACCGTTTATGATTACGCACACATAGGTAACTTTCGGGCTTTCCTTTTTGAAGATATACTCAAGCGCTGGCTTACCTATCGCGGTTACAAAGTAATACATATTATGAATCTAACCGACATAGATGACAAAACCATTAAAGGCAGCCAAAAAAAAGGCATACCCCTCCAAGATTACACAGAATTTTATGTTAACGCCTTCTTCGAAGATATCAAAGCATTAAATATTCTTCCTGCCGACGTCTACCCCAAAGCAACTGAACATATTTGTGAAATGATAAAGATAATTCAAATCTTGCTGAAAAAAGGAGTTGCGTACAAGGGTGAGGATGGTTCTATCTACTTTTCAATCGCCAAATACCCTGAATATGGAAAACTATCCCATATTAAAGTCAATGAATTAAAGGCAGGAGCACGAGTCAACCAAGATGAATATGCAAAAGAAGAAGCCCAAGACTTCGCCCTTTGGAAAGCATGGACCCCTGAAGACGGCAAAATCTATTGGGACACCGAATTAGGCAGAGGACGTCCAGGTTGGCATATCGAATGCAGTGCTATGAGCATGAAATACCTAGGTGAAACCTTTGATATCCACTGCGGAGGAATCGATAACATGTTTCCTCATCATGAAAATGAGTTAGCCCAATCGGAAGCCTCAACAGAAAAGAAATTTGTGAATTATTGGATGCATAATGAACACTTGCAAGTTGAAGGAAAGAAGATGTCTAAACGTTTTGGCAACTTCTATACCCTTCGCGACTTACTGGCCAAAGGCTATGATCCAATAGTGATTCGCTATCTGCTTATTTCGACACATTACCGCCAACAATTCAACTTCACTTTTGAAGGTTTAGAATCAGCCAAAGCCGCAGTTGACAGACTCCGCAACTTTGTTCGCCGCATACATGAGGTTGAGGGAACAACTATGACAGAAAAAGTTTCCACTTTAACCAGTAAACTTGAGGCATGCTTCGGCGGTTCCATGGATGATGACCTAAACATCGGCACTGCCCTCGCCGCTCTATTTGATTTCATAAGGGAAATGAACGTTTTACTTGACGCAAACCTTGTCAGTAAAGAGGAAGCGGTTCAAGTTGGCGGGTTGATGATACGCATTGATGAGGTATTAGGAGTCATAGGAAAAGTCGAAATTAAAGAGGTTTTATCCGAAGACGTTGATGCCTTGGTACAGAAGCGTGAGGAGGCTAGGAGGGCTAAGAACTGGAAGGAAGCTGATACCATCAGAACCCAACTTAAAGCAATAGGCATCATATTGGAAGACACAACCCAAGGAGTCAGATGGCATAAGGAGAAAAAAGTCTAAGGTATTATCCCACAAAAGGTCCATTTTTTTGTGGCATATTTTTCTCTATAAAGTTTTTCTGAAAGTTCTTTTTCATAGGAAGTTAGTTTACCTGTTGCAAGCTGAATTTTCATTATAGCCTTAAAACCTTGTTCTAAAGCATTAGCAATAGTAACAGGAGATATGTTATGCCTAAGCTCGCTTTGTATGCTTGTAATTTTGCGTTGACCAATATCGGCAGCTTGACTGCAACTGAGATCTTTGAACTTTAAAAGGTTGAACATTTTTGCATAATCAATAATACGCAAGATCGTGCCATGCTGGAGGACAACACCACGAGTGATAGTTTGACTGCTCCCCGAAATCTTCTTGCCAGCTACACCGAGGTTAGGACAATTCTTTGAATCTCCAGTGTTAAAGTCTGCTGGGATACCTATGAGGCGAAGGGCATCAGTTATTGCTCTATAAATATTGGTGTAAACAGTCGTTATGTCGGCGGTACCTAAATCAGAAGTTTTAGCGATAACACTGTAGGTTACTTCACCCTCATAGTCATGGTAGACGGTTCCACCTCCACTTGGTCGACGTACCACATTCACACCCAGTTGTCGGGCAGCCTCAAGGTAAACTTCATTTGTAAGGTTTTGGTTTCTACCAATACTCACTGCAGAGGGTTTCCATCTGTAGAATCGCAGGGTATTGGAAACTTTATCTGCAACACGTGCTTGGAGGATAGCTTCGTCGATTGCCATATTCATAGCAGCATCATGAGTTGAAAGGGGTATGTAACGCCAAGTATCCATATGTTTCACTAGATGATTATCACTTATTGCTCAATGTTAAAAACATAAGGCTATCATTTGTTCTTTTTCATCTGGGTATATATGGCTGTAATGTTGCCGTCAACCATCTCCAGCCATTGGTCATTTTGAGCAGCATCTAGTCCTTTGTTAGTGAAGATTTGTTTTGCCAGCTGAAGAGCCTCTATAGCTTGTGCTAAACAGCCAAGTGCAGCCAACGCAGTACCTTGATTTACTTGTGCCATCAGCCATCGACCAGTGTCTGCCGGATAATTATCTCCAAATTGATCATAGAAGACCAGCGCCTTATTAGCAGAGGCAAAACTCTCCAGGTGCTTACCAAGTCGTCCATACGCAGCAGATAAACCAGCGTAGATAGAAGCTTCAAAGCGACCACAATCAACCAGTTGGTATTCAGAAAGCGATTTGTATATCTCTAATGCCTTGTTGAAACATTCAATTGAACCTTGATAATTACCTTGATGAAAAAGTTGATCCGCCGTTCTATGAGTCCCTTGCATGGCCTTTAATAAACGCGCTGTTTTCATCAGCTAACACAACATATTATTTGACTAATAGACATTTCAATTTTATTCGCAACAACGATAGATAAGCCTTAAAACCTAAACTTGCATTCCTAAATGGCAAAGAGGGAGCATAATTGAAAATAATCTCAGGGCCCGCATCCAAAGACTTAGCTGAAGCAGTCTCAACACTGACCGGATACCAAAACGTTCCAGTAGTTACTAAAATCTTCCCTGACGGCGAATCTTATATCAGAATAGACGGCGACATACAAAACGAAGAGGTTGCAATTATCCAGACCACCTGCCCCCCCACGCAAGACAGCAGACTACTGCAACTGGCATTCCTTGCTGATTCCGCTAGACGTGCGGGCGCCATCAAAGTCACCGCAATAGTTCCATATCTTGCCTATGCGCGACAAGACAAAATGTTCCTTGCAGGCGAAGGTATCAGCATAGAAACCATCGCACGTATGCTCAAAGCTGTAGGAACTGACGAACTACTAACAGTAAATATCCATTCTGAACACTCATTAACACAATTTCCGCTTCCAACAAAAACAGTGAGCGCCATCCCACTCATCGCAGATTACTTCATTAAAAAGGGCTACAAAGGTGCATATGCCCTCTCACCTGACAAAGGCGCCATGTACATTGCCCAACAAGCCCAAGCTGTACTGGGCGGAGATGCTGGACACTTAAACAAAACCCGTGACCGATACACAGGCCAAACAGTCCAAACCGCAGAATGCCTAAACATCAAAGACAAAAACGTCATAATCCTTGATGATATCATTAGCACAGGCGGCACCATCGTTGGCGCAGCCAAAATCCTTCGAGAAAAAGGCGCAAAACATGTATTATGCGGTTGTGTACACGGTTTACTCATTGGCAACGCAGAAAAACGCATCCTTGACGCAGGCGTAGAAGAAATTGTGGGTACAGACAGCGTTCCCGGCGCAGTCAGCAAGGTTTCATTGGCACCACTTATTAGCCAAACCCTCAAAGGCGCACAATAGTGCATAGACTCTTTTTTTTACTTTCAGGCGAAAATTCTACACTACCAGTAGCTGAAGTTAAAGCAATACTAACAGGAGAAGGATACAAATATAGCAACCCTTCGGAAATGGACCAAGTTCTACGTTTAGAAGCACCAATAGAAAGCGTCAAGATTCTTCAAATCCGAGCAGCTTATACACGGGTTTGTGCACAAGAACTCCTATTGACAAAAGCCATTTACACAGACATTGCTGAAACTGTCTCTAAAGTAGACTTTAGCACAGTTATTCTACCCGGTGAAAGCTTCGTAGTACGCATCAATCGTATAAAAAACTACGCCGACGCCGAAATCAATACTATGATGCTTGAAATAAAACTGGGAGGGCAGATCCTAAAACAGACACATGGCGTTACTGTAAACTTAAAAAACCCCGATAAAACCATTATTGGCATAATTACTAACGATAAACTTATTTTAGGTCTAAAATTAACTAACATAACCAGCAAAACTTTCTCCGAAAGACGCCCACGTAAGAAACCTTTCTTTCACCCCTCAGCTATGCCCTCAAAGATGGCACGCTGCATGGTAAACTTGACACATGTAAAAGCGGAATCGATTCTGCTCGATCCCTTTTGCGGCACAGGAACCTCACTCATCGAAGCCACTTTCATCGGTTGCCGAACAATTGGAATAGATGCACAAAGACGCATGATCGTTGGTACTAAAAAGAATTTAGAACATTTTAGCATAACAGCTGAAGGATTGTTGATTGCCGATTCACGGAAAATTCCCCTCTACAAAGTCGATGCTGTAGTTACCGACCCGCCATATGGTCGTTCCTCTAGCACACTTAAATCTACCACCAAGCATCTAGTCGAGGAAGTCTTAACTGGCGTTAAACCATTGTTGAAGGTGGGACAACGGATTTGCATTGCTTCCCCCAAGACATTAAATATAAGGTGTCTTGGAGAGACACTGGGCTTTCAGCATGTAGAAAGCCACTTCGCCTACGTGCATGCAACCTTGACGAGAGAAATCGCAGTGTTTGAAAAGGTGTAAAATTAGTGAGTATAAAGGTGGTGTTTCTGGGAACAAGTGGCAGCGTACCTACAATGAAACGAAATTTGCCCTGTGTGGTTGTGCAGTGTCCAAAAAGTCAGTGGATGTTCGATTGCGGCGAAAATGTTCAACGCCAGATGCTGGGCGCCAAAATAAGTTTTCACCGTAAAATGAAAATATTCATCACTCATCTTCACGGCGATCACGTACTAGGCTTGCCAGGGTTACTCCAGACAATGGCACTTATGGAACGTAAAGAGGCATTACAAATTTATGGTCCGATCGGGCTTGCAAAATTCTTAATCTGTACTAAAGAAACACTCAATTTTGGACTAAACTACCAAGTTGAAATCATCGAAATTCAAAAGGATGGCATTATTGTTGATGAAGATGAATACCAAATCATAGCCGTTAATTCCAACCATGCCGTTGATAGTTACTGTTTTATTGTTCAAGAAAAACCAAGACCGGGCAAGTTTTATCCTAACAAAGCAAAAGCGCTAGGCATCCCTCCGGGTGAGCTATGGTCTAAGCTGCAAAGCGGTGAAGAAGTTACGACATCAACTGGAAGAACCGTGAAACCGCTTGAAGTAATGGGACCATTACGTGCAGGTAGAAAAATTGTCTATACAGGCGACACTAAACCATTTGAAGCCTTTGCAAAGTTTGCCGAGGGGGCAGATTTAATAATTCATGATTGTACCTTCGATGATTCATTAATCGAAAAAGCGAATGTAGATGGGCATTCAACTTCAAGCCAAGCGGCGTCACAAGCAAAAGCCGCAAACGCCAAACGTCTTGTACTCTCACATATCAGTGCAAGATATCCAGATGCTACTCTACTGTTGAACCAAGCAAAAAAAGTGTTTCCAAATACTATAGTAGCTGAGGATTATTTGGAGCTTGAGTTGCCCTTAAACGAGCAGGTGCTTTAACTTCTTGATACTCTCCGGCACCTTGTTTATTGACTCGATTATGACCCATTTATCATAGCCTATCTTGTGAAGGTTTTCGGCAAATTGACCGTAGTCTATGTTGCCGTCTTCTATACCATTGTGTTCATCTTGGTCGCCGTTGTTGTTACTGGCATGGATATGTACAATTCGGTCAGCCAATTGGTCAAAGAAATTTTGGATTTGATTTTGTAGGTTGGCATGCCCTAAATCTAGGGCTATACCTATAGGCAAGTTAGTTTCTTTGTAAAATCGTTGTAATTCTGCAGGTGTACTCATCAGGAAGCCATATTTCGATGGTAGATTTTCTAGTGCTATATTCATTCCATATTCTTCTGCAATGGCGTATAGTTGTTTGATACTCGCGCAGGATTGTTTGAATAGAGAATCAGGGTAAAACTGGCTGATACCCGTAAATATAGCAGGATGAAAAATCCACATTTTTGCATCTAAGTTGTTAGCGTTGGAAAGAGATTGTTTAAGTCGTTTTAGTGTAGCATTTAGCATGGGTTTGGCTGGTGAACCGATGTTTATGTCAGCAAAGGGAGCATGTACCGAATAAATTATGTCATAAGATTTAGCGGTTTGTCTTAATTTTTGGATACGTGCTTTATTAAGATCATGTGTTCCATCATCGACTATTTCGATGAATTTTGTGTCCATGGTGTTTAAGCGCCTAATCATTCTATCAAAAGGTTCACCTAAACAGTAGAGCATCGAGACACCAACTTTAGGTCTAGACAAGTCATATTCCTCTTGCAAATGGCATTGTTTTATTGTAAAAAGTAAACGCTACCTAAATAACTTAATTGCTACCTTTTGAATTTTAGAGTGAAAATAATTCAGCAATTTATTTGATAAATGCTTGTATAAACGAGTATTGTCAAGTAGATCTATTTTATGCGGATACGCGTTTATTGAATATAACTAAAAATTTAATTATTAAGTATCTCATGATGTACTACCTAACTACTTAAACCACTCTTGTCAAGTTATAAAACACGAGCATTTTGTTATCCGATAGTTAATTTCATATACTTTTAATGGTTGATTCCAAAATTGCCATATTGGTTCACAACAACGGCAAGGAATGTAAGGAGTTTAATCACACCCCTTCGAAGTGGTATGAAAGGGGTGAATTTGTTACTTAATATAAACCAGCAAGTATCAAAGTTAAGCTGATATAACACTGACATATAACCAAAATATTGTGCATAAGTTCTTTAAAACAACCTGCGATAATAAATATGGAGGAAACAAGACATGCCCATCCAAAAAACACCAGAATCAAATACTATCCTTTTCACTTGGTTCAACCAATATGCAGGCATTCTAATTAAGACACCAACTAAAACAATAGTTATTGATCCTGTAGATATTAAAGTCAAAGACCTCTCAACATTAGATGCCATTCTCATTACCCATGAACACTATGATCATCTGGACCCCCCATTAGTCACAGCAATACAGGAAAACACCGGATGTATAGTTATCACAGATCCGGCATCATTTAAAAAATTACAAAATAGCATACCCGAAAAAAATCTTAAAGAAGCAAAACCTGGATTAGAAATCAAACTTGACGCAGTTAAAGTTAAAGCAGAAAAATGCAACCATAATGCTCAAGCTCCGAACACATACATAATCACAAGTGAAGATAACCTTAAAGTCTACCACACTGCCGATAGTCTTCCGTTCCCTGAACTTGCCTTATTGGGTCAAAAAGAACAGTTTGATATTGTTTTCTGCACTGTCGGAGTGGCACCAGGTGCAACACCTCAAACTGGTTTTGAAATCGCTTGGCTAACAAAACCAGCACTAGCAGTACCATATCATACTGGATCAGTAAATAGTCAAGAACAATTTAAAGAAATTATACAGAAAAATTTGCAAAAAACTGCATGCTTGATTCCGGAGAAAAATAAAATCTATCAAGTCTCAAAGAGGTAAATCTCATGAAAGTAGAAAAGTTAACACTTAACAAAAAAATCAGAATGGCTAATATATTATACAAAATCGATGCTCTAAAGTTCGGAGTATACCAACTATCAAGTGGAAAACAGAGCCCTTACTATATCGACCTCCGCGTCATCCCAAGTTTTCCCGATGCTTTCCGAGAAATCTGCGAATTCTACGTTCAACAAATGACCGAGGAAATAGGTCTTAATAATTTTGATCGTATTGCAGGTATACCACTATCAGGGATTCCTTTTGCTTCGCAGGTTGCATATAATATTAAAAAACCCTTTCTCTTTATCCGCAGAGACATAAAACTTTATGGAAGGGAACGCAGGGTAGAAGGCATTCTTATCTCAGGAGATAAAGTCCTAATCGTCGATGATTTACTTACTACCGGGTTGACACTAAAAAGGGCTGTTGAGGCTGTTCGTGCCGAAGGGGGAATCATCACCGATGCAATTATCTTTTTAGATCGTGAAGAAGGCGGAAAAGAGTTACTTGAAAAAAACGGCGTAAAAGTGCATACACTACTTAATGTTAGCGAAGTGGCAGATACATTATTCGAAATTGGCGCCATTGATAAAGACAGCCTTAGAACAATTCTAAAACAAATAAGAAGGCAATAAACTCTATTCATAATAAATTAGATTGGTTTCTTCTAACAATAAATGCAATTTTTCCACTGCAGTATGTGCATCTATCTCAATCTTAGCGCCAGTACATACCAATTTGCCGCTAGCAAAAAGTAGTATAACAACTTTGGGTTGTGCCATACGGTAGATCAAGCCAGGGAACTGTTCAGGTTCATACATTGCATGTCCCAAAGTATAAGCGGCCTTTTCAAGATCAATCATGCCACCTAACCCACCTGAAGCCACGATATTTTGAATCTTAACCTCGGGCTTTCCGATAATAATAATGCCACCCTTCTTGAGTTCCTTTATTACTTTCATTACAGCACGTTTAGCTTCTTTTTCAGATTTTGCACCAGTACAAACCATTTTGCCCGAATTAAAAATAAGCGTTGCAGTCTTGGGGCGCTTGAGTCTAAAAACTAGACCAGGAAACTGTTCAGGGCGGTACTCGACGCCCGGATAACCTTTCACAACTGCATTCAAATCAACTTTCTGGTTGAGCGTTGCGGAAGCGACCACATTTTCGATGCTTACTTGAGCTTTAACTTTAGGCAAACAATTTCTCCTCTACTATACCCGCCCTTGAATAGTCCATTAGTGAAAGCTCTATTTATAAACACATCTATGACTCTGTTGGAGGGGCACCAGTGTTCAGTTAGTGTCGCTTTTCTTGAAGCCAATAAAGAATAACAATCTAACAATACAGGTAACATAACCGTCCAATTACCACTGTTAACACTAAGTACTCGTACTGGAGTATCAAACCCATGTTTGTTGTTAAAAAAATTAACATAAAATCTGTCACTTCATCAAATAGCTTCAAATTAGGTTAGCGTTTTGACTTACCTAATTAAAGAAAAATAGAGAGTGCTCTATGACCAGTTGTTTCTAATTAAATTTTAGTCTTGCTTAATACTTCGCGGAATACGTTACCGCACTTAGGGCATTCATAGAGACCAATTTCTAGCTGCATACGTTTTCCAGATTTGTCTGGGCGACCTGCCATTTTCCATGTTTTCTTTGGTTTGGCGACTTCAGTTCCGCATTTTGGACATTTTCCCATTTGAATTTCTCCGTATTATCGCTTTGATGCTTTTCGGCTGATTGGATAAAAAAGTTTCCATAGTATTCAAATCGATATTAGGTTTTATAACATATCCATTAGACAGCTTTATGTCAATTGTATAGAATCTAAAGTACGAACATGTAGAAAACTTTAACTTAAACTTGATCGAATTATCAAAAATATTAAAATAGAACTCTAACAAGCCTAAATCTACAAGACACCCTTTGAAAAATAGTCAAAAAGAATAAAACTGAAAAATCAAGACAATGACATAATTTATTGCCGCAACATTTTTTATAGCATGACAAAATTAACTAAACTAAACATTTGAAGGTTACTTTGTATTGCAAACAACTTCGGAAACCCCTTTTGAAATGCTTGTAAAGCCAGTACGAAGGCTTATAGAACAGAGAGGATTCCATAAACCAACTGAGCCTCAAGAAAAAGTAATCCCAAAGATCCTCGATGGTAAAGATGTCCTTTTGATTTCACCCACTGCAACAGGTAAAACTGAAGCAGCTATCCTACCAATCATTAGTATGCTCTTGCAACAGCCTAAAACACCAGGTATTAAAGTCCTCTACATTACACCATTAAGAGCACTTAACCGAGATATGCTTGAACGATTACAGTGGTGGTGTAACAATCTGGACATCAAACTAGCCGTGCGCCATGGTGATACTGAACAAAAAGAAAGGACAAAACAAAGTCAATGTCCACCTGATATTCTTATTACTACACCTGAAACTCTGCAGGCAATTTTATCGGGATGGTTACTAAGACAACACCTAAAGAGTTTAAAATGGGTAGTAATCGACGAAGTCCATGAATTAGCTGACAGTAAAAGAGGCAGTCAACTGTCACTAGCTCTTGAGCGTACTCGACATCTAAGCGGTAAAGACTTTCAAACTATCGGTTTATCTGCTACTGTTGGCAGCCCAGAAAAAGTCGCTCAGTTTCTTGTCGGTACACAACGCCCGATAGATATCGTCAGGATATCAGTGGCAAAGATGGTGAAACTGCAGGTGATTTATCCTAAACCTACTGAACAAGACTTTCAATTTGCAGGTAAAATCTATACTCATCCAGAAGTTGCCGCAAGATTACGAATCATCCGAGATCACATTACCAGACGTAAATCGGTGCTTCTCTTTACTAATACAAGATCCATTTCAGAAATTCTTGCATCTCGATTCAAAGTCTGGGATATATGCTTTCCAATAGCTATACATCATGGGTCACTCGCTAAACCTTCCCGCATCGCCGCTGAAACAGGACTTAAACGGGGGGACTTCAAAGGCTTAATCGCTACAAGCAGTCTTGAACTGGGAATCGACGTTGGACATGTAGACTTTGTCATTCAATACATGAGCCCACGACAGGTTTCGCGTCTAATTCAACGAATTGGTAGAGCTGGGCATACATACGGTAGCCTGTCGGAAGGCTTGATCGTCGGTATGGACTCCGATGATACTCTTGAAGCATTAGTCATAGCAAGAAGAGCACTAAGCGAACAACTTGAACCAATCACTATACCTGTAATACCCTACGATGTCTTAACTCACCAAGTCGCAGGGTTACTCCTAAAAAATAGGCGATTCACCTTTAAAGAAATCCTTGAAATATGCCGCAAAGCAGCACCATTTGAGAAACTAACAATTGTAGATGTAGAAAAAATTATCAAATACATGCATCATCGTTTTCCCAGACTAGCTTGGGCATCGTTTGAAGATCAAGTGGTGCTAAAACCTCAACGTACAAAGGCGCTCTTTGAATATTATTTTGATAACCTCTCAATGATTCCAGAAGAGAAACAGTTCTTAGTCATCGATGAAACTTCGGACTCATCCGTCGGTGTCTTAGATGAGGCATTCATGGCTGAATATGGCAAAACAGGAACAAAGTTTATTATCCGTGGGAGTCCATGGCAAATAATTTACGTCGCTGAAGACAAAGTTTATGTTCGCCCTGTCGTTGATCCAACAGGTTCTATTCCAAGTTGGATTGGTGAAGAAATACCAGTACCATATGAAGTTGCACAAGAAGTAGCGGAAATCCGCAGTTTTGTAGAAGAGAAAATGCAATGCGGTAGTACTCCCGAAGAAATTAGCAGAGACTTTTCAAAGCGATATCCTGCAAATTTAGAGGACATTTTAAATGCTTTAACTGAGACGGTAGAGCAGGTGCTTAGCGGCTTTCCAGTTCCTACGCCTAAACGTATTGTAGTTGAGGAGTGGTCAGAATTCATTATTATCCACTCAAATTTTGGCTCACTAATTAACAGAGCTTTAGCCCAGTTCCTTGGTCAGGTTTTATCGGATAAACTAGGTCACGGTATTTTAGTGCAACATGATCCCTACCGCATCTTTTTGCAAACCATGGGGGCAATAAGTGCTGAACGTCTCGTTGAGATTTTTAATGAAAGTATAGACCTGCCAGAACAAAACATCCGCAGTACACTAACAACCTCCACCATAAAAACCGGATTATTCAAACGCAGAGTCATACAAGTTGCACGTCGTTTTGGAGCACTCAAAAAGTGGGCTGACTTCAGCAACGTAAGCATTCAAAAACTCATCACTATCTTCGAAGGAACCCCAATTTATGAAGAAGGTCTCAAAGAAGTGTTTTCAAAAGATATAGATTCTGATGGATTAGTAATGGTTCTCAAGCGACTACAAAGAGGTGATGCC
>LSQX01049831.1_pt1 | contig 38703 bp, 24 predicted proteins | sample 654561 | NCBI WGS metagenome assembly LSQX01 (sample SAMN04489861, study PRJNA283612) | anaerobic digester metagenome | isolation source: 4 biogas reactors fed with cattle manure at either 37C or 55C with and... | place: Denmark: Kongens Lyngby | collected 2014 | reverse complement strand
CTCCCCAGCCGCGCGGATGGATTGAACCGTGGCGAGCTGCGCGAAGAAATTCACGAAACCGGCGAAATCGGGATTCTCACTCACCTTGCCTTCGAGCTCCAGAATATCATCGATGAAGCACTTCACGGCCAGAAGCCAGCAGAGCGCATCGGCCAGCGGGAAGTTCACACCCTGGCGATTGGTGGAGTAGAGCTTGGCGTCATTGGCATCCTTATTGGCCTGCAGGAATTCGAGCGATTCGAGCCAGAGCTGCATGGCGTCGGCCAGAAGTCCGGCTCCGAGCTTGAGCTCTTTTTCTCCTTCAATCGCTTTGAGCGTCTTGATCCATTGGCGGAACTGTGCCAGGAAGAGCTCCTGGGTCATCGTGATGCTGAGCTGGCGCCGCTGCACGGCCTCGGGTCCCTCATAGGTGGCCTCGAGCTGTCCATCCATCCATTTCTGCCCGAGGAAGCCCGGGCAATCCTCCGTGATTCCATAGCCTCCCATGAGCGAAACCGCCTCACGCATCATCGTCGTTCCCCAGCCGGTATTCCAGAGCTTGGTGGCCGGACAGAGGATGTTGGCCATGGAATCGATCACGAGGAACTGCACCAGTGAATCGGCCTTCAACGCCTCATAACGCGCCTCATCCCTCTGGTCGGCAGGCTTGCCGCTCAGCTCGATGAATTCCAGCGCATCCCGGGTCGGCTGGGCCAGAGCGCGGATTTGCGCGCGGCCGCTGATCCCTTTTTCCGCAAAGTAGTTATCCTTGTATTGCTCCAGCGGCTGGAGCTCATCATAAATCCTCGCCGTGGCGAACCCGAGCGAGGCACCCGCCTCTCCGGTCGCCCAGATATCGACCAGCCGGTGGTTGGCGTCTTCCTTGCTCTGGATGCCCTGGTCGTAGCGCAGGGAGCCCGGCTGGCACGATTCACCGCCGCGGAAACGGCTCCTCTGGTAACGAATCACCGGCTCAACCGCGCTCAAAAGCTTGGCGGAGGTCATCAGCCCCACGACGACACGGGTCCGCCGGAAAACCGCCTCAATCACATGCCCATGGTCATAGGCCGGGATAATCACCCCATCCTTCACCTGGTAGCCGCCCACGATGCGGCTGGCCGGAACCTTCAGGCTGAAGACCGGGTCGCAGGTCGAGGAGAGCTGATGGACCATCTTCCTGGTCGCGGTGCCGCGGTTATAGGTGCCCGGGTCGTCCTCCTCCAGAATAATGACGCAACTGCCCTTGATCCGCGGGTCGTTGGATTCCACCGCGGCGGTCACGAAGTTGGCGAAGTTCATGCCGGTAATGAAGCGGCCGCGCTTCTCCACCTGCAGAATCGGCTCCTCCCCCTCTTTCCACTCGGCGACGGAGACTTTACCGTTCAGGAGCCCCGTTTCCACTCCCACATAGGGGAGCGGCTCGGTCAGGGCAAAGGCGCCGCGGTATTGCTTGCGCTCTTCACCCGGCTGGAGCGGAATCGCCCCCTTCATATACTTGGCCCGCTGCTCCGGCGTCCCGCGCTCATGGATCGGCGCCAGTGCCAGATTGCCCGCCATGCCGCTGGTCGAAGCCCCCGCATCGACCCAGGCCATCTCCCAGCAGATCAGCGCCTGCGCCATGTTCTTGGGTCCTTCAATATAGCCGCCGTGCTCGATATCCATGAAAGCGGAGGTAATGCCCGCCTCGTCAAAAGCGGTTAAAAGCTCATCCTTGGCCGGAGTCCAATCGTGGGAGTTGCGCTCTCCGCCAGCCACCGCCCGAGCCACCGGCCCGCGAGCCACCTGGCGCGAGGATTGAACCAGCATCTGCAGGTCGTAGCGCTCCGCAAACCGCCACATCACCTGTCTCACGTCGTCACCGGGCAAAGTCTGTAAAGTATCCATATTCATTATCTAAAATCGAGGTTTCGAGTCGCGTGGGAAAGGCCTGGCGATCCCGCCGCCAGAGGATGTTATACCTCTTTTAACCGCCTCTGTCGAATGAATTAGACTCCCCCTGATACGCCGGATAAATAAGATTTTCCTGCCCCTTTTCCAATACCGGTTTCATTTCCCTTTTCGGTGCGCCTGTTTTTGAGGCAATGCGTTGCCGGATTTTATTCAGAAGAGTCATTGATATATTGTGAAAATAAATTTACCCTTAGCGCTGATATGTGTTGTAACGCCTTATGAAGCTTTTAAAAATGAGAAAAAATATTATAATAGCGGGGATCGCAATTCTAACATCGATCTTTGCGGTTTCCACTCACGCTCAAGGAAAAATCCTCCCTGCGGGAATATGGGATACTGGAATGGGATATATCGGAGTTTGCTTTTTGCGTCCGGAAAATCCGAATTTTGACGAAGAATTCACGGGATTCGCTTTTCTGGGCGGCACCTCATATGACATACTCCTTAATGGGGGTATTCGTACATTCTATGCCTCTAAAGACGACGTCTTTACGCTTAATTCCATTCAATCGGGGACCTTCACTGAATTGAATCCGTATGGCGATCCAAACTCGCCACTGAAGGGTCAGTTTTACCTCGCGATTTACTCGGGCTATCCCAATTACGGCAACCCGGAAGACCCTTATTTCCAAGACCCTCTTTACGGCTGGGCTCTTCTGAATAACGATGGAAAATCAGTTTCCCTGGTAGATAGCGCATTAGGCTATGGAGCCGATGGCATCATTGTCGGTACGACGGTAATGGTTCCTGAGCCGGGAACCTTGGCACTTTGGGGGCTGGGAGCAGGACTGCTTACGATGTGCATCCGTCACAGACGCTCTTGACGCGTATCCCCCGCACGAAACAGACGACTCCGAAGGGGGCGCATCCACAGCCCCCCTTCACAACTCAGGCTTATAAAAAGTTTGATGCGTCTAACTTTTTATTGACCTCTTACTCTTCATTGCTAAAATTAGCCACGCAAAGCGGACATGTACTGATGTCATCCAAGTCTATGCTCGCTTGTTTTGAATAATATGAAGAAAACAAATTATCTGTTTACCCTTGCATTATTAACAGCCGGGCCGCTTTGCGCCCTCAAAACTTCCGCAGAAGAATCTGAAAATCAACTACTAACCGCAATATCAGGAACCACCCTGAGCGGCTATGTGGATACCTCCATGGGCTGGCAGTTTGGCGATAAAAAGACCAGCGCCGGCCGCGTCAATGACGCCGCTGACCGTCAAAACGGTTTTAACCTCAACGTGGTGCAGCTCCGAATCTCAAAGGAGCTCGATGAAGATGCAAGCCTCTGGAGCGCCGGCTATGCCGCCTCGCTCCTCATGGGCCCCACCGCCAGCGAGCTCGCCTACGTTTCGGGCAACAATGATTTTGCCCTGCAACATGCCTATGTCGACCTGCGCGCGCCGCTGGGCAATGGCCTGAATTTTCGCTTCGGCGCCTTTGAATCACTGACTGATTTTGAAGGGCTGGAAACCTACGAAAACCCAAACTACTCACGCTCCTACGGCTCCTACCTGGCGCATGGTCAATCGGTCGGCGGGCTGGTTTCATACGAGTTTGACCTCAACGGCTGGCTCCTGGAGCTCACCGCCGGCATCGCCAACGCCTACGATAACCCGACGATCAATGAACGCGCCTCACACTCGGCGCGTCTCTCCTATATGGGCGCCGTGAGCCTTATCTTCCCCGAATCCACCGGCTTCCTGGAGGGCACCGAGCTTTTCGTCTCCGTCGTTAATGGGGTCTCTCCCGATGGCGACGAGGATATCGCCCCCAATTCCAGACCCAGCACGGTCGGTTACAACGCCTGGCTCCTCATGCCGCTGCCGCTGGAGGGGTTTTCCTGGGCTTTCTCCCACAATCATGTTTGTAACACCTCCCGCGGATACACAGACCCGGAAGATGCCTCCCGCTGGTCAAACGCCTACGGAGTCTATCTGATTTACGAGGCGACCGATCGGCTCACCTTCGCCAACCGGATTGAATATGCCGATGGCTCGCCCGGGACCTATAACCAGGAGGGCATCCATGTTGATTGGGGCACCAAACAGGATCAATTCCTGGCCAATACCTTCACGGCCAGTTATCGCCTCTGGGAAAACGTCCTCACCCGGGCTGAATTCCGCTGGGACCGCGATCTCTCGTCCAACCGCCGAATGAGCGATGACGGCTCGCGCAATAACGCCTTTGGCGTTGCCGCCAATATCCTCTACCGGTTCTAGAAAGTCTTTACTGTCCGAAAAAGTAAAGTCATCGCAGAAAAAGCGTCCCAATCTCAATCCAGACCGGTGTGGTGAGAATACTGATGAGGGTGGTCAGGAAGACTACCCTGAAAGCGAGACCCGAATCAGCCTTGTAGAGCTGCGAGAGCACCATGGCGAAGACAGCCGTCGGCATCGCCGCCTGCAAAATGATGACGCGCTTCAGCTCCGGCGTCATCGGCAACGTTTTGGCTATCAGCAGGATGACCGTCGGCAAAAGCAGGCAACGCAAGCCGGCTGCGACGAACGTCGGCCGCAGCTCCCACATCAGGTTATGCTGCCGGCAAAGGTCATAAATAATCGTCCCGGAAACCACCAGCCCCAGCGGGTAAGCGCATTGGCCCAGGCCGTGGAACGTCGAGCGCAGCGCCACCGGAAGCAAGACATCCGCCTTCATAAAATTCAAAAGCAGCCCCAAAACGAGAGCCATCAGCGGCATATTGAACATCTTCTTCCAATTCCGCAAAGGCGAGTAACCGCTCAGACAGGCAACCACCACCGTCCAGACGGCAACCTCCACACCCACATTGAAAACGAAGAGGACGCCGACCGTGTTCTGGTCATAAAGCGCCATCGCCAGCGGAAACGGGATGTAGCCGTAGTTGTAGAGCCCCACCGAAACAGCGAAAGAACGTTTTTTGGAATCGGGAGACCCCTTCTTCAAACCGGCCAGCCGCAGCGAGCCCCACCCAATCATGAGCCCCAAAAGAAGCGTCCCCACCCCGAAGAGAGGGGCAACCAGCAGATTCGTCGAGTTCTTCAGGGCGGCATTGCCCAGAACCGAATCCAGAATAAGGCACGGGATTAGCGCATTCACCACCAGGTTCAGAGTACCCGTCGCCGCTTCCTGCGAGAAGCATCTGGCCCATCGCAAAACGCTCCCCACCGCCATCATCAAAAAAACCGGGATCGATGCCTGCGTAATAATCCAAAACTCATTCATTGAAAAATCGGATTCATTTTTTCCAGCAGAGGAGCATAAGCTCTCTATCGGTAAATATACAGGCAAAACGCCAAAAAGCCGACCGCGAAATTACACGGCCGGCTTTTTGACGCCATATCGGAGGGACGGCCGCTGCCGTCCCCCGTTTTTTCCCTAGAGATCGCTCTTCTTCAAACGGAAGAATCTCTGACTATCGGCCGAGCTCAACGGCAGGATGATCTTCCCGTCAACCGTCGGGCTGACCGCATAGAAGGAGCTCCACGGTCCCTCCAGAGCCTCCGCCACCTCGATTTCATAGGTGATGCCGGCAAGGGCATCCCAGGTCAGCTCCACATTGCCAAAGATGAAGTCACCGCCGGCCACCTGGAGAGAATCGGGCTCGGCAGTCTGAATGTCGAAGTTCATCTCATCCGTGGTCGGACGGGTACCCTCCGCCACAAGGTCGGTAAAGACCGGATGGTTCCTGGTCTGGATGATGCCGGAGTTGACCCCCGGGAAGGAGTCGAGCAAGACCCAGCGGTAGGTGCCGTCACGGTAGCTGATCACCTCGCGAAGGTAGCAGTTCACATAGTAAATATTCACGCCGTTACAGCGGATCATCTTGCCATAATCGAGCGTCACCGAAGCCAGAGAAGGCCGGACACCCAGATAAAGATCACGGACATAGAGGGCTCCGTTGGCGCTGCCGGTCGGCGGCTCAAAGTCGAAGCGGATTCCGTTGCTCTCGGTCGCCAGACCCGAAAGGGTGAGTCTGTCCAGAGCCATGTTATTGCTCCAGCCCTCCGGGGTATCGCCCAGGTCCTCGCCGGCCCAGATATTGCGGGAGACGCGGACACTGTTGATCTCCAGCTCCGTATTGAGCAGGTTGCCCTCTGCCGGCTTGACCGGTATCTTGATGGAGCCGCGCGCATAGAGCTTGTTCTTGGCCACGTTGATCTTATTGCCGCTCGGGTCAGTGTAGCCATCAAAGCCGTCATCGAGCCTGTCGGTCACATCGAGCGTAATGGTCCCTGCGCCTGTACCCACGGCAAGAGCCACATGAGCACTAAGCACTTCATTACCGGCCTCAATTCCGGCTTCCCAGAGATTCATCTCCTGGGCATGAAGCTCAAGATCGCCACCGGCACGGGCCAGCCCGTCATAGAAGTGCATCGTCGGTGCCCTCAAAACAGAGCTTTGATGGCTGGCCGTCGAACCACCCTCCGAAAGCTCCAGATAATCGGTCAGAAGCTCGATGCGGTTGAACTGGAGAATGCCGCGATGGATAAAGTTCTCATAAGTCGGCTCACGGTTCACCCCCAAGAGCAGGTCAATGGCCGGCAGCTCAATGAATTCATTCGTATAAGAACCGCTCAAACGGATATTTTCCTGGGTCCGCAGCACTGCATAGTTGGTGAAATTCTGGATGTTGATGAACTTCTCATCCGTCACTGTAGTCGGGAAAGTGAAGTTTCCATTGAGCGTCAGCTCCGGCGTCTTGAAGGAGAAGTCTTCTCCCAGCTCCACTATCTCCGTCACCTCGGCCGGCAGCTCCGTTTCAACGTGGAAGCGGTCCACTCTGGGCAGTGTGTCGACAAAGTCGGTCGGCACCGTGAAGAGCGCTGCAGGGTCGTTTCCCGGGCCTACAAAGACCAGGTGGAACAGGAAATCGGCATCTTCCCACTCAGGTTCCTCTTCTTCGGGCTCCTCGGCGTCCGGATCCTCCGGATCATCCGGGTCCGGGTCAACCGGGTCCGGATCAACCTCCTCATCCTGCGGATTCCTGACATAGGGAGTGTCGCTGATCTGGAAAGTGACGGTGTAAATACCGCTATAGATCGCCATATTGCCCTGCAAACGGGTCATCGTCGGGCTCACCACCTCTTTCAGAACCAGTTTGCGGTTGGGATCGCTCGGGTCTTTGAGGCGTGAGAAGAACGCGTTGACGTAGTTGGCATTGAGCTTCACATTCTCCGCAGAGGTCAGGTTCGTGATATTCAGCGTGACTGTTTGCTGAGCGTCCGCCGAGAAATTATCGAGAATGCTCTCTCCCGTCCCTCCGGTAATCGTGATGTGACCGGGATACTTGGAGCTATCCAACTCCGACACTACCGGATAACCATTTTGCAGAAGGGTGACTTTGTCAAAGGCATTGGTGCCGATACTAATCTGATAAGCGCTGTAATCGATATCGACTCTGGCATTGCCCGGATTCTCCGGGTCAATGCGATAGGGTAAATCACCCGGACGCAGCCACTTCAGATCATCTTCTCTCTGTGTAAGACTTCCGTTCAGGCAGGAGAAACCGACCTCAACCTGAAACGGCCCCTGAAACGGCATCAGCTCCTGAGTCCATGCCGGGGCACGATAGGGAACCTGGTCACCCACGGGCAGAGGCTCTCCGGTATCGGGGTCCATCGGAATGATATCGTGAGTCTCCACGTCTCTCCAGATATAACGACTCGGTAAAGCCAACATTCCCCTCGGAGCGTGAGTAACCGGGTCAAACTCGAAAAGCGTATAAGGGATCGGATCCTGAGCCACATCCACCCAAAAACGATCAGGGGTATAACCCAGGCCGTCTTCATCCGGAATAAGCTGATTGTCGGCCATCTCCGTATAAAAATAGCCGGTCAGGTCTTCCCAATAAATCTGTTGATACCGCGGCTTGCCCAGACCTTCCTGCGCATCCGACTCTTTGTAGAGGTACTGAGTAACAAGCACAGGTGAGGCGGAGTGCACGCCGCTCATATCCCTATAGGCCCCGTAGCCTGCGAAATCCACGCGGAACTGATTATAGCTATTGCAGCCGACGACGTTGCCCAGGTCGTCAAACTGGTAATCGATATGGTCGCCCGGTACGAACACCACCTGATAAAACGGTTTGGGGTCGCCCGGATCATAACTGGCCGTATTGATGTAGACTTTGGGGTTGGCATCAGCCCACCAGATCGAATTGCCGGCCCCATCAGAGACAGTTCTCAAAGTCGGAGTAATGCTCATTCCCCCGGTAGGCGTGCTGCCCTGAGCCGAAATGCCTACGCTTCCCGCACCAAGGGGGCCCAGACCTTGGACGTTTAGCCCCTCTTGAACCCCGTGACCCCAGGCATAAGGCCAGATACCGCCGGCTCTGATGTTCGGGTTGTCAAGGCGCCCATCATTACTCAATGGGCTGGAGACTCCGCCCAGCGCGCTGTAGCTGGCACCCCAGAGATCCAGATTTTCCGTGGCCTCGACGTCAATGGCGGCCAAACTGTCGTAAGTATGTACCTGGCCTGAATCCACCACGTTCCTGGCAAGAAAGCGGAACGAAGGCACCTCGAGAGGAGGATACAACCCGGAGCTCATTGAACGACCATAGCCTCGGATTTCTCCTTCATTCCAGTAGAGCTCCATCGGCCCTGTCTGCTGATTCCAATCACCCGAAGCGTCATGGTAGTTGAGGCGCAGGCCCGGGGCGACCACATTGATCAATCCGCTGTATTCGTTATAGAAATACTGGACGTTATCAAAGAGATAAGGATAACCGACCGGCGGAACCAGATAAATAATCCCGTAATTGTGAACCGTCGTGGCATCGATTTGAGGGTTAATCACGACAGTACGATTCACCCAGTTCTCCGTCACAGCCGTTTGTGCCTGGACGGAGAATCCCCCCAGAAGGCAGACCGCAAGAGGTAAAAATATCTTTTTCATATCGAATGATTTCTTAAACATTTGACTCATCTTCATTTTCAACGGTTCGGTTACGGGGTTACGGACGAGGGCCGGGAGTTGGTCAACTGTTCTTCCAGCCACTTAAGCGTGCGTTTGGCGCCGACCGGATAGATAATCGGCTCATTGGTCGTGCCGTTAAAGCTGGCCCAAAGATTATACCGGCCATCCTCCTGTTCAAAGAGCGCAGCCGGCCCCCCATATATGTTCACCCAATAGTCGATCATCGTGTTGTAGGCATATTCTTGACCACCAGGCAAGATTACACCCGGTCCGGTCAGTTCGCCAGAGGTCCCCGCACGGTTATCCTCGGAGTGATTGAGCCACTCATTATACGCCAGCATCATATCAGTCCCCGCTCCCAAATCGGCAGCGGAGAAAACGATATCGGGCAAGTTGATCTGTCTGCGGATCACCGTGGTGTCCAGTTGCGCATAGGGGTTGGTCGTCGAACTCATATCCATGTAGAAGATGTTGGAGAAGACCATGTTGGTCGGGGTGTACGTATTGCCCACAAGGCCATCAAAATTGACTCGCTGAAAGCGGAAATTGCTTCCCAAACCGGGCCGGTAAAGGACAATCCCCGTATTCGTATCGCCCTCACCCGCCGTAGAACTCCAAGTGATGGGATAAGCCAGGTACTCGTACACATCATGGCTGCTGGCCATATACTGAGTAAAAGAGGTGACAATGTTGGTACCGGTTCCATCATCTTCACCTGGGTCGATGATATCGCCCGGGATTTCCGTGGCGTTGGTATCTCCTGTCGGCGTACCCCCGGTGGAAGCGATCAGGTTCGTCACCGCTACTCTGAGCGGATACGGGTTGGTATAGATAAACTTGTATCCTGCCAGCTCTCCTTCGATATCGATCTCCGTCTGGTTTGTGCCTCCCTCGCCTCCGGTAGAAGCGCCGGCCATGATCATGATGCCGCCGGTCACACGGTTGGTTCTGATCTCGACCGTGTTGGTCACCACCCCGGTCATGCCCGCCGGCATCCAGGGGTTACCGGTCTGCGGACCGCTGGAGACGGTTATCAGGCGAATCATATCCTCGGTCACCGTGCCGCCATAGTTCGTATAGACGTTATCGTAGGTATAGCTATAAAGCATCTGGATGTTTTTCGTGACAACCGGCGTGAGCATCGGAGGGGTGCCGGCCGGCATCCAGGGCGAGTTGGTATAAATATAGTTGGTGCGGTTCACCAGAACGTTGGTCCAGGTTCGGCCGGTGATATTGAGTCCCGGATAGAGAGCCTCGACTTCAGCCTGAGTGTTGGTCGTCATCTCCACGTCGATGAGGAACTGCGCCAGGTCGATATTGGTCACGATAATCGGGTCGTCAAACTGCGGAGCCATGATGGCCGCGCTGTTGTTCGCACCCGAAGACATACTCTCGAAGGCGAAGTTGTTGGGACTGTAGAGCCAGCGCAAACCGCCCACGTCATCGCGTGAGAGCCCCGTGAAATAAACACCGGCAGGAGAATACCCCTGTATCTTATTGCCAGAGAGCCCGGCCACCGTGTTGTAAGAAATCGAGGAGGGATCGGATACGATTTCCATGGCGTCATGAGTCAGGGCTCCACTGTCATCCACGATGATGCCCGGAATAATCCGGTAGCTGTAAAGCGTGCCGTTCACGTACGGAGTGGTCTCCAGAGTGAGCGGGTCATAATTCCGGCGAATCGTGAAATACTGATCCGGAACGACATTGCCATTCGGGTCTTCCGTCTGACCACTGACAACGACAGAGCGCAGGGTCCAACAAAAGCGCTCCGGCGAAGCCAATCCAAGACTTTCAGTCAGGTAGGACAGTGCCATCGAGTAAAGATCCAAGAGCCCCAGGGACATCGCGCGGTAATTGTAACGCGTGACCTGTGTGGGGACGCTCTCCAGGTAATCCTCGGAGGAGTACATCTCCGCAAAGGTCCGGTTGATTGTTTCAAAAGCACGCTCGATCTCTGCAATACCCTCTTCGCCATAGGCTTCCATAAAGGTTTTATCGAAGGCGTAAGTCACCACGGGTAAATTGAAACGGTAGCCTTCACGCAAACCCATCGGCCCACCGGGATCGCGGCTGGTAAAAGGCTGCCCGCCCACAGTGATCGTCTCGAGCTGGTAGCCGATATCAGAAGTCTGCCACTCCGCCCATGGTCCCAGAAGGGAAAAGGCCTGTATCGTGTACGCCGTCACCGCCAAAGCGGCCACAACCATCAACTTTTTCATCAAAGTAGCCATACGAAATATCTTTTTCATCTTCATTCTATTAGCGGCTCACGCGAACAATGCGGAAGAACCTCTTCTTGTCGGGCTCCAGTGCGATGGAATCCTTCCCGGCAGTGGCGCGACGCGGCACGCCCAGGTTCGCCCATTCCTGCATACCTTCAGAGCTCTGAACCTGATAAACAAAACCCGGTACAGTGCCCCACTCCAGGCGCACGCCTTGAGCGGTCACCTTCAAACTTGTCTTGAGAGCGCTCTCGGGGTCCGTTGGATCGGTACCGGCCAGGAATTCATCCAGATTGCTGACGCCGTCTCCATCGCTGTCTTCCCAGGCGCTCGGCCATTTATCCTTATCGGAGCCGAAATAGAGAGCCTGCCAATCATCGGGCAATCCATCACGGTTCTTATCAGCCCCCCAGGTTTTGGCAGTGGTTATCTTGGAGACCGGTGAAACGACTCCGCTCTCCAGAACATAACGGTAGCTGAAGGAGCGGCTGCTGCCCGGGCTCAAATCTTCCAGCGTATAGAACGGTTCGCTCAGGCTCAAAGCCGGCGCCCCATCAATAAAGAGCTGGTACTCCTTGACGGCTCTGCCTGCGACGGCCGGCCAGGAGACGAAAATTTCATACTCGGTCAAACCATAGGCGAAAGGCGCTTCGGGCTGGTCCAAAACGATGCCGTCCGAATCGCACAGATAACGCTGGGCCATCAGGTCAAAACTGGCATCACCCAACAGGTAGCTGCTCCAGCAAACCATGAAACCTCTTTCACTGGCGGCCACCGTCGGATGTATCTGATTGAGGAAACTGGTCGTATTCACCTGCACCTCATTACTTACAAAGCCTGAAGCATTGAAGAGACGGCCAAAAACGCCTTCAAAGGAGCCATCCTGGCGAAGGCTCGTCCAGACGGCAAAGTAATTTTCCTGGCAGGCTGCCAACTGGGGCAAAAATTGGTCTCCTGGCAAATAGGTGTTAATGACAGGCAGGCTCTTCACCGGCTTGCCGGTCAAGTCAAGCACTGCGCCTCCCACATCCCAGGTTTGGGATTTCTCCGAGAGCACCACGACGCTCCATGCCACCGCCATGCCGTAAGGGCCGGCCGCGATGGTCGGGTTGGAAACTATCTCGCCAACAGGCGAAACCGTCGATACGCCGCCCAGAGCGCCAAGATCATTGCCGAACAGTTGTACCTTCACTCCCGCATCCAATTGTGCAGATTTGTAGGAGCCATCAGGGTTTAACTCCGTGGAGAGGCTCTCCTTGAGCCATGCGACCGCAAAGCCGCCATCGCTCAAAGCGGCGATGGAGCCGGAGCGATTGCCCAAAGCGGAAGAGACGGCCTGAATGCCGCCCAGCTTTTCGCCGCTGGCGCTCACCCGCTGCATATAGACGCCCATCGGCTTGCCGGAAGCATCGGCCGAGCTCCAGAGAATCACCGCCGTGCCATCGGTAAGCGCGGCAACCTGAACCTCTTTCTGGTAAAGGCCTTCCTGTGAAAGGCTCTGCTCCGCTCCAAAGAGGCCATTCTCGTCCAATAGACGATAAGCGACCTTCTGGATACCGCGCACGCCGCTCTGCCAGGCGAAAAGAGCCTGCCCGCCGCTCAACATCGCGGCAACGGGGGCCTCCTGGTCTGCCTTGCCGATTTCATTGACCCGAAATTCACCGCCCACCGGCTGGAGAGAGGCATCCAGACGCTGAGCCGAAACGCCCAGACCGTCCAGGTCCGACACGTTATCCTCCCAGACCAGGAAACCACCCTGCCCGCCCAGGGCCAGAGAGGGATGGGTCTGCTCTCCGGGCAGGCGCCCCGTCGAAGTGGCCAGGAACTCGGTTCCATCACGGCCCAGAGCGCCACTTTCGGTTACCTGCGCCGTTGCACAGAACACAATCCCAGAGAAAGCCAAGCTGCCCAAAAGCAACATCGCCCAATTCTTACCGGCTTTTTTCATTGCCAACATAATCGTCTATCTCGTCAATCTATCAAAACAATTCCGCCTGTCTCAGAGGCGGCTCCTGCCGCTCTCGCCGCAGGCTCTTTAAACCCCAATCACCCAAAAACTTATCTTCTCCCGCACGGTCACCCTCTCCAAGGGCCAACCGCTCCAGTGAGAGCTCCCACTGCCCAATCCGCATCAGCCTGACCAGCTCCTGGTTGCGTTCCAGCAAAGCCCTGTGTTTCTCCAGGAGCCCCCTGATTCGCTCCGGCTGCACCTGCTCCACTCGCTCCAAAAGAGCAGAAAGCGAGCCAAACTCCTCCAGGAGTTTCGTGGCCGTCTTGGGTCCCACACCGGGGATTCCTTCGATGTGGTCGCTGGCATCACCCACCAGGCTGAGCCAGTCAACGATTTGCTCAGGAGCGACACCGATTTTTTCGCGGACCAGTCCCGGCGTAAAACGCTCCAGACTTCCGCCTCGAGCCCGCAAAAGATGCACCCGTTCAGAAACGATCTGCATAAAATCCTTATCCGGACTCAAAATCAGGACCTCAGCCCCGCCGCGCTCACTCTCCAGAGCCAGAGTGCCGATAATGTCATCAGCCTCGACCCCTTCCTCGAGAATACACTCCCATCCGGCCAGGCTCACCCATTCCTGGAGGGGGCCCAACTGAGAGCGCAGTGGCTCAGGCATCGGCGCACGCTGTGCCTTATACTCAGGCAGCAGCGCCAGACGCTCCGCACTCAAACCGCCATCCCAAACCACGGCACCGTGACTGGGACGGAGCTCATCAAGCGTCTTGCGTAAGCTTTTTATAAATCCAAAGATCGCATTCGTGGGGGCACCAGCCGGAGACTTCATCTCGGGCAATGCGTGGAACATCTTGTACGCCAGGGCGTGCCCATCCACGATTAACACTCTGGCTGCCGATTCCTGTCTGCTCACTATCGCACAGTCCTCCACAGCCAAAGCGGTGTCACCTGCCCCCTTAATATGCCGCAGTCGAGGCCTGAAGCGTCCCGGGAGCCACGCGAATATCGCGGTCAGCCTGTATCGGCACGGAGTTCGGGTTATAAGGCAGGTTTTCAATATCGGTCAGGTCGTGAACCGGGTTACCGGCCGGGTCAATGATCTGAGGCGATACGAAAATAATCAGGTTCTTCTTGCCGGAGCTATTGCTTTCACTACGGAAGAGTCTGCCCACGAGCGGGAGGTCGCCCAGAACGGGTACCTTTTCACGAGTCCGGGAGACATCTTCGGAGATCAATCCTCCGAGCATCACCGTCTGGCCGTCCCACACAATCACGGAGGTGGTCACCTGGCGAACCAGGAAGCGCGGCAACGGCACCGGAGAGCTCAGGTTGCCGGCCTGCGCCTGCAAGCTGGCTTCAAACTCCGCCGCTGCAGGGACGTCCGGGTTACCATAACCCAGGAACTGCACCACCGAAGGAATCAGCGTCATCTGAATAGAGTAACCATCGGCTGAAACATAGGGGATCACGTCCAGAGTCGGACCGGTCGCCACCGCGGCCGATTCCGGCTGAACCATACCCATCGCCTGCACGGTCGCCGAAGTACCGCCCGAAACGCTGGTTCCGGAAGTAGAGCTGACCTCAGAGGCGCTCACCTCGGCATCGGTAGCGATGTTACGCAAAGTGGTTGATTGAATCTGAGCCTGGCGGCCACTCAGCGTGACCAGGCGCGGCGCGCTCATCACTTCCACGCCGGTACGTGACTCCATGGCGCGGATAACGAGGCGGAACTGCGGGTCGGTCAAAATACCGGTAATCGTCGCCAGAGTCGGGATACCGCTGTTGTTCTCAGCCAGTCCGCTGGTGATATTACCCATCGTCTGGGCCGATGCATCCGAATAGGAGGGGAAGGAGCCAAGCGGGTTTGACTCGGTCGGGTTGCCCTGATAAACAGGGGCCGTACCGCCGGTGGCGCCCACCTTGCCGCTGCCAAAAGTGAAGTTACCCAGGTACCAGTCAAAGCCAAGAGCCTTGCTGTCATTCTGCTCCACCTCCACAAACTTCACCTCAATGGAAAGCTGAGGCGGAGGCGCGTTCAAAGTCTGAATCACCTGCTCGATCACGTCCAGAACCTCTGTCGTGGAGCGTACCCAGAGCAGACCGCGGCGATCGTTAAAGACCAGCGTATGCCCGGGGCGCGCGGTGCCCATCTGTTGGTCCTGCTGCATCATCTGCTGGCCGCCGCCCATGCCGCCCTGGCCGCCAAGCATACCACTCAAAGATTGAAGTCCACCACCGGCCATCATCATCATGCCGATACCCTGGGTCGAGTAACTCCCCGAAGTAAACTGCACGCCGGTCACGGACTGGAAGAAGAGACGGACACGTTCCTGCACCATTCCGCTATCAAGCTCCATCGTGACATAGGGCAAGCCGCCGCTATCCTGGCTGCCGCCGCCGCCACCACCACCGGAAGAGTTGCCGGCCGTATAAACACGGGCCACATAACCGCCGGTCGTGCTTCCGCTGCTGCGTGAACTGGTACCGCCGGAGCCTTCCACTCCAACCTCTTCAGAGCTCACCGAGACCAGACCTTGCCAGAAGGTGTTCGGGTCCACACGGAAGGTTCTCTGGAAGAACTGGTCGTTTGCCAGCTCGCGTGCGCTGAAAATAACCGCATAATCCTCGACCGAGTACTTGAGCGGACGGTCGCAGCACTTCACCACGGCGTCCAAAATATCCATCAGGCGGACATTGCGCAAACCGGGCTCCAAATAGACGTTGTACTTCTCGCCAATGTTCTGAGCATCCTGCACCATTCTCATGAACTGATTGGCACTCATACCGCCGCCACCCATGCCGCCCATGCCGCCGCCGCCCATACCGCCGCCGCCCATTGAGCCGAGCATCATCCCCGTACCAATACGGGGCATACCGGTCATCGGGTCAATATCGGTATAGTCGGTGTAGAGGCTGTCCAGACCGGCGCGCTTCTGGTCGATACCGTTGCTGATCAGGAAGTTGACACCGGCACCATCGGGGTCGTTCTTGATGGAGAGCTCTTGCAGCTCCTGCGCCACAGCACCCAGGGAGATACCAGGGAACCTCAGCTCGGCAACCGTGATGCGGTCGAGCTTATTCAAAATTCTTTGGCGTCCCATCCCCGTATGGACCAGGTTCGTATTGGCCATGACGTTGGGAATGGGGAGATTCTGCGCATTCGTGGTCAGCACCCAGGCGCGGGCGACGTCAACAATGCTTGAATCGGCCACCAGGCTCCGCTGCCGCATGATGTTGGAGGCGTACTTCTCCTCCAGAAGCTTCTGGTAATTCTGAGCGGCCCTGTGATCAGGGTCAACCTTGAGGACCGCCTGGAGTATCTCCTGCGCCTTCTGGTATGAGCCCATCTCATAAAGCATCTTGGCGTCGTGAACCATCTGGTTCAGCTCCGCCGCCTCCACCAACACATCCTCACCGTGCTCGCGGACCTCTTTACTGGTCACCCGGTTCTTCATCAGGGCGCGCTTCTCAACCGCCGCCTCCCGAGCACGCTGAGCCTTCAGGCTCGTCGGGTCCACTCGCAGAGCATAATCGAGCTTTTCAACCGCCAGATTATAATCGCCCTGTCTCAGGGCCTGCTCGGCCTCGTAGACGCTCACCTCGGTGATGCCAGCGGCAATGCGCCGATACTCCTCGGTCGCGCCGGTCTGGCCCACCTGACTCAAGGTCTTGTAGGCGTCGCTGTAGAGACGGGCGGCTTCGGTCCAATCGCCTGTGGCACGAGCTTTGTCAGCCCTATCCAAATAGGTGTTAATCTGCTTAACAGCCTCTTGGCGTCTTACAGCTTCTTCTTCAGCGACCTGTGCGGGAGATTTTACGACAGGTGCGTTCTGCGCCTGGACAGCTATCTCCGCCCAGAGAGCCATCAGGAGAGCTCCACAGAAGAGGAGGCCAGCCCTGACCAACATGGATTTTCTGTTCTTGTGAACTTTCATACTACGAGTTTTACGGTGCAGCATTATATTTCAAAGTAGTTTTGAGTGTCGTTGCCGGGTTCAGCAACACAATTTCGTTGGAGGATAAGGTCACCACCCTGTTGGTTTCGCCCAGCAGAGTGATCGTGCTCTCCTCCCTCACATTGTTGAAGTTGCGATTTTCAGCGTCATAGCGCAGGCTGGCAATGTAGCCATCCACGCGCTCGAAGACCTGGTCCTTGGCCAATGTCACAAGTTGGCCATCCTTTTTCATTTCCAGCAAAACTTCCTTGGGCGCCTCCGGCGGACGCGCCTCCAGAAGTTTAAAAAGGTCGTTCTCTTCACCGACGCTCATCATCACGGTGCTCATGGTTGTTGGAGGCGTCCCCCGTCTGTCGGGAGCGTTTACCCGCACTATCTGCAAAGCAGCGCGGGTACTTGAGCTGACGCCCGTATCTAAAAACTTAATGGAAGAGATCAATGGCTCAATCCGTACGATCTTGACTCCCTTGGGTCCCAGCTCCTCACCGGTAATGAAGGAGCCATCGGGCTTGCGGCGCCAGATATCCGGGTTGAAAAGGTAGTGGCCTTCATCAAAGTTCAACTGGCTGGCATTGGAAAAACGCGCCAACGCCATCAGGTACGTACTGGTATCGACAGGCTGGGCCTTGCCCTGATAGGTCGAGCCAAAGCCATCCATCTCCCCATCCGTGGAGCCTGCCTGCATCGATACCATCACCGCAGCCACGACCAGCCCGATAACGATAACACCCAAAACCAGCTTCTCGTAATGATCCTTCAAAAATTCCATCGTCTTTTCCTTTTCCTGACCGGTTACTGCGCCTGAGCATCCCTCGGCAAGGGCATTCCGTACTCATCCAGAGTCACACCCGGCAACGGGTTGCCCTCAATATCAATATCGGGGATATCATCTCCATCCAGGTCTATACCTTCGGACTCGGTAGAAACGGCGGCGGCCTTCGTCTCGGCAGCTTCTTCCTCTGTCTTAAGACGCATAAAGTCTACGTACATCATCACACGCAGTGCAGTCGGTTTCAGGACTGTGGTGGTTACCTTGGGTAAGGCCTTTTCTGCCTCTTCCTCGGCCGCTGTTTTTGCCTGTTGCTGCGGTTGCTGCTGCATCATACGCGGGTCCATACGGCCACCCATACCCATCATGCGGGGCGAGTAACGCCCCATCATCGGGTTGACCGTCTCCTGGTAACCCGCCAGCTCATCAGTCATCTCCGAAGCGGCACGTTCCACCTTGACGCATTTAATCATGAGCCCGTAGGGGCTCTGTTGAAGAGTGTTTACGAACTTGGCCAAATCACCGGGGCTGGTATTGAACACCAGCTCATAGGGATAGGCAAAGCTGAATTGATTGGTAATGATCTTACGTGCAGGCAGATAATCCGCCATATTGTTTGCCACCTGGAGTAGATCATTGGTCGCGCCCGCAGCGCGGCGAACACGAATGAACTCCGAAATGCCCGAATCCATTAACGTGTTGCAAAGATATTTGACGTGGGCCAACTGCTCCGCCTGAATCCGGAGACTGTTCGTATCCATCCGCAGGTTTGAGCGCTGAGCCGTAAAAGAATAGCTAAAATTAACCCGATTGGTCGGCATCTGAATGGCAAGGTCCCTCGCCTTTTTGTTCAACTCCGATACCATCGTCTCAAGCTCGTACTTGAAACCGCTGGCCGTATAGGTCTCATCGGGGACCGGCAACGGTGCAAAACGTTTGTCAAAGTCTTCCCGGAGCTCTTCCACCCGCACCACCTCTTTCTTCATCTCTTCGATGTTGGACTGGTTCGGGTAAGGCGTGGCGTTTTCCAGCGAGCTCAACCGAAGGGTGGCTGTGTCCAGCTCCTCGGTCATCGCCGCGTTCACGCTCATGCCGTGCAACAGATAATAGACGGCGCCTCCGATTAAAAGCAGAGAAACAAGAGCGCTAATCGCCAGTTTCTGGTTATTTTTGACCCACTCTTGAATTTTTTTCATGTCCAGATTCATACTCTTTCTCCTATATTTTCACTGGGGTCTTCAGTTTAAGTTTTACGTTAAAAGTAAAGGTATTTGCGAATGCGTTGGTCATCGCCGATTGAGCCGCCAGTCCGGTCGCTTCCGGATCAAACAGATTAGTCATCCCTTTGATCTTTTCTTCAAACCGGAATGCCAACTCGTCATTGGCGGTCACTCGCAATTGATTCAAATTCACACCTTTGCAAACGAGTTTGATTTCTCGAATCTCATTGGTGTTGGCAGGTGCTTCATCTCCGGCAGCCTCCTGGCCCATCTGCAAAAGACCGGCATAGCGCGAATCCATGCCGGCACCACCGGCCACCGGACGGCCTCCACGCATCATCATGATGCGGCGCACCGCGGCCGCAGAGCTGACGCCGCTGCTGCTGCTCGAAGAAGAAGATTCAATATCCTCCAGACCGGTTTCCATATCAGGCAGCTCGGGTAAAAACTCGTCCACCCAAAGCCCCGCCTTGATTTCACGGCCCGAATCCATCGTCAGCATCTCGCTCACTTCCTGTTGAGCCTCCGCCGCCGCCAAATGCAGCCCATTTAAAATATCAAACCAGAGGAAGCGCTCATCCACCCACTTGGTCATCTCGCCCAGCTCAGTCTGAACTTTGCTGATCTTCGATTTTTCCGCCGAAATCTGGGAGGCAGGCCCCTCCAGTTGCGCAATCTGCGTCTCTATGTCATAGAGAGCTCTCTTTTTGGGAGCCACCATTTTGTTGCCATAGAACCAGCCCAACGCGAAAAGTCCAATCACCAGAGCCGCGACCGAAGCGACAAAAAACGGCTTCTTCTGCTCAAGCTTCTGGCTCTCGCGCACACGCAGCGGCACCAGGTTGAACTCCAGCGGGCACTCCGCCAGGTTCCTCAACGCCAGACCCACCAGCTCGCCCATTGAGTGAGCCACCTTCTGCAGCTCCTCAAGGTTCACCTCCGGAGCGACCTCAATATTCTGGAGCGGGTTGAAGTACTCCACCTCAATTCCGAACTTCTCGGCAAAAAACTCCGCCGTGTACGGCAAGGTTGAGCCTCCACCGGCCAGGTATATCTTGACCGGCATACTGCCCTCGGACTGCTTCTGGTAAAACTGGATCGTCTGGTTAATCTGAATATGAAGACGCGTCAAAACATTACGCGCAATCTTGGAAATCTGCGCCTGCTGCTGATTGTCAGGCTCCTCAAAGGCACCGCCCAGGCTCACAAACCCTTCAGTCACCTTGAACTGCTCCGCCTGCGCAAAGGCCATCTTGGCCTCGGCGGCGAACTCCTGCGTAATCGCATTGGCTCCCACATTGAGCGAGCGGCTAAAGAAGCGGCCCTTCTCGAAAAAGAGAACGTTGCTCGTCTTGGCGCCAATATCCAGGAGCATGACGCACTCATCGCTGCTCTGGCCGTAAGTATAGCGATAAGCATTGGATAGAGCGGAAATTGAAACATCGACCACCTGCAAAGAACGGCCGGACTCAGTGGTCGTGCGGAAAACGCTCTCAACCAGGTCGCTCTTGATCGCCACCAGGAGCACCTCCATCGCTCCATCAGGAGTGGTCCCCACTTTTTGGTAATCCCAGACGACCTCACTCAGCGGGAAGGGGATATTCTGCTGCGCTTCATACTGAATGATCTGCGCCGCCTTGGAACTGTCGACCGGAGGCAGCTTGACGAACTTATTGAAAACCTGATAGCCAGGAGCGCAGACATTGGCCTGTTTGCTCGAGATGGGACGCTCGGCCACAATTTCGCCAAACGCTTTTTTAAGCAATCCCTCGCGTGCGGCATCCTGCGAACCCAATAGACCCAGCGGCCTCAAACCAAATTGCTTGAGCCGCAGTCCACCGGTTTCCGCCACCTCAAACTCCGCCAGTTTGAGGCTTCCAGAACCGAAATCGAGACTTAAAAACGTCTTTGCACTTAACATGTTATATTCCTAAACTTATAGCCTGTTTTTCACAGGAGCCATAATCATCCCCCCGCACGAGGATAAAGTATCGGCAAGGAGTATCTCAGTATTTGAGAATCGCGTCAAACTTCTTTTTCTATCTAAGCTCATTTCTTTCCAAGCTCCTCAGCCCTTCAGCTCCTCAAGTGGACGACCGGCAAACCACTCAATTGTTTTCTTTAACCCTTCCCGCAGCTCCACTCTCGGCTCCCACTGAAGCAAATTACGGGCCAGAGTGATATCCGGACGCCTCTGCTTCGGGTCATCCATCGGTAAATCTTTGTAAACCAGTTCCAGTTGAGCCCCAGTCAGCTCCAGAATCACCCGCGCGAATTGCAGGATGGAGAGCTCGTTCGGGTTGCCAATATTGACCGGACAGTTATGCTCGCTCATCATCAGCCGGTAAATCCCCTCAATCAGATCGGAGCAATAACAAAAACTGCGCGTCTGGCTCCCATCTCCATAAATCGTAAGCGGCTCCCCGCTCAATGCCTGAGAAATAAAGGCCGGTACCACCCGCCCATCCTTCAGGCGCATTCGCGGCCCATACGTATTGAAAATACGGACAATCCGCGTATCGAGCCCGTGCTCCCGCTGATAAGCCATCGTCATCGCCTCGGCAAAGCGCTTGGCCTCGTCATAGCAGGCGCGCGGCCCCACCGGGTTGACATTGCCCCAGTAATCCTCGGACTGCGGATGCCGCAACGGGTCCCCGTAAATCTCGGAGGTGGAGGTCAGGAGAAAACGGGCCCGGTTCCTCAAAGCCAGCCCCAGCGCCTTATGGGTTCCCAGCGAGCCGACCTTCAGCGTCTGAATCGGAAACTCCATATAATCGATCGGGCTTGCCGGCGAAGCGAAATGCCAGACATAATCGACCTTTTCACTCAGGAAGATATATTGAGTGACATCCTGTTTGATAAACTTGAAGTTATCGTTGCCGGCCAGGTGGATGATGTTCTCCACACTCCCCGTTATCAGATTATCAATGGCGATCACGCGGTGGCCCTTATCCATCAGGTAATCCACCAGGTGACTGCCCAGAAAACCCGCTCCGCCGGTAACCACCGAGACGGGTTGAGTTCTTTGAGAATCGGAATTTTCGTTTTCCGTATTTGTACGCATGCAATAATAATGCAGGAGACATCCAAAGCTTTTCCATCTAAAGCCAAAGATGCCGACTCTTCGAAAACAGAGTATATCCGGACCGTCCTCCGGAAGCAATAAGGAATTTCACCTAATCTTTCTTTTCCGGCGGCCGGTAGCTCTTCAAGACCCGCGTGCTAAGCCAGGCATCAGGGTTCTCCACGGCCTCCGGCCCCAACAGAAACTCTTCCTGGTCTGGCTGGGGCAGAATCAGTTTCAAACCAAACTGGTAGTTCTCAAAGGAGCGGGCGCAATAATCGCGCACGCTTATCCCCTGGGCCTCCGCCTTTTCCGCCAGTAAAATCGCCGCCTCATCGGTAAAACGAATCCGGATACCGTGGGACTGCGCAAAACGCTCGGCAAACTCATGCACCACCGCGCCGCACACCTTGAAGCGCTCACGCTCACCCTCGGCCAACAGCCTGCTCAGCTCCGCCTCCGGATTCAATATCACCTCACGCGTCACGACAAAGCGCTTCAGCTTGGTGCTGGGCAGTTCAAACTTATATTGGCGGAAGACCCGCTCGCAAACCGTCATGAGACCGCGGGCGCCGGTGCTTTCCTGGGCCGCCTGCCGAGCAATCTCCCGCAACGCATCCTCCTGGAAGAAGACCTCTATTTTGTAAGCCTCAAAAGATTGTTCATACTGCCGGACGATGCTCCCCTCCGAGGACTTCAATATCTGGTACAGATCATCCTCACCCAGAGCCTTGCAGACCACCCGCACGGGCAGCCGGCCGATAAACTCGGGCTCAAACCCAAAATCAATGAAATCCCGAGTCGTCGCCTGGTCAAAGGCATCCTTCTGGGCCGAGTCATCACCGGCATTGCGCGCCGCCGAAAAACCGATCGAAGCCTCCCGCAGCCGCTTGGTGACGATCTTCTCTAACCCCTCAAAAGCACCGCTGACAATGAAGAGAATGTGACGCGTATTGATCGTCGAGGGCTGACGCTTGCGCCCGCCTCCGCCGGTCATCTGCATCATCATCTCGAACTGACCCGAGATATCGTTGGGCGCGCGAGTCGGCACCTCCGTCTCCTCCATCAGCTTGAGCAGGTTCGTCTGAACACCGCGTCCGCTGACGTCTCGGCCTCCCTGGTTCGCGCTGGCCGAGGCGATCTTGTCAATCTCATCCAGATAGATAATCCCGTACTGGGCGCTCTCCACATCACCGTCGGCCTGCCGCACGAGGCTCCGGACCAGCTCCTCCACGTCGGCCCCGACGTAACCGGTCTCGGAAAACTTGGTCGCGTCCGCTTTGACAAAAGGGACGCCAATCAGCTCGGCCATGCTCCGCACCAGATAGGTTTTGCCGACACCGGTCGGTCCCAGCAAAATCACATTCTGCTTGGAGTAATTGCTCTGGGATTTCCCCTCGCGCGCCAGCCGGACATGATTATAGTGGTCGCAAAGGGCCACGCTGAGCACCTTCTTGGCCTCATCCTGGCGGATCACGTAGCGGTCCAGAAATTCCTTAACCTCTTTGGGCTTGCGGTGGAATTTTTTGAGGTCGTCCGGCGGGTTGGGCGCTGGCGGGCTGTCGCCCGGCTCATCCGCCGCAGCCGTCGTTCGGCTCTCTCCACCCTGACCGGAAAAGGTGCTCTTGAAAAAGGGGCTCTCATGGAGGCCCATCTGTTTGAGCGCCTCCTCCAGGCGCCTCTGAAGCTCTTCTGGTGTCGGCGGAGGCTCTTCGTTTCTAAAAAATTTACTCATCTCTGATCATTCAAAAAATGTCTAAAAATAATATCGCCTCTCCTCTCCCCCGGGCTTTCACGGCAGCTCTCTCGTTCCGGCGATAAAACAAAACCCCATGGCAGGAGCCACTCTTCCGGTTCTCCTGCCGGTGGTCTTATGCTGTTGCTTTTAATGGCTCAGTTCCTCAACCCAGCCTGTTTAACCTATCTGGGAGCAGACGGTGACAGTCATCTCCGTGAGATACTGGTCTTTCTTGGCGACAAACTCCACCAGATGCGGTTGAGCCAGGTGAGCCTCCAACTGCTCTTTGCTGGCCCAGGCTTCGAGGAACCAGAAGCGCCCGGGCTGCTCGGGCTCCTCATATAAGTTATAGCTGATGCAGCCGTCATCCTTGCGCGAGGGCTCCAAAAGCCCCAACAACATCTGGCGGACCTCGTCTTCCATTCCGGGTTTTGCAAAAATATTCGCTATGACAGTGATCGGTTTTCTATCCATATCGGCTTTAACTATTACCCAAAATCGGGATTTGTGCAAGATTTCCAGAGGCTCTTCTTGACAATGACCCCAGAAGAGGGTTTCCTCTACTTCCACGCGGCATAAAGATTGCTTTGCAAGCGTAAATTGAGGATGTACTCTAGCCTCAGAATGAGCCCGGCGAAAGGCTCCAGAGTCTGATTAATAAGATGATGTACGATGTTGATGAATTTATAGGAGAGGTGCTCGAAGAGCACGGTGCAATGGAGGAAAGCAAGAGAGCGCTTCTCAAGGTGCTTGATGAATCGGCCAAACCGTTTGTGCGCGAATTGGATTTTGAAGAAATCTCCAAAGATATCGAAGAATCCCTCTCAGAGCTTTTCCAGACCGATACGCCTCCTCCGGGAACGAAAATCATCCACTTTGGCCTCAGGGAAACCGCCGATGGCTGTAGCCTCTACGTGGTCGGAACCAAAAAAAGGGAACTCCCCGAATTCCATGACGAGGAAGAGTGGGACTGGGTCGGCCCCGATGGCGGCGAGCTCAACGTGCCCGATCTCTGCAACCTCTGGACCAACATCAGCGCCACGCGCGAAGAGGAGTGGGAAGTCGTGCTGGCGGTGGCCATGATCGTCCTCAAGTACTACCTGGATGAAAATGCGGGTGATTTTCTCTCGATGATCAATCTCTCCACGATCAAGGTGAGTGCCGGCTTCGATGACGGTGATATCTACGAGATTCCTCTGGAGGAAAGCTAAGAGAAAACCTTCGCTTTTACGGGACCTCGGCCCCAGCCGGCGGTCCCTCTTTGTGGGTCATGATTTGGAGGACCAGCCGGTCGGTCTCCTCCATCCCCTGTGAGCTGACCTGGGCCAGGTTCCGGATGCAGCGGTCCACATCCTCGTCAATAATCCCTTCCATTGAGGAGACGTAGCGGTTTTCCATTGCCATCATTGCGGAAAACAGAGCCGTCGAGACGCCGCTGGTGACCTTGAGCGAGCAGCTCGGTTTGGCTCCGTCGCAGAGCATCCCGGTCAGGTTGGCGATCATGTTCTTGACCGCATAGGTCACTTGCAGGAAGCCGCCCCCCATCAGCCAGGTGATTCCACAGCTTGAGCCGGTCGCGGCCACCACGCATCCGCAAAAAGCGGCCAGTCGGCCCATGTGGTTTTTGATGTAAATAGCGGTAAGGTGGCTCAAAATCAGCGCCCGGGTCAGCTCCTCCTCGCTTTTACCGTTCTCTTCGGCATAAATCACCACCGGCAACGTGGCCGATATCCCTTGATTGCCACTGCCGGAATTACTCATCACCGGGACTTTTTCTCCCGCCATGCGCGCGTCACAGGCCGCGGAAGTATAGGCCAGAATCCGCGAAAAGAGACTCTCACCCATCAAATCCTTCTCATAACGCTCACGCATCATCCGCCCAAGCTCGTGACCATAATGACCCGCAAAGGAGAGCTCCGCCGCCGCCTTGTTCATGCTCGCCGATTCCAAAATAAACGCGATCTCCGAAAAAGGAGCTTCAGTGGCAAACTCGTAAACCCGCCTCACCGTGAGCTCCGGCGGCTCCACCTCATGCTCAAAGCGCTCTCGATGGCGATGATCCAATAAAACTTCCTCACCCCGAGCCAGATAAATAAAACGGGTATGCTCACCGGCAATAATAACGTGGGAGCTCGCCCCGTGCGTTTTTCCCTCACAAAGCACTTCAATGTAGAGCTTTTCATCAATCCCCTCCTTGAGGAAAATATGAACCGCCTCTGCGGCAATCAGCTCTCTGGCCCGGCTCACATCCTCCGCGCCCACATCCTCAAGCACCTCCAGCCCCTTTTGGGACTCCCCACAAATAGCCCCCAGCGCTACCGCTATCGGCAGCCCGGTCATCCCCGTGCCGGGAATCCCCACTCCCATGGCATTCTTGAGCATGTTGGCACTGAGATAAACCGTGATTTTTACCGGCAGCTCCCCCAGAATCTCCCGCCCGCGCGCCACGGCCAATGCCACCGCCACCGGCTCCGTACACCCCACGGCCGGCACCACCTCCCGCTGAATCATCGCGATAATCGCCGAACGCTCTTCTTTCGTAAACATCTTTTAACCTTGGAGTAATATATAGCGGAGTATTAATACATCAATTTACTCTCTCACCATAAATTGGGAATATTTCGTTTAAAATTATATTAATAGCTGCGTTTATTTTTCTAAAAGCGTTTAATTCTTTTAAACCATTTAACATTAATAACTTTTTAATAATATTTTTTTCTTTACCAATTTTATATACTTTCGTATAAAATTCTTTTCTTCCTTTTACGAAATACTTATCTTGAACTTCAGATGTGTATTCCATTCTTCGTGCAATTCTTACATAAAAGAGAGGATAATATTTTGTTCTATCCCACTTTATAAATATTTTAAATATTTTTTTAGAAATAGAGTCTTTTTTATATTTTCCAGTAATATTTGAAGAATGCCTTCTATAATACATTAATGGCTCTGAAATTCTATAATAGTTTCCAACTATTAAAGATGTGTAGTATGTATATACATCGAAATAGATAACAGATGTTTCAGGAAATGGCAATATATAATCTAACATCTTTCTATTAATCATTATAGTGCATCCTGACTGGAAAAAATCAAACACCATATCCGTAAGAAGACTAGAGTCTTTTGTTTTTTTACATCTAATAATTTCTTTATTAGCATTTATTTCTACATGATTTGCTTTTATCAAAGAAGGTATTCCGTTTTTTTCGATTTCTTTTAATTTAAGATAGCTTTTTTCAATCTTTTCTGGAAGCCAAATATCATCTTGATCACAAAAAGATATATAATTACCACTGCAAAGACCTATAGATTTTTCAAAATTCTTATTTACACCTAATCTTTTTTCATTAATAAAATATTTTAATCCTTTATTTTTTTTATATTCTTCCAGTATTTTTACCGTGTTATCACTGGATAAATCATCGGTTACTATAATCTCATCTGGAATTCGTGTCTGAGAATAAAGACTATCAAGCTGTTCCCTCAGATATTTCTCACCATTATAGGTGGTCATTGCTACTGAAATTTTATCAGATGTTGCCATAAAACATATAATAACTTTATTTAAAATTAAGTTTATTTTTTAAAGAGCGAATCTTTCTAAGTGGAACAGAAAACCGGCTATACAAAAAATTACGCATTTTTAAACTGGATTTCAGAGAAGGAGGAATTTCTCCCGGTAGAGGTAAACCTTCCCTCTGGGCCCAATCAACCAATCCAGTGTATTCATTAAAGTAACGAAAGGCATACGGCGTCCAGCAGACCCAAGGCTTGGGAATTCCAACACAATGAACAAAAAAGCGGCCTGTATCAAGTTTATCCAATTTGTAATCCTCTGAAACCTCTGGAGCCTCTTCAGCAAAGCATAATAAACTATTGAGAACAGATTCATCCGTTTGGTGGTAGGCACCTAAACGCTTATCAACAACCCCTCTAGCTATAGGAGGAAGCACCTTTTTCATCTGTTCATCCCACCTTTGAACAAATGGCAACTGTTTTTTATGCAGAGATAGTGCACACGAGCTACAGCGCGTGTTAAACCTGGGGCTTAAGCGCTCCCCTACATCCTTTTGCCAAACCGAAAGCAGCTCTTCAGGACAGGGCCCTCTATTTTCTTCAAGAGATCTCTTTCTAATATGAATTATATCAGGGTCAGAATAAATTAAATTTTCGCTGCAATTGCCTATAAAAAACCCGTCGCAATCTATCCAGCTGATATAGTCGGTTTTTGCCAGAAACATTGCCTCTGGTTTGACACAATTCAGATTTCGCGTGTTTTTTTCAATATTTTTAATCTGCACATTCCCCAACGATGAGAGCACGCGGCAATCTTCTTCAGTGTAGCCTACCCCCAAAACGGCAACGGGCTCCTGCATTCCGTTTTTGCGCATTGAGCAGATCAGCAAATAAACGCCCCAAATGTAATTGCGGTCCGAGGCCGTTACGACTGTATTGTTGATATCCATAAAGTTTTCAAAAACAAGCTAAACAACCGCTCCAGAGAATAAACGAAACTCCAATTGAAATCAATAAAATAGAGACATTAACAAAAATAAAAAGAACCACGGTTTTTTGTGACCATGGTTCTTCTTGTGCAGCCCCTCGTTTTGCAGCCGTGCGCATCAGCGCGCTGCGGGGGGCGAATCGGACCTGTTACTTATTCAGGCGGGCCTTGAGCTCATCGAGCTGGGCTGCCAATGCCGGCGGCAGATGCGCGCCATAGGTAGCATAATTTTCAGCAATGCTCTCGATTTCCTTAATCCAGCCTTCCTTATCGACCGTCAGAAGCTCTTCCATATCTGCGGCGCTCACGCCTTCGCAGCCGGAGAGATCAATGGCATCAGGAGTCGGCAGATAACCAATCGCAGTCTCCTGCGCCTTGCCGGAACCTTCCACACGCTCGCAAATCCACTTGAGGACGCGGCTGTTCTCACCGTAACCGGGCCAGAGCCAGCGGCCGTCGGAGGTCTTGCGGAACCAGTTGACGAAGAAAATCTTGGGCAGAGCTTCGCGGTTTTCTTTGGCGAACGTCAGCCAGTAGCCGAAATAGTCGCCCATGTTATAACCGCAGAAGGGCAGCATCGCGAAGGGATCGCGGCGGAGCTGACCCGAGGCGCCCAAAGCGGCTGCCGTGGTCTCGGAACCTGCTGCCGAACCCATAAAGACGCCATGCTCCCAATTGAAAGATTGATTGACCAGAGGAATCGTGCTCGGACGGCGGCCACCAAAGAGAATCGCGGAAATCGGCACACCGGCCGGGTTCTCCCAGTTCTCATCAATCACCGGGCACTGAGCCGCGGGAGCCGTGAAACGGGCGTTCGGGTGGGCACCCTTGGTACCGCTGGAAGGAGTCCATTCGTTGCCATGCCAATCAATTCCCCTTTCCGGAGCCGGCACACCCATATCTTCCCACCAGACGTCGTTATCGGGGGTCAGCACCACGTTGGTAAAGATCGTGTTCTTCTCCATGCTCAACATGGCATTGGGGTTGGACTGCATGGAAGTTCCAGGCGCCACGCCAAAGAAACCGTTCTCGGGGTTCATCGCATAGAGGCGGCCATCTTCACCACGGCGAATCCAGGCAATGTCATCGCCCAGGCAGCGGACTTTCCAGCCCGGCAGGGTCGGCAACATCATGGCCAGGTTGGTCTTACCGCAGGCGCTCGGGAAAGCGGCGGTGATATAGTAGGTCTTCCCTTCGGGGCTGGTCAGCGCCAGGATGAGCATATGTTCAGCCAACCATCCCTCTTTACGGGCGACGTTGCTGGCGATACGCAGAGCGATGCACTTCTTACCCAGCAGCGCATTACCGCCGTAACCTGAACCATAAGACCATACGGCAGGATCATCGGGGAAGTGGACAATGTATTTCTTGGCAGGATCAGGCTCACACGGCCAGGGGACATCTTCCTGTCCCGGCTCCAGAGGCGCACCCACGGAGTGCAGACACTCAATGAAGGTGCCCTTCTCGCCCAGAGCTTCTATCACGTTCTTGCCCATGCGGGTCATGATCCGCATATTGGCGACGACGTAGGGAGAATCGGTGATCTCAATACCGATCTTGGCAATCGGAGAAGTCAAAGGCCCCATACAGAATGGAATCACATAAAGGGTACGGCCCTTCATACATCCTCTGTAAAGCTCAGTCATCTCGGCTTTCATCTGGTCCGGGTCGGCCCAGTTATTATTCGGTCCCGCTTCTTCTTTCGTCTTGCTGCAAATAAAGGTACGGTCTTCTACACGAGCCACATCGCTGGGGTGTGAACGCGCCAGGTAGGAGTTCGGGCGCTTGCTCTCGTTCAACTTGGTGAAGGTTCCGCTCTTGACCATCAGGTCGCAGAGGTACTGATATTCCTCATCTGAGCCATCGCACCAATGGACATTGGTTGGCTGGCAAAGATCGGTCATCTCCTTAACCCAGGCGATTAAGGCTTCGTTTTTGGTAATGCACTGACCTAACATTCTAATTCTATTTCGGTAGAGATTTCCCACCTGTTTGAGTAACGCCTCCCTTCACCCGGTGGGGGTAAGCGACGGGAGGTCGGCTGGGCGCGGTAGGGTCCCGCGTGACCATAACGAGGAAAAACTAGCATAAAAAAAACCTCCCTGCAAGCGGCAAGCAGAAAAAATGTAAAAAATTCTACTTGGAAGGTTAAGTTTTTCTAATAAGCCACAGCTTTAATCATTAGATTCGCTTAACTCCCCACCCTTCTCTTCCAATCCCTCCAGGGCCGTCTCTTCCGGAAATCGCACAATCGTCTCTACCGGAAGCAAATCCGGCAGCTCTTTTGATTTGGTCTGCAACAGATGACTCTGCTCCTGCATCTGCCGGGCCGCTGGCAGGAATCTCGACTCCAGCGAGGCGATCAACCCGTTATACGCCTCGGTTCCTCTCTTCAGATGAGACCCCACGGCGGCGATATGCCCCAGCAGCACCTGCATCCGGTCGTAAAGCATACCGGCATTGCGCTGAATCTGGAAAATCTCATCGGTGAGCCGGCTCTCGGCCCAGCTCTGGGCGATCGTCTCCAAAAGGGCGATCAGAGTGACAGGCGTGGCGATCATCACTTTATTCTGATGCGCGAATTCAATCAGCCCCGGGTCCCGGTTCCAGGCCGCGCTGAAAATCCCCTCACCCGGGACGAACATGATGACGAACCGGAGCGAACGGCCAAAATCCCTGGTATAAGATTTACTGCTCAGCTCCGATATTTTGGCTTTGAGCTGCCGGACATGGTTGTCGAGGAACTGCCGCTGCTGGTCCGGTTCAGAGGCATCCAGCGCGGAGAGATAGGCATCCAGCGGCACTTTGGAATCCACCACGATCACCTTTTCTCCCGGCAAATGCACCAGCATATCCGGACGCAGCCGATTGCCCGCATCGGCCACGGCGCTGACCTGCTCATCAAAATCACAATGCTCCTGCATCCCGGAGAGCTCCACTATCCGCCGCAATTGAATTTCACCCCAACTGCCGCGGATTTGCGGTTTGCGCAGGCTCTCCACCAGCTTGCGGGCCTGGATATCCAGTGATTGCTGAGTCTCCATCAGATTCTGCAGCCGCTCGTCAAGCGCCTTATAGGCCCCCACACGCTCTTTTTCCACTCCTTCATTGCTGGCACGCAGCCGCTCGAGCTGCTCGCGCACCGGCTTCAGGAGCTCTTCAATCGCCGTCTTGCGTTTGTCGAGCTCACTCTCGGAGCCTTTCTGCTGCTCACGGAATTTCTGGTCGGCCAGTTTTAACAGCTCTTCATTGGCCGATTTTAGCGTATCGGCGGAGAGCGATTTAAAAACATCGGCAAATTTTTTCTCCGCCTCCTGCAATGTCTGGCGCTGTTTCTCTTCCATTTGCCTGGAGGCTGCCCGTTCACTCTCCAGAGTCGCCTGCACGGCGGCCAGCTCCTGCTGTTTCTGGCTCAAAGCTTCGCGGGCGCTGCCCAGCTCCCCTTCCCTGCGGGCGAGCTCCTCCTGCAGCTTGGGGATTTGCTCGCCCTGCTGCCGGCAAACTGCCAGCTCCGCCTTATCGCGCGAGCGGGAAAGCAAACAGACGATCACACCCACTGCGCCCAGAGCCACAGCGGCCAACGCTACCCAAAATCCGATATCATCCATCTCTATTAATCTTCCATACTTTGTTCCCGAAACCAGGCCCTCTACAGAACAAGGACACCAGCCAACACCTCCGAAATAATTTTCATTTTCCCGAAGGTACAAGCCGGTGCCATTGTAAGCCCTAAATCTGAATCAGTCTAGTTTGTCCAAATTAAATCCGTTTTGGCTACAAGCCCCACCGGCTCAAAGGTCATAAACCACTGAAAAGCCTGAATGAGAGAGGGAAAAGCACCGTCGCCATGGTCACCCCCGGGAACCGGGTCGGTGAGCGGCACCTCGACACCCACCTTGCGGAACTCTTCCACGGCCACCAGCGAGTTCTGGAAAGGGACGTCGTGATCGCCCGAGCAATGCCAGAGGCGCATCGGAGCCTGGGGTACCCAACCTCTGCAGGTGTCATTTTCTCTCAAAGCGACTCGGAGAGGATGGTTCGGGTCATTTTGGACCGCTGCCAGATACTCGGGGCGTAGTATTTGATCCACCCGCTCGGGCAGAATCGCATCAATCTCGTCAGCGCTGTGCATACCGTCCAATAGAGGCGGCAGTGTCTCGTTGTAAGGAGGCAAGAGGAATTCGTCAGGAGAATCAACCAGATTGTAAACATGCTGATAGGCCGCCATGATGTAGACGAAATACCCCATAGCACTCATCGGATTGGGCGAGAGGAAATCTTCGGCCATGGTCCCGGACAGATCATAAGGTCCAGCCAGAGGAGCCGATGCCACGATGTTAAACTCTTTGGCGTAACGGGTTTCAATCTCCCGCTGCAGCGCCATGGTGGCGTGTCCTCCCTGGGAGTAACCGATCAGGAAAAGGCGCTCGGAAGGGAATATCTCTTTATCTGCACAAAAACCTTTGGCAGTGCGCAATAGATCAATCGCGGCTGTTGCTTCCGAGCCTGCATGGCAATAGGGATGGAAACCGGGCGAGTCGCCCAGTCCCAGGTAATCGCCAATGACTGATACGTAACCCATTCCGGCACACACTACGGAAATAAGCGCCTCGGAAGAATCACTCGAATAGGAAGGAGCATCGGACTTCAAAACGATCGTGCCATGCTGGACACTGATAACGCCCAGAGGCGACGAACATTTGGCGGGCAGGCAGATAAGGCCTGTAGCCAGGGTCTTATCCCCGCGGGGGGTGATCGTTTCGTAGCTGACCTTGTAGGTCTCGACCCCATAGCGGAAAGTCACGCCCAGCTCGGGAGCCATCTGATCCACGAGTAACTGAAGCAAAAATTTGGAATAGGTAGCGGCCGGAGTGATGGAAAGGAGAGCTCCACGGTTTGAGGGCTCCACCTGCACCAGGCGATAAAACTTCTGGGAAGAAGCCGCCGGGTCAAAAGGAGAAGTCCATTGCGTGTCGTGCGTCGGCCAGACCGTGCTGCCGGGGGCATTAACCCAGATGTTGTTTTGCAGGCGTTCGGTCACCTGCAAAGTGTAGGCAGCCTCGGGAGCACCCTCCCAGGTCAGCTTGATTTGGTCCCCGGTTTTGAGAATCTCCAGGGCAGCAGGCAACGGCTGCGCATTGAGCGTCCAACCGGACACCATAAGAAGCCCTAAAAGGGCCATTATCCAATTTTTTTTCATAGAGAACACCTTATCTTTCTCGTCTGAGGTATAAATTTTTTTGACGGGAAAACATATCCGTCTTTATAAAATATAGCAATTACCGCCACCTTTCAAGATAATAATGAAATATTTTCTCAAAAAAAAGGTAGCCCGCATTGCCTTAAAATATGCGCGCCGGAATGGGAATACCGAGGAAGAGAATAAACCGCAGATTCCGCAGATTCGCACAGATTTTTTAAAAAGAATCTTCGGATGCGCCACCGACGGGATGCAGAGAGAAAACGATTCATGCTTATTGAACACAAAGCGGCTCCGCATACCTTAGGTTTGCCGGATTCCTTCTAACGCAGTTGGAAACCACCGATGAACACTTTTGTAACCACGGATGGACACGGATGAACACAGATGTTTTTGATTGTGTTGGTTCAAACTGGCGTGCGAAATAAGACAGGTTGGCATTTAAGTCAAAACAGATAGCAGTTCCAAAGGCTCCTTCTCAAATCCGTGTCCATCTGTGTCTATCCGTGGTTCCTTACCCTGCGCATTGCCTCAAAAACAGGCGCAAACCGCGGTTGAAAAAGAGGGACGGGGGGTGATCATTGCGGCTCGACACGGGGGGCGGTTCCGTGAGAGGATAGCCTCCACTCGGGGGTCAATGCCGAAAGGGCTCCGGGCTCGAAATACAGAATCAACGCTATCTATGAAAAAGACTGGATGTTTATTGGCTTTATCGGCTCTCTTCTGGGCGGCTCTGGCCGTCTCGGGGGCCTCAGGCACTTTTCCGCTCCACTTCAAAAAACTCGATGCCCGCACCGCTTTCCATAGCCCCGAAGGCTATTGCACCGTGGTCATCCTCTCGGAAACCAAACCGCCGGAGCTCCTCAAGGAGCCTCCCGCCACCTCCCGCAAACTCTATGCGCGGCTCTTCAGCAAGGAGCGCCCCGTCGTCTTCGGGGATAACTTCCCCACTCCGCCGACCATGGCCACCTGGGGCCAGCCGGTCATGATCATGCGGCTCACCGAGCGGACTCTGGGCGAGGGATTCGATACCGTCATCATCGACCTCAACGGCAATGGCGACCTGACCGATGACCCGGTCCTGAGAGACCACAAAGTCAGCCGGCACCGCAAGTTTTTCGGGCCCTTCACGCTGCCGCTGCCGGAGGGAACGCTGCCGCAGGGCTCCATCATCGAGCCGGTGATGTATCTGGAGTCGGGCTTCCTCAGCGCGCCTCGCAGTTATATGGACCCGGCCACGGGCAAGTTCATCGATTTCGTCGGCTTCGCAGCCATCCGCAGCGGCTGGGTGCTGGAGGGAACCCTCGACGTGCCGCCGCTTTTGCAACGGGTCGCCTTCAAAGACGCCTATTGCGATTTCGCCTTCTCCCAGGAGGTCTCCCACCGCGAGGTGCTCAATGACGACCTCTACTTTGACGGCGGCAGGAAGGTCAGCTCGATTGAGTTCTTCCCCTCCGATTACGTGCTCCGCGATTACAATAACAACGCCAGCTTCGATTGCGAGCTGCCTCTGAACGAGTGCGAACCTTACGGCAAGTATATCCATATCAAAGAAAAGCTCTACACCTGGCAGATCGCCCCCGACCTCCAATCTTTCAGCGTCGCACCGGTGGAGGAATCGCTGGCCACTGGCTTTTTCGAGAGTGCCCGCTCATCCGATAAACGGACCCAGGTGGCCCTCAAAACCGGCTACCAGCCGCCCAGCGCCACAAACGGCACCTTCCACGGCGATGGCAAGTGGCAGTTGATCACGATTGACGCCAATACGCGCAAGGTAGAGCTGCCGGCCGGGGAGTATCTCCTGAGCCAGTTCGCGCTGCGCTCACGCGATGCCGAGCGCAATATCGCCCATCTGCCGCTGAGCGGTTTCGGCCCAAGGGAGGCGATCTCCTTTACCATTGCGAAAGATGAGAGCTTCCAGGCGGATTGGGGCCAGCCGCTCAAGCTCACCCTCAATGTCTGCCGCCCCGAAGGGGCCGAGAGCGCCAATACGCTGCAGCTCTATATCGACGTCACCGGCAAGAGAGGCGAAACCTACTCAGACTTCTCCGTTTACAAGCCCGCCAGCCGCTCCATGGAGCCGCTCACCGGACCGCGCGTGGAGATACTCTCCGGTGAAACTCCGGTTGGCTCCCACCAGTTTATGCATGACTTCCTCGGCTGGTGGTGGCAGATACCGGCCGAGCTGAAAGGCAAAAAAGTAACCCTGGTTCCGTTTTTTGAGGAATTCCCCGTGAGCCCGGTCCCGCTGGAGGTCCAGCTCCCCTAGCGCCCGGCATCGTAAGGAAGGAGAGAAAAGGGATGGATAAGGAAAAGAGAACTGATTGGATTCATGGAACCGGCAGGGAGCCGTCATCGCGGCCGTCATTCACGGCGATAGCGGCCGGCCGTTTCAGCTTTCTCGGTTCACTCTTTACTCCGGCGCTTCTCTCTTGCCTTTGCCTGCTCCTGCCTTTGCTCAGCCTCAATGCGCAGGAAGAGGAGCCGGCCCCGGAGCCTGCGGAGCCGGGCTTCCCGCTCGAGGTGGTCGGCGTCACCGTGAGCCCGCATGAGCATCCGCAAGGGATCCAATTCGCCGCCGAGACCGCTCAGCCACCGGCAGGCCGCGTCCAGATTTTCCTCCGCAACAAGGCTCCGCACAACTCCGAGCGCCCGGAGGATACTGTCCATATCAACGTGTTGCGGATAAACGGCAACGAACCCAAACGCTACGTCTTCAACAAGGTCTGGGCCTGGGAGGATTCCCCGGACGACTGGCCCGAAGGCGACACCTCGCTGCCGCCGGGGGCGCTGAGCGTTTTCTCCTTCAATTCACTCTCCCCGCAATGGGTAGAGCCGGGCAGCTCCTTTGAAGTCGAGTTTACCGATTGGCTCAATGCACGCAAAAACGTACTGGAGCTGACGTTGCCCCAACCCCAGGCGCGGATATCCTCGCTCTGCTTCCTCTCAAGCGGCACCGACCCGCTCCGGCCCGATTCGCTGGTCTTTTATCTGGAGAACCTCTCTCAGAAAAACTGGAAGCTCTCCTCGGTCCGAATTTATCAGCCATATTTGAAGAGCTCCTTCCGGCTGCTCAGGGAGATTGCGACGCTGGAGCGCATCTCCACCTATCCGGCCAGCGGAGTCCTGCAGCCGGGCCAGAAGCTGGCCGCAATCGTCATCCCGCCCAGCCATCTCAAACTGACCACCGCCGTCATCGAGGTCTGCCTGGAGAATCCGGCCAAAAGCTCCGAGCAACTCTGCCTCTGGGAGCAACTCCGCGTCCGGCGCGAATCCTTCGATATTGGTGCCGGCTGGATTTCCGCCCCCCTGAGCGAGGGTGGCAATATCCTCTCCTCCGAAACCTGGCTCAAAACCTTGAAGAGCCTCCATATCAATACGGCCAATATACAAAATATCCAGGGCTACACCGACCAGACCGACAGAGGCGGCCTCTACCAGATATATCCGCTCAAGCTAATGGGCCCGGCCCAGCCTTTGCCAGAGTTCGATACCGACTCCACGCTGCCCAATATCCACGCGGCGGAATCCCTGGGCAATGTGCAGGATGATATTAACCATTGCCCGCCGCAGGATGCCCTGGCCCTGCTGCGCGTCTATGGCGGATTCCGGATTCCCACGGCGCTGATTTTGACCGATCCCTGGAGCTGGCGCCACTATGCGGGGATTTCCGATTATCCCCACTTTAATATATCGCGCCTGGCCATCCCCAACCAGTTCGAGGAATGGGAAGCCTATGAACGCTGGGGCAGGCCCATCAACTGGGGAGCCCCCCTGGAAACCATGGGCATCCTGACCCGTAACCTGCGCGATAACAACCGCCCGCTCTCCATAGCCGCCTGGGTGCAGGGCCCCTTTGATGGCTGGAGCGGCTCGGGAGAGCGCAAACGGCTGGCCCCCACCCCCGACGAACTCCGCCACCTGGCCTGGCAAACCTTGAGCGCGCGGGTCTCCTCCCTCAACTGGTTCAATCTCAATATCGGCTCACTGGTTCAATACCGCGACCTCATTACCCCGATCCAAAAGATAAACCGCGAGGCGCTGACCCTCGAGATTTTCTTCCTCTACGGGGATTCCTGGGAGAACCGCATCACGGAGACGACCGATAAGAAGCCGCGTCCCGATTGGGAGCTCTCCTCCATTATCTGCCCCCGCGGCGCTCTCCTGACGGCGCTGGACCTGGATTATGAGATCGACCGCGGCAGCCGCACCTTCAGGTTCCGCCGGCCACGGGAGTCGAAGTTTGAATTCTCGCTGCCGCTCTTTTTACGCGCCCCGCTGGAGGTCTTCCGGATAGATGCCGATGGCACCTATGATGTTGCCTACCAGGTAACCTCTGAAGGCGTGGAGATCAGCGATAAACAATCACTGGCAGCGATCTACATCGCCACGCGCGACCGCCAGTTGCGGCCAGACTTTGAAAAACGCCGCCAATACTTCCAGCAGTTGGAAAAGAGCTACCTCTTTGACCCGGCCGATAACCGCCGGGATTACAACCTCCTCAAAACATTGGCAGGCCAGGCCGGAAGCATTATCCCGGAGGAAGCGCCGGAAAAATAGAATTCCGCACCCTTTTTAAAAAATCTTTCCCCTTTTTGAATAAACCGCCATCCCAGGCGTCTAACCTTTCAGTTGAGCGGCAGAGTTTGCCTGCAGCTCAACACGGGTCTGCCGGAAGGGTTGCCGTCCGCATCTCCTCCCTGTCGGGGTTCTCCCCGATCGGTATTTACCGGCTTGTGATCAAAAGAAAGAATGTGTGAACAGATGAAGAAAACGATGTTAACCGCTATTTGCGTTCTTGCGCTTGCTCTGGGAGCGGGTGCAGCCACGCAGGTAGATAGGAAAGCCCAGTCAAACTGGGATAAACATTGCTCCTTCTGCCACGGTGAGGATGGTAAAGCTCGCACGATGATCGCTCGCAAAATAAATGCCGCAGACCTGACCTCTGAGAAAATCCAGAGAAAATTCGGAGATAATCAAGAGGAACTGATGAAGATCATTTCTGATGGGCTCTCCAAAGGGGATAAAAACATTATGAAACCCCTGAACAAGAAGCTCAAAAAGGAAGAAATCGAAAGCCTTGCTCTTTACGTCATCAAGCTAAGCGACAAGGCGCATCAAAAAAGCAAGTAGTAGTTTTAGTTGTGAATAGCTGCGGTGTAGTAGCTTTGCATAGTTAATACAAGTCATCATAATAGTTATATCAGTTCAAACAAGGTCACCCGT
>LSQX01308302.1_pt1 | contig 38707 bp, 30 predicted proteins | sample 654561 | NCBI WGS metagenome assembly LSQX01 (sample SAMN04489861, study PRJNA283612) | anaerobic digester metagenome | isolation source: 4 biogas reactors fed with cattle manure at either 37C or 55C with and... | place: Denmark: Kongens Lyngby | collected 2014 | reverse complement strand
TCGAGACATCGCCAAAACGAAGCAAACTGCGCTGGATGGCGTGTACCATCGGCATCCCGAACGATTCACCAAGGGGCGACCTGTCGTGAAAATGCCGCCAAACGAAGTCTGTATCAACCCTGTGCCTGCGGATGCAGGCCCTGCCATTCACGAGAGAGGAGTCAACTTTCCAACCCTAAATCGGGCCATCGAAAAACAACTTAACTTTCACTGAAGTGGTTCAAACGAGGTTGACACGTTCCGCCCCCGCCAACACGCCAACCAACAAAACGACACCCCAAAAACCCATGGTACGCATATGCCCTCCTCGATATCGAAAATAGAAATGCCCAAGGCGCGAATGGCCAAACCGCTGCCACGCCACTGATGATGCAGATTTTATCCTGCCGCCACGCATCGCATACAGGCATTTTTTTACACGATTCAGTCGCGATTCACCCGCTTCATTTGCCATGCCGTTCCCTGTGGCGGCAACCACCCCACAGCGGAGGCCAAAAAGGCGTGCTGGACGATAAAATGCGGAATGCGTATAAATACCCCTACAAAAGGTCACGCATCCGAAAGGCCTTGCGTTAGATGAAATACGTAAGTGAACGATTCCTATCAAAACGAGGTTATCCCATGAAAAACCAACCCCATTTTCTGGCCGCGCTGCTGACACTGGCGCTTTGCTTTGCGATGGGCGGAAACGCCCTGGCCCAACGCGCCGTCAACTGGCAAATCAACCCCCGCGGTTTCCCCGCTGAGACGGCCATCTTTGTCGACGTCGAGGACGCGGGCACCTACAAGCGCGACCTACCGCCAGACGCCTTTGCCATCAGCCTCGACGAATTCGCCGACAACCAAGGCGGCATCGTAATCAACGCGGCCCTCACCGGCGACAAGAGCACCCAAGGGGGCTGGGCCGGCGCGCAGGTCATCGTCCTCATCGACGTGTCGCGCAGCTACACCAAGGAGTTCGCCCTGGCCAAGAAGATGGCCAAGCACCTGGTGGCCCAAATGGATCCCGCCCGCGACGAGATCGCCATCGCCACCTTTCCCGCCGAGGGCGGCTACACCGAGGCGCGCCTGCACCAAACCTTTACCGGCTCCGTCGACACCCTCAACGAGGCCATCGACCGCGTGGCCCTGTTCTCCGACGACAAAACGGGGGGGCGCCTGTGCAACGCGCTGAGCGAGGCCCTGGCCTTCTTTCCCGCGGCCAACACCGATCGCTACCGCACCGTCATGCTGCTCACCGGCGGCGCCGACAAGGGCGAGGGCAAGGGCTCGTGCGTCCAGGACGCCATGGCCGAGGGCGGCATCCCCTTTTGGTCCGTGGGCTTCAAGCTCGACAAAAAATACGACGACCCCCGCAACTCCCACAAAATCGAAAACGGCCTGTACGACCTGGCGCAAAACACCAGCGGCCGCTCGATGTTCCGCAAGACACAAGCCAACATGGAGGGATTTACCGGGGTGGTATTCTGGAACCGCATCCGCAGCCAGTACCGCTTGATGACCAACTTCATGTGCTATGCGCCGTCCCCCGAGATCAACCACGTCTCGGTGCTCAAGGTCGAAGGCCAGCCCGCCAGCCCCATTAAGTTTCAGGCGGCGGCGGCCAGCACCCCCTCCCCCGTCATCACCGATTTCTTCCCCGGCGAGGCCACGCGCAAGGAGGTCGACGACGGCAAAATCGAGCTCACCGTGGACGGCACTGGCTTTTGCGGCGCCCCGGGCCAAATCCGCGTGACGGTCAACGACCGACAGGTCATGACGCGCTCGGCCACCCCCTACCGCCTGGTGGCCACGCTCAACTCCGCCATCGACGAAGGCACCATCAAGGTGACCAACAAGTGGACATTGACCGGTGAGAGCACCGCCAAGTTCGTCATCGTCAAGCCGCCCAAGGGCGCCGAGGCCAGCAAGGCGATGGTCATCCTGGTGATCGCGCTGGTGGCCTTTGTCATTCTGGCCATCATCCTGATAGCCCTGCGTTCGCGCAAAGCCCGGGTGCCCCAGGGCGCGCCACCCACCGCCACGCAACCCGCCGCCGGCAAACCCGCTGGCACCGCCGCCGCCACCATGGCCATATCGCAGATGCCCCTGGCCAAGGTGTGGGTCACCGGCCCCGGCGATGAGCGCCGACAATTGCAAATCGGGCGCAACCTCATCGGCCGCGAAACCCACTGCAATGTGCTGCTGCAGGTAGACGGCGTCTCGCGCGAGCACGCGGCGATCTACATCGACGAAACCTCCACGAAGGTCGAGCTCGAAGACCTCAAGTCCACCAATGGCACGTCGCGCAAAACCGCCCAGGGCGCCCTCGAGGGCGTCACAGGACGCATGCCGCTGCAACCCGGCGACGAGATCCACATCAGCGGACACGTGCTCACCGTGCACTTCGAGACCGGGAGGGCCTGATCCATGGCGACAGAGTTATTGCGCGCCACCAGCGGCGTCATCACCATCGGACGGCTGCCCGACAACGACAAGGTCATCGATCACCCCATGGTGAGCGGGCACCACGCGCGGCTCACCCTCACGGCGGGCGTGTGGCACCTCGAAGACGTCGGCAGCGCCAACGGCACCTTCTTAAACGGCCAGCGCATCACCCAGGCCGTCACCGTGCGCGCGGACGACTGCGTGCAAATCGGCCCGGTGCGGATGCGGCTCGACAAAGACGGCAACATGGAGACCGACGACCTGCGCTTCTCGACGCGGGTAGAGGTGCAAGGCATTTGCTACGACACGCCGTCGGGCTACCGCCTGCTGCGCGACCTCTCGTTCACCATCGAGCCCGGCGAGTTCATCGCGCTCATGGGGCCGGCGGGGGCGGGCAAGACCACCCTCATGGAAAACATCAACGGCAACATGAGCCCCACGGTGGGCCGGGTGCTCGTCAACGGCATCGACCTGCACCAACAGTTCGACGCCATGCGCGGCCACATCGGCTACGTCCCCCAGGACGACATCGTCCACCGCAACCTTACGGTGTACGAAGCCTGCTACTACACGGCCAAACTCCGCATGAAGGGCTTGTCCGAGCAGGAGCTGCACGACCGCGTGGTGGCGGTGCTCAAAGACCTGGACATCGCCCACCGCGCCAACACCAAGATCGGCGGCCCCGAGGCCCGCGTCCTATCGGGCGGACAGCGCAAGCGCGTCAACCTGGCCATGGAGCTCGTCACCGACCCGGCCATTCTCTTCCTCGACGAACCCACATCGGGGCTCTCCTCCTCCGACGCGAAGAGCGTCATGGACATCCTCAAGAAGCTCTCCCTCAAGGGGCGCACCATCATTTTAACGATTCACCAACCCGCCAAAGACATCTACGAACTCATGGACAACGCGCTGATCCTCGGCGTGGGCGGGCGCCTCATTTACTTCGGCCCCACCGTCGACTCCTACGAGCACTTCGGCTCCGATGCCAACCCCGACTCCCTGTTTGAAAAGCTCTCGCCCAAGGGCATGGTGGAGGCCGACTGGGATCGCATGCGCGACAATTTCCGCGCCACGCGTTGGTTTCAAACGTTCGTCATCGACCGCTCGCTGGACACCTCGCCCATGCAGCCGCCCCAAGCGCGCACCGCGCGAAAACCCGGGCTGCGGCAATTCGCCATCTTGTTCGAGCGCTTAACCAAGCTCTACACGCGCGACATCGGCTGGCTCATCGGGGCGGTCGTCGGGGCGCCGGTGCTCATGTTCTTCTTGGCGTCGCTGCTCGACAAAGGCGACCAGCGGCACGTGCTGTTGTTTGTCGGCAACTTGCTGGCCTTCTTCTTCGGCATCTTCCCGGCCATTGAAATGATGCACTCCGAGCGCGCCATCTACGAACGCGAACGTATGGTGAACCTCAAAATACCGAGCTACGTCCTGAGCAAGCTCATCTTTCTGGCGGCCTTTGGCGTCTTCCAGGCCTTCTCCATCGCCGCCGTAATGGTGTGGAGCGTGGGCGTGGACGGTCCCTTTGCCCCGATCTTTCTCGTGCTGTTCTCGGTGCAGCTCTCCGGTGTCACGGCGGGACTCCTATTCTCAACCTTGGCCAAGAGCAGCAAGCTCGCCCTGCTCCTGATGCTGGGCTGGCTGGTGATCATGCTGGCCTTCTCGGGCTTCGTCATCCGCCTGCCCGAGCTGCAAGATCAGTCCCTCGAGTGGCTGCTCATGCCCTCGGCCATGCGCTGGGGGCTGGGCGCGCTCATGGAGCTCATCCAGGACGTACCGGCAGACAAACTCATCTTCTTCGGCTTCGAAGATGAGGTCTGGCGCCTCAACGTGGTGATCAACTTGCTCCTCGCCCTGCTGCCGGTCTCCATCGCCATGCTCCTGCTGCGCCTGCGCGATCGCGTATGACCACGCCCCCTGTCACGCCGCCGCCCAGCGACGACGACGATTCCCGGCAACCCCTGCATTTTTGGCACGGCCTGATGGCCTTGCTGATGGCCCTGTTTCTCATGGTGCTCCTCTCGTGGGGCATCGACTTGGTGTGGGGGGTGAAGCGCGGTGTGGCCGCCACGGCGTGGTGTCCCTTGGCCATCAACACCGCCCTGTTAAACGCCCTCTTTGTCGGTTGCGCGACCTGGGTGGTGCGCTGGCGCGGCTGGACGGTGCGCGAGGTCTTGATCGGTGCCATGCGGCCCACCAAGCCCCTCGGGTTGGCCATCGGGCTCGCGGCGCTGGGCGTGATACCCGCGGGCATCCTCGCCGACGAGGTCGTGTTTCTGCTGCACCGGCAATACCCGGTGATCTTCACCGACGATGTGTTGTTGTGGGCGGTCGACGTATTCGCCCAGGCGCCGTGGTACGGGGCGCTGCTCGTCGGCGTGGGCATCGCCGTGTTTCCGGCCATCGGCGAAGAGGTCATGTTTCGCGGCGCGCTGCTCAACGCCTTTCGCAACGACATGTCAGCGGTATGGGCCGTGGTCTATACGTCCATTTTGTTCGCGCTGGTGCACTTCGACTGGATGCAGGGAACCGCCGCGGGCCTCATGGGGCTCTACCTGGGCTTTGTCACCGTCAAGACGCGCACCATTTATCCGGCCATCGCCGCGCACGCGCTCAACAACGCCATCGCCGCCATCGCCGCGCGCCACGCGCTCCCCTGGGTGTCCACCGGCGCCCTCGCGGGATACCCCCTGCCCATCCTCATCGCCGCCGCCCTCCTCCTCATCGCCATCATCGCCGTCTTTCTCATTACCTTCCGCCGCCCAACAACGAACCAATAGTGCAATGGCGTTGGTGAGAGAGAGGGAGGAAATCATTAAAGTCCCGGAACTTCAAAGCCCCAAGCACCTGGCTACCGTCAAAAGAAATCAAAGTTATGTGTCGTCTATGCAGGTGCCCATCCTCCGCTCCACGACCAGGTGCTAGGACGCCAGTTCGCATCGAGATCGCCAGCGAGCACAGGGTTAAGGAAGGACTGCACCGCCCCCGTGACGTCGGCAAGCGTGGCCCAGACGAGTTGTTCTTCTCGCGCCATCGCAGCGTACGGGGCCTCCCATGCCGATGGGGGCGCAGGCACCAGCGACGGCAGAGGGTGGGTCTTGCGAAACGAAAAAGTTTGCTCGAGTGCCGCACGTAGGCGCTGCTCGAGTGCTTGCTTGAAAGCTGCGGGGGAGGAATAGGTGCGAACCGTCATGCGCCAAGTCCACCGAAGGGGCGCAGGGCCTCATCCACGTCGCCGAGTTCTGCTTTCGCAACGAGCCCTCGACGAATGGCCTGCCGTGCTGCCTGGCGCAGCAGATCCGGCGCCATGGCTTCACGAGCGCAGTCGTTTAGGGTGCGCTGAGGATTGGTGATCGGAGCCGCACCGAACCAGGCGCGTTCGTCCAGTGGCACGTCTGCGTGGTGGAGCACGATCCCTGCCGGTACCCTGAACCGACGGCGACGCCAGGCTTGAGGCAGCGTCAGATGCACGTTCGCCGGGAGCACATCGGAGAGTCCATGCAGCGCCAGCGCGGTCTGGTGCGAAATCACACCGGCCTGCTCCGACCAGAGCCATGCGATGATCAGCTCTTCGGACTCGCCTGCGGGGAAGTGGACGAGTCGGTAAATTCCTCGGCGCATCCGCATGACTCGCCCAGCGCGGATGTGCTTGAACAGCAGTTGGGTCGAGTAGCCAGCTTCTGCCGCCTGCCCGGTGGTGAAGTAACCCTCCTGGGCGCTCGCCGTCTCGAACAGCAGGTCCCAGTCCGGCCTTTGGGGGTGCGCATACATGCACAAACAGTAACCCATGGTTACCTTTTGTGCAAAAAGACCAAGACAATAGCGCACTTTGTAACCCAAAGTTACGTTTTGTGCATCTTCGTGCCCTGCTCTTGTCTTGCGATAGATCGACATTTGCGAGCGAAAAAGCGCTTGACGACTTGGCCATATTGCCACAATCTCAAATTGTTTTCTTAAAGGAGAAACGCATGAGTGCCAAGGATAGCGACGAAATTTTTCGACAACAAGCGCGGGTGCTGAAGGCATTGGCGAACGAATCGCGCCTCAAAATCGTCGACCGCTTGTCCCGAGGCGAATGCTCGGTGGGAGAGCTGACAACCCTGGTCGGCCTCGATCAATCCACCGTCTCCAAACACCTCGCCGTGCTGCGGGCGAACGGCATCGTCGACGATCGGCGAGATGGCAACGTCGTGTTCTACGCGCTGCTCACCCCATGCGTCATGAACTTCTTTTCGTGCACCACGCAGGTGTTACAGGGGCGTGCATGAAACCGAAAAGTGGCGCTTTTTTTTGCCCCAACATTGCCAATATGACCATATTGCCATATTGCCACGCGACACGCGGAGTTTGAGATGAAGGAGCGCACAAAACTGGCGTTGGTCCTGGCCGTGTTCGCGGCCTGCTGGTTCCTGCCGACGGAGAGCGAAAACTTTTGGGGCGCCATCCAGGAGAGCCTCTCGCTGGTCAAGTGGTATGCGCAGGAGCACGTACTCCTGTGCCTCGTGCCCGCTTTTTTCATCGCCGGCGCCATCAGCGTCTTCGTAAGCCAGGGCGCGGTGATGAAGTACCTCGGCCCCAAGGCCAAAAAGCGCGTCGCCTATCCCGTCGCCGCCGCATCCGGAACCATTCTCGCGGTTTGCTCCTGCACGGTGCTGCCCATCTTCGCCAGCATCCACAAGCGCGGCGCTGGACTCGGCCCCGCCACGGCCTTCCTCTACTCGGGACCGGCGATCAATGTGCTCGCCATCATCCTGACCGCCCGCGTCCTCGGCCCCGAGCTCGGCATCGCCCGGGCGGTGGGCGCGGTGTTCTTCGCCGTGGCAATTGGCCTGCTCATGCACCTCATCTTCCGCAAGGAGGAAGCCGCGCGCCAAACCGAAGGCCCCATCGCCATGCCCGACGCGTCGCAACCCCGCCCCCTGTGGCAAGACGGGCTCTATTTCGCCGCCTTGCTCGGCATCCTGGTGTTCGCCAACTGGGGTGCACCAGCCGACGGCGAGACCGGCATCTGGGCGGCCGTCCACGCGGCGAAGTGGGTCGTGACCGGCGTGTTCGCCATCGGCCTCGTCGCGAGTCTGTTCGCGTGGTTTCAAAAGGACGAGCTGGCCATGTGGGTCGATGCGAGCTGGACCTTCGCCAAACAAATCCTGCCGCTCCTCCTCGGCGGCGTGCTGGTCGCGGGCTTCCTGCTCGGCGGACCGGACAGCGCCGAACGCGGCCTCATCCCCAGCGCCTGGATTCAACAAGCGGTCGGCGGCAACTCGCTGCAGGCGAATCTCTTCGCATCGATCGTCGGCGCCTTCATGTACTTCGCGACGCTCACCGAGGTGCCGATCCTCGCGGGCCTGCTCAACTCCGGAATGGGCCAAGGTCCGGCGCTCGCGCTGCTCCTCGCGGGACCGGCGCTCTCCCTGCCCAGCATGCTGGTCATCCGCAGCGTAATGGGCACCCAAAAAACCCTCGTCTTCATCGGCCTGGTAATCGCGCTCTCCACCGTCGCGGGCATGGTCTACGGGGCCTTCTTTTGAAACGGAATGACGCAACCCAAAACACGCGCGAGAAATCGGGCGACACCCACCAAGGGAGGTTCAACATGCAGATCAAAGTCCTGGGCACCGGCTGCCCCAAGTGCAAGAAGCTCTACGCCGAAGCCGAGAAGGCCATCGCCGCCTCGGGCGTGGATGCCGAGCTCGAGAAGGTCGAGAAAATCGACGACATCATGTCCTACGGCGTGATGATCACACCCGCGCTCGTCATCGACGGAGCGGTCAAGTCGAGCGGCCGCATCGCGCTCGCCGCCGAAATCTCCGCCTGGATCACCGCGGCAGCCACCGCGCCCACACCATGAGCGATGGCCAAGACTGTTGCCGCGCCACCGCGACGTTCTATCGCGGGCTGCGGCAGGGCTTGTGCCCTCAGCGATATACTTGTTTCCGGTGGCCGACTGTCACGACCCACACCGTTAGCGCGTTGTCCTGAATCGTGTACACGATCCGATAGTTCCCTTGGCGGATTCTGTACAACTCCTGGTCGGTGAGCTTCTCGCACCCCATGGGCCGCGGATCCGTTCCCAGTTGCTCAATGCGCGAAAGGATTTTTTTCAGATCGGCCTTGGGGATCTTTTTGAGTTCTTTCCAAACCGATTCCCTAAAAAACACTTCATATGCGGCCATCTTTTTTCAGCCTTTTCAGCATCTCGGAAAAACTGATCAGCGGTTCATTTATCCTGTCCTCACACGCCGAAATATCCGCCGCATCCTCGGCAAGCGCCGCTTTCACGGCATCATTGACGAGCTCTGATATGGACTTCGATGTCTCGATGGATTTGAGTTTCAGCGCCTTGTGTATGGAAGGATCGAAATACACAGTGGCTCGTTTTGCGGGTGTCGACATAATGTCACCTCCAATCCTCGTGACATTATAACGTCAAAACGTTGTGGCGTCAGCAGTGGTTGCGAAGAGCGTACGCTAGACAGATATAACCTATCGAGAGGTCACGACGTCATATCGGCCGTCGGCGGTATGCCCATCGTGTCGTCTTCAAAGCTCACCCAGTCGGCGTCGAATCGTTGGTACGGCTCGATATCTGCGAGCGTAATCTCATCTGTCCCTTGCACCTCAACGCCAACGCATTCGATGCCGGGCTGGAACTGATCCCAGAATGCCTGGACTTCGCGCTCTAGTTCGTCTCGCTTCTTGGTCCAGCCCTCGGCACCTCGTTTGGCGTGGGGTACTCCCAGGAGCAGATGGCACTTGTACGGGGTTTCATCGGGGAGTTCGGCAAGGGTGCTGACCCGCAGGTAAATCCCCTGGAGCCACTCGCTGTGCTTCTTGAGGAGCTTCTGCCAGTCCTTGAGCTTCGCGCGCCATCGCAGATCAAAGGCGGTCGGAAATGCCGCCCGAATGTATCGCTTAGCCAGCCACTCGGCGACAAGGCGGCGCTCCTTGTCTGGCAGGCAGCCTATCGGTGCTTCCTGCATGAGGATGTGTCTTGGGATGGTCCATCGGTCGTGGACCTTGCACGACAGCACTTTTCTCTCTTCATCATCATCAAAAACAACCTGCAGTGTTCGAGGATTCCTGCCCCACGATTGCTGCTTGTCTGCCTTCTTAGCGGTGGCTACCTGCGCTCGTAGGATCTCTACAACCGGCTCCTTGTCGATGCTGGCGTTGGCGATGTCGCAGTCATGGCTGGTCAAAATGAACCAATCCGCGTCGTGCAGGCTCACGGTTTCTGGCGCGCACTTGGAGACAACCGTGGAAAGCTCAGTCCCCAAGATCGCCCCCTGACGCCAACCCAGTCTGACAACCTCGTCCCGATCAAACGGAGTGGTCATGATCTACCGTTTTGGCCAGTCTTGAAGGGAAACATTTTTGGCGAGCTGTTCTTTTCGCTGTTCGTCGCTGGGGTCTTCGAAGCCCAATGCCCGCAGTCGTTCCTCGCGAATCTTTCTACGTGTGGATGTCGAAGTTCCTAGCACCCGGACTCGTTCAATGGTGCGCAGGATTCTTTCCTCGTCGAGCTGTTCCTCGCTGAGCAAATCGATGAGCGATGGCGCTCCTAAATCAATGGGCTGGCGCACAAATCTCGCGTTAAGAGGATTCGCCCCCGAGACCGAAACGCGAGAAAGAAAACCGAGCAGCGCGTAGAGACGCTCAGTGTTGGCAGCGTTCGGCTCCTTGCCCTGAAACCAGTCGTACATCGTTGGCCGTGTCACGCGCAGAATCTTCGCGAGCTGTGACTTGTTCAACGACAGCGCCGCCAGCAGCTCTTGCATCTGTTCCACGATCGAAAGCGCTACCATTTTTCGAAAATCAGCCGAAGCCTCTGGCGTCACCAAATTCTGAATGCGCCCGGATGCCCTGCGGTCGACAACCGATGAGCTTGAGCCAATATAAGGCAGGATCGGGCTATACCCGCAAACGAGCCTGACGATACCAGCGCTCCCTGAACAAGCCGATTTCAGCACGGACAGCCATAGATACTCCTCGGCGCTGCGAGAGCATACAAGCGCACCTCCGAGTGTGGCGCTCGCTTGTTTGGCAGCCTCATACTCTTCGTAGGTAATCGTCGCTGTCATTTCCACACCTCGATCGCATCTTCCGTTACGACGTGGTTATGAAAGGTTTCGACCAGATGGTCGTGCAGGTCGTAGGCCCTCGCCACGACCCACTCGGCGTCGGGAGCGAAGTTTCCCTCGATGAAGTGATCCATGTCGATCAGCGTAATCAACTCACCTGCTTTCGACCGTGGCGTATGCTTGGGCGCGGCACCAACGAGATCGGGGGGAAGCGAAAACCCCTGATCGTTCTGAACAACGCGCACGACCATGGTTCCGGCTTCATCGCCAACCGATGTCTTTCCCCTGCTCTCAACGTGCAAGCGGTGCGTGCCCGCCTGAAAAACATCATCAGCGACGCCATGAAACCCTGGACGCAAATAAAATCGAAAATCCTCTTTTTCGCGAGGCTGCACAACATCGACATAGCGCAGCCCCACGCGCTGGACGACGCCGAGTTGGTCGTGCTCGGTCTTGGCGAGGACCGTGCGAACAGCGTGCAAGAGCTTCTCGGCAAAGTCTTCGAATTTCTCGTATGCGGTGGATTGGAGGACGACGCTGTCCACTGTTACGAGGATGCTAGATGTCTCGTCTTTGGTTTGATACTCCCACCGTGGCTGCTCGACGATCTGGACCGGCACACCACCTCCCGGTCCAAAGATGAGTTGCTGCACCTTGCCAGCGCGCTCGAGAGGAAATCCATGTCTCCGAAATTCCTCTTGGATTGACGGGATATAGTCATCCATCTGGCGGACAGGGCTGAATCGGACTTGGCCTAGAACCAGCACAAGTGGTTGCTTGCGCAAAGGCACATAACGGCATTTTCGCTCCATGGGTGCCTCCTTCTGTGTAACCTTACAATCAACCTTGCACTAAATACAACAACGGAGGCTACAATTTGTTCCTAGGTGCTTTTGATCAGCGCCCTGTTATTGCGCTACGCACGCGCCGTTTACGCAGGCGTACATCGAACCCTTGGCCAGGCAATCGACCACTTCAGCGCTGTCAACCGCGCCGCACTCGCGGTCGGTGTTGGCCAAGCAATAACGCTGATCCGCGCTTACGTGATAGCCCTGGTCGCACTTGGTGACTTGGCATGTTCCCGCATCAAGGCATTGGGCGCCATTGGCGGCGGCATGCTGGCTGCAGTCTTGAATTTTGTCTCCGTAATCGACGATGCGGCCGCAGGCATTGGGTGCGTTCGCTACGCAGGCATTGCGGGCATCGTTGATGTGATAACCGCTTTCGCATTGATGAACACGGCACGCCCCACCCTCAAGGCATTCAACGGAAGCGGCATGCGCGATGCTTGTGCAATCTGTTTTTTGCGCGCCATCCGCTGTGGCACAAACCAACGGGGAGTGGGCAAGACAGACGCTGGCATCGTCATTGGGATAAAACCCAGGAACGCAAGCATCAATGATGCACTTCCCTTCATCAATGCTGCAATGCGCCGATGCCGCATAGGGGAGCTTTGCGCAATGCACGCAATGACGGCCGCATCTGATATCGCTGCTGATGCATCCGTTTATGTGGCAGACATTGGCGTCCTCGCATAGATGCGGTTGGCATGTGGCTTGAGCGCTCTCAATGTAGCAAGCCGCGTCACAAGCAATACTGCATCCGCCGCAATACTCCGCGGTGTCGTGCACATCGGCGTAGCAAGCGATGCGAGGATATGTCTTGAGCGCGCTGCCCGTTGCACAAACAACTGCGTTGCATACTTCGGGGTCCTTGCATACTTCGGGGTCGGGCTCACATCGGTGCTGACATTCTCCCAATGAGCAACTCTCTGCTTTGAGCGCCCCGTACACCCTGTCGGCACAAGCCCAACCGCATTGTCCGCAATGCGCCATATCGGTGTTCAGATCTACGCAGCGGCGCACCGCATCAGCCCCCTCGCAAAGTGTTTCGTTGGCCTGGCAACGCAGCGGTCGGCATGTGCCGTCTTCGCATACGGCATCCTCACCGCAATCAACGCCTTTGTAGTCATCGCTCTGGGGGTCTATCCCGGCGCATCGCCCCTTGGCGCCGCAGAATTTAGAATGCGTATGCGGGTTGATGCACTGCGCGTCGCACCAAAGCTGATTGCCGCGGCAAAGGCATTTCCCGTCTTTGCAGTAGCGCCCGGCACCGCAAAAATCCACGTCGCGTTTGGCATCGACGCAAAAATCTCCGCACAGCACTTCGCGTTCACCGCACGGCTTCTCAACGCATCCATACACAGTGTGCTCGCCATCCAAACCGCGCGCCACACAGGTGTAGCCCACTTCGCACACGCCTTCGTCGGCGATGTAATGCGCCGCGTCTGTCGCCATCTTCGCGTGCTCATCCGCGCTCGGTGGACAAACGCGAAACTGTTCTTGGGCGCTGTCATTACGAGATGTGGCGCTGTCGTCATTGGCGCTGTCGTCATTGGCGCTGTCATCACTAGATGTGTCGCTGTCATTTTTAGCCGTGACACTTTTGGCACTGTCGCCATTACACGCCGCGATGTGAAGCGTTGCCAACAATGCAAGCGGCCATACCAACTTTGCAACCGCGCTTATTTTCATTTGAGTTCCTTTATAGAGCCGAAGGGTTCGAGAGCCGGAGGGTTCGAGAGCCGAAGGGTGTTCTTGCCATGGCCTTTGCGATGCGAAACGCCATGCAGCCAGTACTATATCAATGTCTGCGATTTTCCACCAAGGAACTCACTAGGGCAACATGCTATTGTTCGCGGCCAACCGCCCGCTCTACCTTGGCCCATATAATGCGGGCATCGACAAGGGCTTGAACGAACTCGAACCGGGCACGTGTGGCCTCGGTCTCGGCATCGAGCACGTCGAGACTCGTGATTCTCCCTGCCGAAAAAAGAAGCTCTGCCTGCGCAAGGGCGCGCTCGGCACTGTTAACTGCCTGCTGAGACGCACTGGTAACCCCCCTGATGCTCCCATACTGCTCGCGTCGTTGCTCTACATCAAGGCGGACCGACTCCCGAATATCGTCCACATTTCTCAATGCAGCAGAGGCTTCGGCACGAGCGGCCATCATTCCATGATAATTCACCCCCCAGTCCCAAATGGTCCAAGAGAGCAGCAGCGAGACGTCCCATGAACCATCAAACTGATCTCGCACCGGAAAATTGCGCTGATTGGGGCGGTCATAGCTGTAGCCGAAGCGAAAATGGACCTGCGGCCATAGTCCTGCGCCTTCAGCATTGGCTCGTGTGTCCGCAATCTTGGCGGCGTGCCTGGCGATAGCCACCTCGGGTCGCGCATGCAAAGCCTCCGAAACCAAGTCAGTCGCGGGGGGAGCTTCCTGTAGGGACGATTCATCAAACACATCCAAAAGCACCAGCTCCGTCGTTGATGGCACACCGATGAGCGTCGTGAATGCGACCTGCGCGACGTTGGTGGCACCACGGCTTTGCACCACGGAAACCTGTGCGTTCGCAAGGCGGTTCTGCACACGGGAGACATCGAGTTCGGTCGCGCGGCCTGATTCGTGAAGAAGCCTGACCTGCTGTAAGTGTTCGGCCAGCGTACGCTCGGATTGGGCGGCCACTTCGGCCACCTGTCGCGCCTTAAGAAGATTGAAATACGCCTCCTGGGTGAGGACGCGGACATCGGCTTTTTGGGCGCGCAAACGCTCCTTGGCCAGATCCTCGGACCGTTCCGCGACAACAAAGCCCCGGTAGAGACGGAGGCCCGAAAAAAGAGGTTGGTCCACCGTGAAACGAAGCGAATACTGGTTGTCCACCGCTTCTCCGAACTGCACCGGTTCGGGGGAGCTGCCATCCGGAAGCTGCAGCGGTATCTCCAGCATTCCAGGCTCCACGTGGTTGACCCGGGTGTAACGCGCCGTGAGCGAGAGCCTTGGCAGAAATCGACCGGTCGCTTGCTTTCGTCGATAAACGGCCGCCGCTACCTCGTCCTGCCTCATTCCTGTCTTGTGGTTGTGCGCCAGCGCCATCTCTATGCTGCGTGGCAGATCGATGGAGAGCGTTTCTTGGGCGTTGAGCCCCCCGGGGAAAAACAGAACAGCCATTGCGATTGCGGCGCTCGTGGCGGCCAAACCTCGACCTTTCAAAACACGTTTCAATCGTCCAATCCCGCTCTCGAAGGCGCTGTAGAGCACGGGAATGAAGATGATTGTCAAAAAAGTGGAAGTGGTGAAACCACCAATGACCGAAATTGCCAACGGCGAGAACCGCTCGGCGCCCAGTGACCACTCGGCGGCCAGCGGGATCATGCCGACAATGGTCGAGAAGCTCGTCATCATGATCGGGCGAAACCGCAAGTCAACAGCGGCCGTAAGCGCTTCGTCGACCGAGACACCGCGCTCGCGCTGCTGCTCGATAAACGAGATGAGCAAGATGGCGCTGTTGATCACCATCCCGACGATCAAGACCAGCCCCACCATGACGGGCATGGACATTGGCTTGCCGGCAATAAACAAAGCAGCGGCAACCCCGGAGAGGCTCAACGGTATGGAAGCGAGGACCGTGATCGGATGCACGAATGACCTGAATTGCGCTACGAGCAACAGGTATACCGAGAGGATACCGATGAATAGCGCCATTCCGATTTCACTCTTCGACTCCGCGAGATCGCCTTTTTCGCCGGTGATCTCCACGCGGTAGCCAGCGGGAGGGTCGATATCGTGGAGGACCTTCTCAACGTCCGACGCCACAAATGACAGGGGCCTGCCCTCGATGAAGGCAGAGACCTCGAGGCTTGGTGACAAATGTTCCCGGGTCAACAGCCCTTGGCTGAGCACCTCGCGGTGTCGGGCCAACTCGCCGAGCGGAATCGGATCAATCGACGCTGGGGTGAACAAAGGAAAGCGCAGCAGATCATCGGGGGTCTGCCGCTGTTCTTCGCGGAACGAAACCTGTATGGGCAGCGGCGTCCCACTTTCTCCGGAGTAGTCGCCCGCCATGAGGCCATCGGTCCCGGCGAGCACCGTCTGTCCCACCATGACCGGAGACACACCGAGCTGGTTCGCCCTGAGCACATCGACATCGAAACGCCCTTGCCGCTGATCGATGCGCCAACTTCGCATCGGAGCGACGATGGACGGAACCTTTGCCAGCCGCTTCTCAACCGCCGTTCCGAGCCTGTCGAGCACAAGTGGGTCATCGCCGGTAATCCGCACGAGCACCGGCGCCGAGGTCGTAGCCCGGGCGGTGTTTCCCATCTCGCGAACCGTGGCGACTTCAATGCCCGGCACTTTCGCGAGTCCGTTGCGAATGCGCGCTTCGATGTCCCAAACCGTATCGGTGCGCTGGTCTCGGTCCGTCAGCGTGACGGTGATGAACCCCTGGGTCGGCCCCTGGACACCGAAAGAGGACAGTGAGCGCATCCCTTGCTCGAAGCCGACTTGTGATTGAATGATCTGGACCTCCTTCTCCTTGCGAATGAGCGCCTCGACATCGCGGACGACGCGCTCTGTCTCCTCAAGCGATGACCCGGAGGGCGTCTGGAGTGAGACGTAGAAGCTGCCGTTGTCCATCTTGGGCAGCACATCCATGCCGAGCGATCGGATCCCCGCGATCCCCCCGACGAACAGCACGACAAACGCAATCGCGATGACCCACCTGTGACGCAGGCTGCCGCGAAGCAGCAGCAAGTAGAAACGCCTGAGCCGGTTCATGCCCCAATTGAAGGGAGCCGAGACAACGAACACGATGCGATTGCCGATGTCTTTTTCCCCTGTCTGGCTGTTGACGTAGGTGGAAAACAGGGGAACGAGCACGAGGGCCACAAGGATTGATGATGAAAACGCAATCAGCAAGGTGAGTGACAGCGGCCCAAAAGTCTTGCCGGTGAAGCCGGACAAGAAGAGCAACGGCACCAAAACCGCGATATTGGTCAGCGAACCTCCGAGGGCGGCGCCGCGCACCTCGTCCGTGCCAACCGCGGCCCCATCTTCGGGGCTGAGCTGCTCCTGCTCTCTGCGGCGCATAATGTTTTCGAGAACGACGATGGAGTTGTCGATGACGATGCCCACCGCGAGAATGATGGCCGACAGGGTGACCAGGTTGAGGTCGATGTTCAGCAACTTCATGACTGCAAAGGTGATGCCGAACGACAGCGGCATCGTCAGCGCGACGACCAGAGATGTTCGCCACTGTCGCAGGAAGAAGAGCATCAAAATCGCGGTGAACAATATGGCCTGCCAGATGTTGCCTACCAGGTTGTCGACCGAAGTCTGGGCGAAGCTCGCGCTCTCTTCTCCCTCGCGGATCTCGACCCCTGGATATCTCGCCCGGAGTTCGTCAATGGCCAGTCGTGCCCTTTCCACCACTTCGACGGTGTTCGCCTCGGTGGTCTTGAAGACCTGCAGCGCGATCGCCTGGCTGCCGTCGAGACGAAACCGCGACTCGTCTTCGAGGGGCGCCTTGCGGATGGTGGCGAGATCTCCGAGCAAGACCCTCGAACCGCCCGCCGTGGCAATGGGGATGTCCTCAAGCGCAGAGACCGAGTCTACGCGGGTGTCGACCCGAAACATCGACTGTGTCGACTCGGTGCGAATCCGACCGGCCGGGGTCATCGCGTTGTGAGCGCGCAAGGCTTCGATGACCCGCTGCAGAGGCACGCGCGCAGCTTCCAGTTCGTAGCGGTCGAGCTCGACGAGCACGGCGGATCGACTGCCACCAAAGACATCAACGGCGGCAACGCCACTTACCTGTTGCAAACGCGGGGCAAAGTCGTCTTCGGCAAGCTTTCGAGCTCGCGAGAGGTCCTCGGCGGTGACCGCATAGGTGACGATGGGTCGATCCGTCGTTGAAAACTTGAGCACCTGCGGCTCGCGGATGCCCGGCGGCAACTCACCGCGAATGCGAGCGATGGCATTTTGGACATCCACGGCAGCCAGGTCGACATCGCGGTCGTACTGAAATTCGACCGAGACCACCGAAAGGTTGTCCTGGGAAGACGACTTGACCTTGAACACCCCTTCGAGCGACGCGAACTCCTCCTCCATTCTCCGCGAGAGATCCTGGGCCACATCACTGGCTGCCGCACCGGGATAAGTCGTGATGATGTTCACGAGCGGCGGCGCTGTATCGGGAAAGAGTTGCACCGGCAACTGACGGTAAGCGAGGTAGCCGAAGACGCCCACAGCGAGGACGAGCGCCCAGACAGCGTGCTTATTCTTCAAAATCCAGCGGGTCATGGCTGCACCTCATCGCTGCTCGACGGGATAACTGCGAAGACACTCGCACCATCCCGCAGCAGGTCCAAATTGCTCACCGCCACCCACGCACCAGCGGTGATGTTTCCCTTCACCTCGATCAGTCCGCGGTCTCGAATGCCCGGAACAACGCTGACTGCGCGTGCGCGCTCATCGTCGATGACGAAGACAACGTCTGTCGCTTCCACCTTCGCGAGCGCCTTCTCCGAGACAGCGGTGCCGTTCGTTGCCTCCGCAATCAGAAAGTCGACGCGCGTGGATGTACCGTGCACAGACGCCGCTTTGAGTTCATCGGGCAGTGAGATTTTTACCTCAAAGGTTCGACTGGGCCCTGTTGCCATGGGCGCAACGCGGGAAACCTGTAGCCGGTGTGTTTTTTCACCAAATCGAACCAAGGCGGGGATGCCCTCGCGAACACCTCGTTCAAGATCGCGTTCCGTCACCTGGACCCTCACCTCCCGTTCGTGATTGCCGAGAAGCAGAAGCGGCATGCCGGGCATGACATTCTGCCCCGGCTCGACCAACCACTGGAGCACGAGGCCGCCGAAAGGCGCTTTCTCTTTCGACTTGTCCCTGATGGCGCCGACCTCGCGTGATCCGGCTCGGGCCGCAGTCAATGCCGCCGTCGCCGAGTCACACGCCTTCTTGCTCATGTCGACCTGCCGACCGGTGATGGCACCCGCCGCGCCGAGCTTGCGATCCGTCTCGTAGGTCTCACACAAAAAATCGCGCTCGGTTTGTGCCCGCCTCACCTCGGCACCCATCCTGGAACTCCGGGCGGCGATTTCGGGCGCGGTAATCCGCGCGACCACCTGATCTTCGCGCACGGTTTCTCCCTCTCGGGTCAGCGACAGCACGGCCCCGCCGGTTTGGGAGAGCACTTTGACCTCGCGCCGGGAGTGCACCGTTCCCACGTAGCCGATTCTTTGGGCCAGGTCCTGCTGCGTTGCCGCCAAAACCCGAACAGCAACAGGGGCCGCTTCACTGGACGACTCGGGCTCATTCCTTGCACAACTCGCGCCCAACAGAACAAATCCAGCGAGCAGAGCCACGCTCCAACGGGAAAACCCCGCTTGCTTGCAAGCACTTGCTAGTTTTTGTCGGTAAACAAATTCCTTCGTAGTTTTCATGGGTTTTACCTCCTCAGGAGCTGCACGAAGCTACGCCAAGCGCGGCGTCCCGCTTGTTCGATGGGGCCATCGATAGCGCCGTCCTTGGACGCAAAGAGCAGGCTCATGACCATTCCGTTGATAAACAAAGTTGCGCTTTCGATGTCGGTATCTGAATTGATGAGCTTCTTCGCGACGGCTTCTTCGAGACACGAGCGAACGAAGGAACGCCCGTGATTTCGCAGTTCCGCCATCCGGCGTCTTCCCACGTCGCCCATGGCGTGGGCGAGCTGATCTGAAAAGACAATAGAAAGTAGGCCTGGCCGAGATGCAATTGCGTGCATTCGCGTCGTGAAAAATGCCTCGAGACGCTCGAGTGGGTCGGCGAGCTCGCGTGGTGCGGTCGCCACAACAATTTCCTCAATGCGCTCGATGACGGCGGTGAAAATTTCTTGTTTGTCTTTGAAATGCCGGAAAATCGATCCGTCCTTGATGCCGACTTCTTCTGCGAGGCGAGCCATGGTGAAATCGCGAAGCCCCTGGTCACCGATAATCTTGATGGCCGCGTTGGCGATTTCCATCTGCCTCTCTTCTGTGGATTTGCGAACTCTCATAATGCCTCCATGTAGCCAGCAAGTGCTTACTAGCCAAAATGAGGCTTACCAGGGCCCTTGTCAAGAACGAAGGCTTGCGCGGAGCGACGTTCGATTCATCCTTCGCCGTCCTCCTTGGCCTCCGGTGCGGTGAGTGCGCGGGGCGTTGTCTCGACGGATGACAACGGCGGTATCTCGTCTCCCGCAACCGCTCCCAAGTCCCTGAATCGGCGGGCGGCGGGCAGCACCCTGGCTTCCATTGAGCCGACGGCGCTGTTGTAGGCAGTGTTGGCCCTATCAAGTCCCTTGCCGATGTCGCCAATGTGCCCGGCCAGAACCCTCATGCGTTCGTACAGTTGCTTCCCGAGCTCGCTTATTTCCTGCGCGTTTTGGGCCACCTGTTCCTGCCGCCAGCCGTAGGCCACGGCCCGCAGGAGCGCGATGAGCGTCGTTGGGGTCGCCAGAATCACGCGCTTCTCCAGACCGTCCTCGATGAGGGTGTGGTCGGCATCCACCGCAGCGCCGAAGAAGGACTCGCCGGGGATGAACATCACGACGAACTCGGGGGTTTGGGAGAACTGACTCCAGTAGGCCTTGGACGCAAGGTCGTTCATGTGCGTTCGTATCTGCGCCGCGTGCCGCGCCATGGCCGCCTTGCGCGCATCCTCCGACTCGCTGGCGACGGCGTCGAGATACGCTTCTAGCGACACCTTCGCATCCACGATGATTTCGCGTTCGGCGGGCAGTCGCACGACGAGGTCGGGACGCAGTCGGCCTTCCCCGGTATCGATACTCACCTGTTCGGCAAAGTCGCAATGCGCCGACATCCCCGCCAACTCCACCACGCGGCGCAGGGTCATCTCGCCCCAGCGGCCGCGCACCTGTGGCTTGCGCAGGGCCGTGACCAAGTTCGCGGTCTCTTTCTGAAGCTTCTGGTGGTCGGTGGTCAGCAGCTTCAAGTGCTCGCTCAGCCCCGAGTAGGCCTCCTGCCGATGCTTCTCCATCGTGCGGACGTGCGCCTCAAACTTGGTTAAGGACTCCGCCAGCGGTTTGACCATGCCCGAAATGGCCTCCTGGCGTTTGCCCAGATCACCCCTGGCGTCGGTCAGCGCTTTGTCGAGGGTTTCCTTCGCCAGTTTCAAGAACGCTGTCGTGCTGGTGTTGAGCGTGTCCCCGGCCAGCGCCTTGAAGGTGTCTGTGAGCTGCGTCTTGGCTTCTTCTAAAAGCTTCTTCTCTTCCTGAAGCCGCTGGACGGTCTCCGCCAACTGGGTTTCGGCCTTCACCCGCGCGCTGTTCTCGTTGCCCAACTGGTCCCGCAGTTGCGCGACATCCTCGACGGCTTTCTGATGCTGCCCGCGCAGTTCGGTAACAGTGGCTTCCAGCCCTAAAGCGCGCCCCTCGGCCAGGTTTGCCCGACGCTCGGACGCCGCCATTTTGTCCGTGAGGGATTTCGCGGTGCGCGCGGACGCGATCAGCCAGGCCACCAGGCCACCCACCACCAAGCCCGCCAAAACACAGAGGACGTAAATCATTTCAAAAGCTCCCACCTGGAACCCGTCTCGGGCCTATGGCTGGCCGAAACCCCTCCCCGCCCCGCGCCCGGCTTGACACATCGGCTATCGTAGACCCACCCATCACTTGCAACACTCGTCATCTCATTGTCCCTCATGTGCACCTTTAAGAACTCATCGTCATTAGAATTGGCCAGTACGTTCCGCGAGCGCACCTTTCCACGCGGCGAGCAGGCGCGAGGCAAGCGTCTCACAGGAAAGGGTAATTGTGGCGGCGTCCTCAACCTCGTGGCTCGCTCGCACGGCCATTGCAGTTCCGTGCGCCTCTTGCGAACCGAAGAGGTTGCGCAAAAGCGAATGCGCTTCGCCGGTGATGGAGCCTGCGATTTCGTGGCGCTCGAGCCTGGACAACGTCGTGCCGAGTTGATCGAGATCGGCAGCCTGCAGGATGCGAAGGACGTCAAGACCGTCCTTGGGCACCCAACGCGTCGGAGTTCCTTCGCGCTCGGAGAGCTTGTGGAGTTTTGCGACGAGCAGTGCGCCGAGCCCGGCGACGGCTACCTTCACTGCGCGCGTGTCCGAGGGATCGAGCGCGGTCAGCGTGACGACGCTGTTGTCAACGATGGCGGCCTCAAGCCCCCTCGTCTTGCGCGCCACCTCGGTTCCGTGGGGACCGAGGCGTGCGCTTCGACGCCCTGGCCCGCCGAGCGCCATCGGAACCATGAGGTCGATCTGCACGTCGTCGAGGGCCCATGTACCCGGATTCACAGCGAGGTTGAATCCTGCCGCTATCAGCCCTTCGGCGAGAAGCGGCTCGTCGTCGAGGACGTTTGGATTCAAGGCGAGATCGCCATCGGACGTGAACGCAGCGACCTGCAAGTGCCCCGCGCCGATGTGGTGGTAGATGGCCTGTGCTCCGACGAGAACAACCGCTTTTCGGTGGCTACCGAGGGCCACCAGAGCGTCGAGGAGAACGCGGCGAGCTTGGACGTATTCGGGATCGTACTCACGGGCCATGGGTGGCTTCCTTCATTTTCTCCATCATCGCTTCGGCCTCCTGTGGCCCGCGTCCTGGACTCGACAGCAGATCGACGACGGCTTGCGAGACGGACACGGTGATGACGTCCACCGCAGTCTCTCCCGCGACAATGGCCCTCTTTCGCGTTCGATCGAACACGACGTCATCGTAGGGCCGCAGCAGCCACACATTCGCCCCCGCCTCTGCGGGCACGAGATCGAGTTCGCGCGCGGCAGCCTCCGGGTCGTCCACGTAGAGCATCGCAATGCGCGTCGGCGCGATGCCAGGACCCGCCATCGAGCCCGTCGCCGCGTAGCGCGGGAGCTTGTCAAGCTTCGCCCAAAGCATCGGCAGTCCGCGAGGTTCGAGCAGCTTGTGCAGCTCGTTGGTCTTCGTAAGCTCGTAGTCTTTCGCCCAGCGCGAAAGCAGCGCCACGGCATCCACGGCGACGATGCGCTTTTTGTCGTCGCGCGTAAGCAGCGCCTCGGACTCCAGGAAGCTTACGACGCGCGAGACGGTGCCAAGGGGTGTCGCCGCTTTAGCCGCCAGCTCGCGCACGCCTTGAGGGAGTTCGAATTCGACGAGCGCGCGCACGACGCGACCCGCGGTAGCACCGCGCAGGCTCTGCAGGGGACGGGGCGTTCGCTCCGGGTCCTGCTTGGCGCCCACTCCTTCGAGAAAAATCGCGGGGCTGCTCACGACGATGCGCACATTGCCCGTGGCGTCGGCGTAACTCGCGCCCCCCTGCGCGAGCAATTCACGAGCGCGCTCGCCGAGATAGGGCGAGACGACCATTGCTGGCAAGTCGACTCGGGTGAGCAGCGCCGGGACGTCGCGCGGCACCAGCCCCTTTCGGGCGATGATCGGCAAGTCGACGCTGCGCTGGTCCGGGGCGGATAAATTTAGGACCCCTGACCGCTCCTCAGCGGTCCAGCCGGGTGGCAGCCGAAGGCGTACCCTTTCGAGTGCCCGCCGAAGTATTGTTCCGCTTGATGCTTCGTTCCGCATACAGTGGAACATAGGTCATTTCGGAACACGCCGCAACATTTAGCATTTGTCAAAATGGGCGTTGCCCGTCTTGGGCCTATGGCTGCAGTGCCATGTCATCTATGCGCCAAATCAGCTCGCTCAATGAAAAGTCGTTTTCAGACGTGACCAAGGCGTCGATCTGCGCCCGTGCGGCATCGGATATTTTTCGGGACAACCCGCCAACTCGCCGCCCAGCGCAGCAAAATGCCCCAAGTGCGGTTTGTGATCGGAAGCAGTCATGTCATCAGCACCGTTCTTTCTTTGCCTGCTACGAATTTGGGAGGCAAGTGTCGTTTCAATGGGTGGTATTCTTCCATTTCATTCATCAACATCGGAGAACCTCCCGTTCTCGAGTTCGTAGCGCTCTTCGTAGCGCTGCACTTTCCAATCTTCATGCATCTCGTCGGCGCGCCGCTCTTCGTACTCCTCGATCTGCCACCGTTGCTCAGAAATTTGATCATCGAGGTGCATCTTCACCGTGTTCAGCCGTTTCGCTGCAACCTCTGTCCACATCGAAGACCGTTGCAGAGCACTCTGAAGGCGATCGCAGTGCTCCTCGATCGCTATCGCTGCAAAATCGATAAACTCTATCGATGAGAAGTCCTGGGCATGCCAGTCGTAAAGCAGCTTTGCACTCATGAAGGAGCAATTCATTTCTTCCTCAAGGAAAGTCGCCTCAAACCCGGGAAGAGCATCTTCAAGTCCATCCACCTCGAGAAATCCGCACCAGCCAAAATCCTGAGCCCCCTCACGAAGAGCATCCTCGACGAGCCGCTGGCGCCGTTTGCTAAACAGCCCTGACTCTCGCCAAAGTCGGACCGCGAGGTTCGCAGCAATATCTGCGCCTTCAGGCTCCGGCACCACAGACAGCGCACGATCGAGTAGCGTCGGGTCAGCGCTGTCCATCGCACATAGTAGGGCCGTAGACGCTCTGTTCACGAGATAAGAAGCGACGTTCTCTAGATACAGATCGTTTGCACTGAGCAATCTCGGTAGAAGGTATTCGTATGCGGCGTCGGGCACGAACAGCAGCCGATTGTCAGAAGGAGACTCGCTCGTGGTGGTATCCCTCAGCACCGCATAAAGGTTGGCGCCCTGTAGGTACAAAACCAACAGCGAGGATCGCGCCGCCAGTTCCTCTTGCAGAGCTTCGATCATCGATGGGTGATGCAACTGCCACGTTTGGCTTGTCGTTTGCCTCACGCGTTTGACGAGACTCCCCTCAAGGGCCTCAAGCGAGTCGCGCACGGAATGGATCGAAACACCGTAGGTTTGAAGAACGATGTCGTCCACTGCACCGTCAACGACCGGATCGACCAAAGCGTTGCCGCTATACAAACATGCGGCCAGCGCCGCTGCCTCGTTATCCGACAGGCCGTGAATGACGTCGCGAAAGTGTTGAACCGGTTTGTCAAAAAAGGCACGTAACTCGTTAGATTGATACCGCAGGCTCTGGTGGAAGCGCTTGCTCCCGAGCCGCCTGGCCAATTCGGGCGAAAATGACGCTAGGCGAGCCAACATGGGCAGGTGCTCCTTCAGCGCTCGCTTCTGGTCTTTTGTGATGTCGCCGTCCTTGATGTGGTTGTAGAGAATGCCTTCCCTCTCTTCCATCGACAACGCAGTGACCTCGACCCTCACACTGGCATCGCTTATGAAATCGGCCCTCTGACGCTTCAACTTCCGCTCTGCAGCGGACAAAATGTAATCGCGCGTACAGAACACAATGCGCGCACCGCGTCTCCGTGCGGCCTCCACCTTGTCGAACGCTACGGCCCACTCTCGCAGGCGCTGTTCGTCCAGTGTCGTTTCACCAAAGACGTCGTCGACCCAGTAGATCGTGTTGGGGTCCGCCGGAGACCAAGAGCTCTTGAACTGATCGGCCTGTTCGATCCGCAGAACCCGTACATCCAAGTTCTGTGCGAGGTTCACGAGGCAAAGGTTTGCCGCGATAGCAGACTTCCCCGACGCAGGAGGCCCCACCAAGACAACGAACCGTTGTTCATGAAGCGCTTTCTCGGCGCGCCGGTAGGAGTCGGTAGGAACGAAGGTGCGTAGGGGCACCGCCAAGTCATCAAGGATAGCTCTGGTCTGTTCCTGCAGAACGAACGATACGATCTGGGAGAGGTCGCCGATTCCGTACAGCCGAGGCACCAGCCGCAGTAAGCGTGGGTGGGCATCGATGGTGTCTTCGATCCACGTCTCGGCCAGCACGAGGCAACGGCCCACTCCGGGAAGGGATTCGATCGCTGTTCGAATCATTTCTTCCGCCTGCGCACTAACCTGTCGGTTCGTCATCAGAATGTAATGGCAGGGATGTTTCACTGCGAGTGTTCGTATCTTTTCAATTTCCTTCTTGATGCCAGAAACGGCTAGTGACTTGTGGACAGATGAGGTGTGTTTGCACTGAATAACGAACGCGCCATTAAGGTTCGTTTGGCTCACCAAATGGTCAGATGCTACGCCTTTGAACCATCCATCACGTCCACCGTCGGCACCGGGCCGGAAGCGGGTACAGGTTTCGCCGAGCACAACTTTCATGATCTGCATGCAGACGTCCTCAAACGCGGCCCATCCGAGGCGGTGAAGGTTGTAACGGCCGGGGTTTCTGCTGCTCATCGTCTCTCCGATAGGAGGAGAACGGTCGGGTTCCAACCGGTCCGACGAAGCGTCGCGCAATATGTGTCCAATTTCATGTTGCTGCGCGTGCTCGTCACCGCCCCCTTGCGCAACAACGTCGAGATGATGTCGCCACCGAGGTAGACCGGCTTACGTGTGCATAGGATCTCTTTAACGGCCCACTCACCGTAGTGCAGAAATTCGGCAAAGGAAGGCTTGGTCATGAGATCACCCATACCTCGAATGCGCAGCGCGTAGCTAGAGTATCCTGCAGAGATTCTATGTTCATGAACCGTTCGGGATGAGGGTCCGCGAGTGCGAGACGATGGTCAATGACTTCGAGGCGCGCGTGAGTGCCACATAAAGCTCCTGTACCGAGAGATGGTCTGGCTCCCAGAGGAGCACCGCGTGATCGAACTCAAGGCCCTTCACCAGGAGCGGCGTGCCAATGGTCCTTCGCTGGGTAATTCTTCCTCGGTGACGAGCCCGGGTTCGTGCTGCCGCAACCATGTCGGGCAGCTCGGCGAACGTGTCCTGGGTGCAGTGACGAAGAGCCTCGCGAAGCTGGTATACACATTCGCGCCGATAAAGCCACCAGTCGCCCTTGTGTGCGAGCACTCCTTCGAGCCACGCGAGGGCATTTTCGGGCGTGGGCGTCTTCGCCAACGCATTGAGGCGATCGGCATGCTCTCGGTTTTTCTTGATGCGAGCGACACCGCGACCAGCCTTGATAGCCTTTACGGCTGTCTTCAACGCAGTACCCATCGCTGTCATCCGCTCTGAGACGAAATTCACGAGTGCCTCTGCCACCTCTGCGCCACTTGCTTCGACGAGATCCGCACCAAGCCCAAAAAGATCGGGCTCATCAAAGCGTTCGACGATCGGCCACCTCCCGCCCATCCACTTCGCGAGGGTATTACATTTTTTCGGCCATTTGAGTATCGCCACTTTCGTCTCGTTCGTCGACATGTTCACCTTCCGACACGCGGTGGCCCATGTCTTGAATTCCTTTCCGGTGGCGTCGTGCTGAACCCAAGTGATCGGAGCATCGCTGGCAATCACTATTCGACCTGTGGCCTGTAGCTGCTTTCGCGCCATAACGAGCCATTCACCGAGAGCGTGGTTCCTCCCCTCGAGCCGCCAACGCCACGGCTCCGTCAGCGCGTCGTCAAGCACATTGAAATCATGCTTGATAGTGTCCCAGGAAACGACAGGATCGTCTCGAAACCCAAAGATGGCTTGGAGTGAATCTCCCACTCCGCGACAGGGAATATGTTCGCTTAGAGTACGAACGACCACGTGCTGGAGCTCCGAGCAATCTTGGTACTCATCGATGAGCACGCCGTTATAGCTGGCCTTTAAAACACGTTTTCCCAGCGGCGAACTGCATACCTTAGCGGCCCCCGCATAGACCATTGGACTCAGATGTTTCCAGTCGATCTCGCTCTTCTCGATATCAGGCCTCACTCCTGAGATATCCGGATACGCAGCGCCGTAGCGGAGGCACCACCCGGCGATCGTATCAAGGTGGAACTTGTTGTGCGGCACACGCATATCGGTGAGCCGTTTCTTGATGGCCGCTACTCCAGCGTGCGTGTGGGTCAGGACGAGTTGGCGTCCTGAGCGTTGGTCGGCAACAATCTGGGCGAGGAGATGAGTCTTTCCACAACCAGCAGCAGCGACCGCAAATGAGCGCGTCGACCCGAGCATCGCTTCGACCGCCGCCCTAGCCATGCACGAAGTCCCTCAGCTTGCTGATCACCTTATATGTCGGAGTGTCGGTAATAGCCTCCCAGTGCTCCACGATAAGGTAGCCGAGAAACTTGCCTTGGTTGCGTGTCTTGAACCACGCTTGCCCCTTGCTCTTCGCTGCGTCACCGAATGCCCTGCGGAAGGGTGCAATACCAACGATGCCCGGCCACTTCGTTGGCTCTCCTTCGGGTAACTCGGCAGGCTTTACGTCGAGCAGCCCCGCAAGCGCATCACGCACCTTGCGTCCATTACCCTCGATAACCTGAGCCAGCATCTTATAGATAGCCACCTCTGGGAGGTCTTCCGCAAGCCGTTGTTCAGTGCAGACACCATCCGGCCACGCGAGGATGACGGCTCCCTCAGCCTTGCTTATCTTCGCCTTTGCGTCGGAGTCGATAAGCAGCGCAACGTCGTAACCGAGCGTCGCAAGACGGCCAGCCATTTCAGCGGGCTGAGTCCCCCCATCGCCATCAACCACTACGACGCCGCGGTAGCCGAAGCTTCCACCTGTCTCTATAGTCCAAGCTTCGTCGAGCGCCTGACAGAGCCCAACTTCCGTTGCACCTTCAGCGACAATTACCTTGCGAGCAAGGAGCGCCTGAGGCGTTCGTTTAAGAATGTAGCCGACAGCATCGGGAAACGCCTGGACAGTTACTGTCCCATCATCTGTCCTCCTCGTGACGGCAAGCTCGGCTGCTTCCAGTTCGTGAAGAACAGTCGGAGAGTGTGTCGTGAAAATAAGCTGTCCCTTAGCAAGGTCATCGCCTTCGGGCGCGCGACCACGTAGGACGCGGAGCAGCTGCCGGATACGGTGCGGCTCAAGACCATGTTCGAATTCATCAACGATGGTGAGGCCAGATTGTGCTGCTGCTTCACGCTGCATGGCGACCGCAAGCAGTCGCCGCGTCCCAAGCCCTGCGCGTCGCATCGGAACCTTGCCGTCATGAAGAGAAAGTGAACCCGCAGCGACGGAGAGCGACGACGCATCAAGGTGTGGACTCAGCGAGTTTCGCGTAGTGACGCCGAGATTCTTTCCCAACGTCTCAACCTTCTGCGCGGCGCTGGTAAGTTTTTCGAGTCCCTCAGTTTTTAGGCTTGACCGGGCCTGGCGCGTCGCCTCGGTGAGAACGGCACCAACAGTGTCAACGCTGTCCGTCAAACGTGTGAGTACCGATCCCCTACTCCAACCGAAATGCTGATCGACATAGCCCCCAACACGAAGCATGCCAAGCGCTTCGCGGTCCCGCGCTATGAACGTGTGCTTTCCATCATCGGCATCGACCACACTCCAGGCAGGTTCAAGGCTCGCATCCACACGAAGCTCAACGACAAGCGCATGCTCTTCCCCCTCATATCCAGAGGCCTTGATGGCCTCTCCGTTCGTTTTGTCGAAGCCATGCAAAAACAGTCCAAATTTTGAGTCTCGGTAAAAGCCCGACGCGAGGTCAGTGATGGTCGCGCGGATAATAATCGATGCGCTCGTGTCGAGGTTCCAAAAGTCGGAGTCATCAAAGGTAACATTCCACTTTGGGGAGAGTACGCGCTCAATGGCATCAAGGATTGTCGATTTCCCCGAGTCGCCGGGGCCAACAAGAGCTGCAGTTTCGGCAATATGCCTCCAGTCGAGCACCTTCACACCCCTAAAATTCTCGATCTGAAGCCGTCGAAGTCTCATATTATACTCTCCCGCGGCGTGATGAAGCCATTGCCATTTTTCACTGTCGCGATGACGTCGCGGCCCATATCACCCGCACCACCACACCGCTCAACTAATTCATACTCGTCGCGCAGGGAGTCGACCCATTCCTGAACGAAATATTCCCACTGGTCGGCACTGAAGAGTCGGACTCGGTCCACGGGATGGACGGGGAGCCCAGACTCTACGACATCCGCAGTCAATCCAGACGGCGATGCCGGTGGCTGAGGAATCGGAACGGGCGGTGGGACTTTCTTCACGCGATAACCTCCGAATCATCGATATGCAGTACCTCGATAAAGCGGGCGATGTGCTTGGTGGTCTCCTCGTCGTCAGGTGTGAGGAGGATTGGTTTAAACTTCTTATCATTGCTCACCGGACAAAGGCGCGCGCCGGCCTCTGTTTGCTCCCAGCGTTTGAAGGTGAAGCCACCGAAATATGGGTCGTCTGGATCTTCGCGTCGCACGATGACGTACTCACCCGATGCGGCGGCGGGGACACCGGTCGCGTCCATGTGCTGCCAGAGGCACCACGCGCCGTCGGGCGCGACGCGATTCATGGAGTTGCCGATAACCTTGGCGACGAAAAGCCCAGGTCGCTTCGCCTTCCGCGAATCCAAATACACATAGCCCAGTTTTTCTGGATCCTGGTCGTCGGAGAAGGCCGTTGCTGCCGCCTTCAAATCGTAGACGACGACTGCGACGCCAACCGGGTCCTTAGCGATGGAGAACTTATTCTGCTTCATGGTCACGGCACGTGACTGCCAGTATTTGTCGACCTGCGGGCTGATGAAGCAGTAGTCGATACCGAGTGTGGCAAAGTAGCGCTCAGCAAGGATCAGTTTACGCCCCTCGTTAAGGAAACGAAGCTTATCGAGGTCATCACCGCCTTTCGTCTCTCGCACCAACTCCAGTGATACTGGCGCGCCTTTCACATGACGGAGGATACCCCAGTCTGGGTTGTAGTTGCCGATAATGCGCGGCAGGCCGATGCGGAAGCGTGGCGGAAACTTGAAATAGACTACAAGGTTGTCCTCATCGCGACGCAGGTGTTCGGTGACAAACTTTCGCTCGACGTCCGAGTCGACTTGTACCTTGTCGTAGAGCGACGTCGGACCACCGTCGATCAACTCACGCTGAATCTGGTCTTGCTGCTCGGGGAAAGCTAATTCGATAGACCCGATATCGTCATCGCGCGTGCCGGTGTCACGGAAGCGCAGACGATCGACAATATGGTCCTTTACGATATCACCAACAACGCGAACGAAGGTATTAGCCCAACCCTCAGGGTGCGCGTGCAGCATTTCTCGCTGCTCCTTGCTGACGCCTTGAAATATCTTCCACAACGTTACGCGTGTTAAGAAAGTTTCCTCAGCGGCACGCCCGAAAAAATCAGGAATGGGCTGATCGACACGCGCAGCAGCTACTTCGCGTGTTGGGTTATTGTCGAGGCGTGTGCCCGAAAAGTGGTGAGTCTCACTCTCGGAAATCGTCACCTCGTTGGTGAAGCGGACGCGCATCTCTCCGAGATGGCGCCCGATCTCCATCACCTTGAAGCCGCGTAGGTGCGGATTGTTCGAGTCCTTCTCAAGGTTGGTGCCGATCGCGACGTTGATGAGCCGTTCGGAAGCAGGTACGAACCCGAGTTTCAGGTTCTCACCGTCCGACGACAACTCACGGAGCCGGAGCTGGGCAAGGTCATCGCCGAGAACCTTCACGAATTCCAGTGTGTATTCAACGACAACGAAGCGGCCCCTGGTGACGGCCAACATCGGCTTCGGGAATATGGTTACGGTCGGGTCATTGAGCTTGATTGTTGCTTCTTTAATGAGTGCATCGGTGTCGATGTCGATTGTGTACTCAAGGCGCTGACAAAGCTTGTCCCAGAATTGTTTGAACTCGGAGTTCTGCGCAAGCGTGTTACGACGTTTGACGATAGCTTTTCCTGGACGCGTCGGGGCAGGTGGAGCCTGGTCGCCAGCTTCGCGATATTCGGTTTGCAAAGTGCGGACGTAGTTCTCGTAGCTCTCGTTGGCGATGACGGTAAGGACGTTGAGCGAGGGTTCAGTAAGTCGCTCGCCTTTCTGGTTCACGCAGAGGCGCAGACCGCGCCCGATCTCCTGGCGCTTCTTCATTACGCTCACCGTCTGGTTCAGCGTACAGATCTGGAAGACGTTCGGGTTGTCCCAACCCTCGCGCAACGCCGAGTGCGCGAAGATGAAAGCGACTTTGCTGCCCGGCTCTTTCTCATTGGGGAACGAGAGTAGAACCTCCTTTTTGCGCATGATAAGCGCGAAGGCCTCTTTGGCTTCCTTCGAGTCCTCGCCGACCTTGTCGAGGAATTCCTCTACATCATCGCCCTCCTTCTTCTTCTTGGTCCGCTTGGCGAAATACGCCTCGCGCACCTCCTCGGCATCGAAGTGCTTAAAATCCAGTTCCTTCCTCTTGAGCGTATTGAAGCACTCGTCAAAAAGATTTTTGATGCGCGGAGTGTCGCCCGCGTAGTTAGCCACGCGATCAATGAAGAAAAGCGAGAGCACCTTCACGCCGTGTTTCTTCAGCTCGCGTTGGCGCGCGAAGTGGCTCTTAATAGTTTCCTCGATCTGAAGCTTCCACGCCTGCTCTGACGAGCCCTGAAGGTCGTCCTCGGTGGTGAGCATGCGTCCGCCATCGCCACCGCCGTCAAGCTCGATGGCGGCCGGGAGTCCTTCGCCAGCGGCGCGAATGTTGGCAACCTTGAGTCCCTCGTGATCGGGGAGCTTCGTCTGCTTGAAGATACTCTCACCCTGCTTGAAGCTTAGTTCCTTCGCTCGGGTCTCGTTATTTCTCTCGAGGCACAGAACATGCATCTTCGCCCGGAGCGGACGCCGCGTGACGTCGAGTAAACGCAGGGTTGACTTGCCGGTGATACCCAGCTCCGCAATGCCAGTAACCTGCACATGTTTCACGAGGCCAAGGCGAAAGGCCTGTACCGGCGTGAGTCGATAGACTGGGTTCGGCTGATCTTCTTGCTTGTGGGTTGCCGAATAACGCAGCACAAAGAGTGGACGCAGCGTGCGGATCGCCTCTTTCGACTTCTCCGAGCCCATGTTCTGAGGCTCGTCGAGAATGATGATGGGTCGTGTGTGCTGAATCCACTGGTAGGGTTTCAGTTCGCTAATGGCGCTGTCGTTGGCACTGTAAAGGTTGTTGCGCGGCCGGTTGAACGACTGCTGCGTCATGATGAGTAGCGACGGGAACACGTTACGGGCGAAGGCCGGTACGATGCCGGGCTTGCTGCCGTCGTAAACGCGACGCGAAAAGTTTGTGGTGCCGAAAAGCGCCTTGAAATGATCGTACATGTCATCAAAGGCCTTTTTCACGCCTTCGAGGATGGCGACAGAAGGCACCACGACGATAAATTTGATAAAGCCGTAGCGACGATGCAGCTCGAGCATCGTGCGGAGGTAGACGTAGGTCTTCCCGGTACCCGTCTCCATCTCAATGGTAAAGTGTGGGCACGAGTGAGCGTCGACACTGACCCCTTCGAGCATCGCGCCGTCGTCACGCACAAGACGGCCCATGACCAGTGAGGCTTCGGGCTGCTCGGCATTGTGGGCATTCTGGATACGGTGGAGGTTCTCTTCGATGAGGTCATCGGCGAGGTCATCCCATTCATCAGCGTTGCCGACGATATCCTCAGCAAGTGAGAACGACGCAGTGCCCCTCTTGTCAAGGCCGTCAAAGAGCTCGGCAACATTGTTCACCGCCGCGAGTTGATGTGGGAGATCCGCTGAGAAAGTGAAGAAGCTCATAATATTGCCACCTCAGAGAACCTTAAATGTAGAGTCTGTGCGCTTCAGCGCGTCGTAAAATCGCGCCTTGTTGACGTCGGTGAGCGCCTCGTCCCGGCAGACGAAGATATGATTCTGCTTATCCTTCAGTGCGCCGAGCAGATCGTCGTCGATTTTCGGGTCGAGGCACAGTAGCAATGGTTGCGGCACGCGTGGGTGCTCGAAACGCCAGAGGGTATTCGCCGAGTCCTGTGGCACCTGCTCACGCTTCGTGTCGAGCGGGAACCCGAGGAGAAGGAGCACCTCGGTGAAGAGGTCGCTGGGCTGAGTATGCGCGAGCTTCTCCTTGAAGAGTTCAAGGTTGCCCTTTTCAAGCTGCTCGGCGGCGAGATGAAGCGGACGTGCGAGCGCGGGTGAGTCTTCCTTAAAGACTCGAAATCCGAGATCCCCCTTCACACCTTCAGCCTTGAGCGCCTTCGACACACGACGCAGGCGCTCACAGGTGATCTTGTCGATAGTAGGGAACTCGGAGTTTTCCGCGCCATTTACACTCTGAGCTATCTGCACCAAGATAAAGCGCCTAGAGCCACCGTCTTCTGCATTGTGTTGCAGAACAGCCTCACCAGTAGTCCCGGATCCAGCGAAAAAGTCCAAAACAAGGTCGTCATCCCTGCCAGTAGCATGCTCCAATACACGACGAATGAGCTGTACTGGCTTTGGGTTGTCAAAGAGCTTTCCCGGCACCCGTGCTTCGAGATCGCGGGTGCCATCATCAGTATTTCCAGCATACTTGTGGTCCCAGAAATTGATCGGCGTGAGCCCGCGACTCTCCGAAAGAAACATTTTGATGCTTGGGACAGGTGAACGTCCGTCCTTACCCCAATAAAGCAGCCCTTCGGCCTGTAGGCGTTGAAATTCTTCCTGTGAACGACGCCATGCGTTCTTAGTCGGCAACGTGACTTGTCCAGTCTTCGGGTTCACAATCGGGTAGCAGAGATTTGGGCGCTCGTTGGGGGTCGCCGGATTCAGGAAGGATGCCCCCTTCCACGGACCACGCGAGTCATTGTCTGGATTGGTGTATCGCGCGTCAGCTTCGTCACTCCGCGGTAGCAAGTTGACAGCAAAAGCCTCCGACCGTGCGTAGACGAGAATGTGCTCAACAACAGTAGTGAAGTCGACCGTATTGTTACTTCGTGTGTACCGCTTTTGCCACACGACATCGGTCTTGAAGTTTTCGACACCAAATATCTCGTCCATGAGATGGCGAAGGTTATGGACCTCATGATCATCGATTGAAATGAATATTGCGCCATCTTCCCGAAGAAGGGTCCGAGCCACGCGCAGGCGCGGATACATAAAGTTAAGCCAGTTTGAGTGAAAACGACCGATTGTCTGCGGGTTCGACACGAGACGCCCATGAAGGTCGGCCTGTCGCGTCTCTTGCAGATACTGCTCCTTGTTGGCCGCGAAGGTATCTTTGTAGATGAAATCGTTTCCAGTGTTGTAGGGCGGATCAATGTAAATGAGCTTAATCGAGTTCGCGTAGCTCTTCTGTAGCGCGAGCAGCACCTGCAAGTTGTCTCCGACAATCACCATATTGCCAGTGGTATCTTCGTCGACACCAGCCTTGGGAACCGGGCGAAGCGTCACGTGTGGAGACTGATTTGCGAGCCTGCGCGCTTGAAGCTTACCTGGCCAACGAAGCCCATAGTGGTCGGCATCGATAGCATCACTCGCATCGTCCCCAAGAAGTTCACGTAAACGATCCGCGTTCACACGACCGTCTATAAACACCTCGGGGAACAGGTCACAGAGCACCTTAAGGCGCTCTTCACCGCTCGGACGACGTTCGATCTTTTTAGGTTTCATACGCTTGTTACCTCCTCTTCCACATTGATGCGCGCTGTTGCGGTCACGCCGCTGTCGCGCCAATCTTGTTTCTCTGCGTCACTGCCGAAGTCAGAGCTCGCGTCGTGCAACGCCTGTTCAGCTCGCCCTGGCGACTGAGCTCGAACGAACTGACGATACGAAACGCAGCCAAAGCGCGCGTCGCAGTTCAGACAAACATCTTGCGCGAAAGACGCCTTGCCGCCGGGCCGCGATGGCATTTTCAGTACTTCGAATCCTGGCGGACTGAACTTGCGTTCCTCAATGAGGTCGACCACTCGCCCGAAGCTTTCCATCACCTCGGCAACTACGTCGCCATCCACCGGCACATCGAGCACCGGATTCCACGACTCCATCGCCGTCTGAATCTTCGTAATCTCGCCGGCGCGCAGCGCACGATAGAGCGGGCGCGTCGGACGCGTGGCGATCACCGCCATCTTGTCAAGATGCCTACCGCGCAGCCCTTTCCAAATATGCGCGTAGACGTTGAGTTGTCGGTAGTGCGGCTCGATGTGGTCACATGCGGCGTCGGCGTCGAGATACGTCTTCAGGTCGTACATCACGGTCGAGGAGCCGTCCTCAACGATATCGACCACGCCCTCGAGCGTGTACTGCCGGCCGGCGGGGCTCGTCTGTTCGGGCAACACCAAACGCACCTCGGTCTCTTCGACCTGAGCGGCCAGCTCGCGAAGGCGACGGTAGTAAAGGAGCACTTGCCGGCGAGCCGACTCCTTGGTGAAGGGCGCGAGTGAACGACCGCTCTCTTCCCGGAGGCGTTCGAAATTTGCCTCGAATGCCCCCATCAGAAAGCGCTCATCTTCGGTCTTCGGCGTCTCCCAGCTCATACCACACCTCTTGGTTGCAGCTCGGGCTTCTTCGTTTTGCGCGCCGCGATCATACGGTGATGCAGGTCTTCGATCGTAGCGTGAACGAGACTGCCGAAAAACATCGTCTGCGTACGGCTTGCGGCAAAGCCGTAGCGCTCAAAGAGCATGTACTGGCGTGGGCAACGCTGGTACGCGAGGTAGTCACTGGTGTAGCTAAAGCGACGCACCGCTACCTCAGACTCCTGCTTCGTTTTCGGCACCGAGTGCACGTCGAAATTCACAATGGGCGTGGCTTTTGCCATCAACTCGTGGAACTCGACATCAACTTTCTGCCCCTGGCCCTTTGGGTGTGTGAGTACGAGAAGGTTCTGTGCGCGAGAGAGCGCTACGTAGAACATTCGCATCGCGTCAAAACCGGGCATTCGATCGAGGGGCTCGCCACCGGGCGAAAGGAATGGACGGGCTAGTTCCTCGACCTTGCGTGCGCGACGCCGTGTACGTGCGCTGCCGAGGACGACGACCGGAAACTCCAGCCCCTTACTTTGATGGATCGTCAGAAACGGAATGCGCCCTCGCGGGAATGGATCTTCCGCATCCTCATACTCGCCTTCGCCCATGCGAAAGAGCGCAAAGAGAAAGGCCTGGTAGAATCCGCGCTGGAGCATCTCGGTCGCGAGCCCCTGGCCGGTGATGAGCGGTGGGAAGGTATCGATGTAACGCGCGAGGAGCTGACTCGTGAGCGCGAGGTTGCAAATGGGCGCCTCGTCGACACCGCCGTCAGCAAGGTCGATCATCTCGCGAAAGCGCTGGAAGCCGAGAAAGCGATAGAAAAGATCGAGCAAGCCCCAGTCGGCCGTTGTCACGCGGTTGATGACGTTTCTAAGGATGAGCGGATTCTCTTCGACGAGACGTTCTCGATAGAGCTTCTCAAGCCCTGCGCCACCGAGGGCGCGGCGGGCGTCGGCCGAGAGTCCCGTAGCATTGAGGAATGGGCGCTTGTGCGTATTTGGATCGTAGACAGCGTCCTCGCTCCAACCAGCGGTATCAAGAACAGCCTTGAGCACTGCGTAATCGTGGGAGATGGCCTTCAGCTCAGCGACACGCTGATCGAGGAAGGCGCGTAGCGTCGGGTCGCTCTCCATGAGTGCATCGGCCAAGGTGGCGGCGCTGTCGAGCCAGGAGTGAAATTCGCCATATTCGCCGCGGTCGAAGGCCTCGTTGCGGGGCGGTTTACCGAGAACACGCGTGAGCAGCCCAATGATCAGCGTCGGCTCCTCCGCCTCGAGGAAGCGCTTGGCGCGCGGCGCGTAGACACGCAGACCGACACCGCTGAGCGCCTCCTCGAACTTTTCGACCACGGTGCTCTTGAGCGTCGGAAACAGAAACGCGATCTGATTTGGATCGGCGACGACCTTTTCGTCTATGAGGCGCCGGCAGAGGGTAGCAATCTCTTCGACGAGGTCTGCCGGCTTGCTCGGGGTGGTGCACACCACCGAGATGCTATCGTCCTGGTTGTACGCGCGTACGCCTTTGTCGTGCAGGCGGAACTGTCCACCGTCCGGACGGTTCCAATCGTGCTGAGCAACGAATGAGGTGTATGCCTCTACAATGCCGCGTCGCGACCGGTAGTTGATGGCGAGTTCAATGCGACGAGGCTCGACGCCGAGTGCACTTAAACAGCGTTTCGGAAACTCGACGAAATTCTCGACCGTCGCGCCTCGGAATCGATAGAGGGCCTGGTCATCGTCACCGACGACGCAGATGTTCTTTGAGCCACCCGCCAAGCGGAAAAAGATACGCTCCTGGATGGCGTTGGTATCCTGATACTCGTCGACGATGACGTGCTGGAAGCGATACATCGTTCCGTCATTGTCGAGCAGCGCGCGATAAGCTGCTCGCTGGAGCAGCGAAAGGTCGACTCGGCTACTTCCGAGCCGCTCGCGATAGAGTTGATAGAGACGGACCAGCGGGACGTAATCCTCCGGCGCCTTCTCCAACATGGCCTTCGGATCGAGGTCTTCCTCCGAGAAACGATTGAAGAGCGACTGCAGGTTCACTACCGCCTTGTGACGACTCGCCGATGCACGTGGTTCAAAATTCGCGTTCAACATCTCGCGGAAGGCAGGCATCTCGCCCTCGAAGGCGAGGAGAGACTTCGCCGCCGCCCAGAACGAGCCCTGTGCCAGCGTAAAATATTGGTCCAGTGAATCAAGTACGGCGGGCGCTGTGGAGCGTTCGCGATCAACGACCAGCGAACGATCCTGAAGTAGCCGATGACAGAGCGAGTGAACCGTGCCGACATACATGCCCGAAAGGTCGTAGGGCTTGCCAGTCTGTTCGCTCGCAAGGCCCAAGAGTGAGACGAGGCCATCTTGGAGCTGCTTTGCAGCCTTCTCGGTGAAAGTGCTGAGGAAGATCGACTCAGGCGCGATGCCCTGGAACACAATCATATTCACGACGCGCCAGAGAAGGACACGCGTCTTGCCTGAACCCGGACCAGCCACGAGGAAGAGAGGGCCGTCTAGGTGCTCGATGGCAGTGCGCTGATTGTCGTTCGGCGTAAAGCCGACGCGAGCAAAGAGGGATTCGATCACTCCCTGGCTCCTTTCGGTTGCTTAACTCCTCCGAGTTTTTTACTTGAACGAGCAACCTGGGAGTTCATCCAATCGTCGATGTCCGCACGTCGGAAGCGCCACTGCCCACGCACCTTGAACGCGGGCAGTTCATCCTGCTGTGCCATCGTGTAGACGGTCTTGCCCGCAACTTTCAACAAGGTCGCAACTTCCATCACAGTCAGTATTTCATCGTTCATCCGTAGCGGCTCCAGGAATTGGAAGGAACAATCTTCCAGCATTTTCCAGAGTACACCAGCAGATGGGCGAGCTCAAGATCCTGCAGGACTGCTTGGCCCCAGATTCGGATGACACTCCCCAACGACTCATAGTCATTGAGAATTGATCGTTTGGTGTCGCCCTTCTATCTCACACACCAAACGCACGATAAATTCGGTCGAGAGAGCACGGGTGGCCCTACTGGTCTTGCCCTGAATTTGTGGACAGCTGACTTAATGGGGATAATCCCCGGAGGAGGCAGTGATGTCCAAACGAAAAAGAAGAACATTTACGAAAGAGCAGAAGGCTGACGCGGTGCGGCTCGTACCGACGAGCGGAGGGACGATAGGGACGGTAGCTCGTTACCTCGACATCGGTGAGAACTCGCTGCAGCAGTGGG
>LSQX01184859.1_pt1 | contig 38712 bp, 34 predicted proteins | sample 654561 | NCBI WGS metagenome assembly LSQX01 (sample SAMN04489861, study PRJNA283612) | anaerobic digester metagenome | isolation source: 4 biogas reactors fed with cattle manure at either 37C or 55C with and... | place: Denmark: Kongens Lyngby | collected 2014 | reverse complement strand
TATTCGAGCCATGTTACATTGTCCCTTTCCTGAAGATCCATATTAATTTCTTTCAGGCATATTTCGTTTCCGTACAAACTTGCGTTTTTAGTTAAAAACTCTGTAATTGGCATAGTAGTTTCCTCCCGTTCTACCGGCATACTTGTAATTTATGTTTTATTTACCGTGAAAACCATACTTCACAGCCTGTTAAAATCCTTATAACGCAAAAAAATGAATATATGCATCTTAGAATAAAAGGATTTTAACATTCCGGTTAACCCCAGAATAAATTATAGAACAATAAAGCCGGTTATGCAATAAGCTTTATTGCACTTTTTGTTTCAGGTACTCGCCTGCTTCGTCCAAAAAGCCAAGATCCCACAGCAAGCGGCTTGCTATATATTTATCACGGATATCCTTTGTAATCATAAAAGCATCACGAACACAGTCACCGGAATGTCCCAATTCCCTAACATTAACAGGCGCACCCGCCTCCGTTAGCATTCGCTCAACATCTTTATATGAAGGCAATTCTTCAGTTATCACCTTAAGGACTTCATCCCATTTTGACAGAATAACTTCCAGCCTTTCCCGGTGTTTTTGCTTATCATACTTGCCTTCTGTTTTTTCCAGTTCCATTAAAGGTGACGCGCCGCTGCCTAAAAAACTTACTATAAACCTGTTCCACGAACCGATCGAGAAATCCCGGACATAATTTAGTGCTTTCTGCCTGCACGGCCTTATGGTCTTGATAAATTCATAAATATGCAGGGCAAGAACTGTTGCAACCCCGCATTGTATTCCATGTAAATGTACGGGTGTATGAAATTGCAGCGCTCTCATCTCCCATAAATGGGAAAAATAATGTTCGATACCGGACGCGGGGCGCGAACTTTCCGCAAAGCTCATCGCCAAACCGGCAAGAATGAGACCTTCAATAAAAACCTTTACCGCTTCCGGATCCCGGTTTTTCAAACCGGCGGATGCTGATATGCAATTTCTTAGTGAAGAACGAACCATGCTGGCTATTTCTTCGCAGTAAAATTCGCCTGTAATAACGTTTGAAATCCTCCACTCGCAAAGACTGATGTACTTTGCCAGCATATCCCCAAGTCCGGCTTGTAAAAGCCTGACGGGAGCCTTGCTTATAATATCCAAATCCGCTGCTACCGCGCATGGACATACACTGGGCAGTGAAACTTTAATACCATCCCTTATCATAGAGGACGTCGCGGAGGCATACCCGTCCATTGAAGGAGCGGTACAAACAACAATATATTTACATCCGGTAACTTTTGCGAGCATCTTTCCAATGTCGTTAATAGTTCCCGAACCAATTCCCAATATAATATCGCAGCCGGTATCAAAATATAACGCGGCCTGACCAACTGCCCTGTCATCCGGTTCAAGGTCCGGGTTTTGAAAAACAAAACTTGTATAACTGATACCTGCATCATCAAGATGTTTTTCTACGCCTTTGCCCGCCGCTTCATATGTGTTCAAATCGGAAAGCAAAAAAGCTTTTTTACCCGTGTGCTTTTCAATAAGCGCGGGAACCTGAGCAGCGGCTCCGCTTGAAACAACTATATCCTTCACCGCGGTACTGTGGTATTTGCCGCAGCCGCAGTTAAATCCTCCCTGCTTTAAAATCTTTTCAATATCTTTTTTTTGTACCTCGCGGTTTAACAGCATAGTTAATCCTCCCCTGAAAATAAAGCGGGAATCACATTCGTCGTATCTATTATATTGGCGACAATACCGGCTGTCAATTAACAGCGGTTTTTCGTTCTGTACCAATTAAGCGGCGGGTGATTGCGGGTTTATCCATTGCTGCCGCGTTCCTGTGGGTACGCGGCTCTGATTCGGGTGCTTTCGGTGACGCCGGGCGACATGCGGGAAAATATCAAATCCACTTGAACATGAAGTAAAAATAGTTGATAATAGATTATAGAATTTTTTAGACATACATAAAAAGGAAAGAGGAATATACTATGGTAATTCACAAAACAAAGTCATACCGTGACATGAGTAAAAAGGCAGCTAATATTATTGCCGCACAAGTAATTTTAAACCCCGCCTCCGTTCTGGGTCTCGCGACAGGGTCAACGCCTGTTGGCACATATGGGCTTCTGGCTGAGTATTGTGAAAACGGCGATGTTGATTTTTCAAATGTAAAAACAGTTAATCTGGACGAATATTATGGCCTTGATGAAAACAATGAGCAAAGCTACAGATATTATATGAATAAAAACCTGTTTAGAAAAATTAATATTGATATATCAAATACACATGTACCCAATGGCAAGGCTGAAAATATTGACGATGAATGCCGTCGCTATGAGCAGCTTATTTCATCTTTAGGAGGCATTGACCTTCAGCTCCTTGGAATAGGCCATAACGGTCATATCGGGTTCAACGAACCTGACAAAGTATTTCCTCTAAAAACCCACTGTGTCGATTTGGGTGAAAGCACAATAAATGCAAACTCAAGGTTTTTCAAAAGTATCGACGAAGTCCCGAAAAAAGCTATTACAATGGGCATAGGTACAATTATGAAAGCAAAAAGGATTATATTATTAGCCGGCGGCGAAGATAAAAGGGAAATATTAAAAAAAGCATTGTTCGGGCCGATAACTCCATCTGTTCCCGCATCAATCCTGCAGCTCCACAATAATCTGACGGTTATCACATCGATAGATTTTTAAATAGACGGCAATATGCCGGGATAATTTCTTATATTGTCCCGGCCTTTCAAAGGAAAATGAGCACGTTAAACCGAGCACTCTTTCCTGTAATTGCGCCGCAAATACGGTATATCTTTGAAGGCCGTGGCGTGACTATGCATAAACTGTTATATGGAAGAACACATAAAGAAGAAGGCTGGCACAACTATTCCCTAATGCCTCCTGCAAACCCGGAATACTCATCAAGAAACCATTCCGCCGCTTTAATCATAAATATTGACTTACACGTTCAATAATTGTATTAAGAATAACGGTAGCCGAGGTGTCATACGAAAAAATCGTGCCTGGCGGATGAGAAGGCTTTTTATTGAAAAACGTATATGCCCAGTCTTTGTCAAGGCGAGTATAAGAAGTTGCCGAATGCGGAGTCGCCATCATCAACAGGTCCCTTATTGTTGTTTTTGCCAGATAAGGGTGTAACTCCTTCAAACTTTTATTTGCACAATTCTATTTTATAATACATAATACAGCCTTTACTGGCAATCTTTGCCCTGCTCACCGTCGGCATTTTACTGTTCCATCAAGTCCATACAGAGCTATTGTACAATAACGGAAACAAGAGCTGCATTTGCAAGAGCTATACAGTTCAAACCGGTTCCAATATGCGGAAATAACCACGTTTATTTCAATGCTGTCAGGATACATCCGGAAACGGATTGTACGCCGATTTTGACTATTTCGTATATAACGAAGAAGCATCGATATATTTATGAACAGAATGTAAAAAATTTCGTTAGGCTGGTAATCATAACGAAATGGGTATATAATTAGATAAATGTCCACAGCGTGGAAAGCTGTATGATGATATTTCAAACTAACAACATTATATATTATTTGAGCGGAGGTTTTAATTTTGGAAAATAAAGAAAAGAAGAAATTGACGACTGATATGAAAATATTTATTGCCGTATGCTCGGTTATTGTCATTATTGTAGCAGCGGCTATTGTGTATCTTGTGATGCCAAAAGATGTAGCAATAGTACAAAACGGAAAAATAACGGCAGACGAGTTCAAATACTATTATTATCAAAATCTTAATTATTTTCTGTCTTTAGGCGGACAGTCCGCTGATCCGGAAGCGCTGGTTAATTACGCAAAACAGGTCTCCCTAAGTCAGGCAGTCGAAACAGAATATCTTCTGCAGGAGGCAAAAAAAGACGGCTTTACCGTAGACAATAGTGAAATTAACGAGCAGTGGAACACGATGGAAGAAAATATAGTGAAAAGTGCCGGTAATTACAACATGCCAGTGAATGAATTTTGTAAACAAACCTTTGGCATTGGTTTGAGTAAAGTAAAATCGGTATTTAAGGATGATTACACCGCACAAAAATACAGGGAAGAAAAAATTAATGGCATTTCTGTGGATGAAGCAGATCTGACAGCTTATTACGAGGAAAACAAACAATCAATCGATTATGCAAGTGTAAGGCATATTTTAGTAAGCTGTGATAAAGACGCGGAACAGGCTGTAGAAGAAGAAAAAAGCAAAATGGCCCAGGATATACTTAACAGGGTTAACAGCGGTGAAGATTTTGCCGCGCTTGCGGAGGAATTCAGTGAAGATGAAGGCTCAAAATATACCGGCGGCATATACCAGGTAAGGCAAAACGGACAGTTTGTCCCTGAATTTGAACAGTGGGCTTTTTCACATGAGCAAGGTGACACTGGAATCATAAGATCTGAATTTGGATTCCATGTTATGAAGCTTGAAGATATTTTTAACACTTTGGAATCACAACTTGAAAGCATTACATTTAATTATAAAACCAGTGTTTATCAAACAGCGATGAATGAAGCATTTTCGAACGGCGAATATAATATTGAAGTTAAAGAAGGATTCGACGAAATTCAATAAATGGAAGTGGTTTGAAATGCGTATTGAATGTGCTGCGCAGGAAGACCTTATGGCTTTGCTAAATTTGCAGAAATTGGCATATCAAAGTGAAGCTAAGCTGTGCAATGACTATACGATACCTCCTTTAACACAAACATATGAAAGCATAAGCAAAGATTTTTCAAATATGGACATGCTTAAAGCCGTTGATGAAAATGGTAATATCATCGGATCGGTAAGAGCCAGCGAAAAAGAAGGAGTCTGCCATATAGGCAGACTTTTTGTACATCCCGATTACCAAAACAGGGGAATCGGCAGGCTATTGATGCAGGAAATCGAGAAGCGGTTCAGCCACTGTGTAAAGTATGCACTTTTCACCGGGAAACACAGCGTTAAAAACCTGTATTTCTATCAAAAAATAGGATATAAAATAGTTGGCGAAGAACCGCTTAACGAAAAAGTTACAATAGTAAACCTTGAAAAATCAATTTAAAGTTTTGCGGCAGGTATTTACGCCATAAACATTTTAATGTCGTCCTCCACGTTTGTTATGCCTCCTATACCGAACTTATCAACCAGCAATCCGGCAACATTTGCGGACAGGAACGCTGGCAATGTCGGACCCAGATGAATATTCTTAAAACCAAGGTACAGAAGCGCAAGAAGGACAATTACCGCTTTTTGCTCATACCATGCTATATTGAACGCAATAGGAAGCTTGTTTACATCATCAAGGCCAAAAGCTTCCTTAAGCTTCAGCGCGATAACCGCAAGCGAATACGAATCATTGCACTGCCCTGCGTCCAAAACTCTCGGTATTCCATCAATATCCCCCAAATTCAGCTTATTATAACGGTATTTTGCACACCCTGCCGTTAATATTACGGTATCGTCGGGAAGCTTATCAGCAAATTCGGTATAGTATTCCCTGCTTTTCATCCTTCCGTCACAGCCAGCCATTACAAAAAACTTCTTTATTTTTCCGGATTTAACGGCCTCTATAACCTTATCGGCAAGGCTTAACACCGTATTGTGTGCAAATCCTCCGACTATTTCCCCTTTTTCGATCTCGGCAGGTGGAGGACAATTTTTTGCATGCTCAATAATTTCGCTGAAATCCTTCTTTCCGTCTTCTCCGGCCGAAATATGTTTAAGACCGGAAAAACCTACGACACCTGTGGTATAAACCCTTTCTTTATAGGTATCCTTAGGAGGAATGAGGCAGTTTGTAGTCATAAGGATCGGCCCGTTAAAGCTTTCAAATTCCTTATCCTGTCTCCACCACGCGTTTCCGTAATTCCCTGCAAAATGGCTGTATTTCTTGAAAGCCGGGTAGTAATTTGCCGGAAGCATCTCCCCGTGGGTATAGACATCGACGCCCGTACCTTCGGTCTGCTTCAGCAGCTCTTCCATATCTTTCAGATCGTGACCGCTGATGAGGATTCCCGGGTTGTTGCGGACGCCGATATTTACCTTTGTAATTTCAGGATTCCCGTAGCTGGATGTGTTTGCCTTGTCAAGCAGCGCCATTACCTGAACGCCGTATTTCCCGGTTTCTAAAACCAGGGCTGTGAGCTCATCTGCCGAAAGCGAATCATCGGTGGTTGCCACAAGTGCACGCTGCATAAAAGCGTAAATTTCATCTTCTTCATAGCCTAAGTTCCATGAATGCTCGGCGTAGGCAGCCATTCCTTTCAGCCCGTAAATCGTGAGTTCGCGAAGGGAGCGCACATCTTCATTTTCAGTTGCCAAAACGCCCACTTCTTTTGCTTTTTCTTCCATTTCTGCTTCGCTTTCCCCTCTCCAGAGCGCACCGTCAAAAGTGATGTCTTCAGTTTCTCCCCCGGCAGTAGCCAGCTGTTTTTTTACGGTATCCCGTAGTTCGTATGCTTTCAGAATTTGTGAAACAAAGCGGCTTTTATCAAAATTTGCATTGGTGATAGTCATAAACAGGCTTTCCACAATGAAAAAGTTGACTTCCGGGTTTTCAACACCTAACGCTCTCAATCTTACCGAATAGTGTGAAATTCCCTTGCAAATGTGCATCAGCAAATCCTGCAGATTAGCCACGTCAAACGTTTTTCCGCAGGTACCTTTCACAACGCAGCCTTCATTTTTGGCTGTCTCCTGACATTGATAGCAAAACATTTTATACATAATATCCGATTTAATTATTTTCTCTTTTCAAAAATACAAAAGTAGCTGACAATGTCTATGAATTTTGTAACTAAAGTTACAATAATCGACATTGCAGGCATCTGGGATGGTACTATATTTGAGAAAATCCGGAAGCCTTTTTCCTGTTTCAGAACCTTAACAAGATGTTAATTTAGCTGACAATCAGCTAACTACTAAGGCTGATAAAAAAATAAGGTTTTTAGGGAAAAATGGGAAATAGATTCAAAAACTTGTCCGTAGAACAAAATGTGATTAACCACAGGTTTGCACCTGTGGTTATGGGGCGACTAAACAGTCAGCTGCCCGGCGGGCAGCACTATTCAATCCATGCCGCCTGTGCAATCCAGACAGGCTAACGCATAGCTGTCATATTCATCGAAAGCGGGACCTGGTTTTCCATCAAATACGATAATCCGGTCGAGCCGGATTTCCTCATCGCCGGAGAGGCGGATAAAATCTTCACCTTTGGAAGTTGTTATTATTTTTTCAGCAATTCCGTGCACATTTTTAAGTGAATTTCCTTCACCGAAATAGTGAACTGTAACCATTTCTCCTAAAGAGATTGCCTGTTCAACAGGTTCATAATAATCCGGGTCAACAGGAAGAAATATTGTTTTCATTTTCTGAAATTTAAAAAAAAGAACGAGGGAAAAATCCCGAACAGCTGAACTGAAAAACTGCTTCAGGTTGTTGAAGGTATGATTGAAAGGAGAATCAATCACTTTCGCTGAAGCAATTTTTCGTTCACAATCAATTAAGCATGAAAACTATCCTCTAACTCCTGTGCTTTCGGAAAAAGGATATTGTTTTCAAGATGGATATGCCTGTGCAGATCCTTTTCAAAATCGGCAAGCTGCCTGAATGTTACGGCATAAGTTGAGCAGCCGTCGGAAGGGACCGTATAACCGTCGGTCAGTTCTGAAATTCTTTCAAAACGGTCGCCTTCATCCTGATGCTCGGCTACCATCGCTTCAATAGAGTTTGAAACTTCGCCAAACGGCGCTGACGGTAATCCCTGATTTTCACTTTTTGCCCGCTCCATTCTTCTGATATAGGGGAAAAGCATAAGCTCTTCCTTCTGCATGTGCATGGTAAGCTCACCGGCAGTGATGTAGAATTCATCCTTCACTTTTGCAAGTTCGGGATGCTTATCCCCGTGTACTTTTGCAATTTTATCGATATTCTCCTTCAATACGGGAATATTCTTTCTCACGTAGGCGTGGTGCCTGTTCACAATGTACTCAGCCAGAGAAGTGAGGTCCAGATTGTTGATGTAATCGGCATCCGGATCGGATTCCTGCATGGTTTCATTGAGCTGCCCGATCAGCACTTCAGGCTGAATACCTGCCTTTTCGCAGGCGGCGCCGATAGTCTGATTCCCACCGCAGCAATAATCTATGTTGTTGGACTGAAAGGTTGTGGCAGTTTTGTAGTTTATCTTAACCACTTCGCCAACCGGTGTGTCTGTTGTAATATTCATGACTTATAAATTTAATGCATTACGCAAAAGTACTAAAAATATAACAAAAGACAAAAAGGTCTTGTTTTGTGGTTTGCGAAATTTAACACACTTGAAATGGGTTGTTTTCAGCACTTTCTGAGATAATAATCATAAGATATAATGATTTTTAAACGGCTTACGTTAAACTTTTACTTTTCCTTCGGTTTAGCCGGTTAAAAGCGCTGTTTTTTGAATAAAATTCGGTATTTTATGGGGAAACACCAAAGTCTTTTGTTTAACTCAATAAAATAAAACAATGAAAATCAGGAAGATTAAAATAATGCGTGGCCCAAATCTATGGTCAATCCGAAGAGATAAATTAATAGTGATGATACTGGATTTGGAAGAAATGGAAGAGAAACCTTCCAATTTAATACCCGGTTTTTCTGAACGCCTTAAAAAGTTTTTACCCACCTTGTATGAACACAGATGTTCTGAGGGGGTGTCCGGTGGCTTTTTCAAACGGGTTGACGAAGGAACGTGGATGTCGCACATTATTGAACATATTGCCTTGGAAATTCAGACTTTGGCAGGAATGGATACCGGCTTTGGCAGAACTCGCGGCTACGGTGAAAAAGGGGTTTACAATGTTGTTTTCAGCTATGAAGTTGAAAGAGTTGGAAAATATGCTGCAAAAGCCGCAGTTTCTATATGTGAAGCCTTGATAGAAGGAACAGAAAAAGAGTATGGTTTAGATGCTGATATTCAGAAAATGAGAGAACTGCGGGAAAAGGACAGATTCGGTCCGAGCACAAATTCGATTATCATCGAAGCCGAAAGCAGGGGAATTCCATGGATAAGATTAGATGATAATTCTCTTTGTCAATTGGGATATGGAGCAAATCAACGAAGAATCAGAGCCACTGTAACCAGTGAAACCAGCAGTATTGGTGTGGAACTTGCCTGCAACAAGGGAAAAACGCGAACTATTCTGAAAGAAGCTCAGGTTCCGGTACCGGAAGGACGAACCATGAAAAACAAGGAAAACCTGAAAGAAGCCTGCGAAGAATTGGGTTACCCGATTGTGATAAAACCGATAAGCGGCAATCACGGACGGGGAATTACCACAAATATATGCACTTTTAAGGAAGCTCTAAAAGCATTCCGGCAAGCCAAAAGCATTTCTGAAAAAGTGGTTGTGGAACGGTTTATCCCGGGAGTTGATTACCGGCTTTTAGTCATCAACAACAAATTTACAGCAGCTGCAAGAAGAAATCCGGCTCAGGTAACAGGAGATGGCAAGCTAACTATCCGCCAGCTTGTTGGTGAACTCAACAGCGATCCAAGGCGTGGTTACGGACATGAGAAGGTACTGACTCAGATAACAATAAATAATCTGACAAAGTCAATTTTAGAGAAAAAAGGACTTACGGAAAATTCTGTTCCCAAAATGGGAGAAAAAGTGATACTCAAAGATACCGCCAATCTTAGCACAGGCGGAACATCTGATGATGTTACAGATATAGTTCACCCTGAGATTGTGGCAATGGCAGAACGAATATCGATGATAATTGACCTGGATATTTGTGGAATAGATGTAATGACTTCAGACATAAGCAGACCGCTATACGAGACCGGCGGTGCAGTTTTGGAGGTAAATGCAGCTCCAGGTTTCAGGATGCACCTTTTTCCTACATCAGGATTGCCAAGAAATGTTGCTGCTCCCGTTGTTGACAAGTTATTCCCGGAAAAAGGAAAAACCGGAAGAATTCCCATTGTGGCTGTAACCGGAACAAACGGAAAAACAACAACTGTAAGACTTATCGCACACATGGCAAAAATGAGTGGTTCTCGAGTAGGTTATACCACTTCTGACGGGATTTATATACAAAACAGAATGCTCGTGGATGGTGATTGCACCGGACCTGTCAGTGCACAATTTGTCTTAAAAGATCCAACAGTCAATTTTGCAGCCTTAGAGTGTGCCAGAGGAGGCATTCTTCGTGCCGGACTTGGATTTAAAAAGTGCAACGTGGGGATTGTTGCCAATGTAGCCGATGATCATCTCGGAATTGACGGAATTCACACAACAGAACAATTGGCAAGAGTGAAAGGAGTTGTTGCCGAAACAGTTATGCCGGATGGTTATGCCGTTTTAAATGCTGAGGATGATCTTGTCTATTCCATGAGAGACAATTTGAAATGCAAAATAGCTCTTTTTGCCATGGATGAAGATAATCCAAGAATTAAGGCATTGCAAATGCTCGGGGGGATAACGGCAGTTTATGAAAACGGATATGTCACTTTGTGCCGTGGCGGATGGAAAATGAGAATTATGAAAGCGGAAGATATTCCGTTAACATTTGAAGGGAAAGCATACTTTATGATTCAAAATATTCTGCCTGCAATTATCACCGGTTATGTTCAGGGATTTTCACTGGAAGATATAAGGGCAGCCCTGCACACTTTTGTGCCTACTCCCACTCAGATTCCCGGACGGATGAACATGTTCAAGTTCAATGATTTTAATGTTCTGGTTGATTATGCCCATAATCCTGCCGCAATGAGAGCCTTAAAAGGATTTACTGATAAAATTGAGGCTGCGAGGAAAATTGGTGTTATCGGAGGTGTGGGCGACAGAAGAGACCAGGATACTATCGGACTTGGCAAAATTGCAGCACAAATGTTTGATAAAATTATTATTAGGCAAGACCAGAACCTCAGAGGAAGAACCACAGAAGAAATTGTTGATCTGATTGAAAAGGGAATTAAAACAACTAATTTGAAAAGAAAAGTGATATCAATTCCAAATGAGAGGGAAGCGGTAATTTTTGCATTAAACAGTGCAAGAAAAGGATCATTAGTAGTGGTTTGCAGTGATGCGATTTCTTCATCCCTTAAGCTCATAAAAAAGATTAAGAACCAGGAAGATACCGATAAAAGAATAATTGGTGTTGCTTAATGAAAAAACAGTTCGTATTCATTTTGCAGTGAAAATATTATTCTGCCACCAGAATATATGCTCCGAATTGCGAATCTTTACGAACAGGCGTTAGCGGAAAAAAGCCGGAATCAATGCTAAAATCTTTAATCCGCAGGGGAAATTGGCTTTTCATCTCCTTTATAAATTCTGAAAAAGATTTTCCCGGCTGATAAAATGTTTTGAAAACAGCAGTTTTTCCTGGTGTTACCACTTTTTCAAAATGCAAAGAGAGCAGCCCCATATTTTGCCTGACGTTAATTTCTAAACAGGGATTAACTTGTAGTTTCCCGTTTTCATCCCGGAAAATCAAAATATCAACACCGAAATTTCCCTCATAGAGCCGGGTAAATTCACTGTTCCCCAATGCTCTGATGAGCTGAAACGGAAGTGTGCCGGACAGTGTCTCAGCATATTGAGCAACTTCGGATTCAATCCGTGGGAAAAAACTGCTTTCAGCAGCATTATGCCAGCCATTCAAAAAGTTTCCCTGATACTGTCCTTTCCCATCAGTAAAAAATCTGCTGATTCCGAGATATTCGATTTTCCCCTGTACTGCCCTGAACTGAAAAGCCATATCCAAAACCTTGTCCAACAATGGCTCTGCGATGGCGTATCCCTGTTCGTTGATTATCCCTAAAAGTTTTTCCCACACTTTTTCAATCACCGGAAATTTGGTGATGCGCTGCAATCCTCTTCCTGAGCTACTCCATGGCGCTTTTATCATCACTTTTCCCCACCGGGCGATGCAATCCTCAATATCTTTCCTTGTTTTGCAAATTTTCGGAAGAAGCTCCGGCGGCAAAGAGATTTCAACGGGAATTTTCTTCAAAATTTCAAGCGCAAATTTTCTTGAAGATATCTCCTTGTGTTCCGGCTTCCAGTTGAAAACCGGTGAATTTTGAAATTCGGATGAACAGGACTTTTTTAACGGTTCCAACAGCCGATGAGAAGCCGGACTCCAACCCCACGGGCGCAGCCTGTCTTTTGGAAGAAGCTGAAAATTAATATCTGTTGTAACCGATTGAATGGGAAAAAACTGCGGCGGAGTTTTGCCGATTGCCGGTAGCATTTGCAGATAATCATCCGGCGGAAGCTCCCTGACCAATAAAATATCTTCCGGCTGCATCAAAAAAATCAGCAGCAACTCCAAATCTTTTTCCATTTGCCGGAGCCGTTTATTGGGCTGCCACGATGGCCGCCCGTTTGCCACGGCAAGCTCGCAGGTGGGGTTAAAAAGAAAAATATCAGGAAAGCGCTTTTTCATGGAACAGTAAATTAAAACGCCAGCGGCACATCTGCCGGGCGTTTATGCTTCCAGCGCCGGTGCGACCACAAGTAATATTCCGGCTTTGCCACAATAATCTCCTCCATTTTGTGGACATAAGCCTTCATTATTTCCGCTTCGCTGTGATTTTCAGGATTCTCAAAAAGTGTTTCAAATGTGAGTTCATAGTAGCCGCGCCTGATTTTGTCGATTCTAATAAAAACCACCGGATGGTTGAATTTGCGGGAAATTGCTGCCGCCCCGGGATAAAAGAGCGTTTCCTGATTCAGAAAAATTGTCCAGTGTTTATGAAACGCCGGTGGCGTCTGGTCGCCGACAAGCCCGGGAGCCACCAACTCTTTCTCCTGATTTGCTTTTACTAACCGGCGAAGTACGTGCGTCATGGGAACCGTTTCAGCATCAAAACGGCTGCGGATATTTTGAAAATACCTCTCAAATTGCTGGTTGTGAAGCGGCTTGTAAACTGCCAGAATCTTATGTCTCAGGAAAAGCGAAAAAATATTTGTCCACTCCCAGTTGCTATAGTGCATGGTTATCATAATCACACTTCTTCCCTGCTCGAAAAAACGGTTCATCAACTCCGGATTTTTAATGCGCATTCGTTTTTTGAACTCTTTTTCACCGATGCCCGCAACTTTTACAATTTCAACCATCAGATCGGCAAAATGACGATAGAAGCGCCTGCGGATTTTGCGAATTTCCTTTTCTGTTTTTTCGGGGAAAGAGTTTCTCAAATTGTCATAAACAACCTTTTTACGGTATCCGACAAGGTAAAAAATCAGAATAAAAAGAAAGTCTGAAACAAGATAAAGCACGCTCAAAGGCAATTTTGATAAGAGCTTTAAACAGAAAATGCCAATATGTGAAGATTTTTTTTTACTCATCACAAGCTTAAATTGATGGTAAAACTACATTTTTTTAAATAAATTCGCCTCTGTTTTTCACCTTACACCGCAAATGAGCAGACTATTTTACAAGAAGATTTGGTTTTATTGTTTTCAATCTAAAAATGAAGTTATGAGGATCCGCCTGACTATTTTACTGATAGCGTGCACTTTGACAGCTGTTGCCCAGCCCGTTTTCATCGCCCATCGCGGAGCGTCATATCTTGCTCCAGAGAATACAGTTACTTCCACAGCCCTGGCATGGGAAATCGGAGCGGATGCCGTGCTGGCAGATGTTCAGCTCACCATCGACAACCGGGTAATCGTTTTGCACGATAAGGAGACCAAAAGAGTTTCCGCGGGCGGAAAGAATTTATCGGTTAAAAAAACTCCGTCTCTTGTTTTGCGGGACGTGGATGTGGGCAGCTGGAAAGACAAAATTTACAAAGGAGAGAAAATCCCTTTTTTATCAGAAATTATTGAAACGATTCCAGAAGGAAAGCAGCTTATAATCAATATTATAAGCAGCATCGAAATAGTCCCTCATCTGAAACGGGTGATTGAAAAGAGCGGAAAACAGGAACAAGTGGTTTTTAGCTGTTTTGACTGGAATACGGCATTGAAAATCAGAAATGAATTTCCCGGCAACGCCTGCTTTTGGAAAACTTCAACCCAAAAAGGGTTAAGGAAGAAAATGGCAGATGCAGCGGCAGCCAGACTGGCAGGCATCAGCCTGAGCTATAAAATTATTGACGAAAGTGTCATGCAACTGGCTCGCGAATCCGGTCTTGAAATACATGCATGGACAGTAAATGATCCCGAAATTGCCAAAAATTTGGTAAAATTAGGTGTAAATGCACTCATTACCGACCGTCCCGGATGGTTGAAAAATGAGCTGAAAAAACCATAAAAAAAGGGGCTTTTGCCCCTTTTTTTATTTTGCAACTTTTTCAAGCCATTTAACCATGCTAAGCATCACCAACATTGATAATCCGGTGGCAATCACAAACACTAACCAGCAAGCCCAGATTGGCACTTTTGTATAGAGAATTCCGCCGATGAAAAGTATCGAGTTGCCAACAGCAGTTGCCGCAAGCCACAATCCCTGCATTAATCCCTGCAGGTGCGGTGGTGCAACTTTCGACACAAATGACAGCCCCAACGGAGAGATAAACAGCTCAGCCACAGTCAGGATAAAATAAAGAATAATCATCACCCACGGCGTTACCCGTATAGCGGCTATCTGTTCTGCGCTCATGCTTGAAAGGGCTTCTTTTGACGGAAGAGCAAAAGAGTAAATCATCAGATATACATAGGCTAAAGCGGCAATTCCCATACCTATGGCAATCTTCATGGGAGTTGAAGGTTCTCTGTTAGCTTTTTTCAAAGCTCCGAAAATCCACATAATAAGCGGAGTAAGCAACACCACAAAAATCGGATTCACACTTTGAAAAATTTCAGCGCCTTTTATGGTAGTAAATTTCAGGTCAATGTTAATCACGTCTAAATCAACATAGTCGCGGGCAAAGTAGGTCAGCGAATAACCGTTCTGATGGAACGACAACCAGAAGAAAATCACTACGCCAAATACTGCAAACAGTGCAAATATGCGCTGTCTGATTTCCTGAATACTCATCTGAATCTCCTCTTTTGATATGTGCGATGGCTCATTTTTCAGATTTATCGCCTTTTTCGCCGGATCAGGAAAAGTATTTTTGTTGACAACAAAGATTATAAGGGAGATAATCATGGCTATTATAGCTACTCCAAACGCATACTGAAAACCACGGTTGAAAACTTCGAGATAATTGTTTGAGAATGCGCCTAAATCGGTAACAACCGAACCGTCAAGCATTACATTATTGGCGTATTCAGTCAGTCGTGCATGTGATTCCACAGGCATTGCGCTGCCTTTGGCTATATATTCGTGGCACAATTCGGGCAGTGAACCGTTGTAGTCGTAATTATGCACTTTTAACCACCAGTTGCGTGCACCGATAGCGATGAACGGCGCAAACATGGCTCCGATATTTATAAACATATAGAAAATCTGAAACCCGGAGTCCCGGCGCTCGGAATATTCCGGGTTATCGTACATTTGACCAACCAAAGCCTGCAGGTTTCCTTTAAACAGACCGTTACCAAACGATATGATCATAAGTCCGGCAACAGTGATGGCAAGATATAAACCAAAGTTTGGAACAGGAGTGGGAGTAGGAACGGCAATGACCAAATAGCCGATTGCCATTAACACAATACCCGTAAAAATAGTGCCTTTATAATTTTTGGTGCGGTCGGCGATAAAGCCGCCCGCCAGAGCCAACAAATAGATTGAAGCATAAAAGGCAGAATAGATATAGCCAGTTGTGGTTTCCGACAATCCGAATTTTGACGATATAAAAAGCGTCAGGATAGCCATCATAATGTAAAACCCAAATCGCTCGCCCATATTCGACAGGGCAGCGCCAATTAGACCTTTTGGATGATTTTTGAACATAGAAAAACAGTTAAAATGATTTTTAAAATAAGTTGCTAAAAAACAATGAATTAATAATTTAAAATAAAAGGCGCTAAAATAAAAAGTTTTTCGGACAATCCCTTTTCAATTTGAAACTTAACCGACTATTTCAGACTGAAAACCGGCCAGCATCTCTGTCGAAAAGTTATTTTCAATTTATGTTTGTTTCAGCACCTTAAAAAGCACGAAAATTTACGAGAAGTAGCCAAAAGTCAGCCTGTCACCATTACTTCTCATTACCTTTTTTGAAATAAAAACCAATCATTTAGAATGGGTTAAACCCATTCCAATTGAATGTTCACCAATAAAATTTAAACATAACAAAAGGCTGGAAATCAACTGATTCAGCAAACACTATCAACCATTCATCCCACCCCAACTCACTCCGGGCGGATGCTGCCGATGAACCGGGCAATGTTTTCCTTTAATCCGGCGCCGTTTTGCAGGGCTTTCACAAATGCGCTGCCGATGATGGCGCCGCTTGCATATTTGCAGGCATTTTCAAATGTTCCCCTGTCTGAAATGCCAAAACCGATAAGGTGCGGATTGCTCAGATTCATCTGCTGTATGCGCTCAAAATAGTCTTTGTGGAAATCCTCCACTTTTTTCCCGTCTCCGGTTGTGGAAGCTGCGGAAACCATGTAGATAAATCCGCTCCCTGTGCGGTCAATGATTCGGATTCGCGCTTCTGTCGTTTGTGGGGTAATCAGTAAAACATTGTGCAGGTTATTTTCTGTGAAAAAGTGTTTGTAGTGCTCCTCAAATTCATCCGGAGGAAGATCGGGCAGAATGACGCCGTCAATTCCCGTTTCGCTGCACTTTTTACAGAAATTTTCCACGCCAAACTGCATTACAGGATTAAAATAACCCATGAGAATCAGCGGAATTTTTACTGATTTACGGATATCCTTCAACTGTTCAAAAAGAATTTTCAGCGACATTCCGTTTTTGAGCGCCTGCTGATTACTTTTCTGAATGGTTGGACCGTCGGCTGAAGGGTCGGAAAAAGGGATGCCGATTTCAATTAAATCGACACCGTTTTTCTCTAATTCGCAAATGATTTCCGCCGTGTCGTTTAAGTTTGGGAAACCTGCCGTGAAATATATGGAGAGAATATTATTTCTTTTTGTTTGAAAGAGATGGTCAATTCTGTTGTTCATAATAAATATTTTTAAAAAAAATTGCGGATAGAAGCTGCATCAAAAAGTGTTTCTCTGATTTTCAACAATTTTATTGTGCGTGTTCTTCATTTTAGTATCCAAAATAGTTGAGGTAAGTTTCCATGTCCTTATTTCCGCTTCCCGAAAGATTGACTACGTTTATGTCATCGGGATTCATGCGGACCATTTCGAGCGCTGCCAGTGCATGAGCCGATTCCAATGCCGGAATAATTCCCTCCTTTTTGGTGAGTAGCAGGGCTGCATTCAGCGCCTCTTTGTCGGTTGCAGCCAGAACTTTGGCGCGTCCGGTGCGGTGCAGGTGAGCGTGCAGCGGACCAATTCCAGGATAATCAAGTCCTGCCGAAATGGAATAGGGCTCGGTGATTTGTCCGTCGGCATTTTGCATCAGCATGGTTTTGCTGGCATGGAGCACTCCCGGCGAACCCACATGCAGCGTGGCGGCGGTCTCCTGTGTATCAATGCCCTCTCCGGCAGCTTCAACGCTGATCAGCTCAACTTTTTCATCATTCAGATAGTGATAAAAAGCCCCGGCAGCATTACTCCCGCCACCAATACAGGCGATAATCCGGGTTGGAAATTTGCTGCCTGTTTTTTCCAAAAGCTGCTTTTTCATTTCGCGGCTGATTACCGACTGAAACCTTGCAACCATATCGGGATAGGGGTGTGGTCCCACAACCGAACCGATAATATAGTGCGTATCTTCGGGATTGCTGATCCAATCGCGCATCGCTTCGTTGGTGGCATCCTTCAGTGTCCGGTTTCCGCTGCTGACGGGAATTACCGTTGCACCTAACATTTTCATTTTTTTCACGTTGGGCGCCTGTCGCTCAACATCCAGCGCACCCATGTAAACCACGCACTGCATCCCTTTAAGCGCACAAACAGTGGCAGTTGCCACGCCGTGCTGTCCGGCGCCGGTTTCGGCAATAATGCGCTTTTTGCCCAACTTGCGTGCTAATAGAATTTGCCCAACCGTATTATTCAGCTTGTGCGAACCGGTGTGGTTTAAATCTTCCCTTTTCAGGAAAATTTTGGTGCCGTAGTGCTCCGATAGACGACCCGCAAAATAGAGCGGCGACGGGCGTCCCACATAATCTTTCAGCAATTGGGCGTATTCGCTTTTAAATTCTTCCGATTCAATAATATCCAGATAGTTGTTTTTCAGCTTTTCAATGTTTGGGAACATCATTTCGGGAATCCAGGCTCCGCCAAATTCACCATAATATCCCTTTTTATTCACTTCGTAATTCATGTGATATAGTTGTTTTTGAATTTTTATTTTGAAAAAGTCTTTTATATGTTAATTGATTAAATTTTCAACTTTTAATCTGCTTTTTGATTTTTAAGCCGCTAAAATAATAAAACCTGCCTGTCTGCTCTCTCCGGCAGGCGGGCACAAAAGTTCATCAAAAGCCTTAACTCTGATTGTCAACTCTTTGTAAGGCTTAGTGATTTCGTGGTTTTGTGGCATCTCTTTAATTTTAATTTTCAGTTTTAAAATCAGATTCAATTTTAATCTCCGTAATGAATTTCCTGAGCTTTTCCATATTTTTCAAACCCGGCTCATCTTCAAATCCGCTGTTCAGGTCAATTCCAAAAAACTGCGGATGGACAATTTTTCCGATTAACGGAGCATCATCCGGTTCAATTCCGCCGCTCAGAAAGAAAGGAATATTTCCCGCGTATCTGTCAAGCATCTCCCAGTTGAATTTCTTACCCGAGCCGCCGGGCAGTGCAGTTTTGGTATCGAACAGAAAATAGTCGGCTGCTTTTGCATAGTTTTTTGTCGCAGAAAAATCAAAATTTTCACCCACATTAAAGGCTTTAATGATGGTCAGACCATGCGTTTTAAGCCTCCTGCACATTTCCGGTGATTCGCCTCCATGTAGCTGCACGGTATGAATTCCGCGGGCTTTTATGATTTTCAAAATTTCAGGAAGCGTTTCATCCACAAAAACAGCCACTTTTATTTTAGCGGAAGCAAAAAGTTCCGGTTCCGGGTTTTCACCAACAAATCTTTTTGATGGTGGATAAAAAATGTATCCCAGAAAATCGATCGCCAAATATTCAGCAGCTTTTCGGTTAGCCACCTGTTTCATGCCGCAAACTTTTATTTTGAGTGCTGCTGTCATAGTTTTGAGATGAAATTTTTTAAAGTTTCTCCCGGGTTTTTACTTTTCATAAATGTTTCACCAATCAGAAAACCTTTGAAGCCGGATTTTCTTAAATGGTGAATGGTTTCCGGATTTGAAATACCGCTTTCCGAGATTTTCACAAACTTTTCAGGAATCATCCGGGCAAGTGTGGCAGAAGTTTCGGTATCAACCTCAAAGGTTTTCAGGTTGCGGTTGTTCACTCCTGTCAAATCCACAAAATCGTTCAGAATCTCCAGTTCTTTTTCATTGTGAAACTCCATCAAAACCTCCATTCCCAGCTCTTTAGCCAGTTTTGCCAGCTCTTCAGCCTGCTGCTTCTCGAGGCAGGAAGCGATAAGTAAAATCACATCGGCTCCCAGCGCTTTCGCTTCAGTGATCTGATAGGGATCGATAATGAAATCTTTGCGCAGAACAGGCGTTCCGGGATTCACTTTTCGCGCAATTATCAGGTCTTCCGAAGTTCCGCCAAAAAACGGAAAGTCGGTTAACACAGAAAGTCCGGCGGCGCCGTTTACCACATAGTCCCGGGTTACCGTCTCCACTTTTGCATTTTGATTTATAACCCCTTTGGAAGGTGATTTCTGTTTAAATTCTGCAATGATTCCCGTGGAATCGGGTTTGCACAAAGCCTCTTTCAGGGAGTTACATTTTCGTGAAAACCCGGGGTATTTTTGAAGTTCAGCCCCAGGAAACTCTCTTTTTCGCCGGGCTACTTCCTCTTTTTTGCTTTCAATTATTTTGTCAAGAATATTCATAATCAATATTTTATTGAATTACTGCATTCAGTTTTTGCAGCGCTTTCCCGCTTTTCAGGGATTCATTCGCCATTTCCACGCAATCGAGCATGCTTTTTTGCGGATTTACCAGATTTATTCCGATGGCTGCATTTGCCACCACCACATTATTCTGTTCGGCTGAACCTTCCCCTTTCAGAATATTCATAAAAATCCGGGCTGCCTCCTCCGTTGAATTTCCTCCGTGAATACTTTTCGGCTCAATCCGGCTGAAACCAAAATCCTTTGCTGTCAGATAGCCTTCCTGCTCATTTCTTGCAAAACGGGTCGGGGCGGTGAGCGAAACTTCATCGTAACCATCCTTGCTGTTGATTACGGTGTAGTTCACATTCAAAGTTTCATACACATTTTTGTAGTGGTTGAAATTTTCTGCGTTGTTCACGCCAAGCACCTGATATTTTGGAAATGAAGGATTGGTCATCGGTCCCAGAATATTGAAAAATGTCTGCACTTTCAGCGTTCGCCGCACCGGTGCAATGTGTTTCATAGCCGGATGAAAAAGTGGCGCGTGCATAAAGCAAAAATTTCCCTTGTCCAGGTCCTTTTTCAGCTTTCCCGGGTTATTGCTGAACTTGTATCCCATCAATTCCAGCAGGTTGGACGATCCGCTGGAAGATGAAACGGCATAATTTCCGTGTTTGGTAACGTTTATTCCTGCTCCGGCAATGATAAAACATGCCAGCGTTGAAATGTTGAAGGTGTTTTTTCCGTCGCCACCCGTGCCAACCACGTCAATTGCATCATATTCGGAAAGGTCTGTAACAAGGCACAATTCAGTCATGGCGTCGCGAAAGCCGGCAAGCTCATCAGAAGTTACCGGGCGCATTTTGAAAACGGTCAGAAAAGATGCAAACTCAATATCACTGTGCATTCCCATCCCCACCGCCAGCAAAATTTGTTTTGCCTGCTCGCGTGTCAATCTGTTTCCGTCAAATAGATATTGCAATGTCTCTTTCATTTCTATAATGTTTTATTTTTCTTCACTATTTAAAGTCCTACACATGAATATTTTGCGCCATCTCAATGGCAGCGCGCAAAGCAGCAAGTTTGTTGTTCACTTCCTGAAGCTCGCTCTCCTCGTTGGAATCGGCAACGATGCCTGCGCCCGCCTGATAAAAGAGCCGGTTGTTCTTGCTCAAAAAAGAGCGGATTATAATTGCATGATTGACAACCCTGTCAAAACCGAGATAGCCGATGCAGCCCCCGTAAAATCCGCGGTTTTGATTTTCATATTCATCTATCAGCGCGATAGCTTTTTGCTTTGGAGCGCCGGAAAGTGTTCCTGCCGGGAAAGTTTCGCCCAGCACCTTAATCAGGTTTGTGTCATCGGAGATTTCTCCCGAAACGCGCGAAACTAAATGAATCACATGCGAATAGAACTGCACTTCGCGGAATGCCTCAACCGACACATTTTTAGAGTTTTTGGCTAACTCCTCGCAGGCAAGTTCAACCAGCATTTCGTGCTCGGCATTCTCTTTCGGGTCGTTGCTGATTTTTCCGGCAAGCTGCTGATCCAGCTCATCATTGCCAGTGCGCCTGAAAGTTCCGGCGATGGGATGAATATACGCTTTGTTATTTTTTACCCGCAATTCTGCCTCCGGACTGGAGCCAAAAATCCGGTAATCGCCGTAATCGAAAAAGAAGAGATACGGAGAAGGATTGATGGAGCGCAAAGCTCTGTAGATGTTGAATTCATCGCCTTCAAAGTCAATAGAAAACTGGCGGCTCAACACAATCTGTGAAATTTCATTTTCGCGGCAGCACGCAATTCCTTTTGACACCATTTCCATATATTCCGTGTCGGAAATATTGGAAGTTTCCCCGTTCACTGTTCTGAAATTTCCCGTGGTAAAGTTGAGATGAATCAGCAGATGATGAATATGGTCTATTTGCGAAGTGTCTCCATCTGTCAGGTTTTCAACAATATGTATCCGATTTTTATGGTGATCAATTCCGATAATATATTTGTAAAAACAATATTTTACTTCAGGAATCTGGTAATCTTCATTCGCTTTTCTCACAAAACGGATGTTGTTGAAATGTTGCACGGCATCGTAGCTGATGTACCCAAACAGTCCGTTTGCCGGAAGGGGAGTTTCGCCGGAAGTTGCCTCAAACATTCTGAAAAAGGCGTCTAATTCGCTCTCTAATTTTCTCTTTTCCGAAAGGTGAAAAGTTTGATTTTCCCTGCCGGCAATCTCTTTTGTAACTTTTCCCTGCTCCACTGTGAAGCAGGCAACCGGATTGAAACAGATGTAAGACCAGGCGTTTTCATGCCCGTGATAGTCGGAGCTTTCCAACAAAATGGCGTTAGGATAGAGCGTGCGAAGCCGCAGGTAGATACTAACCGGAGTTACGGTGTCTGCCAGAATAACCCGGGTTGAAGGAGTGAATTTTAATTGTTTCATTATCGTATTTTTATTGTTTTTTAAAATCAAGCACAAAAAAAACGGCTTACCGTGAATCGATAAGCCGTTTTTTCATTTTTGGCAATGGCGTTACGCCTCTTCACGGAGTTGTAAAAAGTTGCTGAGCCACCACCAGTTTCTATTTTGCATTATTTTCATTTCAATTTTTCTTTGTTCGTATAACACGCTTTCTCTTTTTTTGTTTCAAATTTTATTTAAACTGAACTTTAACACATAAAAAAACCTGCTCTTTTTGGAGAGCAGGCTCATGTTGAAATATCTTTTAAAAATACCAATATGGCTATTAACTCCCCGCTTTAAGCAAGAAGACCCCACCACGGAAGCCATATTGTATTTGTATTTTTCATTGTTTTTTTATTCAATTCGCACCAAAAGAACAAATTATTTTTCAAAAAAGAAAATAAAAGATCATTTTTTCATTATCCCGTAACAAATTATTTTCAGGATGATATCCACACTGCTCTCCAAATTCACTGCCCCATAGTTGCCCGCAGTGAGCGGCATTTCAAGTCCTTTGATTGCGGTGGTTATCCCGATTGCGGCAAGATTGAAGTCATAAATTTCAAATTCATTCTTGCGGACGCCTTCAATCAGGATTCGCTTAATCATCCGTATTTCGTCCTGATCATAACGTTTTTTCACCTCTTCAATAAATTCAACCGCCGTTACGTCATTTTCAATGGCATGATAAAAATTGGCAAGACTGCGGAAAGTGGTGAGTTTGGTGAGAATATAGTCGCGCAGCTTGTCAACCGGGTCGGTGTTCCGGTTAATGACAATATCCAGTTCTCGGGCAAGAATATTTGCCTCTTTGGTGATTACCGCCTGAAACAGAGCCTCCTTGCTCTCAAAATAATAGTACAAAGAGCTTTTCCCTTTTCTTACGGCATTTGCAATGTCATCTAATGTTGTTTTTTTATAGCCGTATTTACTGAAAATTTCGCGTGCAATTTTTAAGATATTTTCACGCGCTGCACTCTTCTTTGAACCGTCTTCCATGTTAGCCTGCATATTAATTCCCTTATTAAAAACAAACAAATATAAATATTTATTTCATGCATTGCCTGTTTTGATTATTTAGCTGAAGAGATTAAAAAAGCTAATCTACATATAATTCCCTGGTAATCACATTAATTAAAAAACATCTGGCTTAAATTCTCCACCTCACTTCACCCTGTCCGGATTTTTTTTGATAAAATCGCCCCAGTCTTTGTATGCTTTTTCGCTTCGGGGTTTATCTTTTTGAATAAAATGGCAGATGGCAACGGCAACGGCATCGGTTGCGTCCAATGAGTGGTCAAGGTCGGTGAGGTGATACACTTTTTGCAGAAAATATTTCACCTGCTCTTTGGAAGCTCTCCCCATGCCGGTTATGGACTGTTTCACCAACAGCGGCGCATATTCCTGAATGGGCACCGAATGGTACAGTGCAGCAGCCATGATAACACCCTGTCCGCGGCCCAATTTCAGCATTGATTGTACATTTTTCCCGTAAAACGGCGCTTCAATTGCCATCACGTCAGGCCGGTATTCTTCAATGAGGTGCAACGCCCGTTCATGCAGATGTTTGAGTCGCTGGTAGTGATCCGAAAATTTTGCCGGAACAAGGGTTCCCATAGCAAGAATTACCGGCTGGTTGTTGCGGATTTCCACCAATCCGTAGCCGGTAACAACTGTTCCGGGGTCAATGCCCAATATTTTGAGAGGTTTTTGAGCCATCAGAAAAATCCTTTAAAACGATATCTATCTCTATCAATTCTTTCCAAACACGGATAACCTTTATGATAATCAGGGTCATTTGCACCAGCATGCTGATCGGCAGTTAATAGAACTCCGCTTAACTGGCTGCTGCTTATCTCGGATAAAGTGGGAATAATTTCTTCCTGAATAATGTCTCTGATATCACTCTGTCCAAAGATTGTTTTCCCTTTTAAAGTTAAAATTAAACCGGAGATATAATTCATTTTAGAATTTAATCTAACATAATTTCCGAGAAAAATTTCCCTCTCTCTTTGATCATTAATGTATTTATCAGCTAAAATCTTCAAAAAATCATTCGGGTGCATTTTGTGTGATTTCATAATATGCTCTGCCAAAATTCCTGAATAAGTTTGCTGATAGTTGCCGTGGGCATGCCTTTGAGAAGATTTAGCTACGCTTGAAAATGATTTTTGAGGCTTCGAAACCAATTCAAGTATTTTATTTATATCCTGCTTTTGAGGTGTAACGTTAGAGTCACTTTTTCTTTTAATGTCAATCTCCACATTTTCCAAAGCAGATTCAATTAATTCTCTGTCATATTCATTAATAAGCTCCTGTTTAATTAGGTTAATAACAGTATCTCTGAAACTGTCCGAAAGTAACTTTGAAGTTAATTTTTTCACTTTCCCTTTCCGGTTGATTTTGTCAATGAACTCTTTTGCAAATTCTTCCAGTGAATGTTCATTAAAACTTCCTTTTGAAAAAAGCTGAACAAATCTTTTTCCTTTTTCACTATCCTTTTCAAATTTTATATTTTCAATTAGAATGGGATCGTCTTGCTGAATTGTGGCACCATCATAAAAAATTTGTATGTACTGCCCGATTAATAGTCCATAGCTTAACTTTAACTGGCGCATATATGAGAAAAGCTGCTTTTTAAAATTGTTTGCAATTGGTAAGTGGGGTTGTTTAATTTCTATAACAAAAAGTTTTTGTCCGGTTTGCGATTTCATTACAAAGTCAGGAGTTATTCTGTTTGCTGAACCTATCTGAAAAGAAGGTCTGATATCAAAGTCATCTGTGTATTGCTTCCATCCTAAAATCCTTAGTGCCTGAATCATATACTTTTCAAACTCATCTTCGCTTATTTCTCTGGTTATATTTTCAGAAAGAATAAAACATATCTCATTCCAGATTTCCATGCTCATTTTTCAATAATTTTCTTTTTTTATTAAAAATACCTGACCCGATTTTCAAAAATAGTGAAATTATTTAAAATCTATCTTAGAAGGTTTTGCTTTACATGGGAAGAAGTGAAATACAGATTTCGTAGGTAATGGCAATTCAATGAAAAATTTCAGTTGATTTCATCTGGAACAGTTTCTTCCAAAAACAGTTCTTCCTGCGGATTGCTGATAACATCGGGATATATTTCGCGCAGCTCCCGGAATTTTTCGCGCGATTCCTCAACAAATACGCTGCCCGGATAGCGCGTGAGCATCAGCCGGTAAAGCTCTTTTGCCTTCTCTTTTTCCCCAAGATTGTTGTTGTTCAGTTCGGCTAACATAAACAGCGCCTTGTCAGCCAGCAACCCGTAGCTGTGATTGTCGGTGATTTCCTGAAGATAATCCGCAGCAGTTTCATAATCACTGCGTTCGATCTCAATTTTTGCTTTTCGCAAAAGGATATTTTCTAAAAGCGAATGGTAGGGATAAATCTCAGCAATAGAGTCGAGCGTTGCCATCGCTTCGGCATCCTTATTTCGGAAAAAGAGCAGGTCGGCACGGGCAAACATCTGCAGGGGAACAGCCGTAGTGTCAAGATTGAGATTATTTCCAATTAGCATGGAAAGCTCCATGGCGTCATTGGCAGTGAATTTTGAAGTGCTTGCCTTCAGAACATCCAACTGCGCTTTTGCCCAGCTGAAATTGCCCATGTAGTAGCCCAATATCGCTTTTTTCAATTTAACTTCATCTCCCAGCTTGTTATTTTTATTGCTTTCAATCACCTGAGAATAGAGCAGTGTGGCTTCCCACGGGTCACCGTCAAAGATATAAATATCAGCCATTTCGGTTTTTAGCATACCCGATTGTTCAGCTCTGAGGCGGGGAATTTCTAACCCTTTTTGCAATACGGAAACCGCCTTTTCAGTATCATTAAGGTAAAATGCGAGCAGGTGGGCGTAGTCGCCGATGAGGTTCAGCGTGGCAGCAATATATCCTAAAGTTTCCAGCCCTTCTTCAAACATTCTGGCAAGGTTTTCCGCATCATTTTCCGGCTGCTTATTTTCATTTTGGAACCGCATATAAGCGGCATGGATTTTCTGTTCGTTCGCCGGAATAAAAAGCGGCGAATCTTCGCCTTTTTCCACTAAATAGTTGAATGCGCGCTCGGCTTCATTAAACACGCTGTTGTTCAGCGCCATTTGTCCCAACTGATAAATCTGCATATCCTCTTCTCCGGTTCTTTTGTCCAAAGCAATGGATTGGCGAAGCGCTCCGGCAAACTGTTTTTCCTGCAGGAAAAACCAGATCAGCAGCCGGTTATAGCCGATTACGTTAGGTTCAGCCTGAATCCGCTTCAAAACCTGCGTTCTGAAACCCGTGCGCAGGTTGTTGTCCACATCAATCCGCATTGCCGATGCCAAAGCGCTTTCTACGCGCTGAAGCTGCTTTTCGTCCTGAGCAATCAGGTTCAGGTACTCTTCCATCATCTGCTCATAATCGCGCAGATACATATAGGCAACAGCCATTTCATAGCTGAAATGCTCTTCGGAGTTCTCCTTTCGTCCTTTCAGATAAACCTCTTTTGCCCACTCAAATTCCTGCCATTGAGTGAAAGCATTGGCAACCATCATAATGGAAGGTTTATCCGGTGTGGTCATTTTCAGCGCTTCGGTATATTTTTGCTCTGCTTCCTTTCGCTTTCCCTGTGTTTTCAGCAGGTATCCCCAGTGAATCTGCAATTCGGGACCGGGAGTGCGAATTTTTTTTATCTCCTCTTTAATTTGTGCTTCAGCTTCGTCAAAGCGTTGAAGTTCAATGAGTGAAGTAAGATAAAGCCGGAAATAGTAATTGTTTTTGGAAAGTTCGTAAACTTCATAAAGAAAAGGCACCGCTTTCTCAAAATCTTTTGCGTTGTAGTAGGAAAGAGCCAGCTGGGTTGTCCTTTGCAGCTGGGTTGGCTCGGTTTGCGCCAAAGCCGCATGAAAGAAAAATAACAACAGTGGAAAAAGAATAATATGTTTCAGATTTTTTTTAATCATAAATGCAAAAATAGCAGGTTAAATAACAATATGAGATTAAAACTGTTTTTTTAGTTTTAAGAATTAGAGTTATTTTTACCCAAAACTTTTTTATTATGGCACATGTGTTGACTGAAAGGCAGAGATTGCCGCATTGGATGAAAATGAAGATGCCCAAAGGTGAAAACTATTCAAAAGTTAAAAATCTTGTTGAAAAGCATGGACTTCACACAATATGCACCAGTGGAAACTGTCCGAATATCGGCGAATGCTGGAGCCGCGGAACAGCAACTTTTATGATTTTAGGAGATATTTGCACGCGGCGCTGCAAATTTTGCGCAGTGAAAAGCGGCAGACCACTTCCCCCCGATCTGAAAGAACCGGAAAGGGTGGCAGAATCGGTTCGTGTTATGGGCGTGAAACATTGTGTGATAACATCGGTTGACCGCGATGATTTGGATGATCAGGGCGCCGGAATATGGGCACGGACAATCACCGAAGTGAAACGCGTGAATCCCGAAACCCGGTTAGAGGTGCTGATTCCCGATTTCCGCGGAAAAACAGAGTTGATTCAGCAGGTGATTGATGCAGGTCCTGATGTGATTTCGCATAATTTAGAGACCACCGAGCGGCTTACTCCGTTTGTGCGGTTTGCATCCAAATATCGCCGGAGCCTTGATGTTGTGCGTTACATTGCTCAGAACTACAAAATTGCAAAGTCGGGAATCATGCTCGGATTGGGAGAAACCTATGAAGAGGTGCTGCAAACTATGGACGATCTTCGCGAAGCCGGTTGCAAGGTGATGACCATCGGGCAATACTTAGCACCAACCCCGCAGCACATGCCGGTTGTGGAGTATATTGAACCCCGGATGTTTGCCGAATATCGTAAAATTGGTCTTGAAAAAGGATTTTCATTTGTGGAGAGCGCTCCGCTGGTGAGAAGCTCCTACCGCGCCGAGCAGCATGTGAATGCCTGATTTCCGGAAAAGGAAGAAGCAAAGTTTTAAATTACAGTTTTACCTCTTTTCTCCGTTGCTGTTTGTGCTTGCCTGATAAATACTTGCGTTGAGTTCAAATCCAATGAGCAGAATGAGCGACATCACATACATCAGGAAAAGGATAATGAGAAGCGTTCCGATTGAGCCGTACAGCGTGTTGTACTGACTGAAGTTGTTGATATAGAATGTGAAACCAATCAGTACTACAATGCTTAAAATAGTTGCCAGTGTTCCGCCAGCCGAGATAAAACGCCACCGGGTCTTTTTTGCCGGCGCCATATAATATAAAAAGGAGTAAGCAAAAAAGAGCAGCAGAACAATTACAATCCAGCGTCCGAAATTGAGCAGGTGAAGCGTAAGACTGCCTCTCAGTATCTGATGCTCCAGCAGATAGCTCAGCGCAATCTGTCCGCCTGTGAGCAGCGCAACAGCAAGCGTGAGCAGCACCGAAAGTATGATGAGTAAAAAAATCGCTGCCAATCGCTGACTAAGCCACGAGCGCCGATCGATGCCATGAATGGTTGCATCAAATGCAGTCATCATGGAAGCCAGCCCGTTGGTGGAAAAAATGAGCGCCATGGCAAACCCGAAGGAGAGCAGACCACCGCGCGGACGCATGATAATATCGGAAACCGTGCCTTCGATGGTTGCAAAAGTTGTTTCGGGAACCAGGTCCTGAATAATGTGGAACAGCTCGTTTTGAAAATTGTCGATGGGAATATAGGGAATCAACGTGAAGAGAAACAAAATACCGGGGAAAAATGCAATGAAAAATGAAAAGGCGATTGCTGATGCACGCGTGGTGATGGCGCCGTTGATAATACTGCGCCAGAAAAATATGGCAACATCATAGAGTGGCATTCCGTCAAAAAAGGGAAGCGTAATCCTTTGTGCTTTTGCAGTTATGCGCTCCCCGTATTTTTTAACTTTTTCCCCGTATGATGTGCTCCTTCTCATCGGGTCAGCTCTGTTTTTCTATTCTGAGTTGGTGAATGAAATTTTTCCCGTCATTCTTTTTTAGCAGAAAATAGACCCTGAACGTTCCTCTTTTAGTGTTTAGATTTCCAATTACATATTGTGCGCCTTCCTTGCCGCCCTGATGGATTATGGTAAATCCCTGCGGTTGGTGGCTGCTGAAAAAATCACTCATAATCTGTTGCGCCTGCGCTCTGCTATAGACATTGTCGCTGCCGGGAACAACAAGCTCAACATTCTGGTTGAAAAAATCAGATAGGGTTTTTGCATTGCCGGATTTCAGACTTGAATTAATTTCGTCGGGAATCTGGGCAGATGCTGTACCGGTTAAAAAAATCAATCCGGTAAAAACAAAAAAGAGAATCACTTTATTCCTGATAGATGGCATGATTTCAATATTTTAAAATAATAAGTGCCAATTTTAATAGCAAAAACTGTGCAAAAGTAAGATTAGCTGCTTAATTTTGGTAAATTTATAAATTTATTGCGATTTTGAAACTATGATATTGACTTTACTGGTTGTCGGCAAAACTGATGAGCAATTCATCCGCGAAGGTATAAATATTTATTTACAGCGGTTGAAGCACTACATTGACTTCAGATTGGAAATTATTCCCGACATAAAAAAGGGGCGGAATATGAGTGAAAATCTGCAAAAATTAGAAGAAGGAAAAAGAATTATTTCCCGGAAGACGACTTCATCTGAAATGCATCTTTTTGATGAAAAGGGCAAAGCGATGACTTCGCGGATGTTTGCCGATTTTCTGCAAAAGAAGATGGCTTCGGGCATAAAAGAGTTGATTTTAGTTATCGGCGGTCCTTACGGATTTTCAGATGAAGTGCGGCAATCAGCCGTTTCGGAAATATCATTGTCGCCCATGACTTTTTCTCATCAGTTGGCGCGACTTTTGTGCGCCGAACAGATTTACCGGGCATTTACCATTTTAAAAGGCGAACCATATCATCACGATTAAAGTGTCTAAGATTAATAAATACTTCTTTTTTGTTTTGGCAATCGGCTTTTTTGTCGTTGCGGCATTTCTTGAAAACGGATTGCTGAAAAAACATCCTGAAATTCACCTGATTGAAGATTTTCAGAAAGAGTTGCTGAAAAATGAACGGATGCTGAACCGGCTGATGACGCGGATAGATTCCATAGCCGTGGATGATTCATTTGACGGGAATTTCTTCAAAGAACTCTATCCGAGTGCCGACCGGCTTTTGGAAAAGGAAGGATTAGGAATTTTGGTTTACAAAAACGAACGGCTGCAATACTGGTCTGACCGGATTTTTGCATTTTATGACAATTCTGCCGAACTCCCGGTTGAAGAGGGGTTGCTGGTTTTTCCCAACGGCTATTACCTTTCCAAAAAAGTTACTTTCGGAGATTATGAAATTTTCGGACTTCATCTGATTAAACATAAATTCAGCCATGAAAACAAATACCTGAAAAATTCATTTTTTTATAAATACAGGCTGCCCGAAGATTTTAGCATCACTGAAGAGGAGAGCAGGGATTGCTTTTCGGTTTACAACCTGGCGGGAGAATATCTGTTTTCCATAAAACCGCTTGGCTCATACCTTTGCACAACAAAACAGCTCTACAAGCCCGGAATTCTCTATCTTTTCGGATTACTGTTTCTGCTCATCTATTTCCGCCGTGAGTTTGTTGAATCCAAGGCGCCGTTTTTTGTACGGATTTTTGCGCTTGCCATCGGTTTGTTTCTGGTTTACTGGCTTCACCTGATTTTTCAGATTCCCAAAGTATTCTTTTTGCTGCGGTTTTTCAGCCCCACCGTTTTTGCGCTGAACAACTGGCTACCTTCTTTAGGTGACTATTTCCTGCTGGCGCTTTTTTTCCTGTTTTGGCTCTTTAACTTCGGAAATAGCCTGAGCATCAAGCAGATGGAGGAGAGTTCCGGTTTGCCATGCAGCGTAGTCGGTATGCTGTTGCTGCTTTTTTCCGGAAGTACCTACCTGCTGATTCATTTTTATGCGCGTGAGTTGATTCTGAATTCCACTATTTCATTTTCGCTCTACCGAATCATCGAAATTTCGGCACAAAGTGTTCTTGCCATTTCGTCAGTGGGGTTGCTGCTGCTTGCAGTTTCTTACTTCACCATTAAAATCATCGATCAGGTTCGCGACCATTTCAGCCTGATGCAATCTGCAGTTGCGGCGGCGCTGGTTGCTCTGTTTTTAGCTGCCGTTCAGTGGATTTCGGTGAAACAGATTTCGGTGGAGGCACTGGCGCTTTTTGTGACAACAACCGTTCTGGCATCACTTTTCAGCAGAAAATATCTGCAAAACTTCACGCTCAGCTATTTGGTCATTTTTGTTTCATTGGCTTCCGTATATTCCTTATTGGTTTTCTATTCCACAACTATTGAGAAACAGCGTGATGAACAACGACTTATGGCAATTACCTTAGTTGCGGAAAGAGACCCTGCCGCAGAAGTGTTTTTAGCTGAAATTCAGGAAAAAATCGGAAAAGACCCGGAAATTCCGCGTCTGCTCATCGAAGAGGAGGGGCTGATTGGCTATATCGACAAAACTTATTTTGGCGAAGGCTATTTCAACAAATATAATGTTCGCTATTTTGTATGCACCGGAACCGACAGCCTGCTGATAGAGATGGATAAACGAATGGAATCCTGCATGGATTTTTTTGAAGAGATGTTCAGGACGCAGGGAGTGAAAATTCAGGGAACCAACTTCTATTTTATGGATAACATGAACGGGCGGATTTCGTACACCGGCTGGATTCACTACCCGCTTTCGTCAGAATCGCGCGGGGTCTCCATTTTTATTGAGCTGAACTCAGAACTGCTTTTCGAAGGCATCGGATTTCCCGAACTGCTCATTGACAAATCCATGAGCAAACCCGAAAACTATAAAAAGTACAGCTATGCAAAATATTATGCCGGCGAGCTAACCGATAAACATGGAGATTACAACTACAATTTTTATGTGCATACCTATCTGACCACAGGGAATGAGTTTGAGTTTAACTCCTGGGACGGCATGGAGCACCTGATTTATCACACCCGGGAAGATAACTACGTTATTGTTTCGCGCGAGCTGATAACATTTGTGGATTATCTCATTTCGTTTCCCTATCTGTTTGTGTTCTATTTTCTCTCCGTATTTATTATTCTGACCGTAGGCAGTCGCTCAATTCGCAGGCGGCAGGTGAGATTTGACCTGAAACTGAAAATTCAGCTTGCCATTGTTTCCATTGTGTTTATATCGTTGTTGGTTGTTGCCCTGGCAACTATCGGGTATAATGTGAATGAATACAAGGAGAAACATCAGAATGACCTGAATGAAAAGATGATTTCCATTGCTGCCGAAATTGATTCGCATCTGGAAGATGAAAATGTGCTTTCCGACAGCCAGATTGATTGGCTGAACCGCGAGGTTTCCAGATTGTCAAACACATTCCGCACAGACATCAACATTTATGGCACAGACGGAGCCGTAGTAGCCACTTCCCGCCCGGAAATATACTATCGCGGACTGATTTCGGACCGGATGAACGCAAAAGCTTACAACGAAATTTTCACTCATTTTCAAATCAGTTATTTTCAGCCTGAATCCATCGGACAGATGTTTTATCTGTCGGCATACAGACCTATCATCAACAATGCCGGAAACTATCTGGGCGTCATTAATTTGCCCTACTTTATCAAGCAGGACCGGTACAGTCAGGAGCTTTCGACTATTATTGTGGCGTTCATAAACCTGTATGTGCTGTTGCTTTTAGTCAGCATCATCGTTGCGCTTTTCATTGCCAATCAGATTACGCGACCATTAGTACTGCTTCAGGAAAATTTTAAAAAAATTGAATTGGGCAAGCGGAATGAACCGATATATTATGCCCGGAATGACGAAATCGGAAGCCTGATTAAAGAGTATAACCGCAAAGTGGATGAGCTGGCTGTGAGTGCCGAACTTTTGGCACGTTCGGAGCGAGAATCGGCATGGCGCGAGATGGCGCGGCAGATTGCCCACGAAATAAAAAATCCGCTGACACCCATGAAGCTGAATATTCAGCATTTGCAACGCACAAAAGGGAATGGCGAAGATTATGAGAAGCTGATTCAGCGAATTACTGACACCCTTATCGAGCAAATTGACAACCTTTCCAACATTGCTACCGAATTTTCCAGCTTTGCCCAGATTCCGACTGCGCTTCCACAAATTTTCAAACTAAGCGAACAGATTGAAAAGGTAATTGAACTGTATGAACCGGTGGATACGGCGCATGTTGAGCTGCATTCCAACGGGCTGGAATATATTAATGTGAAGGTGGACAGGGATCAGTTTTCAAGGGCTGTCATCAATCTGGTGAAAAACGGAATTCAATCCATTCCCGATGACAGAAAGGGCAGGGTGGATATCCATCTGAGCCGCCACGAGCACACGGCTGTAGTTGCCATAACCGATAACGGTGAAGGAATTTCCGAAGAACTTCGCGAAAAACTTTTTACACCAAGCTTCACTACCAAAACCAGCGGCATGGGGTTAGGACTGGCTATTGTGAAAAATATTGTGGAAAACTTTTCCGGACGCGTGTGGTTTAAAACTAAAGAGGGGAAAGGATCTACTTTCTATATGGAAATACCCATTTGGGAAGAGAACAGAAGCCTTTCCGATTTAGAAAGCTGAAAATGGCAGTGGTTGAAAAACAGGACATCTCTTTGCAGGATTGTCAACATTTTGGAAAAAATACCGGACAAAGCCGGAATTTTATAAACTTGAAAAAATTTAAAATTATAATCTAAAGAAAATGGTTCCTCTCTCTTTCCGACAGATAACGGAGCGGCTAAAACAGCTTGATTTACCTGTAACCGATGTTGTGATTGGCATTGGCAGCGGGGGAATAGCTCCCGCCACCATGGTTGCTTTTCATCTGAATGCAGAACTGTTGGTGATGTCTATCAACTACCGTGATGAACAAAATGTTCCACGCTACGAAAAACCCCGCTTATTGGGAATGCCCGGCGCAAACCTGAAAGGCAGGCGAATCTTATTGGTTGACGATGTGTCGGTATCGGGTAAAACCATGAATGCTGCGCTTGAGCAGCTAAAAGGACTGAATGTCAAAACACTGGCAATGAAAGGGAAGGCAGACTATGTGCTATTCCCGGAGATCGGGGATTGTGTCAACTGGCCATGGAAACCTTAGTGAAAGAATTGATTTTGGTGCGGGAAGCATCCTTTCTGTAAGCAAATTTTGCAAAGCTTGCCTACCTTTGGTAGAGGGGACGAACGTTAATCAACTTATTATCAGACACCAAAAAACTCTTCACTTTGTTCAGAATAACCACCCATTTTATATAATAATGATTGTTTTCAGGCGGTGTCACCGCCTGAAAACAATCTCCTTCAATCTCCACTTAATCTGCGGGAGGCTATCCGCGTAAATCAGCGAGAAACCACTTCGACCACTTCGACAAGCTCAGTGGCCGATTAGTATACCGCTCAGTGGTCGGCAGAAGTAATCTGCGAAGATTAGCGAGAGGTATCTGTGGAAATCTGCGAGAAATAAAAAAACACAGTGTAAAATCCCCACTTAATCCCAACCTTATCTCCACCTTATCTCCCTTAATCCACAGGAGCCAAAAAAACCCTACCCGGAATATCGGGGCGGTCAAAAACATAGCGTCTATACTATTTTAATTTACTTTTTTTCCAAATTAGTTTTTCACCCCAGAAAGGGATGATCGTATTTTCACACTCCACCCCGGGAAGATGCTCAAGAGTTTTGGTTATGGATGCCTGTCCGTGAGGATAAGGCTTGTGCCTCAGCTCTATCAGATGGGACAAAACAGCATAATCCGGTTGCACCTGCCCTTCTCCGGTGCCAAGTATCTCATTTTCTCTTGGCGCCCCCCATCTTAGAACCAGCAAATTGACAGGTCCCTGAACATTCAGAAAGCGTTCGGGAAGAAAGCCCGAATCGCCACAGTGAAGCATTGTGAAATTACCGGAATCTTCGCCGCAATCAATACGGAACATCGTAACAAAATCCTGCAGATCGGGGCTTCTGAGATGGTCTGAAATATCGGTGGAGATGGTAAAATTTCCAATCTTGTAACTTGTTGCTGTTTTGGAGAAATATTGCCCTCCCTTTTCATAGAAATTGGATAAAACAGGCTTCCCGTGATTGTGCATAGCCTCCATAAGCCCGGTATTATAATGGTCGCCATGGTTGTGGGTTATGCAAAGAAAATCAAGGTAAGGCTCCAGTTTTTCGGCATAGCGGTGGTCAATATCAATTCCGAAACAGCCTGTCGGGGTTTTCACCACAAACCCCATGTTGTAAACCATCCAAACTATGGCAGTGCCTTTTTTCACTTTCGTGCTTTTCACCTCACCCAATATTTTTTCAAAAGACTCGCGGTAGCAATAAAGAATGGGAGTTGAGTGCTCCAATCGTGAAGCTGTAGAATCTGCGCTTGTGAGATATTCTCGGAAGGTGGTGTTGGGCAAATTATCGGAATAAACCTCAAACTGCTTCAGGAGGGGTAATCTTTTATCATCTAACACCAAAGGGGAAGTTTTCCTGAAATTACGCATGGTTTCCACCGCTTCATTGGTGTATTTTTTCTGTTCTTTCTGAAATGAATTTTTTTGTGCATTAACAGCAAAAACTGTAAAAAGCATCAGAAAAAATAAAATTGATTTTTTCATGGTTTTGAGAAATTTGTTATATCAAATTTATTTATAAAAAATGTATCTCTCGCCGGTTCGGTTTTGTAAACTGTGCCTTGTTTTGCAAAAGCAAAAACAGCGACAAGGCACAAAGAGATGACTAAATAGTCTCTTTCCATCTGAATATTTCTGCCTCCCCGGCTTCCAGTTTATACCATGAACCATATTTAGAGGCATCATCAAGAGTACCATCTTTACGAACAGCCTCAACCTGTCCGTTGAATTGGATACGCAAATCCAACGGTTTCAAAAAGCTGCGGTTGACTATGACTAAGTATTGGAAACCATCTTTCTCCAAAAGCGAAATGACAGCACCGCCACCATCCGTATCAAGAGACGTTACCTGTTCAGGCAGAATTGTCAGCTTTTTTGTGCCTACAGGAATTTCATTACCGATATGATGCAGGGATATAACGTTTGCTCCCATAAATACGAATGCCCTGTTTTGTAGTTCTTTATTCACTTCCCGAACCAGATCATACACAGGACTACGTTTCTTTTCGGATGTAATGGGTGCTTCATGGAAATTCCAGTGAGTTGTACCCGGATTCCAGTATGTGAAATATTGCAGACATTGGGCACCATAGGCTAAGTTGCTGTACATTTGCAGTTTCAATTGTGCCGCATTGGGAATAGGATAGTCGTCATGTGCCGTGGTAAGCGCGAAAGCCCAGAACGGTTTACCGGCTTCCCGCGATTTTTCAGCAATAACTTCCAGATTGTCATACCATCGTTCACGCAGTTGATCCCTGACGATTGGATAAAAATCAAACGACACCATTTCCAGATTCACCTCTTCAATAAAACGTTGTACATGTTCTTCGTACGTTTCACCGAGCACATCTTCGGGTACATAATTAGGAAACAGATTTAAATAAGAGTGATGAATATTGTCAACTGCCCTGATTCTTTTCGCCCATTCAGCCAGCGTGGGAAAGTCTTTGCTTGTAGGCTCGTCTCTCAGAAAATAACCAGCTAATCCGGGATGATCTTTTACTTTTCTTACAGTACCCTCCGGATCGGATTCTAATTCTGAGCAGGTAAACATAGATTTAATTCCCACAGTAGCAGCCAGATCAAGTACATTTTTGGCATCTTCAAAATTGGAAGTATGGGAAAATGTGATCGTAAAGCCGGCATCCTTCAGTTCCTGATAACGTTCTACTGTTGCATCGCTGGCAGGTATGCTGTACCATGCCAAAATAGGAATTTTTTCCTGCGCAGATAATTTTATGACAAACGGCAATAAGAAAATCAAAACTAATACAGAAATCCTACCTAATCCCATTAAGAAAAACGTGCTCTTTTGCATGATCACAACTATTTTAGTAAATAGTGAAAATGTGAAAATTATTTGGATTAAAATTAAAACCCTCCAATCAATTTTATTGATTAGAATGTATCAAGAATATCCTTTGCTCTAAAGTATCCTCTCAGGCAGTGAACAAACTTATCTGACTATGTTTTTTTGGGTGGAATTCTAGGAAATATTTTACCAGAACACTGATGTTGATAAAAGAAAATAAGGCTAACTCGGTTATTCTCTAAACAATTCCGGGAAATCGGTGATTACTCCATCTACCCCAATAGCCTTTAACTGATCAATTTCTTCTTTTGTGTTGGGAGTATATACAACCATTTTCATTCCTTTCCGGTGACATTCTTCAACATTTTCTTTTGTAACATATTTGTAATGCGGACTGTAAATATCCGGTATAAACCCCAACGTTTCAATGTCCTCATCAATTTCAATTTTGAAATTTTTCTTTCGGGCAGGACCTACCAGATAGGAGGTTCGAACATGCGGATATTCATCATTCAGAATTCGCAAGGTGCGTGCATCAAACGACTGAATAATTACATAGGGAGTGATTCCCTTTTTTTCTACAATACCCATCAGCAGTTTTACAAATTCCGCCGGAGGAGCATTCAGAACGTTATCTTTGGCTTCGGTAGATTTTGTTTCAATATTATAAAAGACCTGCTTCCTGCTGTAGTGTTCAATATAATGTTGTACGGCTGTCTCTTATACCTCAAGCAAGGGAATGGAGACTTTCATCTTTTTTTGTTCGGGAAAGTTCTCATGTTTTTTGGAACCAACATCAAATTTTCTTACTTCATCATAGGTCATTTGAAAAATTGGAAAATTCTTGTTTTCAGATTTATCAATCTCTGTTCCGTCAGGTTTTAGGGCAAACAGTGGATTCAGATATGCATCATGAGACAAAACCAGTTGCTTGTCTGCCGTAACATGAATGTCCATTTCCAAAGTGGTAACCTCATCTAAAGAAAGACTGTAGAGCATGGCAGGAATGGTATTTTCAGGCATCGCTCCCCTACCTCCGCGGTGGCTTTCAGCAGAAAACTCAGGAAATTTAGCAGGTTGTAAATTTTGCTGCTCTTTTACAGAACATGCAAGTAAAAAAATCACCGCAAAACATTGAAGAAAATATTTCATAATTCTTATATTTTTTAATAACCAATAACTTAAAGTCTGAGAGTTTCCAAAATTATTGTAATTTATTCTTTTTCCAAATTAGTTTTTCACCCCAGAAAGGGATGATCGTATTTTCACACTCCACCCCGGGAAGATGCTCAAGAGTTTTGGTTATGGATGCCTGTCCGTGAGGATAGGGCTTGTGCCTCAGCTCTATCAGAT
>LSQX01233827.1_pt2 | contig 38721 bp, 32 predicted proteins | sample 654561 | NCBI WGS metagenome assembly LSQX01 (sample SAMN04489861, study PRJNA283612) | anaerobic digester metagenome | isolation source: 4 biogas reactors fed with cattle manure at either 37C or 55C with and... | place: Denmark: Kongens Lyngby | collected 2014 | reverse complement strand
TGAAGGCGGTACTCCGGCCGGGGGATATAGTTCGGTAAAACTGGTTTATCTGCCGATGATAGGCCGGGCTTTCAGGCCCACGCTCCATCTCTCCATCACTGCGGCTAGCCGGGACGGCGTCGCCCCACCTGTGCTGTCGCGTCGGCATATCTCCAATTTTCGCGACTTTGCGTATTTAGCGGTTCTAATTCTTCGCGTGCATTCGCGGCTCCCATTCTTCGCGGCTTCGCGCCTTCGCGTGGGCTTTCCCTGTTGTGTTCGACGAAGGCGACAAAGTTACCGACAAAGCTCGCGACAAAGTTTAGGATTTCCTGAACCCTGAACCCTACTCCTGCTGCCCCGTCTGGAATCCCAGCCCGGCCGCCAGCCGGTGCTGCTCGGGCGTGGCGTGCAGCAGGTTGACGCGGGTGGCGGTGAACTCGCGGCGCATCGGATAGGCGCGGCGCAACTGATCGAAGGCCTTGGCGCGCGCGTGATCGTCGGCGACGGCCGTGGCGCGCAGCCCGGCATCGTCGTGCGCCAGATCGTAGACCGGCAGCGCCAGCTTTTCCAGCAGCGCCTCGCGGCTCAGTCCGCGGGCGTCGATTGTCAGCTCGGGGACGGGCGGGGGCGGCATGGCGGGGGTGTAGGCGGGCGCGACTCCCAGCACGCGGCAGGCCGCCTCGTAGACCATCATTGTACCGTTGGCCTTGCCCTCGAAGCTATGGCCGGCGATGTGGGGCGTGCCCCAGTCGGCATGTTGCAGCACCTCGGGCCGGTAGGCGGGCTCGGGCTCCCAGGTGTCGAGAATCGTGCCGCCAAGGCGCCCGCGGGCCGCCAGCCAGGCGTCGCTATCGAGCACCGGGCCGCGGGCGGCGTTGATGAGGAAGGTGCCGGGACGCATGCAGGCCAGGCGCGCGGCATCGATCATGTGCCAGGTGGCGTCCTCCCCCTGGCGCGTCAGGGGGACGTGCAGGGTGACGACATCGGCCTCCTGCAGCAGCGTCTCGAGCGGGACGAAGGCCTGTGCCCCGGCATCGTGCGGGTTGCGCCGGCGCGGGGGGTCGCACCCGATCACGCGCATGCCGAGGGCGCAGCCCTGGCGCCAGACCTGACGGCCGACATGCCCCACGCCGACCACGCCGAGTGTCAGCGTATCGAGGCGCAGGTTGTAGCGCAGGGCCAGGCGCACCAGCGCCGATACGATGTACTGCGCGACGCTGGCGGCGTTGCAGCCCGGCGCCCCCTGCCATGGGATGCCGGCGCGCGCGAGGAAGGCGTCGTCGATGTGGTCGGTGCCGATGACGCCCGAGCCGTAGAAGCGCAGCCGGCGGCTGCCGATGAGCGCCTCGTCCACGCGTGTGGTGGAGCGGGTGATCAGCACATCGGCATCCTGCAGGTGCGCGGGGCTGATGGCGCGTCCATCCACGGCCAGCACGTCGCCGAGCGTGGCGAAGGCCTCGCGGACAAAGGGCATGTTCACATCGCAGACGATCTTCATGTGTGAGGTTTCCGGGGCTACGGGCTACCAGATTTCCCGATGCACCCGTTTTTCGCTGAAACGGGTGCGTGGCTGTTTTTGCTGGCGCGGCATGCCGAGCGCCACCGCCGCCACCGGAACGATGGATGGCGGCAGTTGCAGGAGTTGGCGGGCGGCCGTCACGCGCGACGACTGCGGATGGATGCAGAGACGGCAACTGCCCACTCCCAGCATGGAGGCCGCCAGCAGGAGGTTCTCGACGGCGGCGCTGCAATCCTGCAGCAGGTAGGAGAGCTGACGGCGGTGGGGGGTCTCCATATCCCCGCAGACGACGATGCCGGCCCGCGCCTGCTCCAGCACTCCGGCGGGCGAGAGCATGCCGCCGAGCTGTGTGAGAAAATAGGGGTTGCGGATGACGATGAAGTGCCACGGATCGGTGCCGCGGACACTGGGGGCGGACATGGCGGCCTTCAGCATGTCGCGGATCAACTCGTCGCTCACCGGCTCATCCGTGAATTCGCGGATACTGCGCCGCGCCAGAATCTTAAGTACATCCTCATGCATGGGGCGCTTCTCCCGCCGGGGTATCGCCATGTTCGTCCGCCAGTCGCAGTAGCGTATCGGCGTCGAAGGAGTATTGGCGCCCGCACATGTGGCAGAAGATGCCGGCCGGCTTGCCCGTTGCGGCCATGGCGCGCAGTTCTTCCGGCTGCAGTGTGGTCAGCGTGGCGAGTGCGCGTTCTTGTGAACAGCGGCAGGCGAAGCGGAGGGGGCGGGGCGGCTCGGTCTCGCCTACGGGCAGACCAATCTCCTCGCAGAATCCGCAGGCGCCATCGGCCATCTCCAGAGCCTCGGCAAATGATCCGTCCCCGACGCGGGCATAGAGGCGGGCGAAGGTGTGCTGGTCGCCGCCGGGCGGGCACTCCACAAGCACGGCGCGGGCCAGGTCAACGCCATCCACATAGGGTATGGCGAGTATCACGGCAAAGGCGGTGCGCTGCAGGGAGTGGTTCAGATAGCGGTTGACGATCTTCTCGATGGCGGGGGGCGCGGCATCAACGCCGGCGCGGGAGATGAGGCGGCCGGGAACGGAGCGCAGTATCTGCGCCTCGCCCGACTGGCCAAGGGCGGGGGCGGAGAGTATCTCCTCGTTGCCATCCAGATCGTTGAGGATCTTGATCCGGGGGTAGCCGCGCAGGGCACCGTCGCGTGTCGCCTCGACCGTGACACCCCGGATGGGGCCCTTGACCCGCAGGTGGAGGGCGATAGCCTCCTCCGGCTGCGTCAGCTCGTGGCTCAGAAGTGCCACGCCGGCCAGCGCCTCGCCCAGCACGAGGGCGGCAGTAGGGCCGCAGAGGTGCGCCTGGGCCAGGGCGCGGGCGCTATCGGTGACATCGGCATGGCGCCAGAGGATACCCTGCCGCACGGAGCCGCCGAACTGCAGCAGATCGGAAGATTTAGGCATTATCATGGTTATCGGAAGTGGATGCCGGCGGCGTCTCCGGCAATTCCTGCAGGAAACGGTCGAACCGCTCGATCAGCTCCGGCATCTGCGTCTGCTGCTTCTCGAGCGCCCAGAGTGCGAAGCGCCATTTCTTCTGGAAACGGAACGTGCGGCGCACGTCCGGGTCGAAGGCGTCGAAGGCCTCGCGGCGGCTGGTGTAGTTCCAGTAGAGCGCGCGGGTGGACTCCACGAAACCGTCTATGAAGTAGTCGCGTGCCTCGCGGAGCGTGACGGCCACGGAGTGTTCGCTCCAGAAGGCCTTCAGCACGGTGGCGAAGGCCAGCATGTAGGCGTCGAAGCAGTTGTCGAGGTTTTCCTGCGTCTGGTCGAGATCCGGCCAGCCGAGAGTGCCGCGGACGGAGCAGAGGCGCACCCCGACGGGCATCTCGCTGCGGTGCTTGACGTTGAAGCCGAACTCGATGATCTCCCTGCCGTCGCCGAAGCGTACTCTCCTTTCGCTGGGAGCGTAGCGCTTGACCGCCAGCGACTGCGCGGCGGCGTTGCCCAGCAGGGCCGCCAGTGCCAGCACGGCCTCCGGGAAGTCGATAACGCCGTGCTCGCAGTCGGTGCGCTGGAACCGGTTGGGGCTTATGCTGCCGAAGGCGTGGCCGGCGTAGCGCTGGCGCACGAAGTAGTGTACCTCGCCCGACTGCCCGTCGTGGCGCGATAGCAGGTGGTGATCGCCGTAGGCCACGCCCAGACTCTGGAAGGCCTGCACGCGCACCAGCGTGTAGTTGGCGTAGTCGGTGCCGTGCTGTGCCAGACTCTTCTCGATCAGGCGCATGCCGACCGGACGCCGGTTGGTCTTGAAGTCGATTTCGCGCGTGGGCCCCTTGCCGAGCGGCAGGTGGTCGTCGGTACGCAGCTCATAGATGTTGATGTATTCGATGCGCTCGCCGTGGCTCAACTGGTTCTGCACGTAGTTGAGGATCGCCAGCGTGCGGTTGTCGGCGCCGGGGTGCGTCTCCGCCTTGCCGCCGATGTAGGTCGCGCCCGGCAGTGCGGTCTTGCGGTCGTCGAAGGCCGGTGCGATCTGATCCTGGGTGCCGCGGTAGATCTCGCCGGTCAGGTGCTTGTAGACGCTGCCGATGAAGATGTCGCTCTGCTCGTCGGCCAGCCCGGGGTTCTCGAGTGCGTGGCGGAAGGCATTGGTGATACGCGCGAGGCGCGGCAGGCAGTCGTCGCGCGTGCAGGCACCGGAGGCAAGGTCGCGGTGGAGCTGCTCGATCATGGGTACGATCTGCCCGATGCCCTTGTCGCCATGCACGCCGAAGAGCTCGATCTCGTGATGGTTGCGGAAGCGGGGATCGCGCATGGCGCACGGGCGGTCGTTCTCTGGGGGCTTGACCAGTTCATCCAGCGCAACCATGAAAGCCGTGAAGTCGTGCGCGGCGAGATCGGTGAGGCGGCTGAACTCGCTGAAGGAGAGCAGGTGGACGCCCTTGACGCTGTGGTAATAGACCAGGGCACTCTGGATACGCGCGCGGCTGGCCCGCAGGGCAAGCTCCATCTCGTCGCGCGTCCACGCCAAAGGCTTGATGCGCCACTCCTGTCCCAGACTGCGGTAGAACTCCATCGCCGTATCCACACGGTCGGCGATCACAACGGTGTGCAGCGGCCAGCCCAGGCTGTGCAACCACTCGTCGGCCGCATGCAGCACCCTGATGTCGACGACACGCTGCGAGAGCTCGACGCCGCTGTCGACAAGGTTGCCGCAGACGACCCATGATGTCATGACCTCGCTCTGGCGGCGCTTGGGTACCTGGCCCAGATTCCAGAACTTGCCGTTCAGAAGCGGTATGGCCGCCACGCTGTGGTTGCCCGAGGTCACGGTCATGACATAGCCGGAGCCGGACATGCCCTTGACAAGCCTGGTTTTGGGGACGATGAGCACCGATGCCCGCTGGGGCCTCAGGCGCCAGATGTCGCGCTCGAAGACAAAGGTGTCCGGCCCCCAGTCGTAGGCGACAAACTGGTGGGGATGGCCGCCTGAGATATGGGCGACCATCTCCTCCCTGATGCGTGCCTCAAGGCGGACACGGTTGATAAATCTGTAGGCAAAAGGCGTTGTCGACATGGCGTGTGTCGCCGGCGGCAACCGGCACATGACGTCCGGGCTTCTTCCGCAGGACGTGACATATCTTAACAGGAGAATCGGGAATAGCCAAGAGCAAGGCGCAGGTAATCGGTAAGTGACAGGGAAGCAAAATACACTTTGTCTCCACACTTTGTCTCCACACTTTGTCAAAAATTTAGCGGCTAAAGTGATTCCGACAAAGCGTAGGAACAAAGTGTTTAGACGAAGTGTAGCCGACAAAGCGTAGGGACAAGGTGTAGGGACAAAGCGATCGCTCCATTCGGGAGTACCCTCTGTCCCCTGTCACTAGCCCGATTCAATATAGTTTCTGTTGCCGGAAAACCGGAGAATGTCTATATTGATAATGCAAGAGCCTCGCATGATGAATCATGAAAAGAACATCAGAAGACAATCAGGCCGCGCGTACCGCGACGGCCGGGCCGGCGCGCGGCATGCCGCCGGCGGAACATGAGTCGCGTCTACGGCGCCTGATAACCGAGCTGCGCCGGCGGCACCTCGACGGGGCCGTCATCACGCATCCGGTGGCACGCTTCTACTACACGGGTGTGGCGAGCAGCGCGGGTACGCTATGGGTTGATGTGCGCGAGGGGCCGGTCTTTGCCGTCGACTTCCGCTATCTCTTCATGGCGCGCGCGGCTCTGCCCTTCATGCCTTGCGAGCTGTATAAGCCCGGCGCGGCAGCATCCCGGACTCCCTGGCTCAAGCGGGCGCGGCAGTGGCGGCGCTGCGGCTACGAGGGGCGCGAGCCGGCCTCGGCCCTGCAGGCACGCCAGGAGCAGTTGCCCGGGGTGGAGGAGTGGGAGGATATCGATTCGCTGATCCTGGCGCAGCGGGCGGTCAAGTCGGCCCGCGAGCAGCGGGCGTTGCGCCGTGCCATTGCCGCCAACGATGCGCTGCTGGCGGCACTCCTGCCGCAGCTACGCACGGGCTTGAGCGAGTGGGATATCCGCAACCTGCTGCGCCGCGAGGCCGACCGCTTCGGGCAAGGCGAGGCCTTCGGTACCATCGCCTGCGTTGGTGCCAACGCGGCGGAGTGCCACCATGTGCCGGGCGATGACGTGCTCGAGCCGGGACAGCCGCTGCTGCTCGATTTCGGCGTCAAGCTGGATCACTACTGCTCGGATATGACGCGCTGCATCGCGCCGCAGCGTCCCCGCGCGCTCTTCCGCAAGCTGTACCGCATTGTGCATGAGGCGAACCGTAGCGCCATTGCGGCCATCCGTCCCGGGATGACGGGGCAGGAGGTGGATGCGATTGCACGCAGCCACATCGGGAAGGCGGGCTACGGCAAGGCCTTCGGGCATGGACTCGGGCATGGCCTTGGTCTCGAGGTACACGAGGACCCGTCCTTCTCGCCGCGCAGCACGGATGTGATCCGCCCCGGCATGGTGGTCACGGTCGAGCCGGGCATCTATCTTTCGGGCAAGGTCGGCATCCGTATTGAGGATGTGGTGCTGATCACCCGTGACGGTTGCGAGGTGCTGACGCAATCGCCACATGAGCTGGTGCTGCCGCTCTGAAAAATTACGTTGTCGCAAGCCGTGACATACGTTAAGATTGACCCTCGTAAAGTCTACCTTACCGTTGCTTCCGGGAGTTCCCGGTTTTGTGACCTGAGAGGAGCATACATGACTACCAAGAACGCACTATACATTGTCAAGCCCTTCTGTCTGGGCCTGCTTTCCCTGTTGCTGCTTGCGGGATGCGGCAAGCGCAAGCCCGCGCCGTCGGAGGCCGAGCCCGCCCCCGCCGGCCGCGCCGAAGAGGCCGCCGCCGAACTCCAGCCCGTCGAGGATCCGGTTTCGCGGATCCTGCGGCAGGCCGACGAGGCCCTCATGAATGGCGCGACCAACGAGGCGCTCGCCACGCTGCAGGCGGCCATGGACGATCCCGCCCTTGCCGACAACCGCCAGCCGCTCTTCAATGGCCTGATCCGCTTCCTGCTCTTCACGGGGCAGGTCGAGGATGCGCGCGCGCGCATGCTGGATGCCTACCGCAACGATGCCTCGCTGGCCGTCAGCGGCCTGGGGCTAGTCTACGGCTACCTGATGGAGCAGGGGGATCTGGCGGAAGTCGTCACCTGGACGGAGACGGTGCTGGCCATTCCGGAACTGCCTGCCGAGGTGCGCCGCAGCATGCGCGAATGGAACCTGCTGGCGCATGTGTCGCTGCATAACGACGACAAGATGCTGGAGATCGTCGCCCAGCTTATCCATGACGCCCCGGGCGGTAATGCCATAGCGTTGCTGACGCGGGCGATCGACGCCCTCTTTGATCAGAAGCGCCCGCAGGCGGTCGGGAAGGTCTTGCAGCAGATGGGCAAGGTCGTGACCAGCGATCCCGGCACGCAGCACTTGCAACTCAGTACGCGCATCCGCCTGATGGCGGTGCAGGGCGAATGGGAGACGCTCAAGGGTGCCCTGCCGGCGGCGGCCGCCAAGCTGCCGGATTCCGATCTGCAGCGTCTGCTGCGGCAGGTACTGCCGCTGACCAGCGGCAAGCCCGATGTCTCCGATGCCATCTGCGGGCAGATCATCGAGGCGGCGCGCGACAAGCCGCAGAGCTTTGCGGTGGCCGGACGGCAGTGGGTCGACAACGCCATGACGGTCGACAAGGCCGCGCTGCCCGTGCGCCTCGACCATCTGCAGCAGGCCGGACTTCCCATCCGCCACATCTGCAGCCTCTACATGCGCTACTTCTACGATGTGATCGACGAGGTGGCGATTGTCAAGTCCATGAAGCAGCTCGGCAGCCGCATTGCGCCGCTGGCCGAGGACGACGAGACGCGCAACTACATCCGCACGATGGTGCTGGATGCCAGCTTCGTGCTGGAGGACTATGCCACGGCCATTGATATTCTCGAGTCCGGCATTGCCGGCCGCGATGCCGCCTGGCACACCATGGCCCTCAGCAAGGTCAAGGCCCACAAGGCGCTCAAGGAAGAGCGTCCGCGGGATGCCGTGAAGCACTTCCGCGAGTTCATGGCCACGGTGGCGACCTCCAAGGAGGAGGAGACCAGCGATCCCTCCACCGGCATTGTGCATAGCCGCGAGGTGATTCTCGGACGCAACGCCAAGCGTATCGGCGACATCCTGAAGGGAATGCAGCCGCCCGATACCGAGAGCGCCAACAAGGCCTATGCCGAAGCGAAGGACTACTACGACAAGGCGCTCGCCCGCGAGCAGGATCCGGCCGCCATCGAGATGATCCGCAGCGAGATGGCCGGGCTCTGAGCAGGAACAGTTTGCAGTAGGCAGCAGTGGCAGGTTGATCATACGACTCAGTCGTATGATCGGAGAGTGTAAAAGGCGCGGTGGTAAACGCGGCGTCCCCGCCGCCCGCGTGCAGGGAGTGTTGACTTGTTGCAATTCCCTGCTGCTTTTTTATCAGGAACTCATGAAATCAGGAAATTGTTTGTGGGAACCGCGCAATCCTGCACACTTCTCGAGTTCTTGAGTTCCTAATTAATTTAATACGCGCGGGAAATAAATCACCAGTTCCTGGCCTGAGACACCCCATCCCAATCCGCGACATATGCGCCTGCGAAGCAGGACATCTGCGGTTAAAACTCTTCGCGTCTTCGCGCCTTCGCGCGAGCTTTCCCTGTTGCTTTCGACGAAGGCGACAAGGTTACCGACAAAGCTCGCGACAAAGTTTAGGAAAGCCCTGAAGGGGCGTAACATATCAGCCCAGGGCAACGCCCTGGGGAATGGGGCAAAAAACGACTAGCCCTGAAGGGGCGTGACATAGTCATGGAATAGGACGTATGTATGCCGGTGCAAGCCGTCGTCGATTGTCGTTGATTGTCGTCGGCTGTCGTCGAGTGCCGTGGAAACTTCCGCGGAAGCGCGCCAGCACAGGTAGGGTGCAGCCTTCCCGGCTAGCCGCAGTGATGGAGTGTGGCAGTGTGGGGCAGACATTCCTGTCTGCCCGCAGCCGGGTGCGCAGACAGGAATGTCCGCGCCACTCTGGGGGCAGCTCCTGCAGAAGCGCGCCAGCACAGGTAGGGCGAAGCCGTCCCGGCTAGCCGCACGCGCAGGGCACCAGACAAACGCCGGCAATCCCGGCAGTACCGGGGCTCGAGGACGAGGACGAGGACGAGGACGAAGACGAGAAAGCCTGGTCTGGAACACTTCTGCCGCTTGCTCTTCCGCTTTCGACAAAGCGTGGAGACGAAGTGCGGGGACAAAGTGGCGTCTCTGACCCATTCCAACTGCCTACTGCCACTGCCTACTGCCACTGCCGCCGCCCCGCAGAGGCGGCGGCTCCCGGCATCTAATCCGAAGTTCCGCCGCGCTTGACCGCCTCCCAATGGCGGTCAAGCTCCTCCAGAGTGCAGTCGCGCAGGTCGCGTCCCTCCGCCTGCACACGGCGCTCGATGGCCCGGAAGCGCGCCGCGAAGCGGTTGGTGCAGTCGCGCAGCGCCGACTCGGCATCCACCTCCAGTAAACGGCAGAGATTGACGACCGAGAAGAGCAGGTCGCCCATCTCATCGGCGACCGCCTGCTGATCCCCGGCCGCGACGGCGGCCTCGAGCTCGGCAAGCTCCTCGTTGATTTTCCGGCGCGGCCCGTCGCTGTCGGGCCAGTCGAAGCCGACGCGTGCCGCCTTTGACTGTACGCGCTGCGCCCGCAGCAGGGCGGGCAGTGCCGCAGGCACACCGGCCAGGGCCGAGCGCGGTGCGCCCTCCGCATCGTTGCTCTTGCGTTCGCTCTTCTTGATCGCTTCCCAGTTGCGCAGCACCTCCGCAGTGCCGTTCACATGCGTCTCGCCGAAGACGTGCGGGTGGCGGCGGATGAGCTTATCCGCCAGCCGTGCGGCCACCTCGTTGAAGCTGAAGTCGCCGCGCTCCTCGCGGATTTGTGCCTGGAAGAGCACCTGCAGCAGAACGTCGCCGAGCTCCTCGGCATGCGCATCGCACGCCTCCCCGTCCATCACCTCCAGGAGTTCGTAGCACTCCTCGATCAGGCATGGCTTGAGGGTCGCGAGCGTCTGCTCCCGATCCCACGGGCAGCCGCCGGGGCCGCGCAGGCGCGCCAGAATCGCGCGCAGGCGGTCGATAGCCGGTTCCGAAGAAGGGGAGGCGGACGGGCCGGCGGTGCCGTCCGCGTTGGATGGGTTGTCGCGTGACATGGGTAGAGGGCCGGTGGCTGCATGGCGCCATCCGGCCGCTGCTGATCAGATGCGCAGCACCTGTTTCACGGCGGGCAGGACGCCATCGTCGCCCAGCTTTTCAAAGACGTACTGGGCACCGGTGAAGTCCTGGTAGTCGGTCATCGCATCGGGGACGACGATGGTCGGCATGCTGGCGGCGAGGGCGGCCTTGTTCGAGGCGGCGGCGGCCACGATGGCCACGCAGAGGCGGTCGGCCATATCCATCGTGGCGGACGTGCGGCGCCAGGCATCCCTGGGAAACGATCCCACCACGGCCTGCGTCTCGCAGATCAGCTTGACATGGGGCAAGTCCAGCAGCGGCTCGAAGACCCGCATGGCCTCCTCATGTCCTAGCAGCGTCAGCAGTCCCACGCGCACGGGGATTCCGGTGAGGCTCTTGGCCAGGGCGACTACCGGATGGTTCTCGGGAACAGAGGCTGCGGCCAGTTGTGCCAGATAGGCGGAACGGACGTTCTGCACCATTTCCGTGGTGGCGCGCCGCCCTGCGGCATGCATGGCGCGGTTGAGTCCGTTCTCGAGGTAGGTGCCAAGCAGGAAACGCGCGAACGTGCCCTCGTCGAGGGGGACCTGCTGGCGGGCCAGCTCGTCGCGGACTGCGCCGTACATGTGCGGAATGCCGCCCAGCACGACCGAATCCATCTCGATCACGCAACCCTTGGTGATTACCTGCTTGCTCTTTTTCTTGCTAATGGCCATGACTCACTCTCTCACAAAACTCGTTCCTGCGCAACCGCGCAGGCTTGCAGTGCCATGCGGGCCACGGAGGTGATGCGCCCTGACAATAGTCTGTATGGCACGGCGCGTCAATCGGATTTCCCGCCTCCGCGCCGCCGGTCGCGTGATTTTCCGCCCGCCGCGGGGCGCTTCGGGCGTCCGCGCGGTGGCGCTGCCGGGCGCTTCGGAGCGCCGCCGGGCGCCGCCGGGCGCGCCGCCGCCCCCGTGCCGGTAGCCGGACGCTTGCGCGAGCGGTAGCGCAAAACGACGGGCGCACCCGCCAGGCCGAAGCTCCGGCGTAGCGCGCCAACCAGATATTCGGTAAAGTTGGCGGTCACGAGACGGGAGTCATTTACGAAGACCCTGATCTCGATCGGTGCCGTGCCAGTCTGCGTGGCATAGAAGACCCGCAGCCGCCGCAAGCCGGCCCCCGGCAGGTTGATACGTGCGACAGCCTGGTTCAGCACGCGGTTGAGCGGGCCGGTCGGCAGCACCTGGCGGACGTTGGCCGCCACCTCGTCGATCACTGCCAGGCTCTGGCGCACGTTGAAGCCGTCCTGCGCTGAGATGAAAACGACCGGGCAGTGCTTCATGAAGGGCATCGCCGCGCGCAGGGCCGGCTCGTAGCGCGCCTGCGTCATGCCCTGTTCCATGGCGATATCCCACTTGTTCACCGCCAGCACGCAACCCTTGCGCGCCTTCTCGATCATGGCCGCGATATGCTTGTCCTGCAGCGTCGGCCCCTGCACGGCATCCATGATCAGCACGGCAATGTCGGCATCGTTGACGGCACGCTCGGCACGGAAGAGGCTGAAGCGCTCCACGGCGTTGTCGATGCGGTGGGCATGGCGCATGCCGGCCGTGTCGACGAGGAGATAGTTGCGGGCACCCGGGCCGGAGCCGATGGTGAAGGGGATCTCGATGCTGTCGCGCGTCGTGCCGGCAACCTCCGAGACGATCACCCGCTGGCTGCGCAGGATGCGGTTGATGTAGGAAGACTTGCCGGCATTCGGACGCCCGACCACCGCCACCCGGAGCGGCTGATCCGCCGCGGCAGTTTCGCCGGGAGGCAGGGCTTCCGTTATCTCGTCCAGCAGCGCGGCTACCCCGCGGCCATGGATTGCCGAGATCGGGTAGAGTGCGAAGCCCAGTGGCGCGAAGTCCGGCAGGATGGCCTCGTGCTGCGGCAGGTCGCACTTGTTGACCGCGACGCAGCAGGGGACGCCCGCGCGGCGGATCATCTGCGCCACCTCCTCATCGAACGGGTGCAGGCCGGTCTGGCCATCCACCACGAGAATCGCGGCGGCGGCTTCCGTCAGCGCCGCCTCGACCTGTTCGATGACCCCCGCCTCGATAAGATCCTCCGCCCGTTCGCCGCGGGTCAGGCGCACACCACCGGTGTCGACAAGGTCGAAGGGGGCCGGTTCCCAGGGTACCCGGCGGACGATCCGGTCGCGCGTGACGCCGCTCTCGTCATGCACGATCGCCACGCGCCGCCCCGTGATACGGTTGAAGAGAGCCGACTTGCCGACGTTGGGACGGCCTACCACAGCCACAATCCGTCCGCGCCGGGGCGCGGATCCGGCGGCGGTAAAGGTGGTATCCTGATCGTCTGGAGCAGATGGCAACATGCATTGTAGTTTAGCGCATACCGCCCATACACGCAATCGCGGATCAGCAATCGGTTAGTGGTTAGTGGTTAGTGACAGGGAGGTGGCAGGGAAGCAACAATACACCTTGTCTCCACGCTTTGTCGGCTACGCGTCGTCTCCACACTTTGTCGAACACGAATGAGGAAATCCGTGAATAACCGTCGAGCGAATCGAATGAATCGAGATAATCGGGCAAATCGAATCTGTCGAATCACTCGATTCCATCGAAGCCCCGGCATCCCGTTCGCTTCACATGCACTCTGGAGCCCGCGGTCTCCGCGGTTCATTGTTGAGCGCATGAGTGGCGAACGTTACCGCCGGGGACCTGTCTGCCGACAGGCAGGCGGCGGGCTCCAGCGTTCCGGCTTTTCCGTTCACATTCGATGCGCCTGTACCGAACCGCCCCGCCCGCCGCCCCTGATAAGCTCGCGGTACAGCGAGCCGAAGGGTAGGGCGAGCCGTCCCCGTCGCGCCGCTACGCGGTGCGACCGGCGAGCCGCACAGAGGAGCCAAACCGCCAAGACGCCAAGGCCGCCAAGATTAGCCGCTAATGCACGAAAGATTAAGCGGGTGGAGTAAGCGTTCCGATTAAGAGAGAGTTCATAGTTGGTGCTCCGCACTCGAGGACGAGGACGAGGACGAGGACGAGGACGAGCGAAGCGGCAATCACAATCTCAAATCACAAATCTCAAATCATCCCCGCGCCACCCCTGTCACTAGCCGATTACTCGCAACAGTTTTCAGCTTCGACATCAGGAATGCAAGAGCGTATACTTAATGCAATTGTTCATCTTTTAAGAAGTCGCCTTATGGAACTCTCTGTCCTAGTCAACAAGTTTGACATACCCGGACGTCTGGTCACTATCAACCCGACGGGTACCGGGAACGTCAACGACACCTATCTGGCCATCTTCCGCAACACCTTTGACGAACAACAGGTGATCCTGCAGCGGATCAACCGTGCTGTCTTCGAGAAGCCGGAATTGATCATGGACAACCTCCGGCTGCTGATCTCCCATGCCCACCGGAAGCTCGAGAAGGAGGTGGTTGATTCGGACCGCGTCTGGCAGATGCCGAAGCTTATCAACACCCGCGAGGGGGGAGACTTCTATGTTGATGAGCGTGGCGACTACTGGCGGGTTATCACGAAGGTCGCCTCGGCGACCGCCTTTGACGAGACGCAGGGGCCGGAGCATGCCGCCGAGTGCGGCGCGGTGCTGGCGCACTTCCACAAGCTGGTTTTCGACCTTGACACCGAAGAACTCCATGATCCGCTTCCCGGCTTCCACATCACGCCGCGCTATCTGGAGCGTTACGACGCCACCATCGCCACGCCCGGCGGGGCCGAGCGGCTGAACGCCTCGATGGAGGCCCGGCGTCTGGCCAAGTTCATCGAGAACCGGCGCGACTTCGTGCATGTGCTGCAGGATGCGATCAAGAGCGGCGAGCTGACCCTGCGCGTGATGCATGGCGACCCCAAGGTCAACAACATCATGATCGATGACTTCACGGGCAAGGGCACGGCGATGATCGATCTCGACACCGTCAGCCCCGGTCTGGTGCATTACGACTTCGGCGATGCGGTGCGCTCGATCTGCAACCCCGCCGGCGAGGAGGAGCTTAACCTCAACAAGGTCGTCTTCGACATGGATCTCTGCATGGCCTTCTGCAAGGGCTATCTCAGCCAGGCCAACGAGTTCATGACGGAGGCCGACCACCGCCACCTCTTCAATTCAATCCGGCTGATCACCTTCGAGCTCGGGCTGCGCTTCTTCCAGGACTACCTTGCCGGCAACGTCTACTTCAAGACGCGCCATCCCGAGCAGAATCTCAACCGCGCCCGCGTGCAATTCCGCCTCTGCGAGTCGATCGAGTCGCGCGAGCGCATGATCAAGGATATGCTCAAGGCCTTGGCCTAGTAGCCTGACTGCCCCTGCGGGGTAGTCAGGATTATCCAGCCCCCACTTTGTCGCGAGCTTTGCCGTGAGCTTTGTCGAACGCGAAGGAGCAAGCGGGTGGGGTGTTCCAGGCCAACCGGGGCAGGGGATGGGAACATAAAGAAGGGCGGAACCCGCCATGCGGATTCCGCCCTTCCTGTTTTAGTGCCGTTTTAGTACACCGTGCCGTTCTAGGCCGCGCCCACCTGGAAGCGTGCGAAGCGGCGGATGGTGATCGTGTCGTCGCACGCCTTGGCCGTCTCGGCGACCAGTTGGCGGATCGACTGCTTCGCCTCCTTCACGAAGGGCTGGTCGAGCAGGCAGACCTCGGAGTAGAACTTGCGGAGCTTGCCCTCGATGATCTTGTCGATCACGTTGGCAGGCTTCTTGTCCTCCGCCATCTGCTGGCGGTAGAGTTCGCGCTCGGCGGTGATGATATCCCCGGGAATCTGGCTGTCGTCCAGCCAGCGCGGGGAGACCGCGGCGATCTGCAGCGACAGGTCGTGAACCAGCGTCGTGAAGGCCTCGCAGTTTAGCGTCTCCGCCTTGCCGCAGCCAACCTCGACGACTACGCCGACCTTGCCGCCCATGTGGATGTAGGAACCGATCTTGCCGGTGCCCTCGGCGGCAAAGCGCGCCAGGCGCCCGATCTTGACGTTCTCGCCGGTCGTGGCCAGCAGATCCGCCAGCTCATCCTTGAGCGACTCGGCGACCTTCTCGTTGTCGTCGCCCGCTAGCACACGCTCGGCGACGAGCTTGACGAAGGCCTTGAACTTGTCGGTCTTGGCGACGAAGTCGGTCTCGCAGTTGACCTCGACGAGGGCGGTCACGCTGCCATCCTCGGAAGAGACGGCCTCGACAAGACCCTGGTTGGCCTCCTTGGAGGCACGCTTGACCTGGATGGCCTGGCCCTTGAGGCGGAGTTGCTTGATAGCCTCCTCCATGTCGCCGTTGGCCTCGATGAGTGCGCGCTTGCAGTCCATCATGCCGGCGTTGGTAAGCGCGCGCAGTTCCATGATGGTTGCGGTGGTGATTTCAGCCATGGTTTAACTCCTAAGCTTGAGATTGGGTTACGGGGTTTCGGTTGCCGCCGCGGCCGGAGCCTCTTCGGACGGCGTGGTGGTTTCGGCCGCTGCCGCGGCGGTTGTCGCCTCGGCGATGACAGCCTTGCTTTCGATCGCGGCGTGGGCTGCGGCGACCGCCTCCTGGGCGATCTTGGCGGCCGAGCGGCGCTGCTTGCTCAGGCGTGTCTTGCTGGCGTCGGCGGCGGCAGACTCGCCTCCCTCGGTGCCTTCCTTGCCATCCTTGCGCTCGGCGGCGCGGCGGGCGGCCAGGGCGGCGGCCTCGGCGGCACGCTCGGCCTCGATGCGGCGGTTGCGCTCGGCAGCCAGGCGCGACCATTCGGCGTTGGCATCCTTGATCACCTTCGCGAAGGCGTCGGCGACCAGCGTGATGGCGCGGATGGCGTCGTCGTTGCCCGGGATGACGTAGTCGATCAGATCGGGATCGGCGTTGGTGTCGACCACGGCCACGACCGGAATACCGAGACGGTTGGCCTCGGCCACGGCGATCTCCTCGCGGCAGATGTCAAAAACCACCAGTGCGCCCGGCATCTGCTCCATGTCGGCGATGCCGCCGAGGTTGAGCTGGAGCTTGTCGAGCTCGCGGCGCAGGCTGGCGGCCTCCTTTTTGAAGGGGGAGAGTTGCCCGTTGTTGTTGCGGGCGATCGCCTCGATCTGGCGCATGCGGCGCACGCTGCGGCGGATCGTCTGGTTGTTCGTCAGGGTGCCGCCGAGCCAGCGCGCCGTCATGTGGAACTGACCGCACTCTTCGGCGGCTTTTCTCACCACTTCCTGGGCCTGGCGCTTGGTGGCCACGAAGAGAATCTTCTTGCCGCCGAGGACGACGTCGCGCAGGAAGGCCGCAGCCTCCTCGAGCTTCACGATCGTCTGGGTCAGGTCGATGATGTGGATACCGTTGCGCTTGTCGAAGATGTAGGGTTTCATCTTCGGGTTCCAGCGGCGGGTCTGGTGGCCGAAATGCAGGCCGGCGTCCAGTAGATCCTTGAGGGTCAGGCCGGTCAGACTGGCGGTGTTTTCGCTTTCCATGTGGCATTCCTTGTACAAACCACGCAACGGGAAGGAAAGCCACGGCCGCCGGCATCGGGGGCGCCACTCGCGCCCCATGCATCCGGCGTCTCACCGGCATGCGGCGGACCGTTCCACGGCCCGCAACGTCATGTTGCCTGCTCAACCCGTCCGGGGTTAATCTGCTCGGGACGGGATGACATCCGCCCCTCGCTTCCATCCTCGATAGCCTTCTCCGGCGATCAGGATTAGCCGTCATCTTACCTGTTCTGCCGGTAGGATGCAAGACCAAACCGACACACCCCCGACAGGTTTTGTTGAGCTACGGATGACGCGGATGTCCTGCTTCGCAGGCGCATGTGTCGCGGAATGTCTGGTGGATGGAAACGCTGAGGTGGGCGCTGATGATAGCCCTGAAAGGGCGTAACATACCAGCCCAGGGCAACGCCCTGGGTAAAGATGCAAAACTGACTAGCCCTGAAGGGGCGGGACATAGTCTTGGGAATAGGGGCTATCTGCCGGTTGCTCTTCGTCGGTAGTTGCTAGCAGTCGTCAAGCGACTGGGAAGCTTCCGCAGAAGCGCGCCAGCACAGGTGGGGCGACGCCGTCCCGGCTAGCCGCAGCGATGGAGCGTGGTCTTGTGGGGCAGGCATTCCTGCCTGCCCGCGCCGACCCGCGCAGACAGGAATGTCCGCGCCACACTGGGGCAGCTTCTGCAAAGGCGCGCCAGCACAGGAGGGGCGACGCCGTCCCGGCTGGTAATCCAGCATGTTAGCGGGTATGGGGCGCCAGCCACCGGCAGTCCCGGTAGTACCGGCAGTGCCGGCAGTACCGGGGCTCGAGGACGAGGACGAGGACGAGGACGAGCAGGCCTAGTCTGGGACTCCTCTGCGGCTTGCGCTTTCGCTTTCGACTAAGTGTGGAGACTAAGTGTAAAGCGACTAAGTGTAAGGCGACTAAACCACGATTACTCACCCGATTACTCACCATTGACGTGGCGCCGGGTTTCGGGCATCATTCACCGGCATGAAGATCCTGCATGACCTGCACGTCCACACCTACCTCTCCGCCTGCTGCCGGGACAGGGAGAACATGACTCCGGCCAAGATTCTGGCCGAGGCTGCGGCCCGGGGCGTCCAGCTTGTCGGCTTCTCGGATCACATCTGGATGAACAAGGATGTGCCGGCCTCAGGCTGGTACCGTCCGCAGGATGCCACGCAAATCCGGCGGCTGCGCAACGATCTTGCCGCGCTGGAGGAGCACACTTCGGTACGGGTTTCGGTAGGCTGCGAGGCCGACATGCGCGCGCCCGGAGAGTTCAGCATCACGCCCGAGTTTGCCGCCTGCCTCGATCATGTGCTGCTCTCCTGCAGCCACTTCCACATGAAGGATTTTGTCGAGCAGCCGGCCGACACCACGCCGCGCGCCGTCGCGGAGCATCTGGTCAGGTTCTTCATCTCCGGCGTTGAGTCGGGACTGGCCACCTCGATCGCGCACCCCTTCCTGCCGGTCGGCGATACCGAACGCCTCGATGCCATCCTGGGCAGCCTTTCGGATGCCGAGCTGACCGACGCGCTCGGCGTGGCTGCGGAGCGCCGGGTGGCGCTCGAGATCACGGTTGGCTTTCTACCCAAGCCCGCGCCGCAGCCCAGTTTCAGCCTGGAAACACCACTTCGCCTGCTGACGCTGGCCAGGGAGGCGGGTTGCCGCTTCACCTTCGGTACGGATGCGCACGACATGGATGCGCTCGGCAGTCTGTCGCGGCTCCAGCCGCTGGTGGACCGCCTCGGCCTGACCGCGGCGGATCTCGCGGTACGCTAGTCTTGCGCGGCTCTTTCCCCTCCTGCCTGCAGGTGTGGCACGGGCATCCTGCCCGTGTTTCATGGGCGGGACGCCCATGCCACGGGGCATGAGCCTTCGTGTGCTAGATGCGTTCCTGGGCCTCGGCCAGCTCGCGGTTAAGTTCCTCGAGCGCCGTGGCGTCGCGTTCCCAGTCGAGCGCTGTCTTGTGCAGCTCGTGCTGGATGGCGCGCAGCCGCGAGCCTTCGGTGGCGTAGTCGGTTCCCGGCTCGCCGGAGGCCAGGGTGGCACTCACCTGGCGTTCCTCGGCCTCGAGTTCGGCGATGCGCTGCTCGGCGCGTTCTACGCGCCGGCGCAGGGGCGCGATGCGCGGCATCAGCCGCTCGCGTATCTGGGCACGCGCGCGCCGCAGCTCCCTGGAGTTCATGGTGGCGGCCGCGCTGTCCGCTGGCGCAGTAGCCGTCGTCTGTTCCGTCTCGTCCGCTGCCTCCGCCGACGGATCGTCCTGCGCCTCGCGTCGTTCCTCGCGCTGGAGCCAGTCGCGGTACTCGTCGTAGGTGCCGGGGAAGCGGCGCACGCCACGGGGGGAGATTTCGATGATCGAATTGGCCAGCGCACGCACGAAGGCCACGTCGTGGCTGACGAGGCAGAGCGTGCCGCCGAACTCCTTGAGCGCCTGCTCCAGCGTCTCGCGCCCCTCCATATCCAGATGAGTGGTCGGCTCGTCGAGCAGCAGGAAGTTCGGGCGCGAGAGGAATAGCTGCAGGAAGGCTAGGCGGATGCGCTCGCCGCCGCTTAGCACCCCGGCCTGCTTGTCAATGTCCTCGGCGCCGAAGCCGAAGGCGCCGAGCTGGTTGCGCAGATCGCGCTCCGGTACGTCTGGGTCGGCGCGCTTGGCGCACTCGAGCACCGTGATCTCGGGCGGAATCGTCTCCGCGAACTCCTGCGACTGGTAGCCCGTGATCACCTTGTGCCCCATTACACGGGTGCCGGAGGTCGGTTCGCGCGTGCCTGCCAGCAGGCGCAGCAGGGTGGTCTTGCCCATGCCGTTGTAGCCCACGATGGCAATCCGGTCGCCGCGGTTGACGCGCAGGTCGAGATCGCGGATCACGGGATTGCGGCCATCGTAGGCGAACGAGACCTTCTCCAGCCGCATCACCTCGGCACCGCAATGCGGGGCGGGGGCGAGTCGCACGCGCCCGGCGCTCTGCAGCCGCTTTGGAATGCGGATCTCCTCCAGTTTCTCGAGCATCTTCACGCGGCTCTGCACCAGCGAGGCCTTGGCGGCCGAGGCACGGAAGCGCTCGATGAAGCGTTCCAACTGCTCCCGCCGGCGATCCTGGTTGGCCTTGGCGGCCAGCAGCGTGGCCAGCCGTCCCTCGCGCTCGCGCAGGTAGAAGTCGAGGTCGCCGGCGTAGCGCGTGACCTGCCCGGCATCAACCTCGACGGTCAGGCGGGTGAGCGAGCGCAGCAGGTAGCGGTCGTGCGAGATGATCAGCAGCGTGCCCTCGTAGCCGCGCAGGAAACGCTGCAGCCACTCCACCGCCGGAAGGTCGAGGTAGTTGGAGGGCTCGTCGAGCAGCAGCAGTTCAGGCGTGGATGCCAGGATGCGGGCCAGTTCGGCACGCATGCGCCAGCCGCCGCTGAACTCGCGGAAGGGGCGGTCGAAGGCTTCCGTGGCGAAGCCGAGGCCGCCGAGGGCCGCCTTCACGCGTGTCTCGAGATCATAGCCGCCCAGATGCTCGAACTCGGTCTGGAGTTCGCCAAGCTCGCGCAGGTGGCGTGCGCGCTCCTCCTCGTCGGATGCCGCGGCCACGGCGGCCTCGCACTGGTGCAGGCGCACCTCCAACTCATGCAGGCGGGGCACACCCCGCAGCGAGTACTCGAGGAGCGTCTCCTCCTCGTGCGCCGCCTCGGGATGCTGGCGCACGAAACCGATCGCGGGCTCGCCCATGATGGTGACACGCCCGGCATCGGGGAGCCGGGTGCCGAGGATCAACTGGAAGAGCGTGCTCTTGCCGGCGCCGTTGGGGCCGACAATGCCTACGCGCTCGCCGGGATTGATCCGGAGGTTGATGTCGCTAAAGACATCCTGCGTGCCGTAGTTGATGCTGACGTTTTGAAAATCAATCACGCCCACATGATTCCGTAATCCCGCCTTGGAGGCAATGCAAATCGTTCGGCAGCGGGGATCTCCCTCGTCCTCGTCATCGTCATCGTTCTCGCTAGGAGGGTTCAGGTGTCGAGGTTTAGTCGGGCTACTGGCGACCGACGGTCGCCAGTTAGAGCAGGTTAGAGCCGTCACTTTGTCGCGAGCTTTGTCGGAAACTTTGTCGAAAGCACATGGAAAGCTCACGCGAAGACGCGGAGAGTTTTAACCGCAGATTTCGCAGATTTGCGCAGATTGAATTGGGTGTTTCAGACTAGTGGAGCCGCTGCCCTGCGGGGCGGCGGCAGTGGCAGTAGGCGGTTGGAACAGGCCAGAGACGCCACTTTGTCGGTTACTTTGTCGTCTTTGTCGAAAGCGACAGGGAAAGCTCACGCGAAGGCGCGAAGCCGCGAAGAATGGGAGCCGCGAATGCACGCCAATGCACGCGAATGAGTTCGATTGGTGCTGCGGGGAGGGGAACCGCGAAAAACGCGAAAATCGCGAATTTTGGAGTAAGCGGGTGGATGAAGTGNNTACGCTTTGTCGAAAGCTAAAGATGTAGCGGCTGTGGGGTGTCTCAGACCAGGAAATACAGATCAGGAAATGCTGGAAGCACGGGTGCTACATGGGGCATCATGGATGTCATGAATGAACAACCATCGCTTGACGACCTCATGCCAAAAGTTCAGTTCCAGTTTCCGGACGGCTCTCTTCTGACCATGGGAACCAGAAGTGATCCGGACTCCTTCGCGTTTGGCGTGCAAATTATCTACGAGTCCGGGAGTTGGCCGGATCCGGAGATGAACATCCTGTTGCCGCCGCACTCCATAGACGAAATGATTCCGGTGCTGGAGGAGATGGCCAACCAGGCGCGATACCTCATGGGGCAGAAGCTCGTGGATTATCCTCCGCGGCCGGAGAAGAAGCCCGCCCGGAAGAGAACGGCCAGGAAAGCCGGTAAGGCTGCGGGGGAGTCTTCGGAACCCGCGCCGGAAGCTAACTCCGCAGCGCCTCGGCGCGGACGCGCGCAGAGGAAACAACCGGATTGAGGCGAGGAGAAGGATGCATGCCTGATGAGGAAGTGCGCTATACGCTGCGCGACCGAATCGCGACGGCCTCGTTGGCACTCTTGGCGGACATCAGGGCCTTGCGGCCCTCTTCATCAAGGGCGCGCATCAGGCTGCCGGTAAGATGGGGGTAGGCCGTGGTGACCTCCAGCGGCATGAGCACCATGAAGAAGATTCTGGCAGGCTGTCCGTCGAGCGAGCCGAAATCCACGCCTTGGCGGCTGATGCCCAGCGCGCAGACCATCCGCGAGACCGCCTCCGTGCGTGCGTGGGGCAGGGCGATGCCGTTTTCCAGCCCCGTGCTGCTCTTGCTCTCTCGCAGCTGCTAGTAGTGCCGCGCGGGCCTCGGCGAGGTCGGTCACCGCGCCACTGCGGGCGCAGAGCGCCAGCAACTGATCTATGACGGCCTCCCTGGTGTCGCCTTGCAGGTCGAGTGTCACGCTGTGCCACTGCAGGCAGGCGAGGGGATTGTTGCCGGTACTGGTAGCCGCGGTACGACCGCTGTCGGGTGCCGCGGCACCGCTTAGAACCTCGTGCATGTCCTCGGCCGAGTCGCAGGCCAGCAGGGCGGCGCGCCCCTGGTCGTTCAAGATGCGGCTGAAGAAGGAGATGGCCTGGAGCTGCGGCGCCGGGGCATCGACGGGAGCCAGCAGCAGGATGACGATCCGCGCCGGGCTGTTGTCGAGTGTGCCGAAGTCGATGCCCTCGGGCTTGATGCCCACTGCGCAAACCAGATGGTCGACCGCGTTTGTGCGGGCATGCGGCATGGCGATGCCGTGCTCTAGGCCCGTGGACATGCCCTCCTCGCGTGCAATCACCGCGCTTAGTGCCTCATGGCGGTCGCTGATGAGCCCCTCGTCGTCGAGTAGCTCGATCAGCTCGCTGATGGCGGCGGCCTTGGTGTCGGCCAGCAGGCGCGGACGCAGGGTGTTGACGTTGATGAGCCCGGCGGGTGCCTTTTCCGAAACCTGGCGCGCCGCCGTATCGCGGGCGGCCTGGCTGCGCAATACGGCCACATCGAGCGGCTGCCGCAGCTCGCGCAGGTGGTTCTCGATGCCCGCCAGCACCTCCACCATGGCGTTGTTGATCAGCGGCTGATCCTTCTCGGCGCAGTCGACGATCAGGGAGTTACCCTCGGGGCGTAGACCGATGACGATGCTATCCTTGCCGAGCTGGTAGATGGCGGCGTGGCGGTTGAGGAGCTGTACGTGGAATCCCTCGGTCTCCAGCACATCGATCAGCCGTTCCAGCAGGGCGCGCGGTGCGCCGGGGGTGGCGAAGGTGAAGCGCAACTGCTGGGGTGGACAGGGGCGGTCGGGTTCGCGGCTGCCGTGTCCGCCACTCCCGAAGACCAGCGCCAGCAGTGGGTTGGCGATTGCCAGGGTTGTCAGCGCCAGCAGCAGCAGTGTGGCCTGTGCGCCGGGAACGAGGATGCCGGAGAAGAGCGCGAATGTGGCGACCGCCAGGCAGAGTTCGCCGCGCGGCACGAGACCGCAGCCGATGCGCAGCCAGCCGCGTGTGTTGAAGCCGGCCAGCCGTGCGGGCAGCCAGGCGCCGATGAGCTTGCCCACAACCGCCGCAGCCATGAAAAGGGCTGCAAAGCTCCAGATGGCGGAGGCGGCAAGGGCGGAGATGTCAAGGCGCATTCCAAGCAGGCGAAGCATACGGCAGGAAGGCGGTATGCAGTGTGCTTGTGCGTGTCTGGATGGCCTGGCCCCATTCGGTGCCGGCCAGTACCAGACCGCAGGTGAAGGCTGCGATCATCAGGGCAAGTCCGGAACGGCTCAGGAGACCCATGGCGATCAGCACGCCGGCCAGGAGCAGGAGCGATAGGCGATCGGTCTGTTCGTCGCGCCGTGGGGTCAGGCTTATGCGGCGCGCCACCATCCAGCAAGGATGCCGAGCGGCAGCGCCAGACCTGCGGTACGGAGGAAGGCCAGCGCCAGCAGCACCGGCCCGTCCAGGTCGGCATGCCGTTGCCAGACTGCCAGTGCGCCCCCCGCGAAAGCCAGCACCAGCATGCCCGCCAGACGGTCGGCGACAGCGGCCGACATCATGCCGAGTGCCTCGGGCGACTCCAGTTTGCGTTTGCGAACGAGTACACGTGCCGCAAGGCTGGCGGTGGAGAAGCAGGCCGCTGCGCAGAGGCAGAGGCCAAGCGGCGACACGAGCCGGATCTCCTGTCCCGGCGGCAGCCGTCCGCCCATGAACTGAATGACGGCTGCGGTACAGATCAGCGTGCCCAGCGTACCGCAGAGGCCGATCCAGATGTCGTCGGGGCGTCGTCGGCGCAGGAGCTGGATGTCCGTCTCAAGGCCGACTGTAAAGAGCAGGGAGAGGATGGCGAAGAGCAGTACCGCGAGGAAGGCGCCATCTGGTGTGAGAAAACGGTCGGCGATGCCCTGCAGCCCCTGCGGATAGCCGGGCAGCGGGACTCCGCCCAGCAGGGTGCGTCCGAGCAGCAGGCCGCCGCCGACCTCGCCCAGCAGGGGCGGTAGGCCGAGGCGCTCCATTAACAGTGCGCCGAGGCGGGCCACGGCGATCAGAACGCCGAGCAGCAGCAGGAAGGCGGCCATGGGGTGTGCCTCCGCCGCGGAGCGGCAGCGGATGTGGTGATAGAGGCAGCTTGAAGCCCCGTGGCGGCAAAGCAGAATAACACCGCCGGCAGAAGGCGGTGGTTGATTAAGGGGACACGCATAAGCGGATGTGAATTAATGCTCAGCCGGATTAGAAGTGCCGTGGTGGGTGTCGGGCAGTTCGGCCTCGACCGTCTTGCCATCGGCGATCGTGACGGCCTTGCGCGGCTCCATGATTGCTACACGGGTCAGCCCCTGGCGTCCGATGATGCCGGCGATGCCGTACAGAAGACGTGTGGAGACCTCGCCTTGCGGAATGATCTTGACTGGCGTAGTACGGGTGGCTCCGGCCGCCTTCAGCACCCGCGGCAGTTCGTTAAGGATGACGGGGTGTCCCTTGAAGGTAACGACCCCGTTTGCCGCCACATAGACGTAGGCCGACTCGTTAGGCGCCAGGCGGGTGGTACGGCATGAGGTGCCCAGCACTACCATCGAAAGGCAGACCAGCAGCACGAGGCACGCATTTGTTATCTTGCGCATAAAGATAGCATAGCACTCGCGGGAAGGAAGTCACGCGGAAAAATGGGGGTAATCGGCTAGTGGCCTCGGCTAGTGACAGGGGTACGCATGGAGAGTGGGCGCGGAACAGGCGGCGGTGCCACGCGCTGTTGTCAGGAACTGTCAGACCTGTCGGACTAGTCGGACTCGTCAGACAGAAAACCGGCCTGAGATACCACCTCGACCGCCTGGATGCCCTGCAAACCATCCACAATACCAACACCCTGCCGCTGCGGGGCGACGGCACCGGCCAGTTGATCGTGGCGCTGGACCGGTTGCCGCGGCTTGTCAGGGTCAGCGTCAACGGCTATGCCCGCGTGGGGCTGGCCACGGTGCGGATCCGAACGCTCGACACCGACGGACTCCTGCCCCGGCGGGTCGCCGCGACGGGCGGCCAGGTGACCGACGCCGGGCATCTGCTGACCTGGGACCGCAAGGCGGCCCTGTTCAACGAGCCCGATGTGGCCGCCAAGTGGCTGACCCACGATGCCGCCAGCGACAATTTCGTGCTGCTGGAGTTCTGATAATCGGAAATAGACAAACCCCCGGGAATATGCTAAACAACATTTAACGTTTCGGGTACGGCATGGTGCCGTGCCGAAAACGATATGGTGTAAGCTGGAGCGTCATGCCCGCCAACACTGGGCGGCGCGGGAGGTTCTCTTGCAGGACGACCCGCCCGCAGGCCGTCAGGCGCAGCGGTGCGGGGGATTGTTAAGGATCCCTGGGAGCTGGAAAAATGGTCAACAGGAAGGCAAGGACGACCGTGGCGGCGGGAGCGGGTCTGCTCCTGATCTTGGGGACGGCGGGGCTGCGCGGCGCGACAATCGCGCACTACCGCTTCGAGACGGAAAACGGGGTGGCGGTGACCAACAACCAGCCCCAGTTCCGCGGCGACGACAGCTCGGGCATGGGCAATCACCTGATCCATGCGACACGCAATACGGGTATTTATGTCAACGAAACCAACCGCTATGTGGTGTTCAGCGGAAACAACCCCTTCCCTTCGCGTGTGCCGCGAACCGGCGCCGTGAACACGTTCCATCTGGGCAATCCCCCGCATAACATTAACCTCGCCAGAAACGCGCTGGGCATGTCGCTGACCGACTTCACAGGCCTGTCCGGCAAGGAGCAGTTGACCTTCGAGATGTTTCTCCGGCGCAACACCGCCGACGGCGGCGGCGGGCGTGACTTGTTCGAGGTGAGCAATTGGCCGCAGGGCGGAAATGGCGCGTGGTACAGGGTATCGACGCTCATGTCGAATAATCTCAACAACGCCAGCTTGAACTGTTTCAGGTTGACGGTACATGGTTATGGCACGATCAGCACCCCCTACTTTGCCGACCTCAAAAGCCGGTCAAGGCATTTTTGCGGTGACGGTTCAAAAGACCGCGCGTGATCTGGCCGACTTCAAGTTCTACCTGGACGGAACATGCATGTACACGACAAACTACTATTTCAAGCCGGCTTCGGGTGATGTCCCGTTTACCATCGGGGGCGTAATAAGCGGCACTTCCATGCCGTTCTCCGGCATCATAGACGAGGTGCGGGTCAGCGACGTGGCGCTGCCGCCGGATAAGTTCCTGGGTCATTACATGCCGTTTGGCACGACGTTTCTGATTAAGTGAGTGGAATGCGGGAGAAAGGAAGGATTGAAGTCATGCGGAAGGGGACGAGACAAGCCATGTGTTTGATTGCGTGTTTTAGCGGCATGGCCGGCGCGGTGGCGCGCGGTGCCGACGGGATGCGGCTGACGGAGGAGGGACGGCCGGCGGCGAGCATCGTCATCTCGTCCAGGCCCTCCCGGGCCGCGACCCTGGGGGCGGTCGAGTTGCGGGATCACATCCGGAAGATCAGCGGCGCCGCATTGCCCATCGTCGCCGACAAGGCCGGGGTGACAGGCACGCGGATCCTGGTGGGGGAGAGCGCGGCCACGCGCGCCCTGGGGCTGAAGAACGCCGATTTCCAAAGGCAGGAGTACATGGTCGGCCGCCGCGGCGACTCCCTGGTCCTGATGGGGCATGATGACGAGGAGCCTTTCGGTCTGCGCGTGACCGGCCCCGTGCGCTGGGTCGGGGGGCGGGAGGGACGTCCGGCAATGGCCTTTGACGGGGTGGAGACCCGTCTGCTGCTCGACCCGACCGGTTTTAGCGATGCCGCCGGCAGTCTCGAAATCTGGGTCAACCGCGCCCCCGGCATGACCAATGCCACCCTCATCCGCCTCGATGGCAGCGCCCCCTGGTCGTATCACATTGTCTCGATCGACGACAAGGGGAACTGGGCCTATGTCACATACGACGGCAAGACCGCCGGCAGCGTCCGGTCAAGGGAGAAGACGGAGCCAGGGTGGCGGCATCTCCGCGCCGCCTGGAGCGCGGCGGACAACCGCATGGAGCTGTTTATTGACGGCCAGAGCGTGGGCTCGGCGCTTTATAAGCCCACGCACTGCGCCCAGGCCAGCATCCAGATTGGCAGCACCGACTTCGCTGCCAAGCCATCATGCTTCTTCAAGGGCGCGCTGAGCGGCTTCCGCCTGTGCGGGGATTTCGCGGGCACGCAGGAACGCGCGTCGCTGCCCCTCGACGAGGGCGAGGGGCAGCCGGGCCTGGTACGCGAGCTTGCCGATGTCCACCTGAACCGGAAGATTCTTCCCGACCCCTACGCGTGCCAGGGCACCAGCTACGCGGTGTATACCTTCCTGGAGCGTTTCTGCGGCGTGCGCTGGTACGGCCCCACCGAGATCTGCACCGTCATTCCCGACCGGCCCACGCTCGATGTTCAGGTGAGCGATATCCGCCGCCTCCCCTCCATGGCCTACCGCAACAACCTGACGGTCTTTTCCTTCGGCCAGCTCTCTGCCCCGGTCAAGGGCTTGTGGAACGATCCTACGCCCGATGAGATGTGGGTCTATCTGCACCGCATGCGCAATGGCGGCGAGGCCTTCAGCCTGGGCCACTCGTTCCCCTCGTGGTACGACCGGTTCTGGGAGAAGAATCCCAGGAACCCGGACGCATGGGTGGAGGAGCATCCGGAATGGTTCGCCCACGGCTACAAGGGACGGCCGCGGCCGACCCAGGTGTGCTACAGCAGCGATGCGGTGGTCTCGCAGACGGTGGCCGATGCGCGCGCCTTCTTCGATGCCCAGGACGGCAAGAAGAACCAGAACCGCTTCTATGCCCTCGGCCCCGACGACAACGACTGGTTCTGCAAGTGCGCTGCCTGCATCAAGCTCATCCAGCCGCGGCCCAAGGGGGTGAAGAGCGACCATTTCTCCAATGGCCGCGCCAGCGACTACTGGTTCACCTTCTGCAACAGGGTGGCCCGGGAACTGCGCCGCACCCATCCCGACAAGTACGTGTCGGCCCTGACCTACTCGTGCTATGCCGCCCATCCGGGCTTCCAGGTCGAGCCGAACATCGCGCTCAATCTGGCGCTGGAGGGGAACATGTGCATCGACGATCCGCAGAATATCGCGAATCGCCACATCTGGGAGCTTTACGGGAAATGGGTGGCGTCCCCGGCGGGCCAGCGTCCGATTGTGCTCTACCTGTACACGGAATTTCCGGAGGCGGCACCCTGGGGCGCGGGCTACACCACGTTCCCGGGCTTCCGGGCGCGTCTGTCCGCCAGACAGATCAAGCGCTACGTAAAGGACAACATTTTCGGTATATTGGCGGAATTTCCCACGACCCAGCTCAACCAGTACATGTACAACCAGTTGACGTTCGACGCGGAGCAGGATGCCGAGACCCTGATAAACGAGTTCTTCGATCTCTACTACGGATCCGCCGCCGCGCCCATGCGCAAGCTCTGGCTGGAAATCGAGGAGGTCTTCACCTCGCCCGAGAACTGGCCGCTGGATCCCGACAATCCGGGCAAGGATGTGGGAATATCCGAAAGGACCTCGTGGCGCCTCATGGGCACGACCGAGAGGATGAGCCGGTGGGCCGGATACATGTCGGAGGCCACGGCGGCGGCGCGGACGGAAACGGAAAAGGCCCGTGTCGCACTCTTCCGGAAGGCCGAGTGGGAGCCGATGGTCAGGGCCAAGCAGCAGTGGGACAACAAGGCCAGCCACGATAACGATATCGAAGCCCTGAAGCAGGCGCCGCCCCCCTCGGCGCGCATCGCGCGGCTGAAGACGCCCGCGGCGGGCGATGCCGGGAAAGTCGACTGGGGTCAGGTGCAGGCGATCCCCATCACGCGTGACCTCTACGGTTACCCTGCGCCCCCGCTCCGGCCCGATACCCGCGAGGTTGCGGGAGAGGTCGAGGCACGTGTCGCCGCCGAGCAGGCCGCCGGGGCGCCACGGGCGGAGATCAGGCTGGCGCATGACGGACGGCATCTCTACGTGTGGTTGCGGGAGCATGTCGGCGCGGACGGCCTGGCCATGGGCTCTTCCGTCTTTACCGGCGACGGCTGGGAGCTTTTCTGGGCCGCGCAGCGGGACAAGCCGTACCGCCAGGTCGGCATCACGCCAAGATGCGCCTTCGAGGCTCACGCCTACGGGGAACTGTCCACCTGGGAAAGCGGGATCAAGATCGCGGCCGAACTCAAGGATGGCGACTGGACGACAATCCTGAGCCTGCCCATGACCCATGTGGTTTCCGGAGGATTGAAGTCCGGGCAGACGCTTTACTTCAATGCCATCCGCCACTATGCGGCACCCGTCCCGACCGTGGCGCTGAGTCCCCATTTTGTGCGCAACCACCACGTGCCGGAGCGGCTGGCGGCACTGGTGGTCGAGTAGCCTAACCATGCGCCATGCAACCATAATGTGATTCCAGATGACAAGTCACACGCAGCAAGCCTTGCAGGCGAACGTCCAGCGGCTGCTGGATCAGGCCGTGGCGGATGGAGAGGAGATCGGCTGCCAGGTGGCCGTGTTCGTCGCCGGCGAACTGGTGGTGGATGCCAGCGCCGGCGTCACGGACAGCGGCGGCAGCACGCCGGTCGACTCGCGCACTCTGTTCCCGATCTTCTCGGCGGGCAAGGGCGTCGTCACCACGGCCTTTCTGCGGCTGGTTGAGCGGGGGCTGGTGGGGCTTGACCAGAGGGTTGGCGAAATCTGGCCCGAGTACGCCTGCAACGGCAAGGAGGAGACGACCGTCCGCCACATCCTCCAGCACCGCTCGGGCGTCTGCATCCGCACGCCCTACGACACCATCGGGCAGATTGCCGAATGGGATGTGATGTGCGCGCGTGTCGCGGCCGCGAAGCCCGTCTTTCCACCCGGCAGCGCCACGCGCTACCAGACGATCAACTACTCCTGGCTGCTGGGCGAGCTGGCGCAGCGCATCACCGGCAAGCCCCTGCCTCTGATTCTGGAAGAGGAGGTTTACGGGCCGGCCGGACTCCGCGACCTATTCTTCGGCGTTCCCGACCGTGAGTTGCCGCGCGTGGCCCGGCTGCCCCGCAGCCCCGGCCTTCCGCCGGTGCCGGAGAATCCGCCGTGCTGGGATTACTCGCTGGAAGAGATCATGAACAACCGCGTGATCCGGCAGGCCTGCCTGCCCGGTTTCAACTGCATCTCCACCGCCGTGGATCTTGCGCGGCATTATTCGCTGCTTCTGGACTCTGAAACGCGCAACCGCCTGCTGCGGCGGGAGACGGTTCGCGCCGCCTGCGCCATGACGCTGGCGCCCGATGACGCACCGCCGTCATCGCCGGCCGCCTGGTGTACCCATGGCTTGGGCTATGTCGTCAGCCATCCCGATGCCGACGGCATCGGCCAGCGGTTTGGCCACGGCGGCTATGGCGGCGCCAACGGGCAGGCCTTCCAGCGGGAGCGGCTGGCCTATGCATATACCCGCAACCTCATGCACGGCACCGCCAGCATGAGCGTCGCGCTTGAGAAACTGTTTGCCTCGGTCGTGCGCGGGTAAGGGGCGTCTTCGTCCTGCACGAGCGGTGGTGTGGGCGTCGGTCTCCACGTTCCGCATCCCATCCGCTACTCATGCACACCCCTGTCACTAGCCGATTACCGGGTGCGATTCAACTTGGTTGAATCGCACAGAATCCAGAATTCAGTATTCAGTATCCAGAATGTTGAACGGCAACAAATAATACGTTTCGTTACATGTCTCGGCTGTTGTGTCAATTGCTTGGACACGGAAAGGGAAGCAAAAGGAGACGCTATTTAATTCTGAATTCTGGCTTCTGAATTCCGGGTGCGCATCCACTATTGTGGAGCGCACCCGGATTACCAGTGGCAACAATTCCCCGTTGGCATCCTGCCGCTACTTCGGCTATACTGCGGCACATGAAGATTCTTGTCATCGGCGGCGGCGGACGTGAACATGCGCTGGTCTGGCGCCTCGCCCGCGATTCTGTTTCGCACGAGCTCTTTTGCGCGCCCGGCAATGCCGGCACGGAGGCGTTGGCCACCAATCTGCCCATCGCCGCCGAGAATATCGACGGACTGGCGCAGTGGGCCGCCGGGGCGCGTCCCGACCTGACCGTCGTCGGCCCCGAGGCGCCGCTCTGCGCCGGTCTCGTCGACCGCTTCGAGAAGCTTGGACTGCGTGTCTTCGGGCCTAGGCAGGCCGCTGCAAGGCTGGAAGGCAGCAAGCAGTTTGCCAAGGATGTGATGCAGGCGGCCGGCGTGCCGACCGCGCGTGCCGCCTCGTTCACCTCGGCCGCGGCGGCGCTGGAGGCGCTGGCGGATTTTTCCCTGCCGGTGGTGGTGAAGGCCGACGGTCTCGCGGCGGGCAAGGGTGTCATCATCTGCCAGACGCGCGAAGAGGCCGGGGAGGCGATCCGCGGCATGCTGGAGGACGGGCAGTTCGGTGCGGCCGGCAGTCTGGTGCTGCTGGAGGAGTTTCTGGAGGGGGAGGAGGCCTCGGTGCTGGCGCTGGTGGATGGCGGGCGTATCGCGTTGCTGCCGCCCGCGCAGGATCACAAGCGCGCCTACGATGATGATCAGGGTCCCAACACGGGCGGCATGGGTGCCTACTCGCCGGCACGGGTGGTCACGGAGGATCTGGCGCGCGAAGTGCGGGAGCGCATCTTCAAGCCGGTGCTCGCCGAGCTGGCCCGGCGCGGCATCACCTACCGCGGCGTGCTCTACGCCGGACTGATGATCGGTCCCGATGGCCCGAAGGTACTGGAGTTCAACTGCCGCTTCGGCGACCCCGAGACGCAGGCGGTACTGCCGCGGCTGGAGGGCGACCTCGCCCCGCTGCTGCTGGCCTGTGCCACGGGCACACTCGATCCCGCTGCCCTGAAGATTAGCGCTACCCCGTGCGCCACGGTGGTCATGGCTTCCGAAGGCTATCCCGGAGCCTACGCCAAGGGGCGTGAGATTAAGGGGCTCGATACGGTGGCCGCGATGCCGGATGTCTGCGTCTTCCATGCGGGCACGGCCCGCAAGGGGGAGCAGATCGTAACCTCGGGCGGCCGGGTGCTGGCGGTCACGGCGTGGGCCGGCGACATGCGTACCGCAGTAGATCGCGCCTACCAGGGCGTGGCGGCGATCCAATTTGAAGGCGCCCACTTCCGCCGCGACATCGCGCGGCGCGCCTTTGAGCGCCTATAGCAGTCCCAGTGCGGTGTGACGGTCGCGGATCGTGTCGGCAAGTGCGTCGAGCGCGGCCAGATCGTCCGCCTGCGGCAGGCCCTTGCAGAGCACTGTGCCCAGCAGCTCGACCTTCAGGTTCGGAATCATGGCGGTCAGTTGCTCGGTCATCTTGGTCGCCCAGCCGTAGGAGCCGATGATTGCGGCGTGCCTGACTTTCGGGCGCAGGACGTTGGCCACAGCCGTGGCATGTATCACCGAGGGGTGTGCCCCCATGAGCACGGTGGAACTGCCGATTACCAGCGTGGCGGCATCCAGCAGCGACACGGCCAGCCGGCCCAGGTCGGTGACGGTCAGGTTGAACTTCTCCGACGCGATGCCGCGTTCGGCCAGCGCGCAGATCAGGTGGTCAACCATCGCCTCGGTACTGCCGTGCATTGAGATGTAGGGGATTACAACGCGGTTGGCGACGCGGTCTGAAATCCAGTCGCGGTAGGCTTCGATGATCAGGGAGGGCTGGTCATGGAGCGGCCCGTGGCTGGGGGCGATGATGTCAAACTCGATCCCGTCGAGCTTCTTGAGGTTGTTGCGGATGGCCGGGGCGAACGGCATCATGATCTCGGCGTAGTAGCGCGCCGCCGCGTTGATTACGGCGGGATCATTGCCGGCAAGGAGGCGCGAGGTGGCGAAGTGCGAGCCGAGGAAGTCGCAGGTGAAGAGGATGCGCTCCTCGGGCAGCAGCGTCAGCATGGTCTCCGGCCAGTGAACCCAGGGCGCATAGATGAACTGCAGTGTACGGTCGCCCAGCGAGACCGTCTCGCCATCGGCCACCGTGCGGATGCGGCTGGGCTCCACATGGAGATGCTCCTCGACCATCGGCCTGGCCTTGGTCGAGCAGAGCAGCGTGGCCTCGGGAAAGCGCGCGAGCACCTGCGGGATGGTTCCGGAGTGATCCTGCTCGACGTGCTGGCAGACGAGGTAGTCTAGTCTGGGCAGCGACTCTAGCGCCTCCAGCAGGTTATGCTGCAGGGCGGGATCGACAGTGTCGATGAGCGCGGTCTGTTCCGAGCCGCGCACTAGATAGGCGTTGTAGCTGGTGCCCTCGGGCAGGGGAACCAGATCGTCGAAGAGGCGGCGGTTCCAGTCGACCGCTCCGACCCACTGGACACGTTCGGTAATGGTTCTGGCTGGCATGGGAACTCCTCGTGAAGCCACGCAGGGCAGGGGAGCAGGGGGCGAGGTTTTTGTCGGCGCTGCGGGGTTAGACTTTGTGACGGTACGTGATGCGCCCCTTGGTCAGGTCGTAGGGCGAGATTTCCATCGTGACCTTGTCACCCGTGGTGATCTTGATGAAATGCTTGCGCATGCGGCCCGAGACGTGCGCTAGCACTTCGTGGCCGTTCTCAAGCTTCACCCGGTACATGGTGGCGGGCAGCACCTTGACGACGGTACCCATCACCTCAATTGCATCTTCATTCGACATGTAGGCAGAATCCCCGTTAACTTCACAAACTTACACCATACCGTGAAACAGGCCATAAGGCAAGCTTCTATTCGGCCTTGGTGACCAGACGGACGTAGTGGGCGCGCTCGAAGCCGTGCCCGTCGCCGAGCACGGTCTCGCGCATCTTTCCGCGGAAGTCGTCAATGGTGCCGAAGCCCTTCTCCGCCATCCACTTCTCGATGCCCTTGAGGATCGCGGGCACTGCGGAGCCGACCGGCTCGCGGTAGAGGACGGAGCAGCAGTAGACGGAGTTGGCACCGGCCAGCAGCGCCTTGATGGCCGCCCCGGCGTCGTGTACGCCGCTGCTCAGCCCCAGGTCGCAATCCACCATGTCGCGCAGGATGGCCACCCAGCGCAGCGGCAGAAGCAGGTTGGCGGGGGTCGAGAGGTGGGGGTGGTAGTCGAGCTCGAGCGTGTTGATGGCGATGTCGGGCTGCAGGAAGCGGTTGAAGAGCACCAGTCCCTTGACGCCGAGCCGGTTCATGCGGCACGCGACATTGGCCAGCCCGGTGTAGTAGGGGCTGAGCTTGACGGCGATCGGCAGCGAAACCTCGGCGCGGATGGCTTCCACGAGCTCCGTATGGCGCTGCTCGATGGCGGCCGAATTGACGGTAGGGGTGTCGGGGATGTCATAGACGTTGAGTTCCAGCGCATCTACGCCGGTGCTCTCGATCTTGCGCGCAAACTTCACCCACTGGTCGGGCGCGATGCAGTTGACGCTGGCGATGATGGGGATCTTAAGCTCGCGGCGCAGCACCTTGAGGTTCTCGATGTACTTTTCCGGCCCGAGCCGCATCGGCAGATCGGCACGCAGGTAGTCGAGTGCCGCGCTGGAGCCGGCCTCCTCCAGGGCCGCGTACATGTGGGCGACCTCGTCGCGGATCTGCTCCTCGAAGATCGAGCGCACGACGAGTGCGCCGACGCCCGCCTCCTCCAGCGCGCGTGCAGTCTTCAACTCGCTGGTCAGGGGGCAACTGCTGGCGACAATGGGGTTCTTCAGGGAGAGTCCAAGGTAGGTTGTTGCAAGGGATGGCATGTCTCTTTCCTCTATCGTGCGACGATGCGGGCTATTTTAGCGGTTTGGTACAGAAAAGGGAAGAGAGGAGACTTATGGCCGGCTTCAATGCCATCAGCTAGCAGTGCCACCTCTCGCCTTTCCTGGCGTCCTTGCGGTTCAAAGACACCGTGCCCCGCACCGCCGCTGCACCGCCGCTGCTTGACAGTTAGATGATGGAATCCTTAGACTATTACCCTGTTTGAATTGTTCTCAGAAGTACGATCAATCCGCACATTGTTTGATGCCAGAAGAGAGAAAGGGACGGAATGAAGCCGCCACTGACAGTTGAGTTGCTTGTCCAGGAAGCGAGAGACTTTGCCCAACGTGAATCGCGGCACCGCGAACGCAGCCTATTCGGTGTAACAGACGGCAAAGCAGTTGGCACCTACCTGGAACACAAGTTCCAAGACGGTCTTCAGCAGGAGTACTCGTATGTCAAGGGGTCGTCGGCCAAAGGGATCGACTTCCCCAAGCTCGGTGTTGACATCAAGGTCACGAGTATCAGGCAACCTCAGTCGTCGTGTCCGTTCCAGTCTGCCCGCCAGAAGGTGTATGGTCTGGGATACTCCCTGCTCGCGTTCGTTTACGACAAGAAGGACGACAGGAAGAGCCGCACCGCCACCCTCAACATCAATCATGTTGTTTTTGTGGAAGCCAGGCGAACGGCAGACTACCAGACCACCACTGGAATCCTTAAGATTCTTGACAACTCAGGAAATGCTGATGACATCATGGCTTTCTTGTCTGAACGCTTCCTGCCGCTTGACGATATTCAATCGCGGCAGTTGGCCGAGGAGCTTTTGAAGGAACGACCGGAAGTCGGCTATCTTACCATTTCAAACGCGCTGCAGTGGAGACTTCAGTACAGTCGTGTGATCGAAAGGCCGGTAAGGTGGCAGGAATCAACAAGGTCATCTGATGAACGAGGCGAGCAAAGTCGAATTCGGTGATTTTCAGACACCACCTGTTCTCGCGAGGGAGATTTGCGAGTTCCTTCGCGCCACCGGTGTGAATACGGACGTGATTGTGGAACCGACTTGCGGCAAAGGTAGTTTCATCTGTGCCGCCATAGATGCCTTCCCCAATGCAAAGGCGGCCTACGGTTTTGACATAAATCCCGAATATGTCCGTGATGCCCAACAGGCTCTCGGAATCGCCGGTGTACGGAAAGCCCATCTGGAATGCAGGAATTTCTTCCATGTGGACTGGGATGAGTTCTTCTCGGACAAGAGTGGTCACGTCCTTGTGATCGGCAACCCCCCGTGGGTGACAAACTCGGCTCTCGGAGCACTTGGTGGCAACAACCTGCCTGAGAAGACGAACTTCCAGAGGCTTGGCGGCTTTGCCGCCAAAACAGGCAAGGCCAACTTTGACATCTCCGAGTGGATGTTGATCCGAATGTTGGAAGGTCTGCACAGCCGCGCAGGTTGTGTGGCCATGCTCTGTAAAACCGCTACGGCGCGGAAGTTGTTGCGCCATGCCTGGATCAACCGGATGAACGTCGGACGTGCATCGCTTCATCTGATCGACGCGCAGAAGCACTTTCAGGCGTCAGTTGACGCCTGCCTTCTCATCGTACACACGGGCATTGCGGAGTCCACAGCTGCCGCCTCAGTCTATCCGGGGCTGTCGTTTGAGAGCCGGATTACGACCTTTGGCCTGGTTGGAAATGAGCTTGTGGCTGACATGGAAGAGTACCTCTTATTGCGTGATATTGACGGCATCCCCTATTATACATGGCGGTCGGGCATAAAGCATGACGCAGCGGGTGTTATGGAACTCAAGCAAGATAACGGGCATTTTACTAACGGACGAGGCGAGAAATGCCAACTGGAGCCCACGTACCTGTTTCCTCTCTTGAAATCGTCGGACGTTGCCAACGGGCGGACAATACCAGACCGTTATGTCATCGTCACGCAGCGGAGCCCGTCGGATAACACGGAAGTTATTCGGAAGAGAGCCCCCAAGACTTGGGCTTATCTTACGTCACACGCGAACATTCTTGATAATAGGGGCAGTATCATTTACAAGAAACGTCCACGGTTCTCCGTTTTTGGCGTAGGCGACTACACTTTCGCGCCGTGGAAGGTCGCTGTATCCGGCCTGTACAAGAATTGTAGGTTTGAGGTCATAGGTCAAAAGGATGGTAAACCGATTGTGTTGGACGACACCTGCTATTTCATCCCGTGTTCATCAGAGAAAGAGGCTGGCTTCTTGTGTGAGCTTCTTAATTCCGACGTTTGTCAGAGATTCCTCAGATCGCTTGTCTTCTTTGACGCCAAACGACCGGTCACGATTGATGTCTTGAACAGAATCGACCTGAAGAAGGTGGCGGAGCACGTGGACAGGGAGTCCGAGGCTAGCGAGGTTCTGATGACGGCAGCAGGATTTGAGGACAAGCAGCTCTTGTTGGTGTTCGAGAAGAAATCAGGGTATCGAATAAAGAAGGGCTAAAGAAGGGTTAGACGCCATTCCGGTATTGCTCCAAGCCTGCGTGTGCGTTAAACTAAAACTGTCGTCCATCACGAACCCGTCCGGCGACGATGATTTGTAACCGGGGAGAAGTACAACCAGGAGAATTGCCATGCCCGATCCGGGAATGATGCTTAGGGATCTTGACGGCTTCCGCGGCGCCTCGCGGCGCCCGTGGGGTGTCGTCATCGCAGTGAGTCTGGTCACGCTGGCCGGCATTCTGCTGGTGCGGTATCTGGGGCGCAGCCCGAAGACAGACAAGGATTCCGCCGCCGTTCCAGCGGAATCTGCCGAAGCGGCACCGGCGGCCGCGCCTGCCACGCCGCCTGCGGAAGGCGAGATGCCTGCCGAGGCGGTTGCACTGATGGCCAGTGCCCAGGCCGCCGAGGCGGCCGATGATCTGCTCGGGGCACGCACAAACTATCTGGCCATCCTGAAACGGCCCGATACCGAAGCGGCGCGCGCCTTTGTCGAGGAGCGCCTCGGCGCGGTCAACGTCACGCTGGTAAGCACGCCGCGCGTGATGCCCGAGAAGACCGACTACGCCATCCGTTCGGGCGACTCGATCAGGGCGCTGGCACGCCGCCATGGCTGTACCGAGGAGATGATTATCAAGGCCAACAAGGTTGCCAATCCCAACCGCATCCAGGTCGGTGACCGCCTGCGCATCCTCGACAAGCCGGGCTTCGCCATCCGCGTCAGCAAGAGCGCCAACGATCTCCTGCTGACGCTCAACGGCGCCTTCTTCAAGCGCTACACGGTCGGAACCGGCATGTACGGGCGCACGCCCGTAGGCACCTTCCGCATCCAGGACAAGATCCCGGAACCGCCCTGGTGGCGTCCGGATGGCAAGATGGTGCCCTTTGGCGATAAGGAGAACATTCTCGGTACGCGCTGGATGTCGCTGACGGCCACGGGCGAGACACCCCCCGCCCGGGGCTACGGCATCCACGGGACCTGGGAGCCCGCCACTCTTGGCAAGCAGTCGAGCGCGGGCTGCATCCGTATGCGCAACAGCGACGTCGAGGAACTCTTCATGCTGGTTCCCGAAGGCACGCCCGTGACGATTGTGGAGTGACGGCGTCGCCCTGCGGTGGTTGTGCCGTTCTCCTTCTCGTCAACCCCGCGGTCAATTTGAACCGCCAAGACGCCAAGGACGCCAGGAATGGGGGCGGGGGACAGAGGAGGCAGGGGACAGGAGGCAGGCGGTACAGGTGCATCTGGAGCGAACGAGGAGCCGGAACGTGGAGACCGCCGTCCCCGGCGGAACCGTTCTCTATTCATGCGCCAAAGCCCTGAAGGGGCGCGATATACCAGCGTGCCGATTAAGAGAGGGTGTAGAGTGGGTGCTTCGCGCTTGTACCTTGTCTCCCACACCTTGTCCTCACACCTTGTC